>Ga0116142_10000100_pt1 | contig 103366 bp, 72 predicted proteins | sample AD_UKC033_MetaG_FD_89785 | JGI IMG/M metagenome (GOLD analysis project Ga0116142, IMG submission 89785) | Active sludge microbial communities of municipal wastewater-treating anaerobic digesters from USA - AD_UKC033_MetaG | ecosystem: Engineered > Bioreactor > Anaerobic > Digestate | place... | reverse complement strand
AACTAGATACCACCAGGCCCGGAAGCTGTCAAGAGGCGTTCCCGCTCCACTCTCCCTCGGTCATTCCGCCAAGTTCGCTTGCGAACCCGCCCAGATTACTATGAAATGGCCAAACACCAGGCCAGGGCCTTGCAGGCCCTGGACGCGGAGCTACTCTCCTCCTCTCCCCTCTCACCCGGCGGGCGCACGCGCCGTCGGAACCACGACACCGAGCGCAGCCCCCGCTGAACACGTACGGTCCAGAGGACCTGGGCTACCTGCCGACCGCATGCCCACTCCCGCCTGCGGCGGGTGAGGGCACGGCACCCATGCCAAACACGTATCCCGCCGCGGGGAAGGCTCGCACTCAGGCAAGGCCCGCACCTTCCTGGAGATGGAGGGCGTGGCGCAATCGCGTCCCTCCACGGGCTGATTCCGGCCCGAGGGGCAGATTGAAACGCCCTGCGAGAGTACATTGCTCGACGGCACGCGGTTGGCGGGCGGCAAGTCGTTGGGCTGCCCGGATGCCTAATGCGGACGGTTGCGCCGGCAGCCCGTCGAACAGCGGTTGGAACGCGGGTGACCGCCGGACAGCGGGTGAGCCTGGGAGGCCCTCGATGCCGCCCCCCGTGGGCGACGTGGAATGTCGCGAGACCCTGATCTCCTCCGTCGGCCACGGGGGGCCGACGCTACCTCGTCGTTCGGACCCGCCGATTGTGTCACGCGCCCGCACGCGCCGGGCGAGGCGCACGACGGGCGGGCGATCTACGTATCGGATGAGTCGGCCTTGGTGCACTTCCGCCAGTTCATCGTCCGGGAACTTGGTTGGCTGGCGGCCTGCGCGTTGGCGTGCTGGGCGCCGACGCCGTGGATCGCCTTCCCGGCCGCAGCCGTGCTGGTGCTCTGGCTGCCGGGGCGGATGGTGGTGCGTCTGGTCGGGCAGGGCGGGCGCGGCGTCGGGACGGCGTGGTCGGCGCTCGGGGCCTCGATCGTCCTTACGCCCCTCGCGCTCAACTGGGTCTGGTCGGTGTCCAACGACCGGTGGATCGTCTTCACCACGGTCGTGTTGATCGACGTGGGGTTGGTGCTGCTGGCGGCGCGCGTGCATCCCCCCCCGTCGTCCGCGGGCCCGTCGGGCTCCCGGGCGCAGCGCGCGGCTTTGCTGGGCATCATCGTCTGGACGGCGGCCTGCGTCTTGGGGGCCTATTGGGTACCCCGCGCAAGTGACCGTGCCGCCACCCCGGCCGCCCACGACTACGTGAAGCACCACGCGGTCATGCTCTCGCTGGAACGTCACCCCCTGCCGCTGCACAACGTTTTCTACGCGGCCGAGGCGGACACGCCGTACTACTACTACGTCAACTACTACCTCCTGCCGGGCGCGCTGCGCGCGCTGTCGGGCAACAGGGTGTCGATTGCCTTCGCTTTCGGGCTGACGTCGGCCGTCGTGGCGGCGGTGGTGATTGCGCTGGTGTACGCCCTCGCGCTGACGTGCACGGGGCGGGCGAGTGCCGCGCTGTGGGCGGCCGCGTGCGTGAGCATCGTGGGCGGGTGGGACCTCTTCCCCGTACTCCTCCGACTGCTGGGCGGTCACTCCCTGGTGGTGACGCTGGACGCCTGGTGTCCGGTGCCCTGGCGGGTGCACAACCTGCTGACGCAGTTCATCTGGTGTCCGCAGCACGTGTCGGCCGTGCTGGCGCTGCTGCTGGCGGTGCGTTGGCTGCACGCGGCGCCGCGGGCGTGGTGGTGGGTTCTCGCGGCACCGCTGCTGGCGGCCGCGATCCTCGGCACCAGCGTGTACCTGGCGATGACGGTCTTCGTGGCGGGCGCGGTGTACGTGTGGGTCATGTTGTGGGAACAGCGCTGGGCGTCGGAGCAATTGAGGCGCAGTCTGCTCTGCGTCGGTCTGATGGTGGTGCTCGGGGCGATGCTGATGGCGTTCCCGGCCTGGCAGTATGCCGAAATGGCCCGGCGTTACCCTGGCGGGCTCACGTGGCGCTGGGAACGGTTTCCGCTGGCGTTCCTCGGTCGGTTAGTGCCACCCGGGCCGCCGGCCAATCTGCTCGACGCGCCGTGGTTGCTGCTGCTGGACTTCGGACTGCCGGGCGTCTGCGCGGTGCTGGTGGCGGGGACGTGGTGGCGGGGACTCTGGCGGCAGCCGGGGACGCGATTGCTGTTGCTCTGCGCGATCGTGGGCGGGCCGGCGATGTTCGTGATTCGTAGCGACGTCAATCCGATTGACTACGGCTTCCGGGTCTCGATCATGCCCACGATGATCGTGGCGGCGTTGTGTGTGGCGGCGGTGGCGGGGACGACTCACCTGCGGCGAGGGGTATTCCGCGTGCGGGGGTCGTTGCTGGTGGCCGGCTGCCTAGCGGGCCTGCCCGTGGGCGGGTATGAAGCGCCGGCGTCGGCACTGCGGAGCCTGCTGGAGCGCAGCCCGATTGCGGGCGACGCCGGAGCGCTCAACTTCCTGCGGACGCAGACGCCGCTCACCGCCGTGGTGCAGGGCGACCCGGGGGAGGCCAGGCTTGGGCTCGTGCAGCTTGCGGACCGGGCGGTCGGCGTGCTCGACCCGTCTAATCCGCACGTGGTGGTCTTCCGCCCGCTGGACGTGGCGCGGATGGAGCGGGCGTTTGTCGAGGTGCGGGCGGCATTTGCCGGCGAGGCGAGCGCAGCGGCCCATCGGCATTTGCGGGCGTGGGGCGTCACGCACGTGCTGGTGGGGCAAATCGAGCGGAAACGGTATGGGTCGCCGCCGGGTTTCCGGGATGCGGCATATTTCGAGTTGCTGTACGATGACGGCCGGGCCGAGGTGTACCGGCTCCGCGAGACGTTCGAGCGCGCCGCCGGGACGGACCCGGTTGCCCAGCCTGAGACCGCGGGAGAAGTGCCATGAACTGGCACCCTGAGCGACGTTGGGGCGTTGCCTGGACGAAGCCCCGCCTGATGTTGATCGGATTGCTGTTGACGGTCGGCGGGCGCGGGGGGACGCCGCTGTGCCGCGCGGCGGGTCCCGCCGCGGACCCGGCCGGGCTGGTCGCGGTCGAGGGCGGCGCGGACTTCTCTGGCCACAACTACACCTGGACCGTCACCAACCGGCATTCCGCGTCGATCGTGCACGTCAGTTTCCCGCATTTCCGGGCGGACCTGTTCCAGGCACCACCGGGCTGGGTGACGAAGTGCACGAATCTCGTGGGCGTGGGCGTTGCCGACCCGCGCGGGGAGTGCGCCGCCGAGAGCGCGCCGCCCGTGGACGGCATCCGACCGCAGCGGTCCGCCCAGTTCACCATGCGCATCGCGGCGGCCGGGGCGCAGCGGCGCACGGGCACCGTCACGGTGCGCTTCGCCGACGGCCGGGAGGCGCAGGTGGCCGGCGTGGAACTGCCGCAGTCCGAACCGAAGTCCGAACAGTTCATGCCGCTGATGGGGCTGGGCGTGATCTTCGCCATTTTCGTCATCATAGTTGCCTGCCGCCGCAGACCCCGCGGTTCGGGCACTGACACCCACACCGGGGCGGCGTCCTGACGCGATATCACCGTGCACGAATCGGTGCCGCGCTCGGGCCGCGGGCCTGCTCCCCCTGACGCCGAGCGTCAGGGACAGCCCGCGAGACCAGATACGACCATGCCGATGGGAAACCGCGAGGGTGGCAGGCCCAAGCCGAAGGCGCCGGCATGCGGTTGCGGCAGCCGCGCGTCAGAGGAAGGGCATGGCGGCGCTGCGCTTGGCCATGCCACCCTGTGTGACCAGGCCAGGCCACGCCGGCACTTGGCGATGCCACCCACAGCCGCACTTGGCGATGCCACCCACGCCGGCACTTGGCGATGCCACCCGTGTCGGACCGTTGACCTCCCAGGGGCGTGGAGCTACCGGAGCGCAGAACAGGGGCCCGGTCTTGCGCTCGGCGCAGCTCCGGGCCCTGCTCCTTCTCCTCCGCGTCAGGTGATCCAATCAGCACAAGGCTGCGTAGGTCATGGCCGTCAGGAAGACGATCCGCACCTTGCGGCGGAAGAACCAGTACACGGTCAGCTTCCACGACATGGCTTCATCCCCCTGCTGCGACCGGCACCGCGGTGGGCGAGGCGTGCACCGCGGGTTCCGGCCGCCGGACTCTCCCCTCGCCGCCGGTAGGGAAGGGCACGCCCGTTGCCGACCGGCGCGCCCCGCCGCCCGTCGCTCCGCGGCCGATAACATCCGCCCAGGTGCTCCGCGGCGGGCGTCACTGCGTCAAGGAGGTAGGAACTGGGTTGCCCCTGCGGGATGGTTCAGGCGTGCTGACTTTGCGGGGCGTTGCCGGCGGGACACATCGTCAGTGCCCGCGTTGCCGGGCAGCAACACGGGAAACGGGGACGCAGCTAGTTTCTTTGCCGACGGTGCCGGAAGCTAGGCGCCTGGAAACTAGCTGCGTCCCCGTTTTCGGTCAGTCGATCTGGCGGATCAGCATGAACGCCTCGGCGTGGCGCAGGCCCATAGCGCTGCCGCGGGTGATGCTCAGGGCGCGGATGGCTTCCAGCGAACGCTGGTCGGGCGCGGGGCGAAGCTGCGAGGCGTACTTGGCGCAGGCCGCCAGCTTCCCGTCGAGGTGCGCGCTGATGTCCACAAACACGTTCGGTACGAACGCCGGCGTCAACGGCGCGGCATACCAGTCCGTCTCCGACACCGTCTCGAAGGCCAGGATGCGCCGCGGGTAACGCCCACCCGTCGGCCGGGAGCACACCAGCGCCGCCTGGAAGATCACCTGGTGGTCGCGGTGCACGTCGCCCACGTGCGGTACGTAGAGCACCTCGGGACGGACGCGCTCGAAGACCTCGCTCAGGGCCGCGTTCACGTCGGCAACCGGCAGGGTGTCCAGGCGTGCGGCCGGCAGTGCCAGGAAGTGTGAGCCGGTAACGCCCAGCAGCGCGTGCGCCTCGCGGGCTTCCGCCTGCACGCGCTCCACTTGTTCCCGGCCGAAGCGGGCCTCCTCGCCGCGGGTGCAGATGGCCACGTGCACGGCATCGCCTTCAGCCAAGTGCCGCAGGATCGTGCCGCCCACGCCCAGCACTTCGTCATCCGGATGCGGTGCCAACACCAGTACGGTGGCCATGATGTTCCTCGCTACAACCGTGGTCGCACCCCTCTTGCCGCGATTGTCGTTTCATTCCTCTCCCCGCGACCGTTGTTTCACCCCACTCCTCGCGACCGCTGCTTCACCCCACTGCTCGCGAGCGTTGTTTCACCCCTCTCCCCCAGGGGAGAGGGTAGGGTGAGGGGGTGACCCGCGAACACTCGCCCGTCGCGTGACGCCTCCCCGCCCGAGGGGCCTCTTAGACAAGCCCTGCTCCCGACGTAAACCTCGCTCCGGACACCAGGGAAGCGCCGGCCGGCGCAGTGGAAGCCGCGCCGTCCTCCCACTCCGTCAGCCACAGGCCCCCGTCCCCCGTCTGCACAAGCACACCTTGTGGTTGCACGCGCAACACGGTTCCCGGCGCCGGGGCGACTCCGCGGGCCCGCATCTCGCCGGCGGCCGCCGGTCGGGCACGCCGGATCGTGACTTGGCGGCCGCGCAGATGTGAGAACGCTCCGGGATAGGGCCGCCCCGCGGCGCGTATGAGCCGGTATACCATCTCCGTCGGTTGTGACCAGTCAATCAGCCCATCGGCCGGCGTCCGTTTGGGGTAATACGTGGCCCGGCTGTGGTCCTGCGGCCGCCGGGGCAACTTACCCGCCTTGAGCGCGGGAGCCAGCTCGATGATCGCGGCCGCGAGCACCTCATTCGTACGCCGAATCAGCTCTTCGGAGTAGTCATCGGGAAGCACCAGTACCTCGCGCTGGATGATGATGTCGCCGGCGTCGGGTTCGTCGGCGAGGAAGAAGAGGTTGGCGGCCGCCCGCGCCCCCCGCAGGATCGTCCACGCCACCGGCGCTCGTCCGCGCCCTTCCGGCAGCATCGTGGGATGAAAGCCGACCCCGCCCTGACGAGCGATTGCCAGTAGACCGGGGGGGACGAGCTGCGACAGGCCGATCACCCAGAGCAAGTCGGGTGGGTGCGCGCGCAGGAACTCCTCAACGGCCGGTTCCGTCACCTTCACGAAAGAGAAAAACGGAATGCCGGCCCGCGTCGCCGGCTCCCGCAAGGAATGATAATCGCTGATCCGCGCCGCCTGTGACTCGTCCACGCCGAGCACGCCGGTGATCTCCACACCCGCGCGGATCAGCGCCTCCAGGGTGTACCAACTGGAACTGACACTGCCGATGAGCGCGACGTTCATCAGGCCGACCCGCTGAGCTGGGCTAGGGCGGGCTCATCCATCACCACGCCGTCCATGGCGACCGGAACGTAACTGGCCGGGGCGAAGCCCTCACCCACCTCGCGCAGCCAGTGCTCGGTGGACAGCCGGTGCCGCCGCAGACGGCGCAGCTCGCGCCGCCGCACCGCCGCCTGCATCAACGCCCCCGTCCCGGCAGGGTCTTCCCGCAACACCGGCGACCGCTGCCCCTCCGAGAGGACCGAAAGTATTCGGTCCACGCTCTCCTCGCGGAACTTCCGGACCAGCTCCACCGGCAACGCCCGCCGCGACAGGCGGCTCCACCCGTTCAGCGTCGTACACACCGCCGGACTGACGGCCAAGGCATTGATCCGATCGAACAGGACGCGGTTCAGGGGATACGGCAGCATCGCCCGCGAAAGGTGCCGGGCCAGGGCGCGATGGTCGGCCGCATGATTCTGCGCCAGCAGCACCTTCAGCCCCGTCCAGGCGTGCGGTTGCACCAGCCGATCCGCACGCAGCTCCCAGTAGAAGTGCCCGAGGTTGACCGTGGACTGGCTCAGCAACACCTGCCGCGGCACGTACTTGCCGTGGGCGACGGTGTCGGCCGCCAGATGCGAGAGGTACCCATACGCCAACGCCCGCTCCCGGCCGTTGCCGGCCTCGTCCAGCAGCCGCAAGCCGGTCGCCCAGTGGTGGCAGAACTGCTTGACCGGGCTGAGTCGCTTGGCGAACACCACGTCGGCCGCCACGTTGCCGTAAAGAAACGCCTCCCGGTGGCGTGCCAGCAAGGCCGCCACCATCGGTGGCAGCAACGGCAGCAGCTCCAAGACGGTGCTGCCCGCCGAGACATGGAAGCCGGGCCCCCAAGCCTCCGCACGCTCGGGCAGGTGCAAGAGCACCAGTCCCGCCGCCAACACTGCCCACCAAGTGATCCGCATGAAAGTCCGCCGGTCGCCGGGCTGCTTGACACCCCCGCCCGCGCCGCTACCATACACTCTACGCAAAGCTATCCCGGTTTCAAGTTTTACGGAACACGGAGCGTCGCATTTTCATGTCCGAACCGCGTACCGCCATCACCGTGACCGAGGTCGGCAACGCCACGGTCGTCAACTTTGAAGATCGGAAGATCCTCGAGGAGTTGTCCATTTCCCGCATCGGCGAGGAACTGGCGGCCCTCGTCTCCAGCCACGTGAAGATCAACTTACTGCTCAGCTTCAAGAATGTGGAGCACTTGTCCAGTTCTGCGTTAGGTATGCTAATCACGCTGAATACGCAAGTGAAGGAGCGACAAGGGGTACTGAAGCTTTCGGACATCAGCCCGCAGATTTTCGAGGTGTTCAAGATCACGCGTTTGAACAAGCTGTTCTCGATCTACAGTACGCGGGAGGAAGCTCTGGCGGCGTTTCCTGCTGCTGCAAAAAAGTAGGCGGACGGTTGGATGGAGGTGGGTACAGGCGGTGGGGTGGCACGGCGATGGGCGGCGTTGATCCCAAAGATGAATCGACGTTTCCGTCCTGGGTGGTGCCTAGTGACCCCAAGGAGACCGTCCGGCCGAAGGAGGTGATCTTGCAGGAGATGGAGGCCCGCGGCTTCTCGAAGGACGAGGCGTTCGCCGTCAAGCTGGCCCTGGAAGAGGCGTTCAGCAACGCCATCAAGCACGGCAACCGGTGCGACAGTGCCAAGTCGATTCTGATTCGCTACGCGGTGAGTGCCGAGCGCGTGGTGGTCATCGTGCGGGACGAGGGGGGCGGGTTCGAGCCGGAGCAGATTCCCGACCCGACGCACCCGGATCGGCTGCCGCTGCCCAATGGCCGGGGCATCATGCTGATGCGCGCCTACATGGACGAGGTGTGCTACCGCGACCACGGCCGCGAGGTGTACATGGTCAAGCGCCGCACGCCCGGAGGCACGCCGCCATGTCAGAGTCCAACGCACCGCTGATCCGGCGCGTCGTCCACTACGGCGGGGATGTGCAGGGGGTGGGCTTTCGCTACACGACCAACACGTTGGCGGCCCGGTTTCACGTTACGGGGTACGTCAAGAACCTGGGCGACGGGCGGGTCGAACTGGTGATCGAGGGCGCCGCTGCCGAGCTGGACCGCCTGCAAGAGGCGATCGCCGACCGCATGGCCGGCTACATCGGGCACACCGAAGTGCAGGAAGCGCCCGCAACGGGCGAGTTCAATGGCTTCCGAGTGGCATTCTGACGGCCGCATCCGGGCCCCGCGAGAGCGGCCCGGAGAATCAGAACTGCCGAGGGTCACGGTGCCCGAAGCGCACGACGGAAACCGGTAATGGGGTCGCGGTTGCTTGCCGAGTACTTGTCGCGATGCGCCGATCGGCAGGAATTAGCAAAGCTGGCCCAACTGCCACCCCGCAGCAGGCGAGTGTCGTTGTCTTCCATGCCGATGGGGTTTGCCCACGGAGACTCCGAGTAGTACGTGCTTGAGTAGCCGTCGTAGCACCATTCCTCGGCGTTTCCCGCCATGTCGTAGAGCCCATACCCGTTGGCCGCGAAGTAGCCCACGGGACTGGTGTAGGGCATGACCCCCGTACTGAACAGGGGGTGGAAGCCGCGCGTCGGGCTGGTGTCGTACAAGTAGAGAGAGAAGCTGCGATAGTCAGCGCGGCTGTGTTGGATGGTGTCCACGTCCGACCACGGGAATCGATGTTCGGGCGTGCCGCCGCGCGCGCCCTTCTCCCACTCCGCCTCCGTGGGGAGGCGATAACCTGCCGCGCCGAAATCGCACGTCCAGGTCACGGGATCGAAGCACAGGGGCCTGCCCTCCATCGCACTGCGCCAGTTGCAGTACGCTGCGGCTCCGTACCAGCTCACGAGGAGCATCGGGTGATCCTCTCTGCCCGTCACCACGCCGAACAGGTTGCCGTCCCAGGTGATTTGACTTCGCCCGTGACTGATCGTGGTGTCACAGTACGGGCACCAGTCACCGCTGCCGGCCTGGATTACGGCGCCGGCGGAAAGCTCAATCAGCCCGCCCTGCGTCCAGGCCCAGTTCAGCGCGGTCGCGTACTGCGCGTTCGTTACCTCGCGAGTGTCCAGGTAGAAAGCGTCCACGAAGACGGCATGAACCGGCCACTCATCCGGATGGCCCTCAGCAAAGGTATCACCCATCTGGAATTCGCCGCCCGGGACATGGACCATGCCCGCGGGGGCGGACGTGCCGAAGATTCGCTGGAGTCCGGCGAAGTCGGCGATGTCCACGTCGTTGTCGTCGTCGAAGTCGAGCGCCGCACACCCCGTCGGCAGCCCGCCGGCCGGTCCGGCACAGCACGCCGGGAACGCAGCGAAGTCACCGAGATCGACATCCCCATCACCGTCATAGTCGCCACCCGCCCGGGCGACTGCCGGCCAGAGCCCCCCGACAATGATCAGCAGGACCATTCCCATCCCTGGCTTATTACGTCGAGACATGGCGACCACCCCCTTCGCCCGTGGCGCTTCCCCGAATCCAACCGCCCGGCAGCCAGTCAGGACGTTCGCGCTGCCCCCGTTTCCCGCTTGTCTTGCGCAGAGAACCACCGGCGAGTGACGACGCCGCCCGTCTGTCTCCGACCGCATGCTCTGGGCCTCTTGACCGCGTGATTCTAGGCAGGCAACCAGCAGTTCCCAACGGCCGGGTGCTGGTTGTCGGAGGCCCGGGCGACGGCGAACCGGCCGCTACCGCCGGGTGGAGGGCGCCGGTGCCGCGACCGGGGCAATGGACACTGGGTCGACGGGCGCCGGTAGTACGACCGGGTCGAGGGGAACCAAGTCTGCCGGGGGCGCGCTCGGGGGGACGAACTCCCGGCCGTTGGCATCAGCGTAGCATTGCAGCCACCGTCCGTAGTCGAAAAGCGTGATGCAGCCGTCGCCGTCGAAGTCCGCTGCGAGGAGGAAGCCGGGCTGGCCCGTGCAGGTGCCGAACGCGCCGACGAAGAGCAAGAAGTCGTCTTCGTCCACGTCCTCATCGCCGTTGAGGTCGCAGTCACCAGCGCAGCCCCACCGGGCCCAGTGCCAGGAGACGTGCTCGCCGGCGCGCGTGAAGTAGCCCCCCGCGATCAACTCGCCGTTGTAGACGGTCAACGCCAGAACATAGGGTTCGTCATTACCACCCATCCCCGCCCCCAGCGGCTGCCAGATACTGCCGTTTCAGCGCGCGATGCAGTTGCACGGCACGTCGCCGGCAGCAGTGAACCCGCCCCCCGCGATCAGGTCGCCGTCGTAGACCGTCAGGACGGACACATACAGATACGAGTAGTCATCGCCGCTGATTCCCGCGCCCAGCGGGCGCCAGGCGCTGCCGTCCCAACGCGCGATGCGGTTGCACGTCGCACCGCTGGCCGACGCAAACTGGCCCCCCGCGATGAGCTCGCCGTCGTAGTTGGTCAGGGCGTTCACGGTGCCGTCCAATCCCCGGCCCAGCGATTCCCAGGAACTGCCGTTCCACCGCGCGATGTTCCCGAAGACGGCCAACCTGCCTCCGGCGATGAGGTCACCCCGCCAGACGGTTACAGCGTTCACCCACGACAAGAACCCGCCCAGTGGGTGCCACGCCGCACCGTCCCACCGAGCAATGCAGAAGCACATTACACCGCCCGCTTGCCAGAACGAACCTCCCGCGATTAACTCGCCCTCGTAAGCCGTCAGGGCGTTCACAGCGTCGTCCATCCCGGACGCCAATGGTTGCCAGGCGCTGCCGTTAAAGCGGGCGATGTAGTTGCAGGTCACGCCGCCGGCGGTGGTGAAGTAGCCTCCTGCGATCAGCTCGCCGTTGTACACCGTCAGGGCCGACACGCTGCCGTTCATCCCCGAGCCCAGCGGCTGCCAGGTACTGCCGTTCCAGCGGGCGATGCGGTTGCAGGCCACGCCGCCGGCAGTGTTGAACCAGCCCCCTGCGGCCAGCTCGCCGTTGTACACCGTCAGGGCCGACACGCGGCCGTTCATCCCCGAGCCCAGCGGCTGCCAGGTACTGCCGTTCCAGCGGGCGATGCAGTCGCAGGCCACGCCGCCGGCAGTGTTGAACCAGCCCCCTGCGACCAGGTCGCCGTTGTAGACCGTCAGCGCGTACACGCCTGCGATACTTAAACCGCCCATGCCGGTCCCGAATGGCTGCCAGGTGCTGCCATCCCAGCGCGCGATGCGGTTGGACGGGACTCCGCCGGCAGTGGTGAAATCGCCGCCGGCGATGAGGTCGCCGTTGTAGACCGTCAGGGCGCGGACACAGCCGTTCGTCCCCGCCCCCAGGGAGTGCCAGGTGCTGCCATCCCACGCCGCAACGTAGTTTGCGGGGGTGCTGCCGGCGTGCACGAACTCCCCACCCACGACCAGTAATTCGGGTTGTGGTCCCGGTCCGTCCGGATCCCACGCCGCCGTCGCATAGACCAAGTTGTCGGTCCCTCGGCCCTCACCCACCAGCCAATCACAGTACGACCCGCCCGGCGCGGGGCTCCCGGCGAGCAGGCAGGCGGTTAGCGTCAGCGCTGCGATCGTGTTCCAGCGGTGCATGAGCGGACTCCTTGCGGTTGAGGGGATCGCTGCCCGACCCCGACTGCGTGGACGCGGCTTTCCCACTCGGAACGGGTGGATCGTAACCAACCCTGCCTGCGGGCGGTGCCCGTCCGCAACTTGCGCCGGACGGGCCGGGGCCGCAGGCGGGACCCAGCGTGAGTCAGCTTACCGAAGGCGGTCTCTTAATGCAAGTGGGTTGCCTTCATACACAGTACGGCTTTGCCCGTGCCGGGGGTGTTCAGGCAGAGCCAAAGACACGGGCGGCAGGGCTGTACAGTGCCGCACCTGGGTGTCGCGCCTGCCCGGTGTTGCCGATGTCGGGGGCGGCATCGTTCTCCGTGACGGAACCGAGCGGCCCCTTCCGAGCCCAAGCAAAAGCGAGCGGTTCCGTCCGAGCCCGAGTGGAAACGAGGGGCTCCGTCCGAGCCTGAGCGGAAGCGAGCGGGGCACGAGAAACAGCGAATAGCGAATGCGGTAGCGGAGGACCATCCGACCCCGAGCGCAAGCGAGGGGGAAGGCGGGATTACCGATTGGCGACGAGCGAATAGCGAATGAAGAAACACACGCAGCGCCTTGAGTCCATGCGGGAGCGACGGTATGCGTAACGCCGCTCACCCCCGAAGGGGGTGCGAGTCGTTAGCCCGGAGCGCAAACCCTGCGAATGCGCGAAACAAGGTGCCCCATCACTGCCCAAACCAACCGCCCTCCACCCCCGAAGGGGGTGCGGGTCGTTAGCCCAGGGCGTAAGCCCTGGGATCGCGCGATATAGAATCAATCCATCAAGCCCCGGCGGGGCGGCAGATCATAATACACAATGTCGCGCCGTGCGCCGCCCCGCCGGGCCCTACACAAAGACAAACAGGGTGGGCAGCCGTTCACCCAGGGCTGCAACCCTTGCTGTTACCCACATTTCGGCAGCCTCATTCATGAGGCTTTCCCGCGCAGCGGGCTGTAGGCCAGCCCTTTGAGGGCTGGTCGGCGGGACCGGATTGCCTTTTCCCGACTAGGTCTTGAACACGCCCGAGCCCGTTTCAACGGGCTTGCCGCGGGCGCCGGCGGCTTCAGCCATTGCCGCGTCGCAGAAAGAAGCCCGTTGAAACGGGCTGCGGAGAAGCTCCGCTGCGCCAGGGACCAGCCGTAAACGGCTGGCCTGAGGCCGCCTGCGGCGGCAAGCCCCGTCAACGGGGCTGGTGGCCGCCTCGAGATGTGGGTAACAGCAAGCTGCAACCCCCTGGCAACGGGCGTCGGCCCTTCCAGGGCGGGGCGAAGGCGTGCCGGCAGTGCGTGCACGCGGCCGTATACGCCACACATGTGCTCCGTGGGGGGAAAGGGGTTCACGGCTTCGGTGTTCCGTTTGTTTGGTCTGATCCAGCTCTTCTGCGTGGCGGGGAACTGTATGTGTCCGACGTGGCTCTGCCTTCGGGACCCTCACCCCTCCCCCTCTCCCTGGGAGGGAGAGGGGTGCAGATGCCGGCGCGTTGACCCGCGCGCGGGGGTGCCCCGTTCCGCGCGCGGGCGTGCGGTGTTCAGTGTGCTGGTGGTTCCGGTTCGCAGGGGAAGATCTTGTCGAGTTCCTTGCGCATGGCTTTGGGAATCTCCACCGCCAGGGCGGCGAGGTTCTCCTCGAGCTGCTCGGGGTTGGTAACGCCGAGGATGACGCTGGTGACCCCGGGCTGACTCACGGTCCAGGCTAAGGCGAGCTGGGCCCGCGTGCAGCCGAGCTTCTGGGCGGGCGCCTGGAAACGCCGGGTGCGTGCGAGGCTCGTTTCCTGGTACATCCAGTCGTGCAGCCACTTCACGCGGGCGAGGCGAGAGCCCTTGGGCAGGCCCTCATCATACTTGCCGGTGAGGATGCCCATCCCCAGTGGGCTCCAGGTGACCAGGCCCATGCCGAGCTCCCCGGCCGCGGGACGCACGTCGTGCTCAAACTTATGGCGCACGAGCAAACTGTATTGCGGCTGCTCGACCTGCGGGGCATACAGTTGGCGCCGGTCGCAGAGGGCGTGGGCGTCGCGCAATTGGGTGCCGGTCCACTCGCTGGTGCCCCAGTAGAGGATCTTGCCCTGGCGGACAAGATCGTCCATCGCCCGGGCGGTTTCCTCGACCGGAGTGTTGGGATCGAAGCGGTGGCAGAAGTAGAGGTCGAGGTAATCCGTGCCGATGCGCATCAGGGTCTTGTCGATGGACTCCATGATGTGTTTGCGCGACAGGCCGCGATCGTTCACGTCGTCGCTCATGGGGAAGAAGACTTTGCTGGAGATGACCAGCTCGTGGCGGGGAAACTCGCCCAGCACGCGGCCCATGGCGCGTTCCGCCTCGCCGCGGGCGTAGGCGTCGGCGATGTCGAAGAAGTTGATCCCCGCGCTGAACGCGGCTGCCAGGGTGCGCCGCACGGTGGCCGCGTCCGTGACGCTGTCTCCGAACGTGGTCCAGCCGCCCAGCCCGAACACGCTTACCTGCGTGCCGCAACGTCCCAGGGGGCGACAGGTCATTTCCGCTTTCGCCATCATGAAGTCTCCCTACAGCGAACGCCCTGCTCTCATTCGCAATGTTTACCACGGAGGCGCGGTGGGCACTGACAGGAGACTATCAGCACGCTGTAGAACAGCGTCGGACCCGTTGGGCATCCCACTCGCTCAGCCTCTCGCGTCCAGCGGGTGCGGATACTGGTAGCGCCCAGCCGCTCCATATAACAGGGAAACGGATCGGGATGTACGTGTGGCATGGCCAAGCGCAGCGCCGCCATGCTTTCTCAAGTGCCCGATGCTGCCGTTCGCGACAGCATGCCGGCGCCTTCGGCTTGGGCATGCCACCCTCCTGGTTTCCCGTTTGCGTGGTTCTATGCAGCTCTGTACTCTCCGTGTGCTTCGTGCCTCCGTGGTGAGCCCACGGATCCCACCGAGCCGGACTCTTACTTCCGGGACGCCGGCGTAATTTGCAGCGTAATCTCCGCTGCCCCCCGCCGCACGACGATCTCGATGGCTTCCCCGGGGCGTACCGCGCGCAGCACGGCCGCGTAGTCCTCCAGCCCGCGGATGTCCTGCCCGGCGAAGCGGATGATGACGTCTCCCGCCTGCAAGCCGGCCTTCTCCGCCGGGCTGCCTCCTTGCGCCCCGCTGATCTTGAGCCCGCCGGCGCCGCTCGCCGAGAAGTCCGGGATCATCCCGGTGTAGGTGCGACCGCGGCCGCCGCCTTCGCCCTTGGGCATGGTCCGCTTGACCTCGGCGTAGGCGAGGCGCTCAGGGCGCCGAGTCAGCTCGGTCGTGAGCTTCTGCGCCCAATGCCCGATCTGCGCCATGCCATGGTAATTAAGGGTTTCGGCATCATCGGTGGGGCGATTGTAATCATCGTGCACGCCGGTGAAGAACGACAGGACGGGAATGCCGGCCGGGTAGAACTCATGCGTGTCGGTGGGCAGGTACGGATCATCCTGGAGGACGATGGCCAGCGGCTCCTGGATGTTGATCTTCTCGATAACGCGGCGCCACTGCGGCGACGACCCGACAGCCTGGAGCATGAGTCTGCCGTCGGTGAGCCGGCCGACCATGTCGAAGTTGACGTAAGCGGCCACCTGCCCCAGCGGACACGGCGCGTGCCGCACGAAGTGGCTGGACCCGATGACGCCGATCTCCTCACCCGCCCAGCAGGCAAAGATGATGCCGCGCTGCGGCACGTCCGGCGCGGCGTGCCGGCGTGCGGTCGCCAGGGCGGCCGCCAGTTCCAGGACCACGGCCACGCCGGAGGCGTTGTCGTCGGCGCCGTTGTGGACCATGCCTTCCTCGCCGGCGTGGGCGCGCGAACCGCCGCCCTCGCCGCGGCCGATGTGGTCATAATGCGCGCCGAGGATCACGTATTCGTTCGCCATGCCGCCGCGCCCGAGCGGCGGCAGCAAGCCGACGACGTTGTGGGCCCGTCCCTCCTTGCGCGCCAGGTGGGTCGTCAGCTTCACGTTCACGCCGGTGGTGGCCGCCCGGTGCGCCTGCTCCGGCAACTGCCCATCGTCGAGGGCGGTCTGCAACTGGTCGAGCGTGAGGTGGGTTGCTTGCAGCAGCCGGTCGGCCAGGGCGCCGGAGATGGAGACGGCCACGATGCCCGCGTCGCTGCCGGTGCGTTCCAGTGGCAGCAGCTCGCCGGCGCCGACCGAGTTGGGTCCGACGACCAGGAGGAACCCGACCGCGCCCCGCTGCAGGGCCTGCTTGGCCTTGTAGCGAATGCTGGCGTAATGGCTGAAGCGGATGCGCTCCTCCTGACTGAGTTTCTCGGGCACGCCGTCGAGCACGAGGACGAGCTTGTCCTTCACGTCGAGGCCGTCGTAGGCGTCGTACTTGGCCTTACCGGTTTCCGCCGGCACGACCAGCCCGTAGCCCGCCAAGACCACCTCGCCCGTCACACTCGCGTTGGCGGCAAAGGAGAGCGGGCGGAAGTCGGTGTCGAGTATCGCCGTGACCGGCTCCGCCGCGGGCATCCCCATGCCTCCGACGGTAATCTGCATGTCGTTCTTCGCGGGCACCAACTCGATGCCGGCCGGGAAGGGGAACTCCTGCCCGTAGCCGCCGCCGTCGCCCAGGGGTTCCAGGCCGATTTCCGTGAAGCGGGCGGCGATGTACTTGCCCGCCTGGTCACAGCCCGGCGTACCCGTCATGCGTCCTTCGAGCGCATCGGCGGCGAGGAACTTGACGTGCTCACACAGGTCGTCGGCGGTGAGCGCAGGTTCGAGCCCGGGCTTGGGGGTGGGCAGGCCGTAGGCGGGCCAACCTGAAGCGCCCGTGCCGTGTCCGGTGAATGCCGGTTCGGGTGTGCCGCGGGGCGGGGCGGCCGCCAGCGCGGTGCAGGCGGCGTCATGGTCCCATGCGGCCAGGAAGATCTGGGCGACGTGCGGTTCGGTCATGCCCCGGCTCGACGCCCACGACAGGTGCGTTCCCTGTGGGTCGAACACGGGCAGGCCGTCAAAGCCGTCCGTGTACGTGACCCGCACGGGCTCCTTCGTGCCCCGGGCATCGACGATGAAGAGCTCGAAGTTGGCAAAGCCCAGCTTGTTGGACGCGAAGATGGCATATTCACCTGAGGGGTGCATGTAGGGCGCCCAGGACATCGCCCCGAAATCCGTCAGTTGGCGGCGGTCCGAGCCGTCCACTTGGCACGTGTAGATGTCGGCGTGCAGGCCGTCTTCCGCAAAGTGCCGCCAGATGATGCGCTTGCCGTCGAAGCTGAAGAACGGCCCGCCGTCGTAGCCCGGCCAGTCGGTCAGGCGGCGGACGTCCGAGCCGTCCGCGTTCATCACGTAGATTTCGGCGAAGTACGACGCGTCCTTGTCCCAGCGGGCCCGGTCTTCCGGCGTCAGCTTCTCCAATGGATACGCGTCGCGCAGCGAGGCGAACACAACGAGTTTGCCGTCGGGCGAATACGCGCCCTCGGCATCGTAGCCGTCGGCCGTCGTCAGGCGGGTAAGGTGCCGGCCGGCGGTGTCGCTGGAGAAGATGTCGAAGAACTCATCGTAGACCCACGGTATGTGCGGCCGGTCGCCCTGGGCACGCTCCTCGTATTCCTTCTGCTGCTTCGCGCGGGCGTCGGGATCCAGATGCGTGGAGGCAAAGAGCACTTCGTCGGCGCCGGCGCGGAAGTATGAGCACGTGGTGCGCCCCACGCCCGGTGACACCAGGTCGCAGTCGCCCGTGGTCAGGTCCAGGATGTAGATCTGAAAGAACGGATTGTTCGGATAGCGCTCGGATTGCAGCACCATCCGTTTGCCGTCGGGCGAGAAGTACCCCTCGCCCGCCCGCCGACCCTCGAAGGTCAGTTGCCGCGTCCGCGTGAGAAAACGGTCGGCCGCCGGCACCTCTGCCGCGCCGGCGGGCGACCACGTCGCGACCGCGACGGCCGCGAGAACCACCGACCAAAGTAGCCTGCTCACGTGTGCCATTCTCCCAAGTCCCCTCAGCGTGCCTTCCGCTGCGCTCACCGCAACCGCGATCGATCCGGCCCCACGGGGTCCGTGACAGATTGGGCGGCTTCCGGCACGCATCGGAAGCGCCTGGCGCGTAGCGTCGCCCCCCCCGCGGGCGACGTAGGATGTCGCAACGCTTCGATCTTCTACGTCGGCCACGGGGGGCCGACGCTACATCGTCCGTGGTGCCCGCCGGTTCTGTCACGCACCCCCTGCGGCGCTGCCTGCGCGGATTAGGCCATCCTCTGCAGCGCATCCTCGACGCTCGGCGCCACCTCGAAGAACCGGTCCAGCCGGGTCGACTGGAGCACCCCCGTCACAAACGGTGAGAGGCGGGCCAGCATCACCCGCCCCTCCGACGTATTGATCTGGGCGGCCACGCGCACCAGGTCCCCCAGCCCGGCCGAGTTCATGAACGACACGGCCCCCATGTCCATGACGCAGCGCAGGCCCCGCTGCTCCAGCAGCTCGCTGATCAGGTTGACCAACGCGTGCTCCTCATCGCCGGCCAGCTCGCCCCGCAGGTGCAGCACCTTGATGCCCGCATGTTCTTCCACATCGATGGTCATGGCATAGCCCGCCTGGTGTCCGCAAGTCGCGTGCCCGTCCTGTGCCTAAGCCACCGCAGTAGCGTAGCGGCCGAGCACACTCCCTTCAAGCGGGGGTGGTAAGCGGCCCGGGAGTCTGAGGAATTTCCAGCGACATAAGCCCCCTCCCCCGCCCGACTTGGGCCCGTGGATCATCCCGGCTACAATCGCCCGCGTTGAGGTCCGCAGTGCCTACGACCATGGATACGTCCAACCTCACCGCGCTCGAAGCAGCCCTGCGCGCTCAGCTTGCGGGCAGCGTGCGGATCGACCGGCTGGCGCGCGCCCTCTACGCGACCGACGCCAGCATCTACGAGATTGTCCCCGACGCCGTCGTCTGGCCGCGATCCGTCGCGGATGTGGCCGTCACCGTGCGACTCTGTGCGGAGCACGGCCTGCCGGTCACCGCACGCGGAGCCGGCACTGGCCTCACCGGTGCCGCAGTCAACCGCGGCGTCATCTTGGACTGTTCGCGTCACCTTAACCGGATTCTGCACGTCGATCCGGCGGCGCGCCGGGCGCGCGTGGAGCCGGGCGTCGTGTTGGACGAGCTCAACGCGGTCCTCAAGCCGCACGGTCTGCACTTTGCCCCCGACGTGGCCACCGGCAACCGCGCGACGCTGGGCGGCATGATCGGCAACAACTCGGCCGGAGCGCACTCGCCACGCTACGGTCGGACCGTGGACCACGTGCTGAGTCTCGACGTCGTGCTGGCCGACGGGTCGCTTTGTCGTTGGGGCAGCGACGCCGCACCGCCCGTGGACGGGCTGGCGCGTCGGGGTGATGAAGTGCTCGCGGCCGTCGCCCGCGAGGAGGCCGGCGAGATCGCCGCCCGCTTTCCCAAGGTCCAGCGCTCCAACGCCGGCTACGCCCTGGACCGCCTGCGGGTGCACGCCGGTCGGATCAACACGGAGACGATCCTTTGCGGCAGCGAGGGCACCTTGGGCATCGTCGTCGGCGCCACGCTCAAGCTGGAGCCGCTGCCGCGCCGCACGGGGCTGGTCGTGGCGTACTTCGATGACGTGCTCAGCGCGCTGAGCGCGGTGTCGGCAGTGCTCGCGCATCGCCCGGCGGCCGTCGAGCTCATCGACTGGCCGATCCTCGAAGCGGCCGCCCGCAACCCGGCCCTCGCACCGCGGCGCTGGTTTGTCCAGCGCGAGCCGGTCGTCCTGCTGGTCTCCGAGCTATTCGACGATGACGAGGGCAGCCTGTCGCAGCGCCTGCAAGCGCTCGCGGATGACTTGCGGCGCCAGCAGCTTGGGCACGACCACCTCGTGGTGACCGAGCCGCACCGCCAGGCGGACGTGTGGGAAATCCGCAAGGCTGGACTGGGTCTGCAGATGTCCGCGCCGGGGGATATGCAGCCCTGTGCCTTCGTGGAAGACACCGCAGTGGACCCCGTGCGCCTGCGCGACTACATCGCGCACTTCCAGCAGATTCTGGCCGAGGAGGGGGTTCCACGCACCACGTTCTACGCCCACGCGGGGGCCGGCTGTCTCCACGTGCGCCCCGTGCTCAACCTCAAGCAAGCCGACGATATTGCCAAGCTGCAGCGGGTGGCCCTGCGCGTCGGCGACCTCGCCCGCAGCTTCAACGGGACGATCAGCGGCGAGCACGGTGACGGCATTGTCCGGTCGAGCTTCCTCGAGCGCCTGTACGGCCCGCGGATCGTGGCGGCCTTCGCCCGCATCAAGAACACGTTTGATCCGCAGCATATCCTCAACCCCGGCAAGATCGTTGATCCGTTGCCGTTCACGGAGAACCTGCGCTACGGCCCGCAGCATGCGTCGGTGCACGTGCCGACCATGCTGGATTTCAACGTGTACGGCGGTCCGGCCGGCCTCGCCCAGATGTGCAGCGGCGTCGGCCAATGTCGCCAGAAGCTGGCAGGCACCATGTGTCCGTCGTACCAGGCCACCGGCGACGAACTGCACACCCCCCGTGCCCGCGCCAACGCTTTGCGCCTGGCCCTCTCCAACCGCGAACTCATCACCGATCTCTGCGATCCCGCCCTGCACGAAGTCATGGATTTCTGCCTCCTGTGCAAGGCCTGCGGGCGGGAGTGCCCCACCGGTACTGACGTGGCGAAGCTCAAGATGGAATGGCTTGCCCAGCGCAACCTGCGCCACGGCGTCCCGCGGCGCAGCCGCTTCATCGCCGACGCCGTGCACCGCGCGCACTGGGGCAGCCGGCTCGCTCCGCTCAGCAACTGGATCATGCAATCTCGCGCTATGCGGGCGTGGCTCGAGCACCACTTCGGTCTCGACCGGCGTATCCCGCCGCCGCGTTTCGCCCGGCCGACGTTTCGCGTCTGGTTCGCACGCCATGAGCGCCAACATCGCCACGACGACTCGCTCAGCCGGCCGGCCGTCGTCTACTTCGCCGACACCTGGACCAACTTCTATCAGCCGCGAGTCGGGCAGGCGGCCGTCAAAGTGCTGGAAGCGCTGGGCTACCGCGTCCTCGTACCGGCCACGGTCTGCTGCGGCCGACCGCTGCTCAGCAAAGGATTACTCGCGGAAGCGAAGCTGCTGGCGCACGAGAACGTGCGGATTCTCGCGCCGCTGGCGTACCAGGGACTCACCATCGTCGGCACCGAGCCGAGCTGTGTCTCGGCCATCCTCGACGAGTGGCCCCAACTCGTTCGTACCGCCCCCGCCCGCTGGGTCGCGGAGCGGACGGTCACCATCGAAGCCTTCATCGCCCGCGCCTTAACGACATCCGGGACAACCCCTCTCCCCCTGGGGGGAGAGGGCAGGGTGAGGGGGAACACTGTAGTGCCTCCACCGGATGCAACCCCTCTCCCCTCGGGGGGAGAGGGCAGGGTGAGGGGGGACGCGGCGGTGACCGCACCCTCCCCCGACCCCTCCCTCGAAGGGAGGGGGGTTGGCTCAGGAGTCCAGGGCGGACATCCACAGCCTCTGCGTTTCGTACACCCCGTCGGCCCGCTTCTCTACCATGCCCACTGCCACGAGAAAGCACTCATCGGCACCGCCGACGCTCTGGCCGTGCTGCGCGCCTGCACGGGGGGTCAAGGCTGCGAGATCGACAGCGGCTGTTGCGGCATGGCCGGCGCCTTCGGCCACGAGGTCGAACACTACGACGTCGCCCGCGCCATCGGTGAACAACGCCTCTTCCCCGCCATCCGCAACCGCGGCCCGGCGCACATCGCGGTGTCCGGCTTCAGTTGCCGCGAGCACATCAGCCACCACACCGACGCCCAGCCACGGCACTTGATCGAGTACGTCGCGGAAGCGATCGAATAGCGAATGTGGAAGAAGGCAAGAGGCAAGTGGCAAGAGGGGGCAGAGAAAGTTACGGCGCCGAACTGCGGGGTGCCTGCGCTGGGCCAGCAGCGGCACCGGTCCAAGTGCGCAGCACTGCTCGAGGAGCAGTAGCGCGCGGCGGCCTCTTTTCATTCGCTATTCGCTCTTCGCCATTCGCTATTCCTCATCGCACTTCAATTCGCGTTCGCTCCACCGGCCCGAAGCGATCTACCGCCCGGCCCTGATTGACCGCGACTTCCAGATGCTCCGTGCTGCCGATGAAGGCCACCGGCTCCCCGACCGGCACTTCGCCGAACGTGCCGCGGATGGGGCCGATGCTCGTGCCGTTGACCAGCACTTCGAACTGCCGGTCATGCGTTCCCAGCGCCAACAGTGACGTGCGGGCGATGTTGGTGACCAGCGTCCCGAAGCGATCCACGTACAGCACCTGCCCGCTTACGCCCCGGGCGGTGACCGCCGGCCGCAATGGCAGGGGAAACACTTCCACGCGGTCCGTGGCCCGACCGAAGTCGCGCAGCTTGGCTCCCAGAGTCAGATGGGCGGCCACCGGTGCCAGCACGTCACGCCCCTGGAACGTCCCCGACACGTGCGGCAGGAAGAAGCGCGGGTTCTCCACCACGTGCATGGCCTCGGCGCGCAACTCGCGGTGCAGGAACGTCACGAGGCCGTTGTCCGGCGCCACGACAAACCGACCCTCGTACCGACCGGCCAGCACCCGCCGACTCGTCCCCACTCCCGGGTCTACGATAGCCAGGTGCACCGTCTCCGGCGGAAACCACGACCACACGCTGCGCAGCACGAACGCGGCGTGCAGCAGGCCGTGCGGTTCAATCTCGTGCGTGATGTCCACGACCTGGACCTTCGGCGCCAGGCTCAGGATGACGCCCTTGAGGGCTCCGACGTAGTAGTCGCTGTGCCCGAAGTCGGTCGTCAGTGTGATGATCTGCACCGCACCTCTCCCGCCGCCGGCTGGGTGGCCCAGGTCCTTTGGACCTGGGGGACTAGTGAACACCGCGACGTAGCGGGTCTGCCCCATGCCGCGAGCCTGCGGACCACGACTGCGGGAGGCAGAATTCAGAATGCAGAAAAGGCCCGCGAGCCCGGCCTACTTTCTGCATTCTGCCTTCATCATGCAGCATGCCGCCCAGGTGCCCCAGGTCCTTGGGACCCGGGGGACCGATGACGCCCGCCCAAGCCCTCGACCCGGCGACCACACTTGCCCCCGACTGCCGTCCAGGCACAGCACCCCGCCCCCGCGGCCGCAGTCACCCAATTGCGTACCGCCATGTTGCGGGCAGCCGTTGGCCGCGTCAATGTTCCCGCGTACACTCTGCCGGCCGCGGGGCCGTGACAGATCGGGTGGCTGGCGGAGTGTGATAGGATCGGAGCGTCCGTAGCGTCGCCCCCGCGGGCGACGTAGTCGTCGACAACGCCTCAAGTCCCACCTCGGCCGCAGGACCGGATGGCACGTTGGTGGGCGAAAGAACCCGAAACCTCGCGCAGTCCCGCGTCGGCCGCGCGAGCCGATGCTACTCTCGCACACGCCGCCGTCCACCGGCGGCGCGGATGCTGTAGTCATGAGCGAATCACCCGACCAGCAGCCGGACTTCCTCGCCCAGCGGCGCGCGATGATCTTCGACCATATCCACCAGCGTGGCCTGCGCGATCAGCGCCTGCTGGCCGCGTTCGAGGCGGTCCCGCGTGAGCTGTTTGTTCCCGACCACCTCCGGGCCGCGGCCTACGAGGACCGCCCGCTGCCGATCGGCCACGGACAGACCATCTCCCAGCCCTATATCGTGGCCTACATGACCGCCCAGCTCGACCCGCTCCAGGATGCCCGCGTCCTCGAGGTCGGCACGGGCAGCGGCTACCAGGCGGCCATCCTCGCTGCCTCAGGTGCGCACGTGTACACCATCGAACGCATTGCCGAGCTCAGCGCCCAGGCGCAGGAACGCTTGCGAACCCTGCACCTGGACGGCGACGTCCACTTCGTCGTCGGCGATGGTAGTGTAGGTCTGCTCCACCACGCGCCGTTCGAGCGGATCATCGTGACGGCCGCCGCCGCCCGCGTCCCGCCGCCGCTCATCGAGCAACTGGCTGACAACGGGATTCTTATCGCCCCGGTGGGCGCCGAATCCGTGCAGACGATCGTGCGCGTCGTGCGCACCGGCCGGCGTACCATCGAAACCCCGCTGCTGGGTTGCCGCTTCGTCCGCCTGATCGGCCAGGAAGGTGCCCGCTCCAGCGACGCGGAATAGCAGCGCGGCCGGCGCAGGCGTGGACGTTGCGTCGGCACGCTGCCGGCCGCGAATGCAGAATGAAGACGTCAGAATGCAGAAAGCAGAGGGCGTGCACACGTTCTTTCTGCATTCTGAAATCCACCTTCTGGAATCTGCTTTCTGAAGTCTGTCCTTTGAGATCTGCTCTGCAGAGTCGAGACCCTAGCCTAGGTGGGCCGCAAGGGTCAGGCGCCTTTTCGTGGTCTCCGGGTGCCGCAGGGCACCATGATGACTGCTTTCCGAAATCTGCCCTCCGCAATCCCCCGTCTGAGGGCCTGCCCGGCGTGGCCGCCGAGCGCCTGAGCGCCCCCGCCGGCCTTCCGGCGGACCCGCCAACTGCCCCCCGACCGCCCGCCGAAGCGGGACGCCCCCCTCCTGCCCGCAGGCAGCGGGTGCCCCCGGGGGCTCGCCGAGAAGGACGGAAAGATTCTCGCAGCCCGGTGTAAGAAAGTCCCTTGCTGGCGGACTTCCAGGTGACAGGTTGACGTTGACCCGGCGCCGAAGCAGACCCGGCGGCGGGTGCGCGGTGGTTGTGCGCGCAGCGCGCCCAGCGGAACTCCCGGAGCGTCCTGGAGCCGCGGGCGCCGGCCCGCGGTGGCCGCCGGTCGTCATTCGCGGGCCTGCGCGCTTTTCGTGGTGTGTTCTTTCTCGGTTTTTCACCACGAAGAGCACGAAGAACACGAAGGGGATTCGCGTGCGTCCAGTGGTGCGGGTGTCATGCTCTCGCGCGGCGGGAGTGTGGGCGGTTGGTATGTGCGCAGGGAAAATCAGCGGCGGGCGCGAGCCCGCGGACCCGGATGCCACGGATGCCACGCGCGGGGTCGTCGTCCCGAAGCGTGTGTCACCGGCTTGCCCCCGGTGCTCCGACCGACGCGGCGCCGGCCGGCAAGCAGCGAATGCAGAAGGCAGAAGTAATAATGAAGAAAGCATGCCGCGGCACACGCGGGGGCCCGGAACGTTCGGAGTCCCCTTTCTTCATTCTGCATTCTTCATTCTGCATTCGACGCCCTTGACCGCCGAGTAACGTCCGTGTATACTGCCCGGTGGGTAGTTGATCGTATCGTTCGGCTCCATCCCGGAGGGTTCGTCGATGCTTCACTCCCGCAGCCACAGGCGAATGCAGCCCGGCTTGATTCTCTCTCTCTCTCTCTTGCAATGACGCCCTTTTTGCCTCGAGCCCGGGCGGGTTGTCCGTGTGATCCGGGCGAGAACTGCTGGTGGGTCGCTCCGCCGGACGCGCAGCACCTGGAGGGAACGGGAACCGGGACGTACCAGGATCCGTTCCGCGGGATCGAGTATGCACTCAATCATGACAACGTGCAGGATGATGACGTCATTTTGGCCCTGCCCGGCGAGTACTACGAGTGCAGGATCGAGCTCGACAACGATGCCAGGCTCAAACGCCTGACGCTCCGCTCGTGCTCCGGCCCGGCGTTCACGACGATCCGTCCCAAGGTGGACTGCGAGCAGCCGATCTTCTTTCTGGGTGACGCAGTCTGGGGCGGGTACCCGATCGTAGAAGGGTTCACGATCACCGGCGCCACGTGCTCAGGGTGGGTTGGCGGTGCGTTCAATATCCAAGGGTGCCATCCAACGATCCGCCAGAACGTCATCACGGGCAACACCGCCCAGCGCGGCGGCGCGATCTATTGCCACAATGCCTCGCCGATGCTCTGGGACAACATCATCAGCTACAGCACGGCCACCGACGGCGAAGGAGGGGCCCTCTACTGCAACGCTGACAGTTGGCCCACCATCGCGTGGTCTACATTCGCATGTAATGAAACGACGGCCAAAGGAGGGGCGATCCGCCTCGAGAGTGGCGCGAAGCCACCGATCAGTCACTGTGTGTTCGCGAGCAACAAGGCGGTGCACGGGGGCGCTGTGTACCAGGGGGCGCCTTATCAGTGTGAAGGGGAGCGCGCCCCCTGTCAGGATGAGGGCGTCAGGGGTCCGATCATCGACAACTGCGTGTTTACGCAGAACGTCGCTGGCGAGAACCTGCCGAGCAGCGGCGGTGCTCTGGATTTCCGCGCGTACGCGCAGCCCACGCTGGCGAACTGCATAATCAGCGGCAACCGCACCACGGGAGGCGGGGGAGGTGTTCATGCTTACTACGCGTGCGTCTATGTGCACAACACGATTCTGTGGGGCAATCGCATCGCTGGCGACGGTCAAGCAGGAACGCAGAACGATCTTCATCTGACTAACGGTGCGACCGCGGTGTTCCGTTACAGCGATGTAGACCCACAGTTCATCACCTCGGATGTTCCCACGCCGGATGTGTACTACGAAGGCGTGAACCGCGGCATCGACCCCGAGTTCCGGGACCCGCTGGTCTGTGACTACCGGCTGGACGCGGCCTCGATCGTGATCGACGCGGCCGATGACTGCGACGCCGTGAGCGAGGGTTACGACGTCGACGGCGACCAGAACGTCTGCACGCGCTCCGACCTCGACGATGCCGAGCGCTTCGTTGATGACCCGGCGGTGCAGGACGTCGGGCTACTCTGTCCCGGAACCTGCCAGTACCTGGAGGACGTGGTGGACATTGGAGCGTACGAATTCGCCGCCACCGGTTGCCCCGAGGCTACGATCGTCGGGGCAGACCCAGCGGATGGAACCATTGACGCCCGGCAGCCGCATCCCATTACGGACAAGTCCTTCGGCGCCTTGCAGGGCATCGGCGGCGCGAGCGAGCCGATCGACATCACCCTTTCGGACAATGCCACGGGCGCGGACAATCCCGGATGCTGGGCGTTGTGCGAGACCAGTCACTGGCGTTACGGGCGGAACTTCATTGAATCGGTGACGGCGCTGGGCAACGGGGAATACCGCCTCGTCCTGCACCGCCCCATCACGGCGCTCGCCGCGACGACCATTCAATACGTCCCGGACGGCAGCTACGTGACCTACATCGCTCACCCGGCGAATGTCGATGCCCCGAGTGGCAGTACAGTTGCGAACGCGAACGACATCACCGCGATCTTCAACTGCGTCAACAATCCGCCCACCTGCACCCTCTACCAGGCGGACACCAATCACTCCGGCGGGCTCAATCTTGCTGATGTCACGAGGGAAATCGACCTGCTTAACGGGGCCGGGCAGTTCGACCCGTGGTTCGGCACGCTCCTGCCCGATATCGGCGACTGTCCGAGCGGCGTCCCTTGCAGTTGCGCCGCGACGGCGCCCGGAGGCGGGGAAAGTGGCGGGGAGGATGGGGAAGCGTTCGGTGAGGCGCTGATTGGGTACCTGACCTTCATTGATCTGGACGATCCGCCGCAGGCAACCGCGTTTCCCGAGATCGTCCAGGGCTTCCTTGATCTGGCAGGGCGAGCCCTGAACGAGGACGAGCGCCACGAGGCCGCGTGCGCGCTGCTCGATCCGGGCCTGGCGTTCATCAGTTCTGAAGTTCAGCAGATGGTGCCGCAACTCGTCGCGGCCCTCCAGGAGTAGGGCCGCCCGGGTTTGCCACAATGGGAGGGTAAGTACTATGCGTCCCAGTTTGCACGCGGGCGTGGTTGGCACACTAAGCGTTATGTTGGCTCTGCTTGCCGCAGTGGTTGCGGAGGCGCAGCCAGCGCTCCAACTGTGGATCTCTGGAGACGAACCCATCAGGGTTGACCCGCTGACTCGAGACGTTCTCGGCCCAATCTTCCGGAGCAGCCCTGATCCGGCGGGCTTCGCCTTCGGCCCCGATGGGTACGTGTATGTTGCGGATTCGTATCTGGATTGTGTTCTCCGCTACGACGCGCAAACATACGAGTTCATCGACGTCTTCGTGCCGGCGGGCAGTGGCGGGCTCGACGGTCCGACGGGACTGGTCTTCGGGGCTGACGCCAATCTGTACGTGGCCGGGGCGTGGTCCAACAACATCGTTCGGTACGACGGAAGCACCGGTGCATTTCTGGACGTCTTCGCCAGCGAGGGGCTGGACGCCCCGCACAGCCTACGGTTCGGACCCGCGGGTGACCTCTACGTCACCAGCGAGGCCAATGATCGGCTGGTGCGCTTCAATGGGCAAACCGGGCACCTGATGGACATTCTGGTGGAAGGTGGGGAGCTGGACGGCCCCCTGGACCTGATCTTCGGCCCTGATGACCTGCTGTACGTCAGCAATCGGTGGACGGCGAGCGTGGCCCGCTACGACCCGCTGACGGGCGAAGCGCTGGGCTACTTCGTGGAACCGCACGCAGGCGACCTCCATTGGGCCTCCGGTATGGCGTTCGGGCCCCACGACGGGAACCTCTACGTGGCCGACCAAGCCTGGGACCAAGTGCGTCGCTACGATGGGCAAACTGGCGCCTATGTCGACAACCTGGTATACGTGCTCGCCCCCACGTTCCTCGCCTTCGTCCCCGAGCCGGGCAGCCTGCTGCTGCTGGCGGGTGGGGCGCTGCTGCTGGGGCGCAAGCGACGAGCGTAAGAGCGTTCAACAGAACCCCTCTCCCTGGGAGGGAGAGGAGTCTGGTCCTTGGCCATTGGTCGCGGGGGCTTGCTTGTCGGCAGGCAGGGCCGACGGTGCAGGCGCGGGCGTGGCCATGCGGTGGGGCGGATGGCCCGCCGTTGTGCCGCGTACACATGCTCACGCTGCGCGAGAGCATGGCACCCGGCGTCCGGAACGCCGAAGGCACCCCTGAGATGGCAGAAGGAGCCTGTGCACGCGCCGTTGCTGTCTGCATTCTTCCTTCTTCATTCTGCATTCGGCACGGCGTGAATCCCGCTGCTACCGCACGACGATGGTGTGCGCCGATGGTCCGCTGACTCGGCCGATGACGGCGGCGCAGGGCGTCCGTTCGCGGCGCAGGGCCGCGAGCAGCGCGTCCACGCGGTCGGGCGCGACCGCGATGAGCAGACCACCGGAAGTCTGCGCGTCCGCCAGCACGTCCACCAACAACTCGTCGGCCCCCTCTGCGAGAAGCCGATCGCCCAAATACTCGAGGTTGCTGGCGTAGGCGCGGGTGATGATGCCGCCGTCGGCCAGTTCCAGCGCCTTGGCAAGCAGGGGCACGCGGCCGCTGTCGATCTCGACGGTCACCCCGCTGCCGTGGGCCAGTTCGTGGGCGTGGCCCAGCAGGCCGAAGCCCGTGATGTCGGTGGCAGCGTGCACGCCGACCTCGAGCATGGCCGTGCAGGCGCCGGCGTTCAGCTCGGTCATGATGTCGATGGTTTCCTGGAAATCGGCGGCTGAGATCTCGCCGACTTTGGCGGCCGAGGCCAGGATGCCCGAGCCGATCGGCTTGGTCAGGACGAGCACGTCACCGGCGCGGGCGCCGGCGTTGGCCACGATGCGGTCGGGATGGACGAGGCCGGTGACGGCCATGCCGTACTTGACCTCCTGGTCGCGGATGCTGTGCCCGCCGGCGATGACCGCCCCGGCCGCGGTGACCCGCTCGTGCCCGCCGCGCAGGATTTTGCCGAGGATCTCAGCCGGCAGTTCCTGATCGGGGAAGCCGACGAGGTTCAGCGCGGCGATGGGCCGGCCGCCCATCGCGTAGACGTCGGACAGGGCATTGGCGGCCGCCACCCGGCCGAACTGGTACGGGTCGTCCACCAGCGGCGGGAAGAAATCGACGGTCAGCACCAGCGCCGTGGTGTCGTTGATCCGGTAAACGCCGGCGTCGTCGAAGAAGTCGATGCCCACCAGCAGGTTGGGGTCCGTCGGCTTGGGCTGGTTGCGCAGAACCTGCGCCATGGCTCCGACCGGGAGCTTGCCCGCTCAGCCGGCACAGCTTGCGTAGGCCGTCAGACGAACTTGGCGTGCATCCGTCATGAGTCGTTCCCGGTTCGGTCGCGCTGGCAAAGGGCGGCGTATCCGCGTCCCGGCCGGCGCCGGCTCTCTCAGTACCCGCAGTGCCCGCGGCGTGTCAACAAGACTGACGCGCAGGAGCGGCGCCGCCGGTAAGTGACCGGCACGTTACAAGCAATCCTGACGCAGCCCCGCAACAATCCCCCGTGCAAGGGACGGATGTTCCGCGCCCATGACGTGGGAGGGCCCGGCGGCACGCCGGTCTCACGGAATGGAGCCGGCCATTGGAGTGGAGATCGCATCATGGTGCGTAGCGTACGATCGGTTGCAGTTGCGGCGCTGGTACTGGTGGCTGGCGGGGGGATGTGGGCGGCGGCGGCCTACGCCGGTGGGCCTGGTGAGCCTGCGACGCCCTCGGCGAAGGCAGAGCAGGCGGCCCTGCCGCGCTGCCCGGTTTGCGGCGTGCCGGCGAGTTGGTTCGTCAAGAAGGCCGCGGATGCGGGGCCGATCTTCTTCTGCTGCCCGGAGTGCCTCAAACGCTTCGAGGCGGAGCCGGGCAAGTACGACAAGGAGGTCGCGGCGCAGCGCGAGCTGCTGGCGAAGCTGCCGAAGGTCCAGGTGCGCTGTCCGATCTCCGGGCGGGCGGTGGACTCGAAGATGAGCGTCGAGCACGACGGGCAGAAGGTCTACTTCTGCGGGCCCGGCTGCATGGAGAAGTACCGGGCAAAGCCGGCCGACTATGCCGCAGCCCTGGCGGATTGCTACACTTGGCAGACGAACTGCCCGGTGATGGGGCACCGGATCGACCCGACGGCCCTGACGGTGCTGCCCACCGGCGAGACCATCTACTTCTGCTGCAAGGGCTGTGACAAAAAGCTGCTGGAGGAGCCGGCCAAGTACGATGCCAACCTGGTGGCACAGGGTATCCGCATCGACTGGGCCAAGGTGAAGAAGGCCTCCGCAGACAAGGAGGGGAACCCGCACGCTGAGCCGTAGTAACGGCGGATGACGGCGTGGCACCGGCTCTGGACCGGCGCGCGACAGCGGTGATGGGCAAGCACGCTTGTGGGCCGTTGGCGGTGTCTTTGCGGCCATCACCCTCACCCCTACCCCTCTCCCTGGAAGGGAGAGGGGTCATACGGCACGCGAGTGGGCGATTGGATGCGACTTGGCGTTCGTCACCCTCACCCCTGCCCCTCCCCCTGAAAGGGAGAGGGGTTTAGATGCCGCATGCCCGTGCCCGCCCGTCATCGGTGCCCCCGGTCCAAAGGACCTGGGCCGCCTGGCCAGAGGACCTGGGCCACCCGGCCGGTCCAGAGGGCGTGGGCCACCCGTGGGTGAGGACGAGCACCGGTAACGAGAAGGGCGCAGACATGTTGTGGACGCCGGCGCGGAGAAGGCATCGGGCGACGGTGGCCGGGGCGCTGGCGCTTGCGGTCGGTGCTTGCAGCGGCGCCTGCCGCCCGGCGCCGCCGTCGGCCGCGCTGCTGGCCAAGCGGCCACCACACGTGCGGCACGCTCCGGGGACACCGGCTTGGCCCGCGGCTGCCGGTGCCGAGGTGCAAGAGTTGCCCGTTCTCGATGAGCGGGCGGGGCTGCATGACTACCTCACCTACGCCGCACTCAACAACCCCGGATTGAAGGCGGCCTTCGCGCGTTGGCAGGCGGCCGTGGAGCGCGTGCCGCAGGCGCGCGCGCTGGCGGATCCGCAACTGACCTACCGGCACATGGTGGCCGAGGCGGGTAGCCCGCTGGAGCCGCGCGAACAGAGCGTCGAGCTTTCCCAGATGTTGCCGTGGCCCGGGAAGCGCGGCTTGCAGGGGGCCCTCGCCGCCGCCGCGGCGCAAGGGGCGTGGGAGGAGTTGCAGGAGCAGCGCCTCGCTTTGTTCTATGAAGTCCAGGACGCCTACTATGAGTATTACTACCTCGGCCAGGCGCTGGAGGTCGTGCGTCAGAACGTCGAACTGGTGAGGCAGTTGGAGAGCGTCGCCCGCGTCCGCTACCGGGCGGCGGCGGCCGGCCACCCCGAGGTCATCCGGGCCCAGGTCGAACTGGGACGCGTCGAGGACCAGTTGCGCACTCTGGAGGACGAACGAGCGCCTGTGCAGGCGCGACTCAATGCCGCGCTGAACCGCGCCCCGCACCGGGAGTTACCCGTGCCCCCGGAGATTGGGCAGTTGTCGCCATCGCTGGCTGAGGCGGAGGTTCTCGCGCGGCTCGCCACGAGCAGCCCAACCCTGCGGGTGCTGGACGCCGAGATCGAGCTGGCCCGGCAGGCGGTGACGTTGGCGCGCAAGGGATACTTCCCAGATTTCATGGTCGGCTTCGAGTACACGAGCGCGCGGCGGGCGGATGATCCGCCGCTGGCGGGGTGGACCTCGCCTGAGGCGCTGGGCACTCTGGGGCGACTGCGGAGCCGGACGGCCGACCCGCTCGATGTGTACGGACTGGCGCGCGGGCTGCGCGGCGGTGAGCCGTCCGACGAGGATATGGACTCCTGGGCGGTGTTGGTGTCGATGAACCTGCCCATCTGGGCGGGCAAGTACGCGGCCGGCGTGCGCGAGGCGGAGGCACAGTATCGTTCCGCGCTCAGCGCACGCGCCCAGCGGCAAAACGCCTTGCAGGCCCAGGTGAAACGCGTGTTGTTTGCCTACCGTGATGCCCAGCGCAAGGTGGAGTTGTACGGGGCGACGCTGCTACCGAAGGCCCGGGAGTCATTGCAGGCCACGCAAACCGCGTTTCAGGCGGGTAGCGCGAGTTTCCTGGACCTGGTCGATGCGGAACGCACGCTGCTGGAATTCGGTTTGGCGCACGCGCGGGCACGGGCGGATCGGGCCCAGCGCCTGGCGGAGCTGGAGATGCTCATGGGACAGCCTTGGACGACATTGCCTGGGTTGCGGCCTGACGCGCAGCCCGGTACGCCCGGCGCGCAGCCTGCGCCGCATGATGTTCCGCTCGGGGAAACAGGTGATTGAGCCATGTCACAGACCACCGGGAGTTTGGTGAGGGTGCTGGTGAGGTTCGGTATGGTGCTCGCGGCGCTGGTGATCTTCGGGTTGGGGTACTGGTTCCGCGGCGTGGTGAGGGAGCCAGCCGCGGGCAGCCTGGACGCCCCCGCAGAGTCCGCGGCGGCGCCGCTCGAGGTTTGGACCTGCTCGATGCACCCGGAAATCCGGCGGTCGAGACCGGGTAGGTGTCCGGTTTGTGGCATGGATTTGGTCCATGTTGAAGCTGGCGCGCCCGCGGCCGCCAAGCAGCCGAAATACGCCTGCTCGATGTTCTGCGTGCCGCCGCTGCCCCATCCCGGTAAGTGCCCGATCTGCGGCATGGAAATGGTGGAGGTGGAGACGGAGGCGCCGGCCGGGGATGCGCCGGCCCCGCCGCGGACGCTGACTCTTACGCCCCTGGCCCAGCAGCTTGCGGGCGTCCGGGTCGCCCCGGTCGAGCGCAAGTTCGTTACGGCCGAGGTCGGCATGATCGGCAAGGTGGACTACGACGAGACGCGGCTGCGCTACATTGCCGCGCGTGTCCCCGGGCGCCTTGACCGTCTCTATGTAGATTACACCGGCGTGCCCGTGCGGGAGGGAGACCACCTCGTCTATCTCTACAGTCCGGAGCTGCTGGCCGCCCAGGAGGAACTGCTGCAGGCCAAACGGGTGACCACCGCTGCCACCGAAGGCGGGGGTGAGAGCGCCTCCGCCGCGCGGTGGCAATGGCTCGAGGACATCCGGGCGAAGCTGCGCCTGTGGGGGCTGACGGACGCTCAAATCGAAGAGATTGAGGCACGCGGAGCCCCCACGGATCATCTGACGATCTACGCCCCCAGCGGCGGCGTGGTGATAGACAAGAACGCCGTCGAGGGCATGTATGTCGAGACGGGAACGCGCATCTACACCATTGCCGACCTGTCGCGGGTCTGGGTGAAACTGGATGCCTATGAGTCCGACCTGGTGTTCCTGCGGTATGGACAGCCCGTGGAGTTCGAGGTCCAGGCGTATCCGGGCGAGAAGTTCAGCGGCAGGATCGCGTTCATTGACCCGGTGCTCGACGGTCGCACCCGCACGGTCAAGGTGCGCGTGAACGTCCCGAACGTCGACGGGCGGCTCAAGCCGGAGATGTTCGTGCGCGCCCGCGTGTACGCGCAGATCGCGGCCGGCGGACGGGTGATGAACAGCGATCTGGCGGGCAAGTGGATCAGCCCGATGCACCCGGAGATCGTGAAGGATGGGCCGGGGGCGTGCGATGTCTGTGGCATGCCGCTGGTGCCGGCGGAGTCCTTGGGATACGTGGCCGCGGACGGTGACGCCGAGCGAGCGCCGCTGGTGGTGCCGCGCAGCGCGCCGCTGCTGACCGGCAGACGCGCGGTGGTGTACGTCGAGCTGCCTGATGCGCCGGGTACGTACCAGGGCCGTGAGGTCGTGCTGGGCGCGCGGGCCGGCGACGATTACGTGGTGCGGGAGGGCCTGCACGAGGGCGAGCGGGTGGTCGTCAACGGCAACTTCAAGCTGGACAGCGCCATGCAGATCCGCGCGGAGCCGAGCATGATGAGCCCGGCGGGCGGGCGAGGGCCGACCGGTGCCGAGCACCACGGTTCGCACACGGGCGGCAGCGCGGGCGGGAGTTCTCATCATGAGTAGCGACCCCTCGGTGCCGGTGGGCGGGGAGGGGCGTGCCGGGTGCGGCCGGGCTTCCTGGGTTGATCGCATCATTCGCTTCTGCCTGGAAAACAAGCTGGTCGTTGCGCTGTGCACGCTGTTCGTGATCGGGTGGGGGTTGCGGACGGCGCCGTTTGACTGGAACCTTGGCGGCTTCCCGCGCAATCCCGTGCCGGTGGATGCGATTCCCGACCTTGGTGAGAACCAGCAGATTGTATTTACCGAGTGGGAAGGGCGTTCGCCGCAAGACGTCGAGGACCAGATCACGTACCCGCTGACGGTGTCGCTATTGGGCACACCCGGCGTCAAGACGATTCGCAGCTATTCGATGTTCGGCTTCTCGACGATCTATGTGATCTTCGAGGAGAAGGTGGACTTCTACTGGTCGCGTTCGCGGGTGCTGGAGAAGCTGGCGGCTCTGCCGGAGGGGACCCTGCCGGCGGGTGTGCGGCCCACGCTAGGGCCCGACGCCACGGGTTTAGGACAGGTCTTCTGGTACACACTCGAAGGCCGGGACGAGCAGGGACGGCCCACGGGAGGCTGGGACCTGCACGAGCTGCGCACGCTTCAGGACTGGTACGTGCGTTATGCGCTGCTTTCCGCGCCCGGCGTGGCCGAGGTGGCCTCCATCGGTGGGCACGTGCAGGAATACCAGGTGGACGTGGACCCGGCCGCCATGCGCGCTCATCGCGTTACGCTGGAGGAAGTGGTCCGCGCAGTGCAGATGTCCAACCTGGATGGGGGCGCCCGCACCATTGAGATCAACAACGTCGAGTACGCCATCCGCGGCGTCGGCTTTGTCAAGTCCGTGCGCGACCTGGAGGAGGCGGTCGTAACAGTTAATGAGAACGTCCCCCTCCGGGTGCGGGACGTGGCCGTGGTGACACTGGGACCGGCGGAGCGGCGCGGCGTCCTGGACAAGCAGGGGGCCGAGGTGGTCGGCGGCGTGGTGGTGGTACGTTACGGGGCGAACCCGCTGGCGGCCATCCGGGAGGTCAAGAACAAGATCGCCGAGATCGCCCCGAGCCTGCCGCACCGGGCACTGCCCGACGGCACGGCCAGCCGCGTGACGATCGTGCCGTTCTATGATCGCACTGGCCTGATTTACGAGACGCTGGAAACCCTCAACGCCGCGCTGTTCGAGGAGATCCTCATCACCATCATTGTCGTGGTGGTGATGGTCCGCCATTTACGGAGCTCCATTCTGATTGCCGGCCTGCTGCCGCTGGCGGTGCTGATGACCTTCATCGCCATGCGGGTGACCGGCGTGGACGCCAACATCGTGGCGTTATCCGGCATCGCCATCGCCATCGGCACGCTGGTGGACATGGGCATTATCATCTGTGAGAACATCCTTACCCACCTGCGGAAAGCGGACCCGCGCGCGCCGCGACTGGAGGTCGTCTATCGGGCGGCCAGTGAGGTGGGCGGCGCCGTCCTGGCGGCCGTGGCGACCACGATCGTCGGCTTCCTGCCGGTGCTGACGATGGAGGGGGTCGAAGGCAAGCTCTTCAAGCCCCTGGCGTACACCAAGACCTTCGCCCTGACGGCCTCCGTCATCGTGGCGTTGACGGTGATTCCGGCCGCCGCGCACCTGGTGCTGGCGCGCGACGCGGAAGCCCGCCAGGGTCGGCGCTGGGCGGGTGGAGGGGTGCTGCTGGCGGTGGCCGTGGCGGTGGTGGTGGTCTGGCAATGGTGGTGGCTGGGGCTGCTGCTGACGGTGCTGGGTGGGTACGCAGTGGCGGCGCCCGTGCTGCCGACCGGCGTGAAACGGTGGCTGCCGTGGCTGGGCAACGTCGCGGTGGCGGCGGCCATGGCCGTCGTGCTCACCCAGCACTGGCTGCCGATCGGGCCGGAGCACGGGCTGCTGCGCAACCTGGTGTTTGTGGTGGCCGCGGTGGGCGGGTTGCTGCTGTTCCTGGAACTGTTCCGGGTCGTGTATCCTTATGTGCTGCGTTGGGCCCTGGGTCACAAGGTCACCTTTCTGATGTTGCCGTTGGGCACGCTGGTGCTGGGAGCGCTCATCTGGCGCGGGCACGACGGTCTGTTGGGCTGGCTGCCGGCAGGCTGGCACGCTTCCGCGCCGGCGCGTTACCTGGCCGGGCAGTTTCCCGGTCTGGGCAAGGAGTTCATGCCGCCGCTGGACGAGGGCTCCTATCTGTATATGCCGGTGACGATGCCGCACGCTTCCATCAGCGAGGTGGTGGACGTTTTGCAGAAGCAGGACCTGGCGCTGGCACGCATCCCCGAGGTGGAGTCGGCGGTCGGCAAGCTGGGGCGGGTGGAGAGTGCCCTCGACCCGGCACCGCTGTCGATGATCGAGACGGTGATCAACTATCATCCGGAGTTCCTGACGGACGCCGGGGGGCGACGGCTGCTGTTCCGGTGTGACCCGGCCGACACGGATTGGCTCCGGACGCCGGAGGGACAACCCGTGTTGGCGCCTGACGGTGAACCCTACAGAGTGCGAGGGAAATTCGCGCGGGACGAGCGCGGGGCGCTGATTGCCGATCCGCACGGTTACCCGTTTCGCCTGTGGCGGCCGGCGCTTGATCCCGCTCTGAACGACGGTCGCGCGGCTTGGCCGGGAGTCCGGCGGCCCGACGACATCTGGGACTTGATCGTGGAGGCCACCCGCATCCCGGGCACCACGTCGGCCCCCAAGCTCCAGCCCATCGCCGCGCGCATCGTGATGCTGCAGAGCGGCATGCGCGCCCCCATGGGCGTGAAAGTCAAGGGGCCCGATCTGGCGTCGATCGAGGCCGGCGCGCTCCGGATTGAGCACTTCCTGAAGCAGGTAGAAGCGGTCCCGCCGGAGACGGTCGTCGCCGACCGGCTCGTCGGCAAACCCTATCTGGAAATCGAGATCGACCGCACTGCGGCCGCCCGCTACGGCGTGATGGTCGCCGAGGTGCAGGAGGTCATCGAGGTAGCCCTCGGCGGCAGGCCGCTGACCTTTACCGTGGAGGGCCGGGAACGGTTTCCGGTGCGCGTGCGTTACCCCCGCGAGCTGCGCGACAACCTGGAGGCCCTGGAGCGCGTTCTGGTCCCAGCCGCCGACGGCGCGCAGGTGCCGCTGATCCAACTGGCGAGGATCAACTATGTGCGCGGCCCGGAGATGATTAAGAGCGAGGACACGTTCCTGGTCGGCTATGTGCTGTTCGACCGGCGACCGGGCTACGCGGAGGTGGACGTGGTCGAACAGGTGGCCGCCTTCCTGCAGGAGAAGAGGCAGAGTGGTGAGTTGGCCCTGCCCGACGGAGTCAGCTACAGTTTCGCCGGCACCTACGAGAACCAGGTGCGGTCGGAGAAGAAGCTGATGGTGGTGCTGCCGCTGTCGCTCTTCATCATCTTCGTCATTCTGTATTTGCAGTTCAGGTCGGTGCTCACGACGGGGATGGTCTTCGCCGGGATCATCGTCGCCTGGGCGGGCGGCTTCATCCTCATCTGGTGTTACAACCAGCCGTGGTTCCTGGACGTGACGGTCCTCGGGGTCAATCTCCGCGAGGTATTCCAGGTCCATCCCATTAACCTGAGTGTAGCGATCTGGGTGGGCTTCCTGGCCTTGTTCGGCATTGCGGAGGACGACGGCGTCGTGATGACCACGTATCTGGAGAGCGCCTTTGCCGAGACCGCGCCGACCGACGTGGCTGCGGTGCGGGCGGCCACGCTGGAAGGGGCAAGTCGGAGGGTGCGGCCGTGCCTGATGACGACGGGCACGACGATCCTGGCGCTGCTCCCGGTCCTGACCTCGACGGGTCGCGGCGCGGACATCATGGTACCGATGGCCATTCCTTCGTTCGGCGGCATGGTGATCGAGATCATGACGATGCTGATCGTGCCGGTATTGTACTGCGCGCTGCAGGAGCGGCGGGTCAAGGCGCGGGCGAAGCGGGGCGGCTGAGCAGGTTCTTCGCAAAGATGACTTTGCCGTCGCCGGGGGCGTAGAAGTCGGGCAGCAAGGCCGCCTGCCGGTAGCCGCGGCGCTCGTAGAAGCGGCGGGTCGGCTCATACTGCGGGCGCGACGAGGTCTCGACGTAGACGGCCCGCCCGCCGGTGGCGGCCATGCGCCGCTCGGACTCGTACAACAGGAACGTACCGATCCCCGCGTGCCGCCGATCCTGCCGCGTGACGATCCAGTAGAGATCAAAGCTGCCGACCGTGCAGGCGATGGGCCCGTAACACACATACCCGACCGGATGCCCATCGCAATCACCGAACAGGAAGAGATAGCCGCTCTCGGGGCCACGGTGGAGCCGTTCGGTGACCAGCTCGACGGCCACCTCCACCTCCCCGGCCGAGAAGAAGCCCGTGGATGCGACGAGCTGGCGAACTACAGTGACATCGTCCGCGGTGACGGTGTCGCGCAGGGTCAGGTTCGCGGGGGACGGAAGGGCGCCGGAGTTCATCGTCAGATTCTCGGGGCGGTGGTTCGTGTTGACCGAGGGCACGGGCGGCGACTGTTGTCCGCGGTGGGGGAGAGTATTGCCTCCAGGGGCGTTGCACTGCGGGGGAACGTTTCCCCGCTACCCCCCTGGCCGGGAGGGGGTGGAGCGTCCGAAGCCTCGACGGCCGACGCGGTGGCCTTCCCGGTCAATAGCGGCATCGTATCGTCCAGAATCCGCGCGATCATGCAGGTATAGGTCAGCCCGGCCCGGGCGGCCGCGGCCGGAAAACCGGCGTCCGGCGACAGGCAGGGGTTGGCATTGATCTCCAGGATCCACGGCCGACCCGTCTCGTCCACCCGGAAGTCCACGCGGGCGTATCCGCGCAGTCCGAACACCGTCCAGCAGCGCCGGGCCAGGCTGGTCAGGTGCTGTAACAGGTCTCCATCGGCCGCCGGGAAGTCGAACCGCCGCGTCGTGTGCTGGTACTCAAACGAGTCGTTGTCCCACTTGGCGCGGTAGCCGACGATCCGGGGTTTGTCCGCATCGTAGTCGGTGAACTCGATCTCCGCCGGCGGCAGCACCTCGGGTCCCTGCGGCCCACCCAGCACCGACAGGTTGAACTCGCGCCCTTCGATGTACGCCTCCGCGAAACCTTCGCCCCCCCAACGAGGGGACCGCTCCTCCAGGGCTCGGAGCAAGTCGCTGAAGCCGGCGGCCATGACCACCGCCTCATCGTCCAGCCCCACGGAGGCCTCCTCCCAGACGGCCTTAACGATGAACCGTCCCGGCAACGTCGGCCGCGGCCCCGCGGTCGGGTCGGCCCCGCACCAATCCGGCGTTGGCAATCCGTGGGCCCGCAGCCATTGCTTGGTGAGCACCTTGCTTGTGGTCACCAACATCGGACCGGTGGCGGCCCCGGTGTACGGGATCCGCAGCGCGTCGAGCAAGGCCGGGGCAAGGTGCAGGAGCCCCCCGTGCCCGCCGACGGATTCCACCAGGTTGAACACTAGATCGGGCGCGAGAGCCCGCAACGCATCCACCTGGGCGGCCAGGTTCGACGAGAACGCGTGCCGGACCGCCGTGTGACCCAACTCGGCGAGGACCGCCTCAATCGCCTCGGCCTGAACGAACACGTCCAGCTCGTCGGCGCGAGCGGTCGGCGGTACTTCGTCGTGCAGCAGAACGATCTTCACGATCTCAACTCCGAACGGGACGCCGGTGTCTCCTCCCGAATACGGCGTCGGGCCCCGAGCAGGGTAGCGTCACTCCCCGAGCGTGGCGGCGTTCGCCCCCGAGTGTGGTAGCGTCGGCCCCCCGCGGCCGACGTGGGAGACCGGAGCGTCCCGATACTCCACGTCGCCCACGGGTACGTGCTTGGGGTTTCCCGCGTCCGGGGGGGGAGTATTCCGTGCCTCAGGCGGGCGTCATTGCCTCCGCTGCCCTCACCCCTACCCCTCTCCCGAGGGGAGAGGGGTTCAGACGCCGCGCGCTTGCCCCTGCCCGTGGCGGGTAAACTCATGGCACCCACGCTAAACACGTACGCCCACAGGGGGCGACGCTACAAGGCATATTCACGCTACGCAAGGGCAGAACACTCGGCCGACTGCCGGGCGGGCGAGGTCACTCGCCGCCACGCGGAATCGGTGATGCGTCGGATGAGCTCGACGTACGGCACCCCCGCCATCGTGCAGAGGATCGGCAAGTCCGAGTGCCCGGGGCACAGCCCTGGCAGCGGGTTAAGCTCGAGTACGTGCAGCGTGCCGTCGGCCGTGGCACGCAGGTCGATTCGCCCGCCGTCACGGCAACCCAATCCCCGCCAGGCGGCCAAAGCAAGTTCCTCCGCCCGCCGTGCCCAGTCCGGCGCGGCAAGCTCGTAGCGGCAAAGCTCCTGCCACTGCTCCTTGTTGACGTGCGTGTACGAGTGCTGCTCCGCTCCGGGCTGGAGGAGGATTGCGAGCGTGCCAATGGCCGCCGCCTCCGCGCCGGTGCCGGTGATGCCGACCGTAAACTCCCGGCCGGACAGGTAGACTTCCACCAGGGCCGGCTGCTCGAACGTCTGCAGCACCCGCCGGCACGCCTGGGCAAGCTCCGGCTGGGACTGCACCATCGACCGGCCGTCGATCCCCTTGCCCGTCCCCTCCGCGAGTGGCTTGACGAACAGCGGGAACGGCAGGTCCACCGCCTGTACCTCCGCTTCCGAGGCCACGACGCAGAAGGCCGGCGTTGGCAGCCCCAGGTCCCGCAGCACGCGTTTGGTCATCGCCTTATGGAGCGTCAGGGCGCAGATAAGCGGGTCGGAGAAAGTGTAGGGGATGTCGAAGGCCTCAAGGATGCTCGGCACCTGGGCTTCGCGCGAAACCCCGCGCAGCCCCTCCGCGATGTTGAACACCAAGTCCCACCGTTCGCCACGGGCGAGCCGGTCCACGAGCTGGCGCACGTGGCCGATGCGCTCCGTCCGATAGCCAAGCTCGCGCAGGGCCGCCTCGATGGCGTCGATGGTCTCGGGACGGTCGAACTCCGCCGTCTCCTCCTCGCCATAGCCTGCGGCCAGGTAGTCATCCCGCAAGTCGTAGGTCAGGCCGACCGTGGTCATGGCAGGGGGTCGGGGTACTGGAACGATTTCCCTTCGTAGTTGCGCAGGACGAGGCAATCCCCCTCCCGCCCGACGACCGAATCGGGCACGACCGGAATCTTCCCCCCGCCGCCCGGGGCGTCGATCACGAACGTGGGCACACCGTAGCCGGAGGTATGCCCGCGCAGGCCGGCGATGATCTCCAGGCCCTTCTCCACGGGCGTCCGGAAGTGGGCCGAGCCGGTGATCGGGTCACACTGGTACAAGTAGTACGGACGCACCCGCACCTTCAGTAGGCCGTGCACGAGCTTCCGCATCACGTCCACGTCGTCGTTAACCCCCCGCGTGAGCACCGTCTGACTGCCCAGCGGGAAGCCGGCGTCGGCCAAACGGTTACACGCCTGGCTGACCTCGGGCGTCAACTCGACGGGGTGCATGAAATGCAGGCTGAGCCACAGCGGATGGAACCGCCGCAGCGTGCGGCACAGGTCGGGCGTGATCCGCTGGGGCAGGACCACCGGGACTTTGGTGCCGATGCGTAGGAACTCTACGTGCGGGATCGCCCGCAGGCGGGTCAACAAGCCCTCGAGACGCTCGTCGGCCATGGTCAACGGGTCGCCGCCGGACAGGAGTACGTCCCGAATTTGCGGCCGGGCCGCGATGTAGTCCAACGCCCGTTCGTACTGGGCCGCGTTGAAATGGTACTCCCCCGTCTGCCCCACCATCCGCGCCCGGGTGCAGTACCGGCAGTACGTGGCGCAGAAGTTGGTCACCAGGAACAGCACCCGGTCCGGGTAGCGGTGCACGAGCCCCGGCACCGGCATGTGGGCGTCCTCGGCCAGCGGGTCATCGGCCTCGCCCGGGGTGCGCAGGAACTCGTCCACCGTCGGGATCATCATCTTGCGCACGGGGTCAAGCGGATCGAGCGGGTCGATCAGGCCGGCGTAATACGGCGTGATGCCGACGGGCAGATGTCCCCCGAGGCGGATGATGGCCGCCTCCTCGTCCCCGTTCAGGCGGACCACCCGCGACAGGCTCGCCAAGTCCCGCAGGCGGTGCCGAAGCTGCCACCGCCAGTCGTTCCACTCGGCACGGGTGGCCTCCGGGAAGAAGCGCCGCCGAAACAGCTCGCTGCGCGGCCCAACCGTCAGCGCCGGCGACCGGAAAGCCCGGGTGCCCCCTCCCGCTTGCCGGGGCAGGGTGCGCGGACGCCGATCCCGTTCGGTCCGGCGGGGTCCTTCCTCTTCAACAGCAACAGGGGGATCCAGGACAGGGAGAGTGATTACACGTTGGCAACTGCCGCCAGGCTCCGGATCGGAGCCTAAAGCATTCGCGTCCATGGGTTCCTTTGGCCCTCGCCAAGACGGGGGGCGATCAAGTCAGGTCCGCGCCCAGAGCCGGACCCCTACGCCTAGTCGTAACGACCGCGCCCCACACCATTCTCAGTACAGTAAATAAATCATGCTCGGGCAATGTCAAGCTGATTCGCGCCAACATTTTTCTTTCTTGCAAGATTGATCCGCCGGACCGCGCGTTCGGCGGCCTCGGCCCCTGGCCTGACCATCGGCACATCGCGAGCGGGGTCGCAGATTCCCCCGCCTCGCGGTTGCAGTCTTTCGGACCTGTTCGGTCAATCCCGGCGGCGGAGCTTACGGAGCGACGGCAACCGCGGTCAGGAGCGCTCGTCCCGCCAGCGAGAACTACGCGGAACGCCGGATTGCCGGCCGGGCGGAGAACCTACGGCCGGAAGACAGGTCGGTCCGTCCGGCGCAGCCGGCCATGCCTTCTAGCGCGGCCGCCTGCGGCCGTGCGTCGGCGTCACCGGATCCGGCAGGTCATCGCGCCTGCTGTGCCTCTGGGCGGGCCATCGCCCGGGCGGCGCTCGCCCGGGCGACGGCCTCTCGCCTTGCGGGATGGTGCGGGGTACTGGAGTGCCGACTTGGGCGGGTCGATACCCCTTGTGTGGCGACAGCGGGGGATCGCCCACGCAAGCCAACCACCGCGACGCGAGCTTGGTGCTTCCGCGTCGCCGGGAATAAGCGGCTTGGGGGCGATCCGGTCGGGGCTGCTCTGCCGTGATGGACAGTGCCACTCACGCTCAGCGTGCCGGAGCATCCGCTCCGGGCGGTGCTGCGGGGGTTGCGACGGGTCGGCCTACCGTCTTCGTGGTGGACGACGACGTCGCAGTCCGCGATGCGCTCCGGCTGTTCCTGCGCGCCGCCGGCTTGCGGGTGGAGGCGTTTCCGTCCGCCGAGACCTTCCTGGCCGCGTACCCTCCTTCCCAACCGGGCTGCCTCGTCCTCGATGTTCGGATGCCCACCATGAGCGGGCTGGAATTGCAGGCGCTCCTGCCGGCGCGTGGCATCACGCTCCCCGTGATCGTTGTGACCGGGCATGCGGACGTGCGGCTGGCCTCCCAGGCGTTGCGGGCGGGGGCCGTGGACTTCATCAAGAAGCCCTGGGAGCCCGCCATGATGCTGGAGCGTATCGCCGAGGCGCTGGCCCAGGATGCGGCCGCACGCCAGACGCGGGCACGGCAGGAAGCCTCCGCGCGTCGCCTGGAGCGGCTGAGCCGGCGCGAACTGGAAGTCATGCGCCTGCTCGTTCGGGGGCGGACGGTCAAGGCGATCGCGGTGGAGTTGGACCTGAGTTTCAAGACCGTCCAGGCTCACCGTTCCCACATCTTGCAGAAGCTCGGGGCCGATAGTGTGGCCGACCTCATCTGGCTGGCGGTGGACGCCGGTCTCGGCCTGCCGGAACCGCTTCCCGCTGAGAACGTCCGCTAGAAACCCCTCTCCCTCCCAGGGAGAGGGGTAGGGGTGAGGGTCGGAGCTGCGCAAGGTCCGCGTCCAACATCTTTGCTCTGTCACTCCCGCAGGTAGGGGAGTCCGGGAGCAGCGACCGGCGTGAGACGCTAAGACATAACCCTATCCAGACCGTCGTCCAGCGGGCCGATGCCACCCCACGGTCGGGGGGTCGCCTCGACACTGGGCAACCCACCCACCTCGGAGGCCGGCGGACGGCCCGGGGAAACACCCAGCCTGTGGATCTGTTCCGGGTCGGGGTACAGGCTGACCACGGACATCCGCCAGCCTCCCTAACCTGAACCGTTTCGGCGACGGCGGGCACCAGGTACGCAAGCCACGTCACCCCCTCCTGTTCCAGGAGCGGGCCGGCGTTTGGGCGGAGTGCCGCTAGGTGCCGCAGGCCGTCGGCGCTGCGTCCCCCCGACAGGGCGGGGCGCGGGTTGTCGGCAAGCCCGTCCGCCGCGACACCCGGAGCCGGTCGAGGCTGCCGCCTGTTTCAGACACTTATGGGAGATTGTCGAATGCTCAAGAACATGAAGCTGGCCACCAAGATCGCCGTGGGGTTCGGAGGTCTGATTGTCATCTCGATTGCGGTGGGCTGCATCGCCATCTGGAACATGAAGAACGTCGAGGGTCAGTCCGTGATGCTGGCCAACGAATACGTGCCGGAGGTCCGCGCCGCCGCCGGCGTGCAGGAGAACCTGCTGCTGACCATGTACAACATCCGCGGATACGGGCTGAACGAGAGCGACGAGTACCTCAAACTCGGGCGCGAGCACCTCGCGGAGATGAAGAAGCAGCTTGAGGCAAGCCAGGAGTTGGCGAACAGGTCCGAGCACCTTGAGAAGCTGAAAGAGGCGGTCCCCAAGGCGCAGGCCAAGGTGAGGGAGTACGAGCAGATTGTGGAGCGGACGGTGGCGACGAACCAGGCGATCGCCGGGAACCGGTCGCAAATGAACGAGAGCGCTGCCAGATACATGGAGAACAGCACGGCGTTCCTGCAATCACAGAACGAGGCAATGACGAAGGAGATCGAAGCCGCCACCGAGCCGGAGAAACTGAAAGAGCGCTTGCAGAAGATCACCTGGGTCAGCGATCTCGTCAACCTGGGCAACACCGTGCGCCTGGCCGCGTGGAGAGCGCAGGCCCAGCGCGATCCCAAAGTGATCGAGAACGCCATGCCCACCTTCGATGAGCTGGACAAGAGGCTCGATTCGTTGCGGGCCGTGACTCGCCAGGAAGTGAACCTCAAGCAGATCGAAGAAATCAAAGCTGCCGCCGGCTCGTACAAGAAGGCCATGAACGACCTGGTGGCGAACTGGGTAGTGCTACAGGACATTGCCAAGCAGCGCACGGTGATCGGCAGTGAGGTCCGCGACCAGGTGAAGGCGATAGCAGACACGGGCCTTGAGCAGACTGACGGAATCGCTAAGGGGGCGGCCACCGCCCTCTCGACGGCGTCCAGCGTGCTGATCGGCGGCTTGGCCGTGGCCGTGATCGTCGGGGTCATACTGGCGATGTTCATCAGTCGCAGCATCACCCTCCCCTTCAAGGAGATTTTCAAGGGGCTCAAGACCTTCAGTGCGGCCGAGTTACAACAGACGGCTGTCGCGTTCAAGCGGATCATCAACGGCATGACGGACAGCGTTTCCCAGGTGAACGACGCGGCCGCCCAAGTGTCCAGTGCCTCGCAGAGTCTGGCGGAGGGTGCCTCCGAGCAGGCTTCGTCCCTGGAGGAGACCAGCAGCGCACTGGAGCAGATGGCGGCCATGACCCGCACCAATGCGGAGAACGCCCGCCAGGCGAACGAGCTGTCGGCGGAGGCGGCTAGGGCAGCCGAAGAGGGCAACTCGACGATGACCTCCATCAACACGTCGTCCGACCAGATCAGCAAGATCATCAAGGTGATCGAGGAGATCGCGTTCCAGACCAACCTGCTGGCCCTGAACGCGGCGGTGGAGGCCGCCCGCGCCGGCGAGCATGGCAAGGGCTTTGCTGTGGTGGCCGACGAGGTGCGTAACCTCGCCCAGCGGGCCGCCCAGGCCGCCCAGGAGACCACGAGCCTCATCAGCAACTCGGTGGCCAAGTCGCGCGAAGGGACCACGGCCATCCAGGCGATCGTCAGCGGCGTCAACAAGGTCACTGAACTCATCAACGGCATCGCCCGGGCCTCGCAGGAGCAGGCCCAGGGCGTGGACCAGGTGAATACCGCCGTGTCGCAGATGGACAAGGTGACCCAGCAGAATGCCTCCGGGGCGGAGGAGTCGGCCTCGGCGGCGGAGGAACTGGCCGCCCAGGCGGCCGCCACCCAAGCGATGGTCAATGAACTGGTCGTCCTGGTGGAAGGTGACACCGGGCGGGGGACGACCGGGACCGGCGGCCCGCACGCGGCGTTGGGTACGGGCGCGAACCGCAAGCACTTCAACATCAAGAAGGCCAACCTTCACCCCAAGTCCGGTGGGCAGCATGCAGCCGGCGGCAGCAGGACCGCCGGCGATGCGACCCAGGCGGACGAGTTCCTGCCGGTGGGAAACACCGATGACGTGAAGGACTTCTGACGTAAGGCCGTCCCGATGGGACGAACCTTGAGGGGGCGGCTGAGCGTTCCCCCTTGGCGAAAAGAGGTCGGGCGAGGACGGTACTGCCACGGCATGCCCCTCGCCCGACCCCTGCCGTTAAAGGGGGGGGCTGGCCCGCCCCTGACAACGGGGCTTCAGCCAGCCGACAGCAGGTGAACCCCCGCGGCGCAGAACGTACTCCTGGCGCGCGTGTCCACGGGGTCGGCGTCGCCCGGGGAAGGCCTGCCGAGTCACGAGCATCACGGGTGTCGGGACTCGGCCTCTCCCTGACCGGGCTGTCGGAATACGCCCCGCGCATTCCCGAGAATGCCCTTCTCTTGCCTCCGGAACCCGCCGGCTCGGCTGGAGCATACCTCTCGTGAGGTGTCTGAGTACTCCGCGAACGCCGATTCGGTAACCTTTCGCCGTCGCGGTTCGGACCGAAGTGCCTATGGTGGTAACGGAACGTGGATTTTCAGCCCGTCGTAGGCGAGGGCCATACCGGCGGGCAGGCCGGCCTCCACTTCGGCGTGCGGCAGGCTGTGGGCCAGGTGCGTGAAGTACGTGCAGCGCGCGCCGATCTCGCGGGCCACCTCCACGGCTTGGTCGAGGTGGAAGTGCGCCGGGTGCGGCCGGCGACGGACCGCGTCGAGCACCAGCACCTCCAGCCCCGCCAACCGGGCGCGCGAGGCCGGCGGAATCTCGTTGCAGTCCGTGCAATACGCGAACGCCCCGAATCGAAAGCCCAGCACTTCGGTCCGCCCATGCACGAGCGGGATGGGGGTCACCAGCGCATCCCCAATGGTGAACGGCTCGTGTCCGATGACGACCGGATCAAGCGCCGGCCGGCTGTGGAGGGAATCGGGGTCGTCCTCGAAGGCGTAGCGGAACATCTTGCGCAGGCGGACCAGTGTGCGTTCCGTACCGTAGCAGCGCACCGGTCTGCCGGTCAGCCAGTTGAACCGGCGGACGTCGTCCAGGCCGCTGACGTGATCGGCATGGTGATGTGTGAAGAGGATCGCGTCCACGGCGCTGATGCCACAGGCGACGCACTGCAAGCGCAGTTCGGTGGCCGTGTCGATCAGCAGGCGCTGACCGGCGGATTCGACGTAGATCGAGCAGCGCGTCCGCCGGTCGCGTGGATCACCCGAGCGGCAGACCGGGCACTCACAGCCGATCATCGGTACGCCGTGGGAGGTGCCGCTGCCCAGGATCGTGACCTCTGCCGGTTGCGTCGCCGCGTCCACGTTCATCCCTCGTCGTCCCTGGTACGCTCCAAGCAGGTTTCAGCAGCGTCTGCGTGTGCAGAGTGTCAGTCCGAAGAGGGCGCCATGCTTTCCCGCGACCGCACTTGCGGGTAAGCGTGTTCCGGGGCACCGAGCACATGCCCGGCCATCATCAGTCTCGCAGGTTCGAAGGACCTGGGCCATCCGCCGGGGACAACCACCGCGCCGGGGCCTTTCAGGCCCTGGGAGTCGGACTACTGCCCCTGTTCTTCTCCTCGCCCGGGGGGGGCGCGCGAACGTCGTGCCGCCTCCGACACCACCCCTGCTCATTCTACCGCTCCCTAAGCAGCTCCACACATCAGGGAAACCAACAACGAGGTCAGGGTGGTCAGGGGGCAGGGTGGCATGGCCAAGCGCAGCGCCGCCATGCCGCCCCTCCGACGGGCCGCTGCTGCAACAACATGCCGGCGCCTTCGGCTGGGGCATGCCACCCTCCCGGTTTCCCATGTGCATGGTCCTACTCAGTGGGTCTGTGCACGCTGCCCATGATACGGCGCGGGCGAACGCTCGGCCAAGCGCCGGCAGCGTCGTTGACCACGTCACGGGCGTGCGGTACCGTCGCACTCGCGCGGCCAAGGTCCAACTCGATTTCAGCGAGGTCTCCGGTGCGACGGCGCTTTCGACACGGTAGCAGATGGTGGAGAAGGCTGGGGTGGCTGGTGCTCGCGGGTCTCGGCGGCTGCGCCAGCGGGCCCGAGCTGGCGGCCCCATCGTTCGGCGAGGCGGCCGGCCGGCGGCGCAGCCCGGCTCCACAGGTCGCCTCACGCAAGACAGACGCCGGTGGAACGCCGCTGGCCGTCGTCAACGGACAGCCCATCTCCCGGCAACGCGTGGTCGACCTGCTGCTCGAGGCCCACGGACCCGGCATGCTGGAGCAACTCGTGGTTCTGGAAGCGGCCCGGCAACGGGTGACGGCGGCCGGTCTGACCGTTGGTCAGGCGGAGATCGACTCAGAGTACGACGCGGCGCTGCGTCTGCTGATCGATCCACTGGCCGGGGTGACCGAAGGCGGCTTCGACCGCGACGCCGCCCGGCGGGTGCTGGACGCCGTGCTGGCGGAACGCAACGTGTCCTTTGCCGAGTTCATGCTGGGCATGGAACGCAACGCCTGCCTGCGGGCCCTGGCGCAGGCGCGCACAAGTTTCAGCGAGGCGGACCTGCGGACGGAGTTGCAGCGTGCCTACGGCGAGCGGGTGGTACTGCGGCACATCCAGTTGGCGACGACGGCCGACGTGGCCCGGGTGCGGGCGGAGTTGGCCCGCGGGAAGGACTTCGCCGAAGCGGCGCGCACGCACAGCGCGAACCTGGTGACGGCCGCGGCCGGCGGTCTGCTGCCGCCGCTAGCGCTCGACGACCCCGACCTGCCAGCGGCGCTGCGCGAGACCGCGCAACGCTTGCAGCCGAGCGAAGCGGCCGAGGCGGTGCACCTCGGGCAGTGGTATCACCTGTTGCGTCTGGAGCAACGCCTGCCGGCCGAAACGAGAACGCTTGAGAACGTGCGGGGCGAGTTGGAGCGGCGCCTGCTGCGGCGACGGATCGGGCCGGCCATGCAGGAGTTGTATCAGGAGTTGCTGCGGGGCGCGGAGGTGGAGATTCTCGACCCGGTGTTGCGTACGGCTTATGAGCGCAGCCACCCACATCAGTCGTCCTGAAGCTGCGTCGGCGCGGTGAAGTAACGCCTGACAGCCTGAAGAACGGTCGGTCCACCGCGGGCGCCCTGACCGGCGGTGCGTTGGCGGCCCTCCACGTCGGCAGCGGGGGGGGCCGACGCTACTTCTGCAACGGGCCGCCAACGGCGAATCCGCGGCGGGTGACCAGCCGGTCCTGGTCCGCGTGGCCACGCTCCTGTGTCCGAGCCGCGCGGCTGCGGCGGCGAAGTGGCGCGGTTCTTGCAGGGGATGGACTCGCGGGAAAGGGGGGCCGCGCCACCGGGCGGGAGCCTAAGCGGGCAGCGCGGGCCCACGGCGGCTTCCTGAAACCAGGCCTGGTGACGCGAACCGCAGGTGGTGCGCGTAAGTAGGGAGGCGTTCGCAGCATGCCTGAGTTGAACCCCTTTGAGAGCGCGCAACTGCAACTGGATGAGGCCGCCGCCCGCCTGGGTCTCGATCAGGCGACGCGCGCCCTGCTGCGCTGTCCGATGCGCGAGTACCGCATGATGCTGCCGGTGAAGATGGACTCCGGCGCGGTGCGGGTCTTTCCGGCCCATCGGGTGCAGTACAACTGGGCGCGCGGGCCGACGCGCGGCGGGGTACGCTGGCACGCGGACGAGACCATCGACGTGGTCCGCGCGCTGGCGGCCTGGATGACCTGGAAGTGCGCGGTGCTCGACATCCCCCTGGGAGGGGCGATGGGCGGGGTGACCTGCAACCCCAAGGAGCTGTCCGACAACGAGAAGGAGCGGCTCGCCCGGGCCTACATCCGCGCCTTCGCCCGCGAGTTCGGTGTCCATCGGGATACCCCCGCTCCGGACGTCTACACCACGCCGCAGATCATGGCCTGGATGCTCGACGAGTACGAGACCATGATGGGCGAGTCGCGCCCCTGCACGATCACGGGCAAGCCGTTGGCGCTGGGCGGCTCGCCGGGGCGCGCCGACGCCGCGGCCCGCGGCGGTGTCTACGCGGTGCGGGAGGCTGTCCGCGCCCTGGGCCTCGACATGCGCAGCGGGCGTTACGCCATTCAGGGCTTCGGCAACGCGGGCCAGTACGCCGCGACCTTGCATCAGCAGATTCTCGGCGGCACGCTGCTGGCGGTCAGCGACTCGACCGGCGGCATCCACCATCCGGACGGGTTGGACCCGGCGGCCGTCGTCCGTCACAAGCAGGAGACCGGGCGCGTTAGTGATTTCCCCGGTGCCAAGCCCGTCTCCAATGAACAGGTGCTCGAACTCAACGTCGACGTGCTTTACCCCTGCGCGCTGGAGAACGTGATCACCGAGGACAACGCCGCCCGCATCAAGGCGAAGATCGTCTGCGAACTGGCCAGCGGGCCGACCACGCCCGCGGCGGATCAGATTCTCTATGACCGCGGCGTGTATGTGATCCCCGACCTGCTGGCCAATGCCGGCGGCATCACGGTTTCCTACTTCGAGCAGGTGCAGAACACGTACAACTACTATTGGTCGCTGGCGGCCATCCACGCCGAACTCGACCGCCGCACCAGCGAGGCGTACCACGCGGTGCGCCAGATGGCCCAGCGCACGAGAGTCCACAACCGCCTCGCCGCCCACATGGTGGCCGTCTCCCGCGTGGCCGAGGCCTGCAAACTCCGCGGCTGGACGTAGCCGCAGCCCTTCGGCGGGGCGGGCTGAAACGCGGGCCTGCGGCCCCTCTGCACACCGAAACCGACCGACGGTCCGGGGTGGCATGGCCAAGCGCAGCGCCGCCGTGCGTTCTCGCCTGCCCAACGCCATCGTCTGCAACAGCCTGCCGCCCGGCGCACCTGTTCAGCGTCACCTGCGCTGGAGGCAGGCGTGCTTGCGTCCCCGGGAAGTCGTCGCCTCCGCGACCCACACCTTTACCCCTCTCCCTGTGAGAGGGGTCGTGTTTCCCACGTCCGCCCCAGCCGCGCCGGGTGTGGTGACGGCATCCCCACTGAGCCCATGCCGCCCGGTGGGTGGACGCCTGCCGCTTGCGCGTGCCCCCGGTTCCCCTCCGGGCGGTCCTGTTCAGCGGCCTCGAGGCCTGCTATCGGGGGCTGGCAGCGGTAAAAATCCATTCCCTGCTGGAATGCCACCCCTTGGGCATCCGATAAGAAACGCTATGGACGGCTACCTTTTCGATGAACCCGCTGCACCGCCGCCGACCGAGCCGGCCGCCGAGGGGCCCCGCTGCCTGGTCGTCATGTATCACTACGTCCACGACGACAGCGAGCCGCAGCCGCTGCGGGCCGAGGGCGTGGTGGGCCTCAGCGTGCGCGAGTTCGAGCAGCAGCTCGACCAGCTTTGCACCGCCCTGGAGCCGGTCAGTTGGCGAAGCCTCTACGCCTGGACGCAAGGTGAGGCCGCCCTGCCGCAACGCTCCTTCCTGCTGACCTTCGACGACGGGCTGGCGGACCATGCCCGCGTCGTGGCCCCCATCCTGCACCGGCGGGGGCTGCGCGGGGTGTTTTTCGTGCCTGGTGCGGTACTCACTGAAGGGACCCTGCTGTCGGCCCACGCCATTCACCTGTTGCTGTCGCTGCTCGGCGAGCAGGAGCTGCAAGCGCACTTGCTCGACTACCTCAATCGGGAGGTGGAGCAGAAGGACTGGCTGGCCGAAGTGGACGACGAGGCAGCCCGGAGGCTCTACCACTATGAGGCGATCTCGCGGGCGAAGCTCAAGTACTTCCTGGCGATGACGCTACCCGCGGCCGTGCGGCGCACGGCCGTCGAGGCCCTGTTCACGGAGCACATCGGCTCCGCCCGCCGCTGGGCCCAGGAGTGGTACCTGCAACGCGAAGACGTGTGCAGCCTGCAAGCTCAGGGCCATACGATCGGCGGGCACGGCCACAGCCACGAACCGTACTTCCGCCTCAGCGCCGGAGCCGCGCGGGGCGACGCCCAGCACGTGGCCCATGTACTGAACGAGATCGTGGGCCCGGACTTGCGCCCCTTCAGCTACCCTTACGGCGGCTACAGCAGCGACGCGGCCGAGGCGGTCGCCACGGCCGGCTTCGTCCACGCCTTCACCACGGAGCGACGCTGGGTGGAGCCCGGCTGCCGCAGCTTCGCCCTGCCCCGCACGGATACGATCTACGTCGAGGCCGAACTGGCCGCGGAGCCGGCGTCATGTCCAGTGCCGTAGTCGCAACCACCCCGCCGGTTTCGCCCGTCTTACGACACGCGCGCCTGCGCGGTTACCTCGACGCCTACTGGTTGCGTCCGGAGAACGCCTTGTGGATGGCGCTGCGTAGTGACGCGCTGGCGGCCGCGGGGTGGGAGAACCCCAGCCTCGATGTCTGCTGCGGCGACGGCGTGTTCAGCTTCCTGCATCACGGCGGGGTGTTTGACCCGACGTTCGATGTCTTCCTCTGCGTGAATCGGCTCGACCGCGTGCGGGACGAGCACGCCGACGTATTCGATTACTGTGATGAGGGGTACGTGCCGACGATTCTCCGCCCGGCCGGCGTAACCATCGACGTGGGGACGGACCTGAAGCCCGCCCTGCTCAACAAGGCGCGGTGCGTCAATCTCTACAAGCGCCTCGTCGAGCACGATGCCAACGCGCCGCTGCCGCTGCCGGACGCCGCGTATCGAACCGTCTACTGTAATGCCGCGTATTGGGTGACCCATATCGACGGTTTCCTGCGCGAGCTGGCCCGCGTGGTGCAGCCCGAGGGGCGGGTGATTCTCCAGGTCAAGCTGGACAGCATGCGGCAGTATACCTTGGATCGCCACGAAGCCGCCCTGGGTCGTCGCTTCCTGGACCTGATCGGCCGCGGGCGGCTGGCTACCTGGCCGACGCTGACCGACCGCGCCACCTGGGAACGGCGTTTCGCGGCCGCGGGTCTGTCGATCGCCTCGTCTACGCCCTTTGTCACGCGCACCCACGCTCATCTCTGGGACGTCGGCCTCCGTCCACTGGCTCCGCTGCTGATCCGCATGGCCAACGCCCTGACGCCCGACACCCGCGCCGCCATCAAGCGCGACTGGGTTGACCTGCTGTATGAACTGCTGGAGCCGCTCTGCGATCCGCAACTCGACCTGCTGCCCGGCAAGGCCGAGCCGGCGGAAATGCAGTACATCCTGAACCGCACGTGATAGTAGACCACCGCTGTCAGACGACAGGCGGCGGTTCGGATGATTCGGGGGCATGTCTCATGGGCGCGGGCGCCGTTGCGAAGCCGGCGTCCCGAACCAGCCCGACAGAATCTGCTTGAGCCGCGCGAATGCCGGGTCTGTGCAGCGTCCCAGAGCCACGGTTTGCGCAAGTTGGGCAAAGAGGGCAGAAGACCAGCGTTTCTTGACTTCCCGCAGTGCTCGCTCCATGGCGTCCTTGGGAGCCGCAGGTTTCAACGCTCCGGTGGGCCAAAGGCCCCCTTCCTGTAACCAGGACCTCAGGGCGGGCGCGTGGTTCTCCCAACCCAGAGCGCGGGCAACCTGCGGGGAATCGCTCCACACCCAGTTCTCAAGCTCAGGAACGATGACAATGGCTGCGGCTCGGTCACCCCATCCACCCCGTTGCAGTCGTCGGCGCACATCGGCTTCCAATTCAGCAGCGGAACGGTCTTCCTGCCCGCAACCGTCATGATCAAAGAGAACCAGGGCATGCCGGGCGCGGCCAAGATACAGCCTGAGGACCTGTGGCGCATGACGGAAGCAGCCGGGGTCGTGCTCGGGATGCACGAGGACGATGAAACGCGGCGGACGGATGTGCAGACTGCGCCACCGTGAACGCAGCAGCTCTTCCAGTGTGCGTGACATGTCGTGGTCTGCGGCCAGCACAACGAGATCAAGGTCCGGTGCGGCCGCCTTCATCCCAGCACCCCGGCGGCGAATAGGGTTCCGAGGTCCGCTTCCCGTTGCCAGTTCCGCAGCACCGGATGCTCGTCACCCCGGCAGATGTCAGTGGCGCCCTTGGAATTCCGGGTGAAGCACAGCAGATGCCCGGGCTCGGCAAGCGATAACATGATCGGCGAGTGCGTCGCGCACAGGATCTGACTGTCGTAAGCCGACGAGAGCGACTGAAAAACACTCTCCACGGCACGCGGGTGAATTCCGTTCTCTGGTTCCTCGATCAGGTACACCCCTCCTTCACCCGCTACGTAAGCGAGTGCCGTCAAGGCGAGCAGACGAAGCGTGCCATCTGACACCACCCAGGATGGCGCCTTCAACCCGCTGGCGTACTCGATCTGGAGGTACCGATGTTCATCCTCTTTGCGCAGGATCGTCCCGATGTCAGTGATATCCGGCAGCGCACTACGCACGTGGGCCACCCATTCCTGGAAACGCCCAGGCGACCGGCGTTGCAGCTCCCAAACCACCCACGGCAGGTTGGAACCATCGGACTGGAACAACGCAGAACTCCCCGGCGGGGCAGGGCGCCGGATGGCCTCAACGTTGAGTGCTACGCGCTGGACCCCCTCCATGAGCAGACGTTTGGCCCAGACCGAGATGGGAAAACGCTCCTCGTCTTCGGGGAGATTCGCCAGTCCCGCCTTCCCCGAGCCGAAATGAAACACCTCGCTCCAGTCAGTGGTCTCGCCCCAGAAGCGGTAATCGCCCGAGGGGTGCTCTCTGGCAATCACTTGTTGCCACCCGGAGCGCAAACGCTTCCGCGTGTTGCCCGCAACCCCCCGAACTCGCGTGCAAGACGAGCGCTGGCGAGAACCGCGGTGAGGTGCTTGCTTTGAGCCGCCCGGCTCTGTGCATAGCCAGAGCGTCTCTCCCAGGATCTTCAGGAAGCGCAGGCGCCTTCCCAGACGCCCCAGCGGAACCAACCCGACGGCCAACTCGTAACGCGCTCGCTCGTACCTTCCCTGCTCCACGCGCTCCCGGCGATCTGGTGGAATGTACAGTTCAACGGCTACTTCAAAGGAATCCTGGGCACGGAGCCAGGTGAGCGCCTTGAAGAACGACGAGCGCGCGTGGACGGCACTCCCAACGCCATCGCGCAAAACGTCACCGATCAGCCCCGCCACGTCCAGAAACGTGGACTTCCCGCTGGCGTTGGGTCCTACCAGGATCTGGAAAGGGGTGAGGTCCTGCGCGACGCGGCGCAGACACCTGTAATTCAGGGCTTCGATGCGCGCAATCAATCTCGGGCTTTCCACCGAACCCATCCGCACGTCGGTGCTCCACGGGGGGCGTCTACGAGCAAGGGTTCGCGCCTTCGGAACTGGCTCGCGGACACCCGTCCGGACGCCGTATTGTCTACTGGAACGCCCCGCCGTCAAACCCGACGGACCAGGCTTCCCCCTCGATGCACCACGCGTCTTCGTCCCTGTGCACCCGGCGGTACAGGCTGTCGCGCTCGACGGGGGTGCAGCCGGCCTCGACGATCAGCCGGGACAGCTCCTCCACCGTCAGTTCCTGGCGCGAGAAGCCGCCGGCGCGCCTTCCGGAGCGAAGCTCCTCTGCCGAGGCCGAACCGTCCCCGGCTGCACCCTCTGCGGACTCTGCCCCCTGCCCGCACGCGGCGTCGCCGCCGTGCCCGTCGGCACACGCGCGCGCTTCCCGGTGGGTGATGTCGTAGTGAACCACGGTGCCGTCCAGGTCGTCTGCACCCCAGCAAAGGGCAAGCTGGGCGATTTTCGGCGACAGCATCGGCCAGAATGCCTTGACGTGCGGCACGTTGTCGCAGAGCAGGCGCGTGAGGGCGATCGTGCGCAGGTCATCGAGCCCGCTGGGGCCCGGCAGGTGCGCCAGCGCGCTGCCCGCCGGGATGAACGAGAGCGGTACGACGCAGTTGAAATGGGCCGGGCACTCCCGCAAGCTGCGCTCCTGGTGCTCCCGCAGGCGCAGCAGATGCCGCACCCGCTCGGCCGGGGTTTCCACGTGTCCGTACAACATGGTCGCATTCGTGAAGATGCCCATCTCGTGCGCGACGCGGTGCACGTCGAACCACTCGTCCGCTCCCATTTTCTGCTGAAACGCCTCCTCGTGCACGCGCTCGTCGAAAATCTCCGCCCCGCCGCCCGGCAGCGAATCCAGCCCGGCCGAGCGCAGTTCACGCAACACGTCGGCAATCGACAACCGTGGCCGGGCAATCCGGGTGAAGTGGATGATCTCGATGGCGGTGAACGCCTTGACGTGCAGATGGGGGCAGGCCGCCCGGATGTCCGCGACCATCTCCGTGTAATACGAGAACGGCAGCTTCGGATGCAGCCCGCCGACGATGTGCACTTCGGTCGCGCCGCGGGCGTAGGCCGCCTTCGCCCGTGCGACGATCTCGGCGACAGTCAACTCATAACCGTCCGCGGGCCGGGCGGCGGGACCTTCCATCTCCTGCAAGCCGGGCGCGCCGCCCGCGGGCTCGGCGGCGGCTTCCCACTCCCACTCCCTCTCCGGGGGAGAGGGCAGCGCGAGGGGGTGCGTCTTGGGATACGCCCGGTAGAACGAGCAGAACTTGCAGCGCAGCATGCAGTAGTTGGTGTAGTTGATGTGCAGGTTGATGTTGTAGTACGCGTTACGCCCGTGCCAGCGCTCCCGCACGGCATTGGCCAGCTCGCCGGCCGTGTGGATGTCCAGGGTCGTCGCCATGCGCAGACCAGTCTCCGCGTCCAGCGGCGTCTCCGCCTCGACGCGCTCCCGCAAGTCCGCCAGTTCTTCCGTCTGCGCCGGTCCCATGAACATCCCCACCGCGTGGCAGGCACGCGGGCGTACGTCTGTGAATCGGCGTTGGGCCCGCGCGCCGTGCCCCGATGACGCCCTGGACGGTCCTCGTCCGCCCTCCTGGCGCAAGCGAACGAGAAAAGTGGGGCTGCCCAGCCAGGGACTCGAAGTCCCTGGCAACTATCGCGCGCCCTCCGGGCGAAGAGCAAACGGTCCACCCCTCCCGGATTGAGAATCCTCTTCCACCGAGCGAGGGTCCTCGTCCGCCTGGCGCGAAGGTCCTCGTCCACCTGGCGCGGGGGTCCTCGTCCACCTGGCGCGGGGGTCCTCTCCCGCCCTGGGGCCGAGGCTCTCCTACCGCCCGGAGGGCGGACGACCGTTGCCAGGGCCTTCCAGGCCCTGGGTGCTGACCACTCCCCTTTCTATTTCTCTTCGCCCGGAGGGCGGACGAACCCTGCCAGGACGTTCACACCACCGTGTCCATCCTGCCGGACCGTGACCTCGGCCTCCTCTTGCACACAAGCCGCCGACCCTGCGCGCCGACGTTCGACGGCGAAGCCGGGCCCGCGGCTTGTTGATTCCCGCCCGTGATTGCGCGGTAGCGTGCACGCAGCGGCGGTTACGGTGCCACGCGCGCAAACGCCAGCGCTGTGCCCTCGACCTGCCAGATGCCGGCATGCCGGGCGGGGACGATCGCCCCACGCGGAACCAGGTAAATCTCGACGCGACGATTGCGGCTCTTGCCGTCCTCGCTGGCATTATCCGCCACCGGCCGGTACTCGCCGCAGCCCATGACGCCCACGCGGTCCGCATTGCACCCGGCACCCAGCAGAATCTCCGACACCGAGATCGCCCGGTGCGCCGAAAGGTGCCAGTTGCTGGGGTGTCTCGCCCGGGTGTCGGGCTTGGCGATGCGCACGTTGTCCGTGTGCCCGACGATAACGACCTCGAAGCCCTCGGCCGCCGCTGACTTCAGGATTCCCGCGAATTGCACCAGCCCACCCTTGGCCGTGTCCTTTACCACGTCACTGCCGAGGGCGAAAAGCACGTCCCCTTTCCATTTCACGGAACCGCTGGCCGCGTCGTAGATGACCTCCGTCGGATGCTGGGCGGCGAACTGCTTCAGGGCCGTGTCCAACGGCTCGGGCAGCTTCGCCCCCACGATGGTCAGATCGTCCAGCCCCGGGCGACCGGCTAACATGGCGTGCTCGGCCGCCGCCCGGTTCAGGCTGTCGCCCAGTAGTCCCAACTCCCGACGCAGACTGGCGAGCAGTTCCTCCTTGGACATCAGCTCACCCGTCTGCCCCTCGATCTTGGCCCGCAGAGTATCCGCCACCGTCCGGGCGTCGTAGAGGTCGGCCGCCAGTTGCTCCTTCTCCGCAATCACGAGCCGATTGGCCGCCTGTAACTCCCGGTACCTGCCCAGCGACACGCAGCCGCTGACCATCAACAACATGCAGCCGCCCACCATGATCTTCAACACCGTTCGCCCGCCGCGCATCACAGACCTCCTTGCTCGAACGCCCCTACCGCGCGCAACCCGCCGGTGCCCCGCGCCTCCGGCAACCTGCGCCAGGTCTCTACTATCGCCACGTGAGTCAATATCGTCACGGTCCGCGCCGAACCGCGTCACCGCGGCTCCGTCGGAAAGGCCGCGTCCTTCCCCAATCCTAGCGCGCCGGCGCCCGTTGTACACCGGCGCCGCCGCGGCTTCTTGCAACTTACTGTCAACCGGTCCGGCGTGCCACGAAGAAGCTCACCGCCGCCGCGATGATGGCCAGCAGGACCGCGCCCCCGCCGTACCACGCCAGACTGTCGTAAATCGCGCCCAGCAGCCCGGGCAGCACGCCCTGCACCAGCGCCGCCGCTCCCAACCCGCCGACCAGCAGGACCACTACCCCGACGACCATCAGCGCGGTCAGCGCGGTGGATACCGCATCAGGCCCGTACTCTACCACGACGCGGCGCACGGCCGCCCGCGCCACGGGACCGGTCTCGGCCGCCGGGGCGGCCTCGAAGGCCTCCTCGCCCTCTTCCTCCTCGGCCTTGGCGGCCGCCAGACCCGCGCGGGTGTCTTCCGCCGCCCCGGGTCCGGCGCTCTCCTCGTCGCCGGTGTAGATTTCGTCGAGCAACTCGGCGCCGAGCGAGGTGTCGTCCCTTTCCCGCGTCAGGTCCAGAATCCCCGAGCCGCTGCCGACCCCCTCGATGCCCAGCGCCCCCGCGTCGCTGACCTGCGTCTGCGCCAGCGGGTCCACGATCTCGTCAAGCTCGTCGTCGTCAAAGACGCTCACTCCGACCGAGCTGACCACCGACCCCTCTTTGGCCTTCTCGGTAACGCTCACGCCGGCCGCCGTGCCTTCCGCGTCTACTTCTTCCAGGCTCAGTACATCGCTGCCCGCCGGCGCCAACTCGACGCTGGATTCACCCTTCTCGGGCTCCTCCTCGTCCACCGGCTCCAGGATGATGTCGCTACTCTCCTCGGCCGGGGGCGGTGGTGCTGCGGTCGGCTTGCGCCGACCCTTCACCCCGGCCGCGTCCAGCTTGTCGATGTCCTGAATCTTGTACGTAAACTCGGTCCCGTCCCGGAACTCGCGCAGTTTCCCGGCGCGAACCAACTCCTTGAGCTCGTCGTCGCTCATGTTGAGGCGGGCCGCTGCCTCCCGGGCGTTGTAGAACATCTTGGCCATAACGTTCGGTGCTCCCGGCGGGTGCCCCGGCCAACCGCGGCGACTACGGCTCCGCGGGCGGGGGCGGCTGCAGTTTATACTGGCGCTGCTCCTCGACGATCTGCTCGACGGCCTCGGGCGGCATGTCGCAAAGGTTGTAGTTCTCCAGATAGCGATCATACCGCCAACTTCGCGCGGCCGCCAACCGCAGGCAACCTTTCTGCGGCTGGTACTCGTAGACCCAGACCGTCATCGCGTCCACGTCCACCACGTACACCCCGTACGTGCTCTTGCTCAACTGTCCCGAGAAGGCGAAGACCCCGCGCGCCCCCGCACTGGTCGTCCCCTGCCCAAACGCGAGCCCGCCCAGGTCGGTCCCCGCAGGCCGCAGCAGTTGCGTACCAGCCAGCACCGCCAGCGCAATCGCCGCTACCCAGGCCGCCGCCAGCGGTATCACTTGGCGACGCGGTTCTCTTGCGGCACTTTCCGCAGTGTCAGCGTCAGACATACATTCACTCTTGATTCATACACCCCACAACCAGCGTTGGCAGTTCTCGAGCGCTGCCGTGCGGCATGCGGAATCTACCCAGCATAACGCACGCCGCCCATTATATGCCTCACGCTACAGGCGGCAAGAGCGCGCAGCCAGCTCGTGACGGCGATGGTGTCCGCCCGGGGATACGATGATATGCCGGCCGATGGCGGTGCCGCGGCTATACGAGCGCCGGCTCCAGCCGCCGGGCTCGTTTCGGAGCCCTGGTCCGCGGGCCGCTGCCGCTCTTGGGTGGCGGGCCCTTGTGGCCGCTGACCCCGGCCGCCGGTGCCGATCGGGAGACGCCGCGAGGACCAGAGGCCTTGCCGGCTTTCTTCTTCGCGGTGCGCCGGGCCGGCTTCGCCTTGGCACTGGTGCGGGCCTTGCTGCCGGCCGCCCGCGCCCTCGGCTTCGCGGGCCGCGAGGCCCGAGTCGTCGGCGTATGCTCGATGGCGGCCTGGGCGGCAGCCAACCGGGCGATCGGCACCCGGAACGGGCTGCACGATACGTAGGTCAGCCCCAGTTGGTGGAAGAACCGGATGGAACGCGGATCGCCGCCGTGCTCTCCGCAGACGCCCAGCTTAATCTTCGGCTTGACCGAGTGGGCCTTCTCACAGGCCATGCGGATGAGCATCCCGACCCCGGCGATATCAAGCGACTGGAACGGGTGGGCCGGGAAGATACCCGCCTTGCGCGGGTCCGTGTACTCCGGCAGGAAGCGCCCGCTGTCATCGCGTGATAGGGCCATCGTCATCTGGGTCAGGTCATTGGTGCCGAAGCTGAAGAAGTCGGCGTGGCGGGCGAGCTTCTCGGCCATCAGCGCCGCCCGCGGCACCTCGATCATGGTGCCCACCAGGTAGCCCAGCTTCGTGCCCTGCTCCTTGAGCACGGCGTTCGCCACCGTCCGCGTCTGGTCCACCAGAATCCTCAGCTCGTCGGGATCCATGGTCAGCGGGATCATGATCTCCGGCAGGACCTTGAGGCCGCGCTTGGTGCAGTTGACGGCCGCCTCCATGATCGCCCGCACCTGGGTCTCCAGGATTTCCGGATACGTTATGCACAGGCGGCAGCCGCGGTGCCCGAGCATCGGGTTCGACTCCTCGAGCAGGGCGACCCGCCGGCGGATGTCCTCAATGGTGATGAGCTGGGCCTCCAGCTTGGCGCGCAGGTTGTGGTCCCACGCCTCCACTTTGGCAAGCTGCTCGCGGATCGGCGCGTTGAACTCCTCGGCCACGGCGTGCTGCCCCTCCGGGTTGTCGTCGTGCGGCAGGAACTCATGCAGCGGCGGATCCAGCAGCCGGACCGTCACCGGCAGCCCCTCCATGGCGGTGAAGATGCCCTCGAAGTCGGCGCGCTGGAAGACAAGCAGCTTGCTCAGCGCCCGGCGTCGGCCGGCCTCGTTGTCCGCGAGGATCATCTCCCGCATGGCCCGGATGCGCTGCGGCTGCGTCGGGTCGAAGAACATGTGCTCGGTGCGGCACAGCCCGATGCCCTGCGCACCCATCTTCACCGCGCGTTCGGCGTCCGGCGGCGTGTCCGCATTTGTGCGCACTTGCAGTTGGCGCCGCTGGTCGCACCAGCTCATCAGGGTGTCGTACTCGGGCGGCGCGGTCGGACGGACCAGCTCGATCTTGCCCTCGAAGATGCGCCCGGTGCCGCCGTCCAGCGTGATGGCGTCACCCTCGCGCAACGTCCGCCCATGCACGGTCAGAGACTTGTCGTTGCAGTTGATGTTCAGAGCCTCGCAGCCGACGATGCAGCACTTGCCCCAGCCGCGGGCGACGACTGCGGCGTGCGAGGTCTTGCCGCCCGTGGCGGTCAGAATCCCCGCGGCCACGTGCATGCCGCCCACGTCCTCCGGGGACGTTTCCTTGCGTACCAGGATGACGCTGTGTCCCTGGGCCGCCCGGGTTTCCGCGTCGTGCGCCGTAAACATGATCTCGCCCGAAGCGGCGCCAGGTACCGCCCCCGTCCCCTCGCCCAGCGTTCGCTGCTCCAGTTCCAGGGCGGAGATCGTCGGGTCCAACACCGGGTAGAAGAGTCGCTCAATATCCTCCGGTCGGACGCGGGTGACGGCCTCGTCCTTGCTGATCACCGGCTTGCCCGCCGCGGCCGCTACCGCCTTGGGAAGCAGTTTCTTCTTCACCAGGTAGGCGGCCTGGCTCTTGGACACCACGCCCGCAGTCGCCTGCTCGACGGCGATGCGGAAGGTGGCGGCCGGCGACCGCTTGCCCCGCCGGCATTGCAGCATGTACAGCTTGCCCCGCTCGATCGTGAACTCCAGGTCCTGCATGTCGCGGTAGTGGACCTCGAGAATCACGCGCACCGCTTCGAGCTGATCGTACACCGCCGGCATCAGCGTGTGCAGCTCGGCCAGCTTCATCGGCGTGCGGATGCCCGCCACCACATCCTCGCCCTGGGCATTGATGAGCAGGTCACCGTAGTAGATGTTCTCACCGGAGTTGGGGTCGCGCGTGAAGCAGACGCCGGTGCCGCAGTCGTCGCCCATGTTGCCGAAGACCATCTGGCAGACGTTGACGGCCGTGCCGATCAGGCCGCTGATCTGCTCGACGCGGCGATAGGTGACGGCTTTCTCCGCCATCCAGCTTCCAAAGACGGCGCTGATCGACCCGCGCAATTGCTCGAACGGGTCCTGCGGGAAGTCCTCGCCGGTCTGGGCGCGGTAGATTTCCCGGTAACGCTGCACGAGCGCTTCCAACTCCTCCGCGTTGACGTCGGTATCGACGACCTTGGCGCCGGAGGCACGCCCCAGACGCGGTGCGGTGCGCTCGCGCTTGATCTGGTCGAAGGCATCATCGAAGAGGCTGCGCCGCACGCCCTTCGCGGTGCACCCGTACATCGTGATGAACCGCCGGTAGGCGTCGAAGGCGAAGCGCCGGTTGCCCGCCGCCTCGGCCAGCCCCTCCACGGACTCATCGTTGAGCCCCAGGTTGAGGATGGTCTCCATCATGCCGGGCATCGAGGCGGCCGCCCCCGACCGCACCGACACCAGCAAGGGATCGTGCCGGCTGCCCAGTTTCTTCCTGGCCACCCGTTCGAGGCGCGCCAGCGCCTGGCGGACGTCCTTCTCCAGCCCCGCGGGCCACTTGCCGTGGGCGGTGTAATGGGCACAGGCGTGCGTCGAAATGGTGAAACCGGGCGGCACCGGCAGGCCGATGCGCATCATCTCCGCCAGCCCTGCCCCCTTCCCGCCCAGCACCTCGCGCTGGTCCGACCGACCCTCCGCCTTGCCGTCACCGAAGCCGTACACCCACTTGTGTTTCGCCGCCATGTTCGTCGTTCCCGTGCAGGCGTCCGATTGTCATCTGGTTTGAGGATGCCCCGGATCGGCCCTGCTGCATCCGGAGGGCACCGCGCTTGCCCCAGGTCGCGAGACTGACCGCCGCCCGCGCCGCTCCTGAAGCATACACTTCCCGCAACAACAATAGAGGGGGAAGTCTACGGGCGAGGGCTCCCGTGGTCAATCGGCACCCTATGGCCCACGCCTGTACTTCCCCGCGGCGCCGTGGCGGACGTGGCACTCTTTGCGGGTGACGGCTACTCTCTGTCCGATAGGATCGCCGCGCCGCGGCAGCCGGAGGCGCACCGGCGTCGGCGGACCCCGCTGGTTTGACGGCAAGGAGCATCTCATGCGATGTGGCAGCCTATGGGCAGGCGTCAGCGCCGTCTTTGCGCTGGGCGCGTGGAATGTACCGACCGGGCCCGTGCTGTTGGAGGCCGAGCACGCGACCCTGCAACAGGGCGCCGCCGGTGAAGACCGCAAGCCAGCCGCCTCGGGAGGCGTCGTGCTGGGCAACGGATTCGGCGGCCGGGTGGGTGACTTCGCGGAATATCCTTTCGAGCTTCCCGAGACGCTCGCCTCGGCGCAAGTAGCGGTGCGCTACGCCCGCGACCTGGAGGGTACCGGCCAACTGCAAGTGACCGTTGACGGACGCGCATTGGGTTTCGCCCGCTATGCCAACACTGGCGGATGGGGTGAGGCCGAGGAACACTTCGCCTGGACCACGCTGCCTATCGGCGAACTGCCCGCTGGGCGACACACGCTCAGGCTCACCATCCTGCCGCCGCCGGACCCCCGCTTGGCGTTGCCCGACGATCCGCTGCACCTCCCCACGTGTGCGGCCCTGAACGCAACGGGGGGGCGTGCCGACCGCAACAGCGCCGGGCAAGGCCGCAACGTGGTCCTCTACACCGGCGAGCCTTCCCAGGTCTTCTACGCCACGTACACGCTGGGCAGCATCTTCAGCGCGGTGGATGGCGTGACCGTTCGGTGGGATCCCGACCACGTGCAGGTCAGGCCAACCCGTCCGGCCGTAGTCCCGACATGTGTCAACATAGACCGAATCGAAATCGGCAATCTGGGTTTAGCATCATACACCACGTCTGCTAATTTGGGTATAAATGCATTCCATGGCGTAGTGGAGGACCGTCACGTCTGCGTGACTCAGGATGACGTGATCGTCGCGCGAATCCGGCTGCGCAACAGCGCGGCTACCGAGGTCCGCCACCGCATCGACGTCGCTGGTGATTGCCGGCAGTCACGGGGTTGGCGGGGGAAGCCGGGCGGCGAGAAGCTCACGCAGCGCACGCCGCGCGGAGTGCTGCTGGTGGACCGGAATGTCTTGCCTCAGACACTGCCGGGGTTGTGCCTGGCGGTTGGTGGCAGCATGGAGCCACGGGTTGTGGAGGCTGACCCGCCGGGCACCTACCGGTTGCTGTATGAGGTGGAGATACCGGCCGGGCGGCAGCGCGAGTTGACGCTCGCCTGCGCGATGCACCCTGAGCCCGCGGTGGCACAGTTGCATCTCGAAGCGGTGTTGCGCGATCCTGATCCCATCCTGACCAATCGCCGCGCGTGGGTGAACTTCTTCGAGCGCCAAGTGCCGCGCTTTCGGTGCAGTGATCGTGGTCTGGAGGAGCTCTACGCGTTTCGGTGGTACCTGCTGCGTTTCTCCACGGTCGGCGGGGACCTAGGATACTTCCAGTACCCGGTGGTGCTGGAGGGGCGGCAGGCGTACCAGACGTTCTGCTGCTACAGCGCTCCGTTCCTGGCGTTCGACCTGAGTTGGGCGGGCGATGGCGATTGGGCCTTCGGGCAGATTGCGACGCTGGTATTGGCGGCCTACGGCGACGGGCGTTTTCCTTGGTATACCGCTCCGGATACGAACCGGGTGCCCATTCACCATCGCAGCGGAACGGGTCTGTCGCTGATGCCGCTGGCGGCCTGGAAGCACTATGTCGTGCACGGCTCCCTCCAGCAGATGAGGCTCATCTATCCGGGGCTGAAGAAGAACCTCGAGTGGTGGATCGCCGACCGCGACCCGGACGGCAACGGGCTGTTCGTTATTGATCATCAGTTGGAGACCGGTCAGGACGACCTGCTGCGCTGGCCGGACCCGACGCTGCGTTACGAATCGGTCGATGCCACCAGCTACGCCCATGCCAACCTGACGGCGCTAGCTAACCTGGCCCGGGTGCTCGGGTACGCCGACGATGCCGAGCACTATGCCGCGTATGCCAACAAGGTGGCACAAACCGTGAACACCGAGTTGTGGGACGCAACCGCGCGGTGCTGGCGCGACCGCAACCCGGCGGACGGGATGCCGGCCGACCTGTTGCCGGTGACGATGTTCTATCCCCTCTTTGCCGGCATCGCGCAACCGGAACATCTTGATGTCGTGCGCGCGCACCTGCTGAACCCGCAGGGCTTCGCCGCCGCGCACCCGGTGCCGGCGCTGTCGCAGGCGGACCCGCGGTTTGATCCTTCCGGCTACTGGATGGGCCCCGCGTGGCCGGCGGCCACGTCGCACGTGCTGGAGGGTTTCGCTACCACGGCCAAGACGCTGGATCGAACGTGGACACCGGCGGCCGGCACGCTCCTGCGCCAGGCGGCACGCAATCATCTGCAGCCGCGGGCCGACTTCTACGAACGCTACCACCCGTGGACCGGCGCGCCGCTCAGCAAGTTCCGCGACTACATGCACTCGTGGTGGATCGACCTCATCATCCGACATGTAGTAGGTCTGGAGCCGCAGGCGGACGGCGGCCTAGTGATTGATCCACTGCCGACCGGGCTGACGTACTTCACGCTGGAGGGCGTCGGCCTGCGGGACCGTCGCGTGGACGTGAGCTGGCAGGACCCCCGCCTGCCGGGCCCGCGGGCCGACGCCGGGCTGACGGTGCGCGTCGAAGGGGAGATCGTCATCCGGGACGCTGACTTCGAGCCGGGCAACGAGCCCGTGCACTGGCCGTAATGCTGAGCCCGCACGCGGCACTCCGGCGCCGGTGCCCCCTGAATCCAACGCCTCTCGGGCCGGCAGCGGCCGGTGCGAGTTGACCCGAGGGGGAAACCGACCAACGGCAGGGGGTGACATGGCCAAGCGCAGCACCGCCATGCTCTCCCATGTGCCTGATGCTCCCGTATGTGACAGCGTACCGATCCGCCCTCGGGCAGGCGTGCGCGCTGAGCGCATGATGCGCGGTGGACGGGTGCGCATGCACCCCGGGAAGCGTTTTCGCAGTCCCCACCCTCACCCCTACGAGGGAGAGGGGTCAGCCCCCGCCTGCCGGAAGGCAGGCACCTTTGGCCTGGGCATGTCACCTGCCCGGTTTCCCTTCCGCGTAGTTCTGTTCAGCGTCCCTGACCTTAGATCACGAAGGTCGCAGCAGGTGCCACGCCGCGGCACCATGAATCGCGGCAGAGCCTGCTTGCGGCACGGAAAGCGTGTCAAAGCCAGTAATATCGCAGAAGTCGTTTGACAGGCGGCAAGTCGTGTCGCATACTTGAGGGTGGCCGGCGCTCTCGACTGTCCCAGGCAATGGAATCTGCGGGAAGCGGCGCCGGCTTCTTGAGTGGAAACGGGGCTCGGGGCCGCGGGATAGCGCGGTTCTGGCCTCTGAACCGATACTTCGGGCCGGCCAGCGCACGTCGGAGCAGAGTCAAGCGACTGGTGAGCCGGGTCACACCCGGCGAGCGATCACGCGCTGCGGGAGGACTGCGGTCCGCGCCTGGGCTGCGCCGAGCGGCCGGGGCGCCAGGGTCTGGGGGAGGGGCGGAGGGGAAGGAAGTTTGACGCACACGGGGGATGGGTGACTCCGCGCGCCCACCTCGCCGCATGGGCTTGTGCCCATGCCGGCGGGGAAGCCTGTCGTCAGGGGCGGAGCCTTTGCCAACTGGCGGTCCGCCGTCCTCTGCGGGGGCTGACGCTACCTGTCTTGCCTGCGACGCCCGCCGATTCCCCTTCACACCCGGTGCGCCGTCCTCTACGTCGGCCACGGGGGGCCGACGCCACACCTTCAACCGGCCGGGCTTCCAAAGACCGTGCCGTACGCCTACGATGCCCTCCTCCGTGAACCGGGCGGGACGCGGCGTCCCGGGGAACGGACAGGCAGTCGACAGAGGCGAATGCGCGCCGGCGGCGGGCAGGTTTCCGGATGAACCCGATTCTCATTGATGCGGATGACCGGCTACGGGCGCCGGGCAAGCAGTTTCGGCCCCGGGAGTTTCGGCGGACCGTCGGGCTCATCCTGCCTTACCGAGGCACCGTCGCGCTGGGCATGTTGCTCGCGATTCTGTTCGCCCTGCTGAACACAACCGGCATCGCGGGCGTCTTTCCGGTGCTGAAGATCCTCCTGGAACAGGAGGGCTTGCAGGGTTGGGCGGTGCGCACTGTCGCGGAGGACCGGCTCGGGAGTGACTTTGCTCCGCTGGTTCCCGGCGAGAACCTCCGCGTCGCAAAGGTGTCGCCCGGCGGGAGCCTGGCCCAGGCGGGCGTGCGGGCGTTGGATGAGCTGGTGCCGCCGGAGCCGAGGTCGGTGCGGGCGTGGCTTGACGAGGTGGTGGCCACCCCGGCGGGAGCGCCGGTCGAGGTGCGGGTTCGCACACCGGAGCAGGCCACGACCTCGGTGACCCTCACCGTGGGCCCTGCCGACGCTAAGTCCCGGGCCCTGCACCGGCTGGCGGCCCTGCTGCCCGCGGACGCGGACACGCACAAGTTGCGGACGCTGACGGGGATTCTGGGTGTCCTGGTCGTTGTGGTTGTGCTGGCCAACGTGTGCCGGTACGCGGGCGAGGTACTCGTCGCGCGGGGCGTGTTGCGGGCGATGATGGACCTGCGCGGGCGGTTGTACGAGCGGGTGCTGCGACTGCCGATGTCGTATTTCGCGGCCCAGCCGACGGCCGACGTCGTTAGCCGATTCGTGCAGGATGTGCAGGAGATACAGCGGGGGCTGCTGACGCTCTTCGGCAAGTTCGTGCGGGAGCCGCTGAAGGCCGTGTTCATCGTCGGCTTAGCGCTGGCACTGGATTGGCGCATCACGCTGGCCATGGTGGTGGTGGCGCCGGTGGCGGTGGTTCTGTTCTGGACGGTGGGGCGTCAGGTGCGCAAGGCCGGGCACCGCCTGCTGCGTGCCTACGGCACGATGATCGACGCCTTGACCGCGACGCTGCACAACCTGCGGGTAGTCAAGGCCTACACGGCCGAGGCGCAGGAGCAGCGCCGCCTGCGCACGATCGACCGCGAGGTCTTCCGACAGCAACTGAAGCTGGCCCGGCAGGAAGCGTTCATCAGCCCGATGCTGGAGACGGTGGCCGTCATCGCCGGCAGCGTGGTGACGGTCTGGCTGGCCGGGCGGGTGCTGAATGAGCAGCTCTCGTTGTCGAAGTTCGTGCAGCTTGGGTTCACGCTGTCGATGCTGTTTGACCCGTTGCGGAAGCTGTCGGACGTGTACGTGCGGGTGCAGCGTTCGACGGCCGGGGCGGAGCGCATCTTCTCGGTGCTGGATCGGCCGGACGAGCAGGCCGCCGCGACGACGCCGGTGGCGGTGGGGCCCCTGCGGGAGCGGCTGGAGTTCGTGGGGGTCACCTTCACGTATCCGGGGTCCGAGGTGCCCGCCCTGCGCGACATCGACCTGTCCGTCGAGCGCGGGGAGACGGTGGCCGTCGTCGGTCCCAACGGCTGCGGCAAGACCACGTTGATGGGTCTGCTGCTGCGTTTCTTCGACCCGGACCGCGGCGTGGTGCGTTACGACGGCGTGGACCTGCGCGGGGTGGACTTGGCAAGCCTGCGTCGGCAGATCAGCCTCGTGACGCAGGAGGCGGTGGTGTTTGCCGGCACGCCGGTGGACAACATCGCGTACGGTCAGGACGAGCCGGACGGACGGCACGTGGAAGCGGCGGCCCGGCGGGCATCGGCCGATGAGTTCGTGCGGGCCCTGCCCGGCGGCTACGCGGCCGCACTGGGCGAACGCGGCACCACGCTGTCCGGCGGGCAGCGGCAGCGACTCGCCATCGCCCGGGCGATCTTCCGCGACGCGCCGATCCTCATCTTCGATGAGGCTACCAGCCAGGTGGACACCGAGTCGGAGCAGAAGATCCAGCAGGCCCTCCGCAGCCTCGCCGAGGGGCGAACGACGTTCATCATCGCGCACCGCTTAAGCACCATCCAGTTCGCCCGCCGCATCGTGGTGATGGACGCCGGGTTCATTCTCGACACCGGGACCCACGCGGAACTGTTCGAGCGCTGCCCGCTGTATCGCACGCTGTGCGAAACCCAGTTCCTCAACGCGTCGGCGTAGGGGCACCCATGCTGGCCATGCAACTGACGAAACCCGGGCCGATTGCGCAGCGTCCGCTGCAGCTTGTCGACGCGCCGCTGCCGGTGCCCGGGCCGGCTGACCTGCTGGTGCGCGTGAGCGTCTGCGGTGTGTGTCATACCGACCTGCACGAGGCGGAGGGTGACTTGCCCCTGCCCCGGCTGCCGGTCATTCCTGGGCATCAGGCGGTCGGACCGGTCGTGGACCGCGGTCCGCAGGTGCATGACGTCCGCGTGGGCGAGCGCGTGGGCATCGCCTGGCTGCAGGAGACCTGCGGAACGTGCGCGTACTGTCACAGCGAGCGGGAGAACCTCTGTCCGTCGGCGCGGTTCACCGGCTGGAGCGTCGACGGCGGATACGCCCAGTACGTATGCGTGCCGGCGGCGTTTGCGTATCGAATCCCGGCGAGTTTCCCGGACCTCCAGGCTGCCCCGCTGCTGTGCGGCGGGATCATCGGCTATCGCGCCCTGCGTCTCAGCGGCATCCAGGGCGGGCAACGCCTGGGTTTGTACGGTTTCGGCGCCTCCGCCCACGTGGCGATCCAGGTCGCGCGACATTGGGGTTGCGAAGTGTATGTGTTCACGCGCAGCGCCGGCAACCAGGTGCTGGCACGGAAGCTGGGCGCGGCCTGGGCCGGCACCAGCCGGGATGACCCCGGGGCGAAGATGCACGCCTCGATCATGTTCGCCCCGGCCGGGCAGCTTGTTCCGGAGGCGCTCGCGTTGCTGGCACCCGGCGGCACCCTGGCCCTGGCGGGCATTCACATGAGCGAGATCCCGCCGCTGGACTACGCTCGCCACCTGTATCGGGAGAACGTGCTGCGCAGCGTGGCCAACGCCACGCGCCGGGACGGTGAGGGACTGCTCGCCCTGGCCGCCGGCGTCCCGATCCGAACCGAGGTCACCGCGTTTGCATTGGAACAGGCGAACGAGGCGTTGCTGGCGGTCAAGACCAGCGCCCTCAGCGGGGCGGCCGTGCTGACCGTGGCGTGAACAGGTGCGCTGGCGAAGTGGGCGCCGTACGGATGTGCTGAGCGTGGGTGCCATGCCCTCACCCGCCACGGGCGGGGGTGGGCATGTGGTCGGACACCAGAGCATGCTTACCCGCGACTGCTGTCGCGGGAAAGCATGGCACCCCCGGCGTGCGGGTCGCCACCCCAGGAAAAGGAAGGTGCCATGAGTTGGCTCAACTGGCCCAATCGCGTCACACTCGCCCGGATTCTGCTGGTGGTGCCGCTGGTGATCTGCCTGCTGAACCTGAACATGGGCTGGCCCGGCATTCGATACGTGACGCTGGTGCTGTTCGTACTCATGGGCGTCAGCGACGCGGTGGACGGCTTCCTGGCCCGGTGGCTGAAGGAGGAGACGCCGCTGGGCCGTTTCCTGGACCCCATCGCCGACAAGCTGCTGGTCATCTGTGCGGTGGTCATCCTGGCGACGGAAGAGGGCTCGGTCCGCGGTTTCCGGCTGCCGAGTTGGGTGCCGGTGATCGCCGTCAGCAAGGACATTCTGGTCGTGCTGGGCTTCGCGGTCGTCTACCTGGCGACCAACCGGTTCCTGATCCGGCCGCGGATTTGGGGCAAGCTGTGTACCTTGGTACAATTGGTAATGGTCGGCTGGACGCTGCTGGCGCCGGACCTGGCACCGGTCTTGCAGTGCTGCCTGGTGCCTTTGTACTGGCTGGCGAGCACGCTGGCGGTGGTGGCGACCCTGGACTACCTGCGGCTGGGGACCCGGTTTGCCGCGACGACGCCGCCGGCGGGGAAATGACGGAAATCCATGCAACACGGACCCTTTGCACCGGTGGAACAAGCGCTGGACGACCTGCGGGCGGGGCGGCACGTCGTCCTGGTCGATGACGAGAATCGCGAGAATGAGGGCGACCTGGTGATGGCCGCCGAGAAGGTCACCCCCGAGGCCATCAACTTCATGCTCAAGCACGGGCGGGGCGTGCTCTGCCTGGCCCTGACGCGCGGGCGCTGCGAGGAGCTCAACTTGCAGTTGCAGACGCCCGTCAATACGACGCGCTTCGGGACCGCGTTCACCGTCACGATCGACGCCCACTGCCGCTTCGGAACGAGCACCGGCGTGTCCACGTTTGACCGGGCGAAGACGATCGAGGTCGCCTGCGCCGAGGGCACCCGCCCCGGAGACCTGACCCGCCCCGGACACATCAACCCCCTGATGGCCGTGGACGGCGGCGTGCTCGTGCGGGCGGGGCAGACGGAGGGTTCGGTCGATCTGGCGCGGCTGGCCGGGCTGCAGCCCGCGGCCGCCCTGATCGAGATCATGAACGACGACGGCACCATGGCCCGGGTGCCCGATCTGGCCCGCTTCTGCGCCCAGCACGGCCTGCGCATGTACACTGTGGCCGACGTCATCGAGTATCGCATGCGACGGGAGTCATTCGTGACCCGCGGTGCGACCACGCGCTTGCCCACGCGTTTCGGGGAGTTCACGCTGATCTCCTACCACTGCCCGGTGGACGCGGAACCGCACCTGGCCCTGTGCTGCGGCGGCGTGGGTGAGTTGGATACTGCCGGTCAGTCTCTCGTCCACGAGGAGCCGGTGCTGGTCCGCGTCGAGTCGGAGTGCATGACGGGACACGTGTTTCACTCGATCCGCTGTGATTGCGCCGAGCAGCTCGACGTGTCGATGCAGATGATCCAGCAGGTCGGCAAGGGCGCGGTCCTCTATCTGCGCCAGGAAGGGCGCGGCATCGGCCTGCGCGACAAGCTGCGCGCGTATCACTTGCAGGACCAGGGGTTGGACACCGTCGAGGCCAACGAACACCTGGGCCTGCCCGCCGACCGGCGCGACTACGGCGTCGGCGCCCAGATCATCCGCGACCTGGGCCTGCGGCAACTGCGCATCCTCACCAACAACCCCAAGAAGGTCAGCCGGCTCGAAGTCTACGGCGTCAAGATCGTCGAGCAGATTCCTCTTGAGATCCCACCCAATGAAGCCAACAGCTTCTACCTGAAGACGAAGAAAGAGAAGCTTGGCCACCTGCTGCGCAAGGTGTGACGCGCGTGCGAAGGAGAGTGCTTCGCTTCACAGGGTGAGCGTCTTCTTCCGCCCGGAGGGCGCGCGAGCGTTGCCAGGGCCTTCCAGGCCCTGGGGGCTGCACCGCTGCCTTTCTCTTCTTTCGTCCGGAGGACGAGCGAGGGCCGTCGGGGGTGAGGCACCACGGAGCGACCGAGGACACGGACCGGAGAGGGAGCCGGCTTGGAGCGTCCAACCTGACCCCTTGGGCGAGAGGGCAGGGTGAGGGGGAGCGTTACGACGCTGCGGGCCTGCTTCCCGTTGCCGTCTGCTCGTGAGAGAGCCGTTGTATCGCAGACTCCTGGCGCGCCTTGCCCAAGGTCGCCGCGACACGAGCGCCGCCTGCTCCGGCCCACTCAAAGATCACCGGAACAGACTCCGTCCTCTCCGTGTCCCCCGTGTCTCCGTGGTGCACCCGTCCGCCGGGTCGTTCGTGTCGGCAGACGGTGCAGCTCGAGCGTGAACAGTTCGGTGTCGTCGTCGGGAACGAGGACGCCGGGGGCACCGGCGGGGCGGCGCAGGCGGGCGGTGAAGGTCTCGTGGTGGTCGAACTGATCCACCGTGACACTCAAGTTTAGGTGGCGGTGCGTCGGGTCGTATTCGAGCAGGTCGATGGCGGTGATGTGTTCACGGTCCTGGCGGCCGACGCAAGGCAGCAGCTCTGCTTCGAGCGGCCGGCCGCCCAGACGCATGCGGACCGGCAGCAGGCGTAGCACCTTGTCCGGCGTGCCCGGCCACAGGCGCGCGGTGCCTTCCCATACGCCGCCCAGCGGCGCCTCAGGGGCATGACCGGGCGCGGCTTGGGCACGCTCGCGCTTGCGTCCGGCCGCCCGGCCGGAGCTGACGCTCACCAGCACGGCCAGAACGGCGACGGGCGCGAAAACCAGCAACGCGTAGTTGCCGATCCGCCCCATGAACAGCGTGAACACCAGCAGGAACGTCAGCAGCGCCACGCTCAGCAGCGCCAGCGACAGCACCGCCACCACTTTGCCCTCGTCGGGCGAGGGACGACGCGGACGGTGATGAGACCGATGGTGGCCGGCACCGCGCGGAACTGGCGCCGAGTGATGGTGACGTTGCCGTCCGGAGCGGTGCTCAGACCGGCTCCTGTGCATGGCTGGAGTCCGGGGCACGGATGTCTTCCGGTGTACTCAGCGATACCTCGTCGCCGGCGATCCGACGCAGGACTTGGGCCAGTTGCGGCAACTCGGCCGCCTCGAGGGCGCTGGCGGCGCTCTGTTGGGTCGAGGAGCGAACCTGCGCCCGGGCACGCGCACGCCACTCGTCTGCCTCCTGCACCGTCGCCAGCAACATCTGACGGGCCTCTTCCGTCCGCAGGATGGCACGCTCGGCCTGACGCAGGATGGTCTCGCCGGCGTCGGCCAGCCAGGTGCTCACCCGCTTGACGTGCTCCATAAGCGCCTCGACGCGGGCCCGCTCGGCGCTCACCGTGGCCGCCAGCTCCCGCGTGGCGGACAACGCGGATTGCCCCTGCCCCACGACTTCCGTCAGGGTCTCCTGCCGTCGGGCAAGGTCGCTCCGCAGGGCGTCGGCGCGGGTCAGGCTGTCGTTCAGTGCCTGCTGTTCAGCGCCGAGCTGTTCCTGGAAACGGACGAGCTGGTCGGCGACCGGCCGGGCGGTCGCCGCGGCCGCGTCCACCGCCCGGGCGCCCGCTTCGGCTTCTGTCTGAGCGTGTTCGAGACGCTCCGCGCGGCGCTCCGCGTCGTCCAGACGGGATTCCAAAGCCGTCTGCACGCTTGCACCCTGCCGCGTCGCTTGTTCCATCCGGCTCAGCAGCGCATGCAGATCGCGCGTACCCTGGACGCCCTGCCGTACCTGCTCAGCGAGGGTCTCCTGCCGAGCGTCGGCGGCAACCACCTGCCGTTCGAGCCGTTCGAGAACAGTATTGAGGTCTCGTTCCCCGCTGCTCGCCTGCTGGCAGAGTTCGGAGAGCCGCTCGGTCCGGGCCTCACTCTTCCTCTGGGCTGTCTCCATCCGTTCGAGCCACTGTCCGGCCCCTTCGAGGCGAACGTCAAGCTGAGCTACGTGTTCGAGAAGCTGCGCGCTGCCGGCCGCCCACCGCTGCTGGGCCGCGGCAGCCTGCTGCGCGGCGGTCTCCAAATGCTGTACGCGCTCGCCCGCCTCCTGGGCTGCCTCGTGCAGTTGGGCTGCCTGTCGTTGGGCGTTTCGGCAGCGGTCTTTCACCAGCCGGGCCGCTTCCTGGCAGGCCTCGCGGGCGGCAGTCGTCTCGTGCAGCGCCTCGCGCAGCTCCCGACCGTGCCGGTCGGCTTCCGCAGTCTGCTGCGTCAGCTTGCCGGCCTGCTCCAGCAGGCGTGCCTCCGCCTCCTGGGCTTGCCCGCAGGCCGTCCGCAGGCTGCTCTCGTGTTCCTCGGTCCGCCGCGCGGCTGCCTGGGCCTCGGCGGCGCAACGCGCCAGGTGCTGCGCCGCTAGGTCTGCCCGCTCGATGGCTTGCCCGACCTGCGGTACCGCCTGCTCCGCCTGAGTGGCTGCCTGCTCCGCGTGAGTGGCTGTTCGCTCGGCCCGGTGCGCGGCCGCATCGGCCTGCTCGGCTGCTTGGTCGATTCGCTCTCCAAGCTCCTCGGCTTGTTGCGTCGCCTGTTGCAAGCGGGTGGACCGTTCCGCGAGTTCCCGCACCTGCGCAGCGGCGGCCTCGATCCGGTCCTGGACCTCGCCCCGGGCGGTTAGCGCCCGCTGACAGGCGTCGTTCAGTTTCTCCGCGGCGTCCCCGGCCGCGGCCGTCTCCTCGCGGAACTGCTCGACGGCGGCTCGACGGCTGTCCGCCCACGCCTGCTCGCCTGCTGCCTGTTCGCTGTGGAACTGCGACAGCGTTGCCTGAAGCTCGGTGATCGAAGTGGCGCTCCGTTCCAGCAGGGCCGTCAGTTCCGCCGAACGCGTGCAAATCTGCCGGACGGCCGTCTCCGCGTCCTGTCGAACGGCCTCCAGGCGGTGTGCAGTGGTGTCGGCCCCGCTGGCGGCCTGTGACAGCTCGCCCAAGCGGCGCCCGGCGTCCCGATCCAGCTCGCGCAGGTTCCGCGCGCGGTCTTCCGCCTCGCGCACGGCCGCCTGGCACGCGGAGAGCACGCCCACGGTCAGCGCTTGCGGCACTGCGGTGTCGGCCGTGGTGCCCGCGGCCGGCACTCCGACCCCGGCCGTCTGATGAGCCACAGGCGCCGGAAGCGCCGTCGGCGCCGAGGGCGCGGACGCCACCTGCACCCGCATCATCTGGTCAAGGCTCTCCGCCACCGTCTGGCGGTCCACGCGTGGCCGACCCGCGCCGAAGGCCACCAGCAGGGCGTTGTCTGCGATCTGGTTGATCATCCGCGGCAGCCCGCGGGCCTGGTCGTGAATGAGATCGACGGCCTCGTCGTTGAAGAGTTCGAGGTCGCCCGCCCCGGCCACCTTCAGCCGGTGCCGCAGGTAGTTGCGTGTCTGGTCCCGCGCCAGCGGGCCCAGTTCCCGCGCGCAGAAGATGCGCTGCCGGAACTGGTCCAGTCGCCCGGTGCGCAGCGTTTCGGTCAATTCCGGTTGGGCGAGCAACACGACTTGAAGCAGCTTGGCCTCGTCCACCTCCAGGTTCGCCAGCATGCGCAGGTGTTCGAGCAGCTCCACGGACAGATTCTGGGCCTCGTCCACGATCGCCACGCAGATTACCCGCTCATCGTGACGCTCCAGCAGGAACGCCTCCAGGCGGGCAACCAACTCCCCCGTCGAGTGCGACGCCCGGCAACGAACGCCGAGCTCGCGACACAGCGAAGTCAGCAGGTCCTGGGGATCCTGCGGCGTGTGGACGATGGCGGCTGCCTGAGCTTGGTCACCCAGGTTCTCCATCAGTAGACGGCCCAGCAGCGTCTTGCCGCTCCCCGGCGCGCCAGTGACCAGCGTGATCCCGCGCCGCTGCGTCACGCCGTAGCGCAGGGCCGCCAGCGCTTCTTCATGCTCGGCCGTGGTGAAAAAGAAGCGCGGATCGGGCGTGTTCTCGAACGGCATCGCCGCCAAATGGAAGAAGCTGGCGTACAAGCAGGGCCTCACTGTAGGACGGGCCGGCGCCCCGACGTTTCCAGGTGTATCGGATACCCGGACGACGCATTGGACACGTCGGCTTCACGCGACCAGCAGGTCGGGGTTCTGGGACATTGGCCCCCTGCTCTGGGCCGGAGAGCCGGCGCGGGTGCGATAACCCGCCGCCGCCCCACCCACCGCCCCGCCGTTGCGTCACACCTCCCCCTGGGTCGCCCGGTAGTCACCGGCGTCCGTAGGTGTTTAGCGTCTTGGCGTTGTGGGTGCCGTGCTTACCCGCGACTCCGGTCGCGGGTAAGCACGCCTCTGCGTGCCGCAGCACATGCCCACCCCCGCCGGCGGCGGGTGAGGGCATGGCACCCACGCTAAACACGCACGGGTGTCCCGCCTGTGGCCGGCTTGGCTGTCCGGTACCAGTGGGCGTAAGCTACGGCGGTTTGAGCGGCTCGAAACGACTGCCGGCACGGCCCGCGCGGGCCCGGCGGACGCGTGAGCGCTCCCGGCGGCGCACACAGGACACGTCATGACCATCATCGCCGGCATCGACGAAGCGGGGTTCGGGCCCCTGCTGGGACCGTTGGTGGTCTCGGGCGTGGCCTTTCGCGTCCCCGATCGCCTCGCCGATGCCTGCCTGTGGGAGGTCCTGAAGGACTCCTGCAGCCGGCGCCCCGGACGCCACCGACCGCTGGTCGTCGCGGACAGCAAGACCGTCTACCGCGGCGGCGACTTAGGCCCCCTCGAACGCACGGTGCTGGGGATGCTCGCGCTCGACAGTGGTCAGCCGCGAACCTGGCACGACCTGCTGCGCCGCCTAGCCCCCGGCTCGCTCGACGCGCTGCCGGCGTATCCGTGGTATGCCAAAGCGGATTTCCCCCTCCCCGTAGTGCCCGACGGCGGCGACATCCCCACGCGCGCCAACGCCCTGCGCCGTAATTGCACCACGCAGGAGGTAGCCTTAGTGGCTGCCTGGTGCGAGCCGCTGCTGGAGGGCGACTACAACCGACTCACGGAACTGACCCACAACAAGGCCGTCGTGCTGTGGATCGCGGTCACGCGCATCGTGGCCCGCATCCTGGCGGCCGCCCCGACGGAGCCCGTGTACATCTACGCCGACCGCCTCGGCGGCCGCACCCACTACCGCGAGGCGCTGACCACGGGCTTCCCCGGTCACGAGATGCAGGTTCTCGACGAGTCGCCGGAGCGCAGCGCCTATCGCCTCCGGGGGTCGCGGCGAACCTGGGAGCTGAGCTTCGTCTGCGGCGGCGAAGCCCACCACTTCTCCACCGCCCTGGCCAGCATGTTCAGCAAGTACGTGCGCGAGCTGTTCATGCACCGGTTCAACGCCTACTGGGCGACCGAGGCGCCGGGTGTGCGTCCCACGGCCGGGTACTACACCGACGCCTGCCGCTGGCTGCGCGACGCGGCCCCGGTGCTCAATCGCCTGGGCGTTGACCGTCGCCTGCTGGTGCGGCTGCGCTGAGCCGATTCCGCAGCGGCAGGGCCTGGCGATTGACAGGGGGGATTACCCCGCATACTGTGCCCGAGGCCGTTGGACCGGCCGTGTGGAGCCCGTTCATCATGGCGATCGAGCGTTGGTCAGACAGTGTCCTGCTGGTCGAGTTGCAGAATGAACCCGCCTTGACGGATGACTTGACCGCGCTGCTCGACCAGCTCGCGGGCAACCGCTCCGCCCACGTCGTGATGAACCTGGCCCACGTGACCTACCTCAACTCGTCGAACCTGGCGAAACTCCTGAAGGTGCGCAAGACGGTCCAGACCAGCAGCGGGCGCCTGGTGCTCTGCGGCATCGACGCCACCGTCTGGGGCATTTTCCTGGTCACCGGCCTGGACAAGGTCTTCGAGTTCACCGAGGACGTGGCCACCGCCCTCGCCAGTGTGCAGTTGAACGGCTGAATCACCGTGCCCGGTTCTGCGACGACCGCGAGGCACGGCCTCCACCCGCGCGGCACTCGGATGCCCCCCAAACCCGTAGTGGGACGACGGGCTCAAGCTTGGCGGCCGGGTCTCTACTTGCCAAGCACCGGCGGGTCGAAATAATCGCCGCAATGTCGTCACCCGATGCCACTCCTGGTGGTGCCTTGCCTGAGACGGGCAGCGTTCGCCACCTGATTCTCGGGACGGCCGGGCACATCGACCACGGCAAGACCTCCCTGGTCAAAGCACTCACCGGCACCAACACGGACCGCTTGCCGGAGGAGCAGCGCCGCGGGATGACCATCGAGCTGGGCTTCGCGGAATTGCCGCTGGGTGATCTGCATTTCGGCGTCGTGGACGTGCCGGGTCACGAGCGGTTTGTGCGGACGATGGTTTCCGGGGCGACGGGGATCGACCTGGCGATGGTTGTGGTGGCGGCCGACGACTCCGTGATGCCGCAGACGATCGAGCACGTGGAAATCCTGCATCTGCTCGGCGTGCGGCACGGCGTGGTCGCCTTGACGAAGATCGATGTCGTCGATGCCGACATGGTGGAGCTGGTGGCCGAGGAGGTGCGGGAGTTGCTGGCGGGTACGCCGTTGGCGGGCAGCCCGATTTGCCCCGTCTCGTCCATCACGGGGGCCGGCCTGGAGGAACTGAAGCAGGCGCTGGCGCGCGTGGGACAAACGGTGGCGGCGAGCCGGACCACCGGGCCATTCCGCCTCTCCGTGGACCGCGTGTTCACGGTGGCGGGGCGTGGGACCGTCGTGACCGGTTCGGCTCTGCAGGGTCGGGTGCAAGTCGGGGATGCGCTGGAACTCTGGCCGGGCGGGGAGCAGTGCCGGGTGCGCAACCTGCAATCGCACGGGGTGCAGCAGGGGGCGCTGACGCGGGGGCAACGGGCGGCCATCAATATCAGTGGGGTCGAGCGCGAGCACGTCGAGCGGGGCTCGGAGCTGGCGACGTTGGGTTTCCTGCGGGAGACGCGCATGCTTGACGTGCGCGTGCACTGCCTGGCGTCACAGCACAAGCCGGTGAAGGCCAGCAGCACCGTACGGCTGGGCATGGGGACGACGGAAACGCCGGTACGGCTGGTGCTGCTGCCGGGTGAACCGCTGGCGCCGGGGGGTACCGCGTATGCGCAGATTCGCAGCGGCGTGCCGTTGACCGCTGCCTACGGGCAGCGGTTCATCCTGCGCGATGAGAACGCGGTGCGCACCATCGGCGGGGGCGTCGTGCTGCGCCCGGTGGCGCGGCGACGCCGGCAGAGCGTGCAGGCGGAGGAAGAGGCCCTGCGGCGGCTGGACACGGGGGACGACTGCGACCGGGTGGAGGAGGTGCTGCGGTTCGCGGGGTTTGCCCGGCCGACGGACCTGCACATTTGTGCCCAGGCGGGCGTGGACCCGGACGTGTTGCCGGGCGTGGTGGAGCAACTGAAGACGGCCAAGCGCTGGGTGCCCGTGGCGGATAGCGGGGTGTTCGTGGTGCCCGGTGCGATCGAAGACCTGCGGGCGCGGCTGGTGGCGCGCCTGGAGCGGTACCACCGGCAGTACCCGGACACGCCCGGCCGGAACGAGGATGCGGTGCTCGGTTGGCTGGAGCGGCTGACCGACCGTGCGGTGGCCAAGCCGCTGCTCAAGCGCTTCCTTGACGACGGGACGCTGCGCCGCATCGGCTCTTTCCTGTGCCTGGCGCGGTTTGCACCGCAGCTTGCGCCTGCCGATGAGAGATACCTGCACGCGATGGTGGAGGAGATTCGCGGGGGGCGGTTCCAGCCGCCGGCTTTGACGGCGCTGAGCTTCGCGGCCCAGGTGGACCGCAAGCGCGTGGAGAAGCTGGCGACGCTGGCGGTGGCGCTGGGGCAGCTCGTCAAGATCGATGCGACGATCTACCTGCACGCCGACGTGGAGCGCGAGCTGCGGCAGCGCGTGGCGCAGTTGGTGGCCGAGCGCGGACCAGTTTCCGTGTCGGAGGTGCGTGAGGCGCTGGATTCGAGCCGCAAGTTCATGGTGCCGATCCTGGAGTATCTCGACCGGGTGGGCTTCACGCGGCGGGTGGGCGACCAGCGGGTGCTGGCGGAGTCGGAGCGTGCGGAACCGCAAGTGTGAGTTCGGGGCTGCGACGGCGATTCGTGGTAATGGAGGATAGGGTCATGATAGGCAACAGGAAGGATGGAGGTTGGAGCCCGTACTTGGCCGGCGGGCTTGTCGGCGTGCTGGCCATTTGCTCCGCCCTGGCGACTACCAAACTCCTCGGTAAGACCAGTTACTTGGGTGCGTCAACGTCGTTTGTCCGCGCTGCCGGTTTCGTCGAACGCCTGGTCGCGCCGGAGCACGTCTCATCCAACGAGTACTACGCGGAAACCAAAGTACGCGTGGACTGGCAATTCATGCTGGTCAGCGGAATTCTTCTCGGTGCGTTCCTGGCGGCGCTGACGGACCGTAGTTTCCGGTGGGAGAGTGTGCCGCCCACCTGGCAGGAACGCTTCGGTCCGTCCGTTGCCAAACGCGCCGCCGGCGCGATGGTCGGCGGCGTGCTGGCTATGCTGGGCGCGCGCATGGCCGACGGGTGTCCCAGCGGACACGGGCTGAGCGGCATGATGCAGTTGTCAGCCAGTGCCTTTGTCGCCCTCTTCCTGTTCTTCGGTGTGGGCGTTTTGGTCGCCGGGCTCGTGTACCGGAGGAGACACTCATGACGACGGAACAATGGCTGGGACTGGTGACCGGCGTGCTCTTCGGGTTTCTCCTGCAGAAGGGGCGGGTGCTACGGTTTGACAAGCAGGTTGGGGCCATGCTGCTGAAGGACATGACCATCTTCAAGTTCATGCTGGCGGCCATTCTGGTGGGCATGGTAGGTCTGCACGTCCTGGCGGGCCTGGAGGTCATCAAGCTGAGCCACAAGCCCCTGAATGTCGGGGCGGTTCTGATCGGTGGGGCGCTTTTCGGCACGGGCTGGGCGGTGATGGGCTTCTGTCCGGGCACGTCGATCGGGGCGTTGGGGGAAGGGCGCTGGCACGCCGTGTTTGCGATCATCGGCATGGTCGCGGGCGCAGCCCTTTTCGCGGAGTTGTATCCTTTCCTGGAGCGGACCGTTCTTGCCTGGAAGGACTTCGGCAAGGTGGGACTGCCGGAGGTGCTCGGCATTTCCCCCTGGCCCGTCGTGCTTGTCTTGTGGGTCGGCGTGGTCGCCCTCTTCTTCTGGTTTGAGAAGAAGGGTGTGTAGACGATGGCCTCGAGAGGGGGACGATGCGCCAGGCGCCCCTGGGGGAGCGGCCGCATGCTTGAACGCGGGCTTGTCCTGGGAACGTTCGCCGCGGTGCTGGCGCTGTTCGTCCGCGGTACCTAGCGTTGCGACTTGGTCGCGCTGCCCGGCATTGCGTTCATCGGCGCCGGCGGCTGGCGGTTGACCCTCAATCGCCAGGGAGAGTCTTCCCCCGAAGACCTGTTTGAGATCGACAAGTACACGGCTGAGGTGTGCGTTCCGGAGGAATCCAAGGTCATGGGGAAGAGCATCGGGGAAGTCGGGCAGGCCGTCGAGGTCGAGTGTGTAATCGTCGGGTTGGCGCGGTAGGGAAGGCGGTTGCGGCAGCGCTTGCGCGACGTGCGGTTTCAAGCCGGCGACATCCTGCTGCTTCAGGGCGATAGCCAGGCGCTGCCACAGGCCGTGCTGATGGTGCCCATTGCCCTGCGGCTCGCGGAGAGCATGGAGGCGGCGAGTCGTCCACAATGGGCGAGCGTCCTGGTTAACAGCCGCCCGAACGAACTGCCTCCCCGCGCCGACGGTCCTGGCCCGCACCGCCCCTGCGGGGACCTCCGGCCGCAAGGCGTGCCCGGGGGCCCGTGCCGGCGACCCCTTCTGGGCCTGCGGCGGGCACTCCCCCCAACAGCCCGTTCTCCTGCCTTGGAAGCCCAAGCTTGTGGGTCCGAATCAGCTTAGCATGAGGTGCGGAAATGCTCACTGGATATCATACCGAGGCCTTGATACGTTCGCGGGTCGGCGCGGGGAGTGGGCTCCGATCTGCGCGCGGGAGCGACCGGCGGGAAGTTGTGTCGGGTGGGCTGCGGGCGCCCGGCCGCTCTCCGACAGTCGTGGTTGGGAGTACTGCTGACTGGAGTGCCGTAACGTGACACCTGAGATGAAGGACAAGCTGCGGGCGCTGCCGGCGGTGTCGGTGCTCCTGGAGCACGAGGAGGTGCGGGGCTGGCTGGCGGGTGTGGCCCGGGCGACGGTCGTTGCTGCCCTGCAGGAGGCGTTGGACGAGACCCGCCGAGGCATTCTGGAGGGGACCTGCGCCGAGCCGCCGCCGGTGGAGGATCTGATCGGCCGGGCGGAGGAGTTGCTGGTCCAGGAGGCGCTGCCCTCGCTGCGCCGGGTGGTCAATGCCACCGGTATCGTATTGCACACGAGTCTAGGGCGGGCGCCGCTGTGCGATGCGGCCCTGGAGGCGCTGGTCGAGGGTGCCCGGGGTTACTGCAACGTCGAGTACGAGCTGGACGCGGGGCGCCGGGGCAAACGGCAAGCCCACATCGCGGCCCGGCTCGCCCGCCTGACCGGGGCCGAGGGCGCCACGGTCGTCAACAACAACGCCGCGGCCACGCTGCTGATTCTCAACACGTTCGCGCGCGGGCGCGAGGTCATCGTCTCCCGCGGGCAGCTTGTCGAGATTGGCGGCAGCTACCGCCTGCCCACTATCATGAATGCCAGCGGAGCGCTGCTGCGCGAGGTCGGTACCACAAACCGCACGCGCATCCGCGACTACGAGGAGGCGCTCTCGGACGACACGGCCATCCTGCTGCGCGTGCACACGAGCAACTACAAGATCGTGGGCTTCACCGAGTCGCCGACGATTGCCGACCTCGCGGAACTGGCCCACCGCACCGGCAAGCTGGCCGTGGACGACCTGGGCAGTGGGTCGCTGCTCGACCTCACGCAGTTCGGGCTGCCGGCGGAGCCGGTCGTGACCGAGTCGATCGCGGCCGGGGCGGACCTCGTGTGTTTCTCGGGCGACAAACTGCTGGGCGGGCCGCAGGCGGGCCTCATCGTCGGCCGCCAGGAACTCATCCGCCGCATCGAGACGAATCCGCTGATGCGCACGTATCGGGTGGACAAGCTCACCCTGTTGGCGCTCGAGGCGACGCTGCGTCACTACGCGGAGGCGGAGGAGGCGGCCGCCAAGGTGCCGACGTTGCGGCTGCTGACGGCCTCCACGGATCAGTTGGCGGAGCGGGCGCGGCAGTTGTGCGGGCAGCTTGCGGCCGCCCTGCCGGACGAGCAGTTCCTGGTGTGCTCCGACGTGGGCTTCGCCGGCGGGGGGGCATTGCCGGCGGCCGAGCTGGAGACGGTGGTTGTGCAATGGCGGCCGACCGGGGCAAGCGCCGAGGCGGTGGTGGCCGCCTTGCGCCGGGCAGAGGAGCCGGTCGTGGCCCGCATCCGCGAGGACGCCGTCTGCTTCGATCTGCGCACGCTGGCGCCCGAGGACTTCGAGCCGGTCGTCGCCGCCGCCGAGTGGGCTGCGGCCGGGGAGGTCGACAGGCCAGACGACATGCCCCCCACCCCCGCCGACTAGCCCGGGGTATCGACGATCGGTGGCTAGCGCCCGGTACCCGAACAGAGCGCTAGCGGAACCGAGCGGGCCCATCCGAGCCTCGGCAGAAGCGAACCGAACAGAGCCGGAGCGGCAGCGAGAGGCCGCCCTCAAAATCGCCAATGACGGCCGGGAATGTGCCGCCGGGCTCGGCTTGGGCGTGGCACGGGCGTCCCGCCCGTGGCTGTCGTGCCGTTTGGCTCCGTTGGGGCTTGATCGGGCCGGGCCCCGTCCGCTCCTCATTCGCTCTTCGCCATTCGCTATTCCCCTCGGCGGGGCGTGGGCTTGGCAGAGGGGGGCCGGGGCAGTAGAATGCCCGATTCGTAACGAGCGGCGGGCCGTGGGTCGCGTCGCCGCGAGGGACTTGCAAGCGAGACGAGACCGATGCCCCGACCGACCAAAGCGTTCCGGCGCCAGAAGATCAATGCGGCCAAGGCCTACAAGCGTGGTGAGCGCGGGGAGGCCTACAAGCTGTGGGAACAGGCCGCCAAGAGCCTGAAAGAGACACGCCAAGGGAAGCGGACACGCCATCAGAAGAAGGAAACGCCCGAGGCGCCCGCTTCCCCTGAAGCCACGTCCTGACCCCAACCGCCGGGCCGCGGAGGGGCGCGCCGCGAATTCGCCGATTTCGCCACTTAAGCAGAAACCGGTCGATCCGGCTTTGACGGAGGCACGCCCATGCTGCGCGCCTCGGACGGGGCGCCCGGGCCGGGTTGTGGTACAATACTCGTCAGGGGGAACCGGAAGCCGAGGATGACGGCTATGCGCAGGTCACGTCATTGGCTGCTGCTGGCGGCAGCGTCCGCGGGAGTGCTGGTCACCATGGTTCGGGTTACGGCAAGCGACGAACAGACGGTCCGTCCCGGTTACTGCGCGGGAAGCTGGTACCCCGGCGACCGGGCACGGTTGACGGAGGAGCTGGAACGGTGCCTCGGGCAAGCCCCGGCCGTGGAACTGCCGGGTAAGCCGGTCGGCATCATTGCCCCCCACGCCGGCTACCAGTACAGCGCCCCGGTGGCGGCCACCGCCTACCGGTGCCTGCGCGGGCAGCGCTACCAGCGGGTGATCGCGCTGGCCTTCAGCCACCGCCTGGCCGGTTCGTATAGCGGGGTGGACGTGCCGGCCGGGCTCACCGCCTACCGCACGCCGCTCGGCGACGTCCGGATCGACCGCGAGGTCTGTGACGTGTTGCGCAAGCACCCGCTGTTCGTCTCCGTGCCGCAGGCCGGGGAGGGCGAGCATTCCCTGGAGTTGCAGGTGCCGTTCCTGCAGCACGTCCTGGGTGACTTTGCCCTGGTGCCGCTGTACGTCGGGCGGGTGGACGCGGCCGACTACCCCCGACTGGCCGAGGCGCTGCTGCCTTATCTCGACGGTGACACCCTGCTGGTGGCCAGCACGGATTTCACCCACTTTGGGCCCCGCTTCGGGTACGAGCCGTTCCGGGACGACGTGCCCCGGAAGCTGACCGAACTGGCGGACGCGGCCGCCGCGCCCATCCAGCGCTGCGATTTCGACGGCTTCCTGGCGCATCTGGACAAGACGCAGGACACGATCTGTGGGCGAAACCCCGTCGCCCTGCTGCTGCGGGTGCTGTCGATGCGCGGGCGGATGCAAGCCGTGCGCACCGGGTTTGATACCTCGGGCAAACAAACGAGCGACTGGTCCAACAGTGTGACCTACCAGGCGTTCGTGTTCACGCAGCAGCGGGGGACGCTCAGTGACTCGGACCAAACGGCGCTGCTCCGGCTGGCCCGCGAGACCGTGGCCTCTCATCTGAAGGGCTTGCCGCTGCCGCAGCTTGAGCGTGACAAGCTGTCGCCGATGCTGCAAGCGGACGGGGCGTGCTTTGTGACCCTGCAGAACCGCGGGCAATTGCGCGGCTGCATCGGCAACATGGTCGCCACCGGCCCCTTATACGAGTCCGTGATGCGAAACGCCGTGAACGCCTGTCAGGATTACCGCTTCGTGTCGAACCCGGTGACGGCCGAGGAACTCGACCGGCTGCACATCGAGATCAGCTACCTGACGCCGATGCAGCCGGTGAAGGACGTCAGCGCGATCGTCGTCGGTCGGCACGGGCTGCAGATCGGCATGGGCATGTACCGGGGCGTGCTGCTGCCGCAGGTGGCGTATGAGCGGGGTTGGACGCGGCAGGAGTTCCTGGCGCAAACGTGCCGCAAGGCCGGTCTGCCGCTGGATGCCTGGCAGCGCCCGGAGGCGGAAATTCACTGCTTCGAGGCCGAAGTGTTCGGCGAGCCGCAGCATTGAGCCCACGTGCGGCTTGCCGCGATTCCGCGCGCCGCAGGCGCGAACGCGCCGCCGAACCCGAGCGGTAGCGGAAGGCAGGAGGCAAGAGGGGCGGACTGCGGAACAGCGAAGAGCGAATGAAGCGGGGACCGCGACCATCCGAGCCCGAGCGGTAGCGAGCGGGCCGGTACGCTGCACGGGAGCGTGATCCGCGCCTACGTCGGCCGCGGGGGACCGACGCTACAGTGGCGACAGGGCCGAGGCTACAATCAGGATGAGCCCGCCGCCGGCGCGGCGGCGGGGCCACCGCTGCACAGGGGACCGCGAGAAAGGGGAATACATGTTGTCGGGACGGGAGCACGCTGCATCGGGATGTCGCACGCGACGGGAGTTTCTCTACCAAATCGGGGCGGCCACTGCCGGGTTGGTGGCCGCGCCGCGTCTGCTGGCGGAGCCGGGCGAGGCGCCGGCGGCGCGACCGGATGCCCCCGTGCCGGGGAAAGCCACGCGCGTGATCATCGCACGCGATGAGACGCTGACCAAGGGCAGTGTGGACGAGCATGCGGAGCTGTTGCGGAAGCTGCTCGATGCGGCCCTGCAACGCCTGACCGATGCGCCGGATGCCGCGACCGCCTGGCGCAGCTTCTTCAAGGCGGGCGACCGGGTCGCCTTGAAGGTCAACACGCTGGGTCTCTCGACGCAGCCGGCGGTGGCGGACGCGATCGTGGCGGGCCTCTGCGCTGCGGGCGTCCGTCCGGAGAACATCATCATCTGGGACCGCTTCGACCGGGAGCTGGCGGCCGCGGGTTTCAAACTGAACCAGTCCACCGATGGCGTGCAGTGTCGCGGCACGGATGCAGAGCGCATCGGCAGCGGCTACGCCGAAGAGGTGGAGAAGAGCGGCGAGATCGGCTCCTGCTTCTCCCGCATCCTCACCGGGCCGGTGGACGCGATCATCAGCGTGCCGGTGTTCAAGGACCACGGCCTGGCCGGCGTGTCGCTGGGTATGAAGAACTTCTATGGCGCCATCCACAACCCCAACAAGTACCACGGCAACAACTGTGATCCGTTTGTCGCCGACGTGGTGGCCCATCGCTATATCGCCCCGAAGTGGCGGCTGACGATCTGCGACGGCACGCGGGCGCAGGTACAGGGCGGACCGGGGCGCAGCCCGCAGCACGCCTGGTCCTTCGGCGGGCTGATCATCAGCAATGACTTCGTGGCCGCGGACGCCGTAGGCGCCGACCTGCTGGAGCAGGAACGCCATGCGCGCGGCCTCAAGTCGCTGGCCGAAGACCGTCGCCCGCCCAAGCACATCGCCACCGCCGGTGCCCGCGGCCTGGGGCAGAGCGACCTGAACAGGATCGAGCGGATCGAGGTGTGAACAGCTCGCCTGACACTCAGGTGGCAGCGGACGGTAGCGCGCCGGCGGGCGCCGAGCAGCGTCACCCGGCAGTGCCGCACGACGAGGACCTATACTGTATTCACTGCGGGTACAACCTGCGCGGCTTGTTCGGGGACCCGATCCGCTGTCCGGAGTGTGGAGGCGAAAGCGCCGTGCGCGACCTGCGCGTTCCAGCGCGGGTCATTGCCGTGCAGTTGCGGAAGCTGGAGGGCTGCCCGGTAAATTGCGTAACGGCGATGTTCCTGTTTGTGCCGGCGCTGGCGATGGCCTGGGTTGCATGGCCGCCGGGGCTCGTGTGCGTCGGGGGCGTTGTGGCATGGTGGTGGGTGGGTGCCCGGCACTGCGCGAGCATCTGCAGCCCGCAGTCCAATTGGACGGGGATGCTGTTCTGGTTTCACGTGGCGGGGCTGTTGTGGGGTGCGCTCGTGATTGTGCTCGTAACCGGGCCCGTGCTCACGCCCGATCCTGCAATTGGAGGGTATCTGTCGCTGATTGCCCTGGGGCTCTTGGCTGCGGCGGGCGTCATGGGTCTGGCGCGCCGCTGGCTGGGCATCAACGCCCGCGGGCCGTATACCATTGCGAAGGCGAAGCTGGCCGAATTGGCGCGCGGCACGGCCGTGCGCCTGGCTGAACAGGAGTTGGCGCGGCGGGGGGCGCCGGCGCCTGCCGTGAGTGTTCAGACACGCTGAGGTGGTGAGGGTACGGCGATGGATGGCGTGATGGGCAGGCTGCCGCAACCGTCGCGTCGGGACGTGCTCAGGTGCGGCCTAGGCGCGTGTCTGGCGGGCGGCATGGTGTGTCGTCTGCCTTGTGCCCAAGGGCAGGACGTAGCCGGCACGGGCGCGCTGCCTGGCGTGGCGCTGCCGGGCGTGGTGCGGCATCCCGCCCGGCATTGGGAGAAGCACGCCGACGGCGAGGTGAAGTGCCTGTTGTGCCCGCGGGCCTGCGTCGTCGGGGACGTGGAACGCGGCTACTGCGGCGTCCGCGAGAACCAGGGCGGTAAGTACCAGACCCTCGTCTACGGTGCCTTGTGCTCGTACAACGTGGACCCCATCGAGAAGAAACCCCTGTTTCACTACCTGCCCGGCACGCAGGCGTTGTCCATTGCCACCGCGGGCTGCAACATTGAATGCAAGTTCTGTCAGAACTGGCAGATCAGCCAGTTCCGCCCGGAGCAGGTCGCCAGCACGCCGGTTACCCCCGAGCAACTGGCGGCCAACTGCGCCGCCCGCGGCTGGCCGACCCTCGCGTATACCTACAGCGAGCCGGTCGTCTTCTATGAATACATGTACGACGCGGCCGCGGCAGCCCGCCGCCGCGGCGTCGGCAGCGTGATGATCTCCAACGGCTACATCGAGGAAGAGCCCATCCGCGAACTGTGTAAAGTGCTCACCGGCGTCAAGATCGACCTGAAGGCGTTTACCGAGCGCTTCTACGTCGAGCAATGCGCCGGCGAACTGAAGCCGGTGCTCCGCGCCCTGGAGGTGCTCAAGGACGTCGGCATCTGGTTCGAACTGGTGATTCTCATCATCCCGACGCTCAACGACTCCCCCGAGGAGATCAAGGCGATGGCCCGCTGGGTCGTCGAGCGCTTGGGACCCGACGTGCCGATGCACTTCACCCGCTTCCACCCCACCTACCGCGTCACCAACCTGCCGCGCACGCCCGTGCCCACGCTCGAACGCAGCCGGGACATCGCTCTGGGCGAAGGCGTGCGCTACGTGTACGCGGGGAACGTACCGATGCATCCGGGTGAGAATACCTACTGCCACCAGTGTCGGGAACTGTTGATCCGCCGCGTCGGCTTCCGTGTCGAGTCCAGTCTCATTCGCGACGGCAAGTGCCCCAAGTGCGGCACGACCATCCCCGGCGTGTGGTCGCAGGAGCAGGCGCTGTCCTTCGCGCCGCGTCAGCGCGCCGCGGGGACCGCCCAGGGAACTTCCTGACCGACCTCGGCCACCACCAGGCGCTCACGCAGCGGCTGCGGCAACGTCCGGCGGAACGCATCGGCGCCGGAGGCCAGCACCGGGAACGTTCTGTAATGCAGCGGGATGATGACTTTCGGCTGCAACATCTCCGCCGCCAGGGCCGCCCCGCGCGCGCCCATCGTGAAATGGTCGCCGATCGGCAGAATGCAGATGTCCGGCGCCAGAAGCTGCGCGATCAGCTTCATGTCCATGAACACGTCGGTGTCCCCGGCGTGATAGACCGTCGGCAGACCTTCGACCGCCACCACGACGCCGTTGGGCATGCCCGCGTACATCGGTCCGTTGGGGGTGTCCACCGAGGAGGAGTGCAACGCCTGGGTCAGCGTGACACTGATCCCGTTCACCGTCTGCGTGCCGCCGGTGTTCATGCCCCGGTAATCGCCCTTGCCCACCGTCTTCTCCAGCGCCGTGCACAGCTCGAAGTTGCCCACGATCGGCGGGCTGAACTTCTTACTGAGCGCGCCCACGTCGCCGATGTGGTCGCCATGACCGTGCGTCAGAACGATGAGGTCGCACCGCGCCGGCTTCTTCAGTCCGTCGGGGCAGGCGGGGTTGCCGCTCAACCAGGGGTCGATGAACACCACCCGGCCGTCGGGCAGCGTCAGTCGGATCGTCGCATGTCCGCACCACGTGATGGTCGCCGCCATGGTTCACCGTCCTTTCGTGTGTCCGGCGCGCACCGCCTGCCTTCTGCCTTCATCACTCTGCATTCCCCCCGCGTGGCCCAGGTCCTGTGGACGGGTGGCCCAGTTCCTCTGGACCTGTATGTGTTTAGCGTCTTTGGCGTTGTGGGTGCCATGCTTTCCCGCGACCGCGGTCGCGGGAAAGCATGCCTCTGCCTGCCGCAGCACATGCCCACGCCCGCCTGCGGCGGGTGAGGGCATGGCACCCACGCTAAACACGTACTTGGACCTGGGGGCCTGATGAAGCCCGCCAGTTCCCCGCGTCCGGACCGGCGCCCCGCGGCGTGCGCCGCCAAGCGCGCCGGTTGCATCCTCACGCTTACCGCTTCCCTGTCAAGGCGGTGATTCGGTCCAGTACCTCCCGCGGCTCCGGGAAGCGGCCAGTTTCGTGCTTGCTGAAAACGAGCTTGCCGTCGACCTCGACGTCGAAGATGCCGCCGCCGCTCCGGATGAGTTCCGGCTCAACGTCGAATTCGCGCTTGAGCGTGTCCGCCAAACTGGCGGCCGTGGGGTAGTAGTTTCACTGTCCGCAGTACGTGATGGTGATCTTGCTCACGGTTCCTGCCTCCACCGCTGCCTGTTGTTGTGAATCGGTACGCCGCGTCCCGGCGTGCTCGCCGGGCGTTCATGGGGATTGTAGGGAACTGAGGCGGTGGTTCCAACCGTGGCGGACGCGGCCCGCGGCCCCGGCACGACCTCAGCGGCGTGCCCCGGCGGCGATCAGGCCCCCGGGCCCGCTGCGCCGTCGCACCGGCGGCCACGGACGCTGCGGGTCATACCAGGCTTGCAGAACCTGCCCGAAGTCGGCTGCCGTCCGCACCGCCACGAAAGCCGCCCGCACCTCGGCGAAGCACGGGTGAAGCTCCGCGTACTTGATGCCGAACTTCCGCATGCCGCGGCAGGCGGCGGCTTCACCGTACACCTCGCACGCCGCCTGGTAGTGCCACGCGATGACATCCCGTTGCTCGACGATCGACGGCGGCGGTGGCAGCCCTTCCCCACGCAGCAACGTCAGCAGGTCGCGGAAGATCCACGGGTTGCCGATGCAGCCGCGCGCGATCGACACGCCGTCCACGCCGGTCTCGGCGAACATCCGCACGCACGCCTCCGCCGAAAACAGGTCCCCGCTACCGATGATGACGCGCTCGCCCGCGTGCCCCTTGACCCGCGCCAGGAAGGCCCAGTCGCTGGGGCCGACGTACCGCTGCTTGACGGTGCGGGCATGGACGGTGACCGCGGCCACCCCGGCCGCGAAGGCACCGTCCAGGATGCGGAAGAAGTCGCGCGCCCCGGCGGCCGAGTCGTCCATGCCCCGCCGCATCTTCACCGTCACGGGGCACCTGCCGCCCACGGCCGCGCACACCTCCCGGACAATTGCCAGCGCCGTGTCCGGGCAGCTCAGCAGGAACCCGCCCCGGCAGCGCCCCAGCACCTTCCGCACGGGACAGCCGAAGTTCATGTCGATCACGTCGTACCCGGCGGCGGCCAGGGCAACCGCGGCCGGCGCGAAGTCCTCCGCCCGCGCCCCCATGAGTTGAGCCCCCACCGGATGGTCGTCGGGCGGCACGGGGCGGAGCAACGCACGCTGCTTCTTGCCCCGCTGGAGGACCAGCTTGTCCAGCACGACCTCGGCCAGCGCATACGGAGCCCCGAATCGCCGCGCGAGGCGGCGCATGGGCAGGTCGCTGTAGCCGGCCAGCGCCGCTTGGACAAATGGCCACGACAGCCGCAGCGGTCCGATACCCAACCGACGCTGCATCCCGACTTCCTTTCTCGCCCCGCCGGACTCCGGCACCTCTTCCTCTGGAACCCCGACGGGACCGGCAAACCGGCCGACCGGCGTGATGATAGGGCGTGCCGACCAACCGGGTCCAATCGGCGCCTTGACCGAGCTGGCGCGTCCAGTCTGCAATCAGACCCCAAACGGGTCCGGATTCGACCGCTGGTGTCCATGCGCCGGTGCGGCTGGGGCGCGGGCGCTGGCGCGCCTTTGGGTCCACCGCCATCGCCGGACGCGAAGCGCGGCAACTACGCCGTCCCCAATTCCGAGCGAACCGTGCAGGTGATGTTCTGAATCCGGCGCTTTACGAAGCCGCCCCGCGGGCGATAAACACGAGGCCATTCTGTTGATCTTAGCCCCGTCTTTGGGTAACCTACATGACATCGGGTTTTGGGGTACACCCTGGGGAGGGGCGCTCCTTCCATCCGCCACCCGGTGGGGGTTCACTCCGTGTCTGCGAAGTGGGGCTAAACCGCTCAAGCAAGGAGAAGGTGTATGAAGAGGGTCAGTTTGTGGCCGCGACCGTCCGGTCGGAGCTGGGGGCTGCTGAGCGCGGCCGTGGTGTTGTGGATGCCGCTGGCGGCGGCGGCGGCCGAACGTATCGTAGTCGTCGAGGAATTCACGGCGACGTGGTGAACGTACTGTCCCAACGCGGGTGCCGCGTTCAGTACGTTGCTCAACAACTTCCCGCAGAGCTTCGCTTTCGTCCAGATCCACCACGGGGACAATTACGCGACCACGTGGGGCAACACCCGGGCGAACTTCTACACGGACTTCGGCGCGTATCCGACCTCCTACCAGGATGGGATGCTTCAGCGCGAAGGCGCCTACGGGTACAGCACCTACTACAACGACTTCATCACGCGACGGGCCGTATCGACGGACGTCACCATCGAACTGACGGGCATGCAGGTCAGCGGGGCGACCCACGAGATCCGGGCAAACGTGTGCCTGGAGTCCACCGGCACGGCCAAGACCGTGCGGATCTACATTGTACAGTTGCTGGATTACTGGCCCACGGTCGTCAATTACTCGCGCAACGGCTTCAAGCAGGCGGCTACCACGCAGGACCTTGCGCTGACGCCCGGGCAGTGTCAGCAGGTGACGCGTACCATGACGTTCGATGCCAACAGTTGGGCGGATCCCAACAACATCGTGATCATCGCCTGGGCCCAGGAGCCACAGAGCACCAGTCCGCCCGCCGATCGTGCCGAGATCTTCCAGGGCGCCATCATGCACTGGCCCTTCCTGGTGGACTGCAACCACAACAGCATCAACGATCCCTGCGATGTCAATTGCGGTACGCCGGGCGGCCCCTGCGACGTGGCCGGCTGTGGGCAGAGCGACGACTGCAACGCCAACAACGTCCCGGACGAATGCGAGCCGGACTGCAACGGCAACGGCGTCGCGGACGAGTGCGACATCAGCGGCGGAGCCAGCCTGGACTGCCAGCCCGACGGTGTGCCTGACGATTGCCAGCTTGTGAACAACGAGTGCAACGGCAACGGCATCCCGGACGACTGCGACATCGCGTCGGGCTTCAGCCTCGATTGCGATGGCAACGGCGTGCCCGATGAGTGCCAGCCGGACTGCAACCACAACTGGGTCGCCGACCCCTGCGACATCACCTCCGGTTACAGCCTGGACTGCCAGTCGGACGGCGTGCCCGACGAGTGTCAGCTCGAAGACAACGACTGCAACGGCAACGATGTCCCCGATGAATGCGACGTCATGCCGTTGCCGGCCCAGACGCTCTTTAACCTGGACTCGAATCCCGGCTGGAGCACCCAGGGACTGTGGGCGTTCGGTCAGCCGACGGGCGGCGGGTCGCACCTGCGCGACCCCTCCAGCGGGTACACCGGTACCAACGTCTACGGCTACAACCTCAACGGTGACTATACCAGCAACATGCCCGTCTATTACCTGACCACGTCGGCCATCGACTGCTCGACCCTGAGCAGCGTCGAGCTTCGTTTCCGCCGGTGGCTCGGAGTGGAGAAGTTCGACCGGGCCTCGATTCAGGTCTCGACGGACGCGACAACCTGGACGACGGTCTGGCAGAACCCCTCGGACGCCACCATCAGCGAGAATGCGTGGTCCTACCACACGTACGACATTTCGGGTGTCGCCGACGCCCAGCCTACGGTCTACATCCGCTGGGGCATGGGGCCCTCGGATGGCAGTGTGACCTACCCCGGCTGGAATCTCGATGACATCGCGATTGCCGGTTTGCAGGGACTGGACCTGGACGGCAACGGCAACGGGGTGCCCGACGGATGCGAATCGCTGGCCGGCGGGGACTTTGACGGCGACAGCGACGTCGACGTTGACGACTACGTCGACTTCATCGAGTGCCTGACGGGCCCGAACGGATCGCTCAACTCGCACATTCCGGGCTGGGTGGCCGCCTGCCTCGAAGCGTTCGATGCCAATGCCGATGGAGACGTCGACCTGGCTGATTACGCCGAATTCGCCGCGTCGTTTACCGGCAACTAGTCGGTGCCGCGGTGGTTGCTGCAGAAACCCCGGCAACGGTTGAAGACCCTGCCGGTAGCCATGCCGACCCCCCGTTGTGCTCCCTCGGGGGCACGACGGGAGGGTCGGCATGTTTCTTGGGCACTGTGCTCACCGGGGTGACGAGGCGACGGGCATGGCAGTCTCGGGAACGCCCCGGCGACAGCGTGCCTTGCCCGCGGCGTTGGAAGCGATACATTGGCGGCCGGAGTGGTGACGGGACGCCGATGACGGTCGGGAGCAAGCAGAACCCGGTGGTTGCGACGTATGCGTGTGAGCGCTGCCGCCTGCGGCGCTATGCCGAACGCCGCCCGCGAGCGCTGCTGGCGCGCTTGTGGCACTGGCATACGAAGTGGTGCCCCGGGTGGAAGAAGTACCAGGACACACTGCAGGCGGCGTGCTCGACGGCAGCAGCTAACGGCCATGGACCTCTGCCGGCCGGAGAACCGCCGGAACCTGTGCGGGAAGGACGTTTCTGAGCATGATCGGACGGGTAATGCACTGGCAGGCGGGGATAGTGGCGGTGGCGTTGGCGCTGGCGGCCTGTGGCTGCCAGCGCCCGACGCAGGACTCCGGCTGGATCGACCGTCAGGTTGTCGGGGAGGTCATGACGCACAGCGAGCTTGCCGCGAATCTCCGTAGCCTCGCGCTGGCCGGCGGACGCGTCAGCGGTACGCCCAACGCCTATCGGGCGGAGCAGTTCGTGGTCCAGCGTCTGCGCGACTACGGTCTGCACGACGTGCACTGCGAACCGTTCACCATGACGAGTTGGCTGGACCGCACGACGGTGGTGACGGTTCTGGATGAGCCGCCCTCTCGCCTGGAAGGCGCGCTGTCACTGGGCAACTGCCTCAGCACGCCGCCGGAAGGCATCACCGCGGAGCTGATCGACGCCGGCGAGGGCAGTGCGACCGACTTCGAGAAGCTGGGCCCCGCGGTGCAGGGACGCCTCGCGCTGGCCCGTGAGAACGGCTCCCACCGCAGCGCCAAGATGAAGCTCGCCCTCGAGCACGGGGCGGTGGGCATGGTACTGGTCGCGGAAACCCCGGAGCACGCCCGCGTGGGACGCTGCCACGCCGAACCTCGCCCCGAGCCCGGCATCACCGTGCCGGGGAATGCAGGGCAGACCCTCATCCAACGCCTCGGCGCCGGCGAAGCGCTGTGGCTGAACATCAAGATCGAGGCCGACGCCTGGGACGCAACGCCCCACAACGTCGTCGGGGAGATCCCCGGCCGCGGCCCGCTCGCGCACGAGATCGTCATCCTGAGCGCTCATCTGGACAGTTGGCACCTCGGCGAAGGCGCGATCGACAACGGTAACGGCAGCGCCGCCATTCTGGAAGCGGCCCGGGCGTTGGCGGCCGGCGGCTGGCAGCCGCGGCGGACCGTGCGCTTCCTGTGGTTCATGGGCGAAGAGCACGGCCTGCTCGGCAGCCGGGCCTACGTGCAGGCCCACGACGACGAACTGGACGACATCGTCGCGGTGGTCAACGTGGACATGCCCGGTTCGCCGCGCCGTCTCGTCCATTTCGGCCACCCCGAAGTCGAACCGTTTCTGCGCTCCGTGCGCGACGCACTACGGGGCTTCGAGATTGCCCCGGAGATCGGCACGTCCCGCGGGACCTGGAGCGATCACGCTCCGTTTGTCGAGGCGGGGCTGTGTGCCCTCTGTCTGCCGGGCGACCTGGGCCCCGGCGTGCAGTTCTATCACACCAGCGGTGACAAGTACGACGCCGTGGACATTCGCGCGACGAACCAGGCGGCCGCGGCCCTTGCGGTCCTCGTCCGCCACCTCGCCGATGCTCCCCAACGCCCCTGCGTACGCTACGAACCGACCGTCCTGGCGCCGGAGATTGAGCACGACTGACCCCCCCGCCGGCTCCGTGACGCCCCGGCCCGCGTCGCGGAGGCACGGCTATTCGTCGTGGGCGTGATGCACGCGTGGCCGCGAAGGTGTCTTCTCCGCCCGCGGCTCCAGGTGGACCTCGCCCAGCGCCCGGTCGACCCCGATGCTGAAGTTGCGTTCCTTCATGTTGTCCGACCCGGGCTCGTCACTCCAAACGGTATTGTCACCGCCGCCGAAGGGCGGCAGCGGCTCCGCGGGCGGCTGCGTTGCGTCGGCGGCCTTGCCGCCCGCGGCCGCCGCGTCCGGCTGCGTTTCGTACCGGTCTTCGCCGCCCACGTCGAGAAACAGCCCGAGCGATGTGGTGGCCGCGAAGTAGTCGCTGACCCCGCCGCGGGCCGCGAAGCGCTTGTCAAAGAGGGTCTGGCCGGGGTAATTGCCGGCCTTGCCGATGTAGCGATCGTCGCCACCGACGTCGATCAGGGCCGTCACGCTGCGGTTGATCGAGTAACTGATGCCGTTGCCCTTCACGTCGTACACGTCGTCGCCGCCGAGATTGACCAGCAGCGCGATGGTGAAGTCGTGCCCCCAGGCGACGCACATGTTCGACGTGACCTCGCCCTGATGCACGTCATCGCCGCCCTCGTCCACCAGCACGCCGATGCAGAAATGCGCTCCCGTGGCCTGGGAGTAACAGACCCCCTGATACACATCGTCGCCGCCGCCGTCGTGCAGCATGCCGATGCCGAACCAGTACCCGGTGCCCATCGTCCAGTTGCCGGAGACATAGTGGTCGTCGCCCTCGCTATCGAGCAGGGCCCCCAGCCCGCCCGCCCACGAGTGCCCGTCCGCCCCGTCGCCGCGACGCCCCATCGCGCAACCCTGGGCGTTGTTCACCGAGATATCCTGATCGGGCGAATGGTACGACGGCCGGCCGGTGATCTTCGCGTCGCGCACGGCCTCATACGAATCGTCGCCGCTGCGATCCGCAAGAATGCCAACGCCGGCCACGCCGCCCAATCCCTGTCCATCGGCGTACAACCTGTAACGGTCCTTGCCGCCCGCGTCACAGAGCAGGCCGATGCCGAAGTACCCGCAGCCCTGCCCGCTGTACTTGACGAAGTAGCTGTCATCGCCACCCAGATCGGCGCACATGCCGAAGCCGAACTGACCGACCCCCTGGGCGTAGCGCTCGGCTGTGTAGGTGTCATTGCCGGCGGCGTCGAGCAGCACGCCGATGGCGGTCAAGCCCGCTCCCTGGGCGGGCACCTGGGATTCGTACCGGTCATTGCCGCCGCAGTCGAGCAGCAGGCTGCAGAGTTGGGAGGGGCTGCCGGCCGCCACCGCGCCGGTGTACCGGTCGTCTCCCCCCAGATCGACCACCAGCAGCGCCTCGGTGCCCTCGACCACGTCATCGCCGCTGCCGCGGATGCGAATCCAGCCCCACGGCGTTTCCCAGTCGAACGCGAACGCCGGCACGTCGTCGAGCCTGCGCAACGCGATCCGCGCGTCATCCAGCGCTTGCACGCACTTCTCGCTCGCATACCACAGGCTCGCCTCATCCCACGCGCGCGCCACATCATCGAACTCCGGGCAGTAGTCCCACGCATCCACCTGCTCCTCGCCCGCGTTGAACCGACCCGCGACGACAAGCCGCTTCTCACCCGGCACGTTGCGAAACGCGAGCTCCGCCCAGCGCTGGGCGTCGATGATGTTCATGATGAGCTTGCCCAGGATCGGTCGGACCGCCTCCGGGACCGCCTGGACCTGCTCGGCCAGGGCGGCCGCCGGCTTCGGATACGGCAGCTCCATCGCAAACGTATACGCGTACTGCGTACGCCCCGCGGCGTCGTAGATGGCGAGGATGGCCTCCTCTAACGGCGTGTCCTTGGCCAGCAGGTTGGCCGTGTACCCCCGCATGCCACCGAACTTCGGGTTCACCCCCAGCAAATGCGCGGCCAGGTACAGGTGCGTGGACGTGCGACCCGCGTCCGCGTCCAGCGTGGCCGGATCGAGGTGCTCTCGCGCCGCATGCGCGAGCGACCGGGCGTACGCGATGTTGTCCAGCGGCTCGCGAAAGAGGGAATCGAACGCGCGATGCTTGTAGGGAATGTCCGCTGGGAAGCGTGGCCACCAGCCCTTGGGCGTCCAACCCAGGTCCTGCCGCTGCAAGCCGGCCAACGCCAGCGCCTCGTCGAGGGCATCCGGCACTTGGGCCGTGGCCGGTGCCCATCCCCATCCCAACATGCCCCCGCACCACCACAGCCCCAGCGCCACCTTCACTGCCTTGCTCATCCCCGTAGCCCCTCTTGGCGAACCGGTCGGGCAGCGCCACGCCGCGCACCCTTGGCACACACCCAGGCAGCACACCGTGCGGCCGACGCCCCGTTCCGATTCAGCGCTCATCAGTGATACCGTGACCCGCGCCACCCGACAAGCGGCCGTCGCGCCGCCAGCCCGCGGCGGTGGCCGGACACTTGCGGGCGCGTAGGATGAGCCGGTGGCGCGGCGCGGGCTCGCCACCGCTCTTGCGAGGGAACGATACGGTGAACAAAGGCACTCACACGCGGTACCGCGGTCGGCACGCTCTGTTGGCGGCCCTTGCACTCGCTGCGCTGGGCTTGTTGACCAGCTGCGGGCAGGGCCTTCCCGCCGACACGCCCGCGTATTTCTCGGTGCCGCTGGAGATCGCGGGCGCGACGGTGGAGGAGGCCCTCATCGACACGGGCGGCGCGTTCGAGTTGGTGTTGCGCGAACCCTATGGTCTGAAGCTGGTCGGCACGGCCGAAGTGCTCACCTTCGGCGGGGTTGCCACCGTGGGTGTGTCCCAGGCCGTTGCGTACTCAGCCGGCGGGCTCGACGCCCAGGCCGACTTTGCCCTCGTGGGCCCGGCCGTCTGCGACTGCAACGCCCTCGGCTACAAGTTCTTCCAGACCAGCGGCACGGTTCTCGGCGTTGATTTCGGCGCGCACCGCGCCACGTTGACCGCTGCCATCCCCGCCCGTGGCCTCCAGCTCCGGCGCATGGACCCCTCGGCCACCCTGCCGGACTTCGCGGGTGCCTGGGTCGAGGTGGAGGTCGCGGTCGGCGGGCAGAGCGCCGTCATCCCGGCCGTGCTCGACACCGGGGCGGCCCACAGCGTCCTGCAACGGGGGACGCTGCCCACCGTACCGGCCTGGCCCCGTGACTGGGTGCGGGCGACCGTGGCACACAAGCAGCTCGGCACGGTGAGCGCGAGTCTGTACCTCTTCGACACTGCCGGCCTGCCGCAACTCATCATCGGGCTCGACCTCATGCGCGTCTGGGCCGACGAGTGGTACTTCGAGTTCACGCCGGCCGGCGGCACCGTTACCGTGGTGATCGCCGCGGAGGACACCGCCGACACAGCAAGTAGTTACTGAGCTCGCCCGATGGAACCCCTCCCCCTTCGGCAGACGGCGTCTGCACCCCGCTCCCCGCGGGAGAGGGGCAGGGGTGAGGGCGGACCGTCGCGATGCTTCGATCCCCTCCCGACCGGGCGACTCTGCCGCAGCCGGGTGCCACTCTGTAGACGGCGCCAAACCGCAGGCGTTCGCCGTTCATACTTTCCCATCCCGCAGTCAACGGCCCCCGGCGTGTGGCCCCCTCATTCGCTCTTCGCCATTCGCAAGTCCGCAGTCCGCCCCCTCGTGCCTCTTGCCTTCCTCCTTCGCGCTTTGCCATTCCCTCGATCCCCAATCTGGACTCTCAAATCTGAGATTTCAAATCCCCAGGCCTGTCCCTCTTCTTCGTCCGCCCAGCCCCACCGCCCGCGGCGCCGCATCATCCGCTCATCTCCAGTCCCTGCCGCGCCGCTTCGTCCGCCAGGAACTTGTCGGTGTAGCGCGGATCAACGGATTGGCAGACCTTGGTCACGCGCTCCGCCAGCTCCTGGTACTCCGGGTCCTGCGTGGCAAGCTGGAACTCGCCGGCCAGGATCACGAGGCGCAGCAGGTGCCGCAGGATCAGGCCCTCGTTCTTCGTCAGATCATGGGAGCCGACGTACTTGTAGAATTCGTCGTTGCACTCAAACACCCCGCCGGCCACCCACTTCGGCTGCGAGAAGATGAACTCCGGAACACTGAGTTTCGCCTCGAACACCATCTGTAGCTTCTCAGGCAGGCTCAATGGATGCTCGTTTTCGGCGTCTTCGTCCTCATACCAGTCCGCGCGCTCATAAGTGTGGGCCCCCTCTTCGTCCCGCTCGCGCACCGGCCGCCCGCCCGAGCCGATCAGCCCCATCTGCACGAGCAGCGGATTGAGTTCGTGCTCCTCGAACGGCCCCACCGGCAGATCGTAGCCCCGCACTTTGCGCTCGATCGCCGGCGGCAACGGCAGCACTGCCTCCAGCGCCTGGATCTTTTCCGGCAGCGTGCTGCGCGCGATGAACTTGCTCAGGAACGCCGCATAGAGCGGATCAATGCTGCGAAAACCCAGCAACTCGTGGATGGTTTCCTTGATGGTCACGTGCTCGCCGTCGGCGGCCTTGTCGAGGTAGCCGAAGACGGCCAGGTTGTCGATCATCGCGTCAAGCTGCTTCTGGAACTTCTCCAGCCGGTCGGCCGTGTTGAACCGCCGCCCGAGGAACTCGCGCACCTGGTGCAGCGTGCCCGTCTTCGTCAGCAGATAGACGAGCACCTGGTAGGGAATCATCGACCGACTGTACAGCTTGGCCGGACCCGCCTCAATCAACTGTTTGAATTGACCCTCTGACCAGTATTGTTCCGTCTTGCGCCGCGTCGGGCGTTTGCGTTCCAGTTCCTTGCGGGCCCGCAGGATGCCCGGGTCCTTCGACGTGGCCGGAAGCTGATCGAACTTGCGGCGCCACTTGTCGATCTTGACGTCGTCCTCGTGCGCCAGCGCGTACACGTAACCCTTCGTATCAAACTGCGGCCGACCGGCGCGCCCGAACATCTGGTGAGCGGCCGACGAGGGAATCGGCTTGCGTTCCCCCGGCTTGCCTTTCAACAGTGTATTCAGGACCACCGACCGCGCCGGCAGGTTGATGCCGGCCGCCAGCGTCTCGGTACAGATCACAAACGGCGTCAGCTTCTTGAGAAACAGCCGCTCGACGGCCTCCTTGTGCTTCGGCAACACCCCCGCGTGATGGACGCCGACGCCGCGGATGAGCATCTGCCGCAGCTTGGGGCCCACGCCGTCCTTGAAATCCGCCGGGTCCAGTTCCTGCTCGATCTGTGCCCGAGCCTTGGCGTCGATGAGGTGGAGCCCCTTGAGCTTCTCCGCCACGTCCCAGCATTCATCGCGGTTGAAGCAGAACACCAACGCCGGCGTCCGGTTGGCCGCGTCATCGTCGCGCACCATCGCTGACAGGTGCTCGGTCATCAGTTTGTCGCCGACCCAGATGTACTCCAGCGGCACGCGGCGCTCGCTGCTTTGCACCAAGCGCAGGCTCCGGCCATGCTGCTCACGCAGCCAGCCGAGAAACTCGACCGTGTTACCGACCGTCGCGGAGAGCAGCATCAGCCGGATGTGCCGCGGCAGCAGCACCAGCGACAGCTCCCAGACGATGCCGCGCTCGAAGTCGTTGAAGTTGTGGAACTCATCCATCACCACGCTGCTGACCTCGCCGAGCGTCGGCTCATCGGCCAGCAGGTGATTGAGCAGAATCTCCGCCACCACGACGCGAACCCGGGCGTCCGGGTTGACCCGCCGGTTGCCGGTGATCAGACCCACCTCGTCGGGGTTGAAGCCCCAGCCGGCCGCCTTCTCACGGAACTCGCGGAACTTCTGATCGGTAAGCGCAATCAGCGGCGTCGTGTAGTACAGCCGTTGCCCGCCGTGCAATGCCTCGAAGATGGCCGCCTCCGCGATGAGCGTCTTGCCCATCCCGGTGGGGGCGGCCACCAGCACGCCCCCCTCCGACTCGAACCACGCCAGCAGCGCCTCTTCCTGAAACGGATACAGCGCATACGGCAACCCGTCGATGAACCGACTGCATACCTCTCCGCGATCCATGCCGTACAGAATAGCCCAGCCGCGTGCAAAAGCCCAGCAGGCCCGTCAAGCGGCGGCGCGCCCCACTGGTGAACTCACGGGCGGGATACCCGTGCCACGCTGCAATCCACGGACGGGACGCCCGTGCCACTTCCTCTCGCCTTCCGCTTTCGCCCTTTGACCGTCGCGACCAGTCGCAGCAATAAAGTAGGGTGGGCATTGCCCACCCCACGCTTGCTTCTGGCTTTCCGCAGCGGGCAAAGCCCGTCCTGCGGTTTCGCCATTCGCCATTCCTCGCCTACGGCAACGCCGGAAGCTGCTTGCCGAAGTACGCCTCCGGGTACGGCGACGCCCCGTTGAGCAGGTTGATCAGCGTCAGCATGTCGGCCACCGTCACCGTGCCCGACCGGTT
>Ga0116142_10000098_pt1 | contig 104849 bp, 3 predicted proteins | sample AD_UKC033_MetaG_FD_89785 | JGI IMG/M metagenome (GOLD analysis project Ga0116142, IMG submission 89785) | Active sludge microbial communities of municipal wastewater-treating anaerobic digesters from USA - AD_UKC033_MetaG | ecosystem: Engineered > Bioreactor > Anaerobic > Digestate | place: USA... | reverse complement strand
GCGGGTTTTGAATTAAGCACATGGGAAGAAGAAGGCCGCGTGATCATCGATTACGGATACTTGACAGGGGACGATAAAACGGTAGCTTCGATCGAGAAGAACGCAGACGGCCTGCCGTTCATGCGGTTATCGCTGCTGGCGCTGGAAGATCTGTCCGGAGCGGCTCTGGCTGCGATCCTGAACCAGGTTTACGATGAATACCGCACGGATGAAAAGGAATATAGATTCGAGGTCTCCAGCTTATTGGATAAGAGTTACAGCCCGTATCTTGAGGACCATGTGAAAGCGGAGCTGTTGAACGTCATTGAGTTTACAACCCACCAGAAGCCCAGCGACAGAGCGAAGAAGTTGATAGAGTCTTTGAACATGGCGGAATTGTTGACAATATACGCAAACGGAGACGTGAATGCGGTATTAACCCGGTACGAAACTAAATTCTTCGATGCAGCTACTAAGAAGATCCGTTCTGATTTGAATGAGACATTGACCGAATATTTTTACCAGATCATAGAGCAGCGAACGAGAGCGAAAGAATATAACGACGCCAGGGCGCAGGAATTGCGCGGGTTGCAGGACATAATCAACCTGCTTGAGGGCAGCACGGGTTACGGCGCAGATACGATCACGGGTGATTTAAAGAACGCATTGATGGCATTAGTGCCTGAGTCAGCGGTTGAGTTAGCGCCGTTATCGGGGGATAAGCTTTATGCCGGGATGGAAGAATTGTTAATGAACGAATTCCGCGCCATGGTTCAGGATAGATTGTGGCAGGGAACGGATATTATCGAAGTACAGATGCGTTCAGTGGCAGAAACGTTGAAACTTGAGGAAATCAAAGAGTTAAGCGAAGAAAGAAGCGAGCTTCTTGCGGTAATCGCGCGTCTTGATCATGAAGCCAGGATGCTGGCGATGAAGGCGTTAGCAGGAGTGGCGATACGATTGAGCATAGAGATGCCCGGCAGGTCGATCGATAGCATAACCGAAAAAGAAGCGCGTCCGTACTTTGGCGTTGTGGCGGTGATCATAGCGTCAGGGGAAGCGACGCGGTACAGCCCTGATTATGGCACGCACAAAGGCATGGAATCGGTGTACGGGACCGTGAATATCCACCAGGTGTGGCAGGCAGTAAAAACGATGAGTTTAGGAGCCAGCCCGGTGATCCCGCTGGGTATGAGATATTTAGGGCAGATGCTCAAGGATAAAGCCGATTATGAAAAAGTCAAGGCAATGGGCGGCTTGGTTCCGGAAGAGTTGATTCATCAGGGTAAAAAGGCAAGATTAGTTCCAGGTGATGCTATTTTAAGCAAAAAGGGCGCGGCTGACGAAGGCGGCCATGGCAACCAGCTCATCTATGCAATTGAGGCGTATCGGGAGATCGGCGAACTGGACAATGTTGCCGACTTCATGGTGCATTTTGCCGAACATTCGCCGCTGGCATTGGATACAATGATCAACACCGCCTGGGTAGTATATTTAGAGCATCTGTTCGGCAGCGCATACGCGGATAAGCTGATCACGGCGGTTTCCCGCCAGGATGACACGATTGCGCAGAAAGGCAACTTTCTGGTTGACTCCATCGGCAGGTTGATAGACATCGCGGATATGCATAAAGTAATCATCGCTTTGAATCCTGACGCGTTGAGAAGAGGAGAAGCGTTACGAAGGATATCGCAGTTAGAGAAGGATTCTAAGTTCACCCATAAAGACATGGCGAAGATCAAGGCATTGCTTGCCAAATATAAAGGTAAAGATATCTATGTTCTCTTAAAACGAGCGGATGATGATGCCAAAGAAGAGATCAAGACCGATCTGAACGAGCTGAAGAAACTTTTGCCTGAGTTGAATGAAAAGGCATTGGAGCTATTGGGTTTGAAGGACGTGGATAAAGATATTAAGAAAGACTACCTGCTGTTGACCTATGAGCAGGAGCGGTTATTGAACGAATTGAAGCAACAGAAGCTTCAAAAAGGGTTCAAGCGTATCAACGGCACCAGGATAATCTTATCGAAGAAAGTATCTCCGTATATCAGGAATTCCGAGAGATACTCGGTATTCGATCCTGGCAACCTGACGTTCGAGTTCCTGGCATGGGATATTATCCGTATGTTAAGAAAAGATTTCAGGAATCTGACTCCTGAAATACGAGAGCAGATATTCGGGCTGTATCCGGCAGGTGATATCGATATAACGTATCAGGGGTATAAGAGCAAGGGATGGGAATCCTCAGGCACCAAGGATAGGCCGAGCGCGACCAAATTGTTAGGAGAATTCGAACTGCAGTATCAGCGGGTCCTGGCGCAGGCAGGGATAAAATTCGACACGAAGACTTTGTTCGTGCAGGTCGTTACGTCCAAAGGCGAGAAGTTGAACGTTCAATCGTTGGCGGCCTTCAAGGATCGTTTGACGGAGAATGGGAAAGTGTTGAAAGGCAATGTGGTGATCAATCTGGACAACAAGTTCATCTGGTTAAAGGATGAGGGCATATTCCTGCTGAACCGGAACAACAATATTAAAGTATTGGAAGCCGGGAAAGAAGAAAATAATTACGGCCGGGTGCTTGATGCGCAGACGAAGCAGGAAGTCGATGAAACGACGTATACATTACTGAACCTGTATGAAGATTACACGGTTATAGATACTGATCTTGAAGTTCCGGCTTTACGCGAATACAAGCCGCAGGTGAAAGTTGCTCCTGCAGGGACAGTCGTTGATGCGAAAAAGTTTAACGAGACGATGAAGGCTGAAAGCGCCAAGGGCGGCATCCTGACCTATGTTGGCAATCTTAAGGTGCATTTACTGGAGAATGTTCCTGAAGTAAGCGAAGAAGTATTGAAGAAACTCGCCGCGGTATTTATTACTGCGGCAGGGGACGGGAAAAAAGTCGCGGATGATATCCGGTTGTTCAATGAGATCCGGGTGGACTACGATTCCAAGGCAGGGTTCTTCGTGTACATGAGAAACGCTGAAGTCGTGTCGAGCTACATCGGCAGAGGCTGGGGATTACGCGGCGGGTTAGATTCAAAGACAGCGGTACATAATAGCACGTTAGTGGACCATAAGTTAAAAGACGACAACCTGGTATTATTATTACCCATATTCAACCACAAATTCATCGATGCATATACGTCAGTGATCGATTCCTCCATAGAGAATTCAGTGGTATTCCCCGGAGCGGGGATCACATTGAGAGTGGAAGGCGGGAGAACGGCGCTGGTAAACGTTCATCTTGATCATACGGTTATCCCCGAAGGAAGAGAAGTCGCGTATAATGCCCGCATCAGCGGCCTCATGCAGCAGGAAAAAGATCTGATCGAGCGGCTTGAGAGTGCTTCAACTGGTTCACAAGTTGTGGCCATTGCCAAAGAGTTATTGGAACAAAGCAATGATCCGGGCAGGTTTACTTCTTTGGCCATCGGGTTGCTTGGCACTCCAAAGGCAATAGCAGCGATATTAGCGTCTTTGAGCAAAGAAGATAAAGAAGCGGTGATGGCACGGATGAACATCATTGCTCCGGTTATGGCCAGGATCAATACCGGGAAATTGCTTACCATGTTCGATAAGGGCACCGAAGAAGAGCTAAAAGCTTATTTGCTGGGGTATGATCGCAACGATACAGCGTTGCAGAACTTGGCCGACACGTATTTTGCGGGCCTTTTCTCCCATGGCGAGAAGAAAAACGAGAAGTTTTATCAGAATTACGAATTGGATTATACTCCCGGTGTCATTAAGGAGGAGTTGCGCATTTTTGCTGAAGTAAAAATACGGAATATTCTGGTTCAGGAAGCTCAGGTTAAAGGGATTGAGAATATCGAATCGTATATTGCTCATCATCAGGCAAGAGTAGCGGCATATAAGGAAGATTTCTATAACCTCTATTTTGAGAGCGTAATGCAGTATACCCTTGCAGCAATGCGCTGGATCCCGGCATCAGAGGGCAATCCTCTGCGTGACCGGCTGGGCAATGTGCAGTATTTAAGTATTGCCAGAAAAGCTGAAGAATATGCCCTGAAGGTGCGTGGTCAGGGCCTATTGGCGATTCCTGATCTTTCTGATGATGAGATCAAGAATTTTGCATATGCCCAAGCTTTAAAGCAGGAAAACAATGCAAAAACTCCGCAGGAAATTCGCGCTGAGTTTGTCGTAAAAGCTGATGAAGTATTCCATCCGTTTAAATATTATAACGACCTGGGCAATAAAGCGGCAATTGAAGCAGTGAAGCAGTTCCGAGAGAAAGAAGCTGCGTCAGGCACGTATCCTTTGGAATATAAGCTAAAATTCGCTATTGCGGGCGGAATCTTTGATCTGAACAACCCGGATATTAATAAAGAATACAACCAGGCGCGTGCGGATAATGCGCTCGGAAAGTTCTTTGAGAAATATCTGTACAAGAAAGCCGAAGAAAAACTGGCAACGCCTGAGGATTACAGAGATATGGAAAAATTCTTCGCTGAGTACCTATATTCGAACGAATCCAGAACGATTGCCTATCTGTTCGATAATAACTGTGAAGGAGTCTTTGATCTGGAATTCATCCAGAGCATGCTCCTGATCAATGATAAATTGACAATTTACGCTATCGTGAAAGAGAACAACGTCAGCAATGATTTTTCACTAGAGGACGTTAAGGACGTCCTGGCAATAAAGATCAAGACCGCAACTGGCGAAGAGTTATTCTTTAGCGCCTTGGCAGAACAGGCGGAGTATCTGACCGGAGTCAATATCCCGGGAGATGTCACTAAACGGTTTAAAGTTATTACCAAAGGCCCGAATCTTCAGGGTATTGATCTGGCGCATCTTTCCGGCCAACTCAAAGCCGTTCTGGAGCAGAAAGATATTCTGTTATTGACCAAGGGTCAGGCGAATTGCGAGAGCACTCAAGTCGACGGCCTGGAAAGACTGCATATCCTGATGAGCAAAGGAGCTACCATCTCTTCGTTTACGGGTTTGAATAAAGACGCAAAGGGGATGGTTGTTGCATATGTGCCCAAAGGTCTTTCGCTCGGGAAAGGCAAGGCGGATACTAAACAGACGTGTCCGGTTAACGGAAATACAGTTACGGTCCCGGTGCGTAATCTTGTCTGGTGGAGAGGGGTAAGAAAGACATTGGCGCTTGAGGATATGTTTGTCGATCAAGAGCATATAAAGTCGGTCTTAAAGCTTCTTAAATCCCATGATGAAAAATCCAAGAAAGCGAGAAAAGACATCGCCAAGGACATGGGTTTCAAAGACGATAAGGAATTACTAGAGAATATATTCAAGACAGAAAACAGGGTGAAGATCGCAAAGGTCTCAAGGAAGTTAGAGGAAAAGGCGGATGCCCTGGTTGCTATTAAGGCAGAAAAGTTGGGAAATGATTTAGTAAAAGAGTATATCGACATTTTAAATAAAAAGCCTGCGACAAAGCCTCAGAACGGTAAAGACGGCGGTGTTCAGTCTGAGATAATCGACAAATTTATGGAAGACGCATCGGTGACGCTTCAATATATGGATGGGAAGCTCATAGCAGATGGATATAATGAGGTTTGGATCGCTGTGAAGGCAGGGCGGAATCCGTGGGGATTAAGTGCTGAGGCGCTGGAGTATTTGAGTTCAATGAATCTGGATGCTTTCAAAGAGATGTTGCGTCGCGCGCGGTCGGAAAAAGCAATAGTTAAAAATTCCAAGAAAGGGCTGGCGATAACTACTGTAGGAGGATTCCCCTTCGGTAATGACAGTCGCGATTTTGAGTTGATGGTGGATAAATTGAGGAAAGAGATCTTAGATATCGCCGGAGAGAAGATCAAGTTTAATGAAGAAAAGGGTGTTAATGCTCTGCACATGACTCTTCAGGCGATCACCCGCACTAAGAATGTGGACGGTGACGATAAACAGGCATACGTGAATGCTTTGCAGAAAGTGGAGAATAAAGTTGATAAGATTCAGCAATCTCTTGCGAGCTTAAATATAAAGATTACCGAGAATGGTTTGCTGGTTAAGAACATCGAAGACGGATTGCTGCAATTAGCGCAAAAACACAGAGCGTTCAACGTTAAAATCGTGGATTTTTCCTATGACGACTTAAAGGGATCTCTCAGATTTATCCTTGAGCCACTAGATAATTTTATGGATGTTGGCGGCAAGAAGAAACTGGAGCTTGCGACTGACTTTGCGAAGTTGCCTACTGAAGCAAAGAATTTTCCATCCCTGCATATTAGTTTTGGGAGGGCAAGCAAGCCACTGACTGATCTGGTAATCGAAAGGATCAATGGTTTGTTTAATAAATTAGATTTCAACAAGCTCCCGCCTTTCAAGGTAGACAATATTAAAGTGGTCTTTTACTCTCATCGCAGTCTCAGCGATATCATCACTACAAGGACACTATATTTAGGGAAAGAAAATACTTTGGATTTAAAGGGGATGTTTCAAGATGCAGAAGAGTGGCTTAGTAATAAATTCAGCGATGGCGGGAAAGATGATGAAGTTGTTGCGGCTTTGAACGAAAACTTTGAAGACGCATATAGCAGGCGAGTTATCAAAGAAGCGCTGCTATTACAGGATCGTGAACGTGCAATTAAGTTGCAGATCCTCGCCGCGCAGGCGTTGAACATCAATTCTTGGATCAAACGCAATGTTCCTGAAGCTGATAAGCTGCGATTAACCGTGGACAAAGAGATTATGCTCACAAGCGACAAAGGGGAAAGTTATCTGGATATCTCCGGCACTGCGTTGAGGTCTGCGCAAGACGAGTTTTGTCCTGGTTTTTACTGGCGGGGGGCTGAAGGAACAGGCAAACTCGGCAGAGAAAATATCAGGCGCGATTTGTTATTCGACACGGATAAATTTTATACCGAAAATGAAAACGTTATCATATATATTATGAACCACGGGTTTCTTTCAGTGCCGCTGGCGCTGCGACGTATCACCGGCAGAGCGGTTCGTCAGGTCAGCACCATTCATGAGACGGTATTCCTCCATGACCGTATCCCGGGGTCCTGGCAGGGTGTTGCAACGGGTATCGGCCATAACCAGCATACGAACCTTGATATAAAATATGTCACTGAAGGATCTGGGGTTCAGCTCAATATCAGGTACGGAGAGCGAGGTAGGCCGGTACAGATTCTGGCACAGCATGTAATGCCTGGTTCCTGGGCCCTGGCTCTGCCTGGCTATGTGGATTCCATGGTCAATCTGGGCAGACTTAGGTTCAACGATATTTCGTTCTGTTTGCCAGATGATCGGGCTCGCAGATTTATCAAAATCCAAGACAGCGAATATGCTGATTTGACGACTTATCCCGGTCCGATCTCGCCGTACGTGCCGGTTCTTGCCAAGGAGCCGTATCTTCTTGCAGTGGACGGCGACGCGGCTGCTGTTACCGAGTGGCTGTCCCAACCTGAGGCCGGTATCTTCAGGGACCGCGAAATGACGCTGTTGAAGCTGTACAGCGGTTTATCGCCGCGTGATCTGGATACTATCATAGATGTATTATCGAGCCAGAAGAGGCGAGTAATTCCGGCTCCACTGCCGATTCGACATGTAAACGATCGAGACGGAGGCATCCAGAAAGTCTTCACCGACGAACAGCGCAAAGAAATCGTTGCCCGGATAGTAAGACGAAATCCGCAGATAGATCGAGTCCTTTATATACGGAATATCCGGGACGGAGCGGGAATACTGGACATGCTGTTTTCGAAACTTACCCATGCGTTCAACGAGGCGCGGCCGTACCAATGGAACGATAAAGAGTTTGATATTGCAGTCCTGGCCTTATTGATTTGCGCTCTCATGGGAGAGGATTTTTTAAAGTGTACCGATATCGTTTCAAATGGCGTATATGTACATTTTTCACGGGGAGACGATGTTCAGGATTTTTATAAATTCAGCCTGATATTGAATAATAAGGCTTTAGTACGGGTTATGATACCTCATCCGGTGCTCGTGCCGAGGGCGCGACGGAACCCTGCATTTCGCAGTCTGTTGGGTTCGATTTATCGGGTCCAGAATGCAACGGCGCTGGATATTTACAGTATTTATGAGTATGTACAAGGCGCGCATCTGGACGAACACAACGCGCATATAATGACACGACTTCAAGACGATCCCGATTATCAACAGGCATATATACGGGATATCGGCGCGCTCGCAAGGGGCCGGGCATGGTTTATTGGCGAAAAGATCGATTCCGACGATCTCCTTATTGATCCCACCGGGCATCTTACGCTTATTGATGTCGAAGACTATGCGACGATTGAGCGGCTTTCAGGCAGCGGCGTGAACATGGAGTCATATTTAAGAGCGGTATATAACGAGGATGTAAAAAAATTGAGTGCGCTTGCCGAATGGCGGGACCCTGAAAGGAGACAGGAGATCCTGTCATTATTTGGACTTGGATTTCAAACAGCCGATCAGCGTTTTAAATCGACCGTTGGGACAAATTCCGCGCTATTAAAAACTCTCATAGCTGATCCGCTCAGGGCGCGCGTTGCCATCGATAGGTATAAAGAGTGGGCGGAGCGCGATCCGGGCGTCCTGCTGGACAATATCATGCACGTCATCGAACAGAACGACGGCAGGGCATTATTCATTCCCGCAATAAAGGGCGTAGCGGTGAAATTTGACAATGCGGCATCTGTCAGCACGACTGAAAGAATTTCTGCTGCGGGCTATGATGTTTACTTCTCCAGGCTCGAGGCGTTCGATGTATTGCGTCTCGATGCGCGCGCGGTGAATTACGTGAAAGTATTAAGAGGCTGTCTCATCAACCCTGATCGCGGCGTTGTGAGCGCGGAACGTAAACGGTCCCTTCTTGTTGAGCAGGATATTGTCCGTGCGGGCGGTTCCGGCGCGGTTATAGCGGTATTCGTTGACCGCGGGAATGTGCCCGTCATGATAACGGGCGTAACGGACGCTGTGATGCGGGCGCCAAACGGGCTGTATTTTACATGGGAGCATATTTCGAAGATGTTCCCGGGAAATGAGGAATTGGCGGGGAAAGATATTTACTACAGCAGGCCGCAGATATTAGTGGACGGGTATCGGATTAATTTCTGGTATGCCGGTCCGTTTGTCAATTGCGGTATTCACAATCATGCAGCCGATGAAGTGCCGTTTTTTGAGATTCACATGAATATGGTCGGGACAAACGGCGGCATGATTTCGTATGACCTTTTTGGCAGAAGAGAGACGAAACGATTATTGCTCCAGCCCGGGGAGGAGCATGGTGCGTTTTGGACTGTGACTGGCGCGGGTAATCCGGTGTATGGCTGGCATGCCTGGCAGTCAGGCCTAGACGGCAATGTGTGGGCCGTTTTCGAAGATATACGAATCAATGCGTCCACAGGAAACAATGGGCAATTAGAAGCGGGTTTCCCCGCATCGGCTAATCCGAAATATATTAGTCAGAATTTCAAAGCCCGGGAGTCAGGCCCTGAAATCCGTATCAGCGCGCTTGTGGACAGCAAAGCACATATTTCGAATATCCATACGACAGGAAGCACGAAACTCAATGAACAGGAAAAAGCAATACTGCGCATGGCGTTATGCGCCGGCATCAAACGTCCCTCTATCACACAATGGCTCAGAGATAATGTAGAAGGCTTTATGGAGCTTACGTTTAAGATATCGTTTGCGTATCAGCGCCTCGCAGTTTCTAAAAAGGATATGGAGTTGAATCGCATACTGCTGAGAGGGCCGCCGGATCTGCAGGCGCTTTTTAGCGATATTATCCTTCCCCATGAATTGGATCACGCCGTCCTTGGCCTGGATGATGCTCAGGCTCTGCTCAATACGCTTACCGATCTGCAGCGCATGCCGTGGCATGCCCGTATCCTTATTAAATTTGACCGCGAGGGCGTTATAGACCTCGATGAAGACCTGAAAACCGCCCTGCGCCGCATGTTCCCCGATTCCCGCGACGGCGGCATTGAGGAAGAGCTGGAAACTATTATAAGTTCTCCATCAGGCAAAACACCGCTTGCAAACAGGATCGCGGTATGCGAACAGCTTGTATCCGGATGGGAAGGATTGATGAATAAAGGCGATCTTACGCCGTCCGATGTCACCGTGATACAAGTGGCGACCACCCGGCTGGCTTCGTTAACGCCTTTTGATCAAGATGTCAATAGCGTTGACGCGTCGATGCTTGTCGCTTTATATCAAAAGATCGTCGAGCTGTCTTTGAGGACCTATAACCGCGTTAAGGATATGAAGTCTTGGGAGCCGCGCGAGAACAGGATGTTTCAGCTCAAGGCAGCCAAATTCATCTATATGGCCGGGTACGGATGCCTGTATCAGCATCTGGTCCAGCTCGCAGACGCTATTGCGTTATACCGCGGGGTCGGGTTAAGCCGTATCAGAGCTGAAGAAACTCCCGGATTACTGCAATACCCGGCCGCATTCGTCAACCGGGTATCCGGGATCATGAATATTTTTGTGCGGTATGCGTGGGGCTTCGAATATTATGCGCGCAAATATGAAAAAGAATTTGCCGCGTCGATCGGCCATATAAAAAGCCAGGGCAATCATCTGGTGCCGGGCTTGTATATGCAACCCGGTTCCCCGGGCGCGCAACGGCAGGACGTCCGGCCGGATATCCTTATCAGGCAGAAGAAGGACGTTGACGTGGGCGTGCGCCGTTGGTGGAATTCAAAGGTCGCGCTGTTTTCTTACATCCTCCCGCCTCTCGGGCAGATAGCCATATTGGCCCTGCTGGCACAGCTTATCGTTTACTTCGCCGGGATCGGGCCGTTGCCCGATATTCTGGTCTATGTGGCGCGCATAGGATTTATATTGATGATCGGATCCATTGCCGCCAACTGGCTGGCTTTGCGCCTCAATGATAAATTCTACAAGCAGCACATGTCGGTTATCGATGCGTATGAAGGACAATTGCGGCAATTGGGCTTTGATGAATACAATAACAGATTGACGGATGAGGAGTTTGGGAAACTATGGGATATATGGCAGGCAGAGATGCGCTCGGATGTTGCTCCCAGCCTCGACGCCGTTGTCATCGCGGCATCCTGGGATGTGGCATTGACCGATTCCGTCAGGACGCTTTTATCAGACAAGGATATTCCGGTCATGATAAAGCGGACGCGCGATGCAGGCAGCGGCATGGCGCTCATGGAAATGATCGATTGCTGGAAGTCCGGCGCTACGGTGGGAGATTTTATACGCTGCGTGGCTGAACAGGGGGGCGTTTTGAGCCTCGGGGACGCGACACCGTCAGCATATACCAAGCCTCTCTCGAAAGCGCACGTCGCGGTGATCCTTGCCGGAAACACTCTTATCGAGGCAAATAAATCCGTGATCCCGTGGCCTGTAGATGCCGAGACAAGGCTTTTATTGTCGCCTGTTGAATTCGCCCTGCTGAACTGCATCCGCAGCGCGCACGTGTCCAGGGCGCAGGGCAACAGCAAGGGGCTGATCATCCATAACGGCGACGGCGTGTTCGTCGGGCCGATCGAAGGCGAAACCCTTGCGGCTGCGTGGAAGAATATCCGTGACGTTGCGCGCTGGCAGTCCAATGTCATTATCAGCTCTGCGGACGGCATTGTCGAGCGGATCTATGACAGGGCGCGCATGTCGTTCATCAGGAGCAAATATCCTGATAGCTTTGATTGGAATAACGTTGATAAAAAACAGCTCCTTGTCAGCGCGGGCATCATAACGATCAACAAGGACCTCGATCTCTTTGTATCATACCTGCACGATTTGCATGGTTTTCTGTCCGGCCAGCCGGCGTTGCAGCGCCGTTTTGGGAACACAGGATTCCAGATACGGCTTATGCCGGACATCATGACAATCTGGGCCAGGCTGAACCGGCGTAAAGACCTGCGGTCCGACGTTCTTGCGTCCTATTTCAGCGCTCGTATTGACGATCTTGACAGAAACGACCCATATATAGACGAATACATCGATCTGTTGCACGCATGGGACGCGTGGAATTATGATTGGTTCAGGGGAATACCGTCGATGCGCGTGTCCGTGCACCGGCCTTCGCATAACGGTGCTTTATATTTCCGGATGTCAAATGACGATGCGCTCAACAAGCGGAATCTCGACATCATACAGCGCGCTGCTGATGAGCTCGCCAAGTCTTTGCGGGACGGCGGCGTTGTTTCCCATCGCCATTCGTTCCTCAAGGACCAGGTCAGAAAAGCGAAATTACTCGCGGCGCCGTATCTGGACTTCCCCAAGAAAGAAACGCAGCTGCGGCCGCTTGACAAATCCTGGATGGCGGCTTCGGCTATCGTCATCACGACGTTCTATGCGCTTACCGCGGGGTGGCAGGGGCTTTGTATGAGCGCGGTCTGGCACGGCGTGATCTTCGGGTTTGATTATCTTGCGGATCAGTATAACGCGTCGCGGTGGCACTGGCGGCAATGGGGCATGCATAAGTTCCAGTATCCGAAATTTTCAGGAAAACTCTTCGGTTCCATGTGGAAGATGCTTGTTATGAGCGCCTTGGACCTTGTCATCTTGAGCCAGCTGGTTGGCCTTTTCCCGGGAGCGTATTGGGGAATACCCGGCAATTATATGGTGATCATTATAAGAACGATCATTGTGCTGCCCGTCGGCATCAAATTCTCCCTGTGGACCCGCAGCCTGACTCATTTTTCAACGTCGGCAAAAAGGCTGGAGATCATAAAGAACGTGTCCTTTACCCTGATTTCAACTGTCTTCTCCGCATGGTTTATTCAGCTGGACGGCACTGCGCTTTTTGTGGCGCTGTATTCGATCGCATACAAAGTGGTCAGCGAGTTTGTGACGTTCCGCATTGACACGCGCCATCCTCCGGCTGCCAATATCTTTATCGCGCCGGATAAGAAGCTCGCTGAATCCCCGGATGAAATGGTCATTAACGGAACAAGGGTCCACCGGATGGAGATCGCAGAGGTTATCGAACGGATGCTCGCGCAGGGGCAAGCAGGCCTTAAAACAAAATACGGGTTCGACATCGGCAGCAGGAAAACCTACGAAGCGTTCCTGAAGAATTCAGAACGAGCCCTGGATTTTCTCATCGAGGACGGCAGCCGGTTCGACACGAACAATCCCGCCCACGTGCGGCGCCTCGTCGCATTCATCGAGCAATCGCTGCGCGCAGCGGGCATCTCTGAAGATGTGTGGGCCCTTGACGCGCAGCGGTTCGGGAAGCGCGCTGAACGGCCGCAGGAGATACTTGAATTCTCAAGGGAGGTGCCGCAGCTGCATGAGAAGCTGATCGAGGATCGCAGGCTGCGCGACATTATCACATACGGAAACCTGTTCGAAGGTTCCGCGGCGTGGGATGATGTCCCCAGCGAGTTCGAAGAGCGCAACCTGCCCATCGCCGCATGGGTGAAAGACGAGCCGTTCAGGGACAGGGCATTCTGGAGCAGCCTTGAGCAGGCTGATTTCGCAAAGCAAAAATTCGAGTTTGTCGTGGCTGACAGGGAATATTTTGCCCGGGCAGGCAAGCTCTCCTTGCTGGAGGCGCAAAAGGAAAAAGTCATAGACGACCGTATTTCAGGACAGCAGCTTATCATCCCTCATCAAGGCGGCGATCCGTTTGAGCTCATGCTGCAGATGATCAAGGGTTTCCTCTGGCATCATTACCTGAATTCGCCAGTTATCGATACGCTCATGAAGGAAAAGGCAGCAGAGCAGTTCGGCCAGGCGTTCATATACGGATACATCGACAGCTTCAGCTTTGTGACCCCCATTAACAGCAGCAAGAAGATCATGGGCGGATTCATCGCGGGCAAGGCCCTTGAGATCGTCAGCGCCATGGAATTCAGGCCGTCCATGCTGCGCCGCGATATCGTGCAGATAGAACCGTCGAGAGAAAAGCTATGGCAGGCGTACTTTGCCGACGCCCATAACTCCAGGCGCAACCGGTTTGTTTTCAGTAAAAAGTTCGATACCACAAAGAGCATTCCGGTGAAGCTTGTCGGGCTGTTTGAGTTCTGGAGGGAAAAGAAAAAAGCCGCTGATTTCATGGCCGAACTGAACAATCCTTCCATGATACCGTTCCTTGAGGGCATCATCGGCCTGCCCATACGCGGGCTGGTGAGCTATATTTTCTCAAAAACCGCCATTGAATCCGTTATTGTCAAACAGGGCCTGTCTGCGGCTGATATTGACTGTGAAGGCATTATCCGCCAGGTGATCGTGGCCGAGGCCGCTGCGGGAAATATCAGGGAACTGTTTTTTGAGGCATTAAAGGAATACGGAGTCGATTTCGCAACAGGCAAAGCCGTCCGGCCGCGCGCGCCTGACGGCGTATTGAAGCAGGCCGACGGCGGAATACAGCTCATGCTGGGGGCGCAAGATGGCTATCCGTATTGGCAAAAATACGGCAATCTGGTAGGCGCAATTACGTTCAACCAGTTGAAAGACATGGGCGTGCAGTATGTATTTATCCACCATTCCGGATTGCCGCTGCCGGACCATCTTGTTCGTCAAAAAACGTTCGAGGCGATTTCAAACGAGATCACCCCCATTATCTGTCTTTGGGAAACACGCGAGGACATTGACAAAGACCGCGCATTCCCGGCAATACATAAACAACTAAACAGGCTTGTCAAACCCCTTGGACAGCATGTGCAGAAGGTAGTGCTTGCGTATGAACCGCTTTGGATCGTAGAACTAGCATTATTACGGGGATACTTTACACCCGCGCCCGCTGAAGAAGTGGAGAAAATGCACCTATATATCAGGGATTATCTTGCGCAGAACGCCGGATCAGCGCCCTTTGCCGATTCGGTTCCGATCATTGCCGGCCCCGGCGCGTCTGCCGGGAATGCCGCAGAGTATATGTCCCGCACGAGCGTCGACGGCCTTGCCGTAGGCGCGGCGTCGGTAGACCCGGAAAGTTTTGCTCAGATCGTGCTTAACGGCGCCGCTCATGCATCGACAGAGAAGACGCCTATCTTTATCGCCAACCTTAAACAGGAGAATATAGCGTGCGGGATCAAACAGTACTGGGCTGAGGTGGAAACCCGTCTCCAGGGCGCTGTCAACGATTCCCGCGTCGTGATCTGCCCGAACATGGTTGACCTGGTCAGGATATCCGAAAAAGACGGCGGCGCAGGGCAGACAACCTTTGATGATTTCGGGCAATTGGCCCTGAACGTCGGCAATGTGCGATTCCACACGACCGAATACCACAGGACATTCCGCAGCGCGATCGAGAAAGAAACATGGGAAACATACGCGTCCTGGAGCGACAAATATCTATGGTGGATGACGTTTGTTGTTTATTCGCAAGACAAAGGGTTTTATGCGACCGTAAAAGTGGCGCCTGTTGCTAATCCGAGACGGCAGGAGAAATTAAGCCGGTATAATTACGAGGGCATTGTCGTGATAAACATCGAAACCATGGATCCGCAGATCAATTCGCAGGCGCTTTATGCGGCATTGATGGGACGCGGCCTTCTGGGGAAGTCTGTGAGCATGCTGGCTCCCGAGATCAAGAAACGCCGTTTATTCGATTGGGTTCAAGACGGGAATATCGCGTATATAATAAACGGCAGATTCATCAGCGTAAACGGGAACGGATTGAGAGAACAATTATCCTTCCCCAGGAGCGAATACAGGCCCGAGGGTAAAAACGGATCGCATCATATCAACCTTTATCTATTGCTGGAGATATTCACCCTTATCAAACAGCGGGTTCTTGCCCGGGATGACTGCCGCATGTTCAACTGGCGCGCGATTTTTAATCCGGCTATCTGGCAGAGCAAAAAGAGCAAGAAAAGCAAAACACAGGAAGGCGGCCTGACCCGCCTGTTTATTCCTCCGGAAATAAAGAATGATTTTAATCGGAGATACGGCGATGGTCATATTGAATATTGGATAGCTGATGTTTCCACGGAAAGCGAAATCGTCTGGGTTAACCGGAACACCTGCGCGTGGCTGAGCGAACTAGCTCAAAAAGACGGCGGCGCGTTAAATCATGTTGAAATTTATCCGTTCCCTTCTATAATGATGCGTGAGCGTGAGCTATTGATAAGCTCCGGCTTGGCCGGCATTGCCTTACCTCCCGTGGCTGGTGGGTGGCGATTGAATTCGGCTGCCGGAGCTTTCTTATTTGTCGTGGCGCCGCAACGGTTGGGCGCGGTGGTGATCATTCTTGTTTCATCGCAACGGAAACATATCAGCCGCGACGGCGGGCTCGTCAGCATCAGCCGGTTCAGTATCACGCCGGAATTGGAATTCAATCTTGAAACTGTTTCCGAAGAAAGGGCGAGCCGGGTTTTTGTGCCTTTCCGGCTTGGTCCACAAGAGGCGATGTTTATTTCCGGATTGCCTGATGATATTGTCCTTGGGAAAGGGTCGGCGCTTGTCGCATTCCTCGACCCGAACCAGATCGCGCTTGCCGTCAGGGCGATTGATCCATCCGGAAAAATGACGCTCGGCCTTGTCAATATCGACACCACAAAGGCCGGGGCATTTACGGAAGCGTCCGTCAAACGCGCTATCGCAGATCTTCTGGAGCGCAGGGGCGCCGTAGGCGCGGATGCGCCGATATCGTTTGATCTGATCCCGGTCACGAATTACAAAGGGATCGATACCCAGTGCTCCCTGCAGCACGCGTTCGGGCGGAAGCTCGGCGCACAGGAATTTATTCAATTGAAACAGGCCGGAGTCGAAAGTTCAGGAGTCCAGGAGTATGAAACCCTTAAGCGTATCGATACGCGGTCGCAAGCAGGATACGCTCACGATAAAGAATTATTTGAATTCTGGCCCGATTGGAACGGGACAGCCCGCGTGAAATCCGGCCTCTATCAGATAGACGGCAAGATCCCCGGCGCCTACCGCGCGGACCTGGAAAACGCGCTCAACGACCTGTTGCAATCGATGAAGAATTTCAGGGAAAAAGCGCCGCCTGCGCTTTCATCCGATATCCTGACCGATAGCATCTATCTTTCCGTAACTGTCGATCCCCGCATTCTGCGTGAAGAGCTGGGCCGAGTTAACATTAACGGGATCTTAAGCAACGAACATCCCGCGAATTGCGTCTTCCTTTCGCCTGAGGCATTCAGCCTTTCCGCGGCGCACAAGGAACTGCTCCTCTTAAGCCTTTTGCTCGAACGCAAATATCTTTCCGTCGCGCGCGTTCACTCCGGACTCTATCATTATTATATTTTGAACAGGCCTTCACTTTTTCGGCTGCTTATATTGTTGCAGGAAGAGCGGCATTGGTCATTGGCCCGTTTCTCCGCTGTCCTTATGCGTGCGGCGCTCGCGCGCAATCCCCTGCATAAACTGGACTATATTCTCGGCAATACAATTTCCGCCGATCTGCTGAACTTTGAGCTGAGGAGCGGGGATATTGATATCAGGCACGGATCATTACTTGTTTCCGCGGGACGGCTGATCGATTTTGTGAACAGGAACTATATCGTTATGCGGGCGCATATTACCGGTATCCCGCCGTCTGCGGTGACCATCGTGGTCCGGGATCCCGCAAACTCGCGCTCAGCCGCGATCATACTCCAGAAGACAGGGGCGGATACCTGGTCCCTTCGCGCCGCGCCGGTTGAACGCCTTGCAGCGCGCAGGGAAACGGGCGAAGACGGATTGACGGTCCTGATGCCGCTCTTTGCCGGGGAGCAATACGTTGAAGAAGACAGCGAATGCGGCGACGGCGGGAAATACGATTTAAGATGGGGATGCGCTGATTTCCGGCTGAGAGCAGTAAAGTTATGGCGGGCGAACAGAAAACAGGACGCGCGGACGATCGCAATGCTTATCGATCTTCTGGGCGATGAAGCCTGGGGGGTCAGGAATGCCGCAAAAGCCGCATTGATCGATATTGGCGAGCCCGCTATCGGAGCGCTGACCGCGGCGCGCAGCGATCTTCGGCAGCGCGTGGCAGAAGGCGCTGCGGCTGCATTAAAAGAGATCATAACTAAAGAAGCCAGGATCGATCATGAGCGGGACAATAATGTTCGGGCACAGGAGATCGGCAGCGGCTGGAAAGAGCCGACGCAGAACGGCCCGCGCAAGGAGTTCAAACTTGACGGCGGATCTCGTACTCGTAGCGGCTCCCCCAGCAATAAAGCGCCTGCGCGGATCATAAGCAGGCAAAAGCTAACCGGGTCGTTGCGGAATAAGCCGCTGTATCGGGTCTTGCATAGCCTGGCCGGCGGCATTGCGACAAGGCCGGCTCTTGCCGAAGCCACGGGTATTTCCGAATCGACGGTCAAATACCAGATCAATAAATTGATATCGCTCGGGCTGTGCGAGCGCAGGCCATATCAGTATTTCATAAAACCAGGCGTTTCTGCGCGAGAAATTATCGAACATCAATTTGTTCGGGAGCCGTTATATCGGGTCTTCGAAGCGATCTCCCGGGGCAATGACACAGGCACCGAGGTCGCGCGGTCAACAGGGATCCCGGCAGCGACGGTATGGAAACAGTTGAAATGCCTCTGTAGCTGTAACGTTATAGAGCGCACGGGCAATCATTATGCTGTCCGCCGCAGCAATGAGCATCAACTCCTTGCCGGCCGATCGTTATTGCGAAAGCCGCTCTGGATGGTTTTTAATGCAATTGCAGAAGGCAATACAACCAGGGCTTTGATCATTTCCGCGACAGGAATAAATCCCAATACGCTTGATGAGCAGATCCGGGATCTGATCGATCAAGGCCTTGTTCTGCGGGAGCAGCCGCATTATCGTCTGACCATGCGGATCGCGCCTGACACTGCCATGGGGGCCCTGATCGATGCGCTGGTTAAGAAAGGCGAGGTCTTCGTGCAGGAGGATCTGCGGCAAAAAATCGTATCTATCAGGCGCGAGATGCCGAGATCGAATATAAGGGCGGTTACCAGGGAGCTTGCCGATCATAATATCGCTGTGGACAGGGCAAAGATATCGAAATTGTTCAAGAACGATATCATGGCAACGGATGAGGAGATCAAAACCGCAATGCTTGCAACCGGCAGCGCAGTCCGCGCCGCCGCATACATCAAGACGGTATTTGCAAAGACCATAGACCGGGAAACAGTCGCCGCGCGTTCGAGAAAGCTGGCCGCCGCGGACCCGGGGTATAACGCGCTTTTGACCCAGACCGCGATTCCAGGCCTTGAAGATATGCAGAATGCGTTTGACGCGGCGCAAGGATGTATCGTGCCCGCCTGCCGCATACTCCGGGGAAAAGGGTTTAAGGCGCTCGTGACCGATCCCCGCTGGGCTGTCATACAGTCCTCATGGATGGAACATGTATGGGGTGAATTAAATGAGCTTGAAAGGACCTTCCTTGGCCTGGCTGTCCATACTGCTCCGGATATTTTCATGGCGAAAGATATATATCAAAAAACTATCCCCCTCGGGAAAATATTGATGCAGAACGAGCATTATTCTCTCAAACAGCTTGTTCATACCCTGAACGAATTCTCTCCTTGCCTGATCGAAAAGGTTTCCTCTCCGCCTCAAGGCAATTCATACAGGATAGAAGCGGGGTTCAGGTTTTTCATTCTCAATAAAATGCCGGAAAATCCGGAAACGTCCTGTATTGTAGGCGTCAACGCCCTCACGCAGAGGATCAGGGATATCATAAGCGCGCAGGGAGTCAACGGCATAAACCTTGATTACAGTCAATTTGCCAGAGATTACCCGCATCTTGCCGCGTATTACGATTACCTCAAACAATCTAAACAGATCGAACCGCGGTGGCGGGTATGGAAGACATTTGTCCTGGATATCGAGCCGGCGGTCGGGCATGCCAATGGCCTTGTCCATAAAAAATACGACATACGCGACATGCTTATGGCGGTGCTTGAGTTGCGGATCAAGGCCGGAGGTTTGACATTCGATCAAACAGAAAAGATCGACCGACTTATCGGGAATCTTTCCAAAGGATGCATACCTGAGCACTTAGGCCGTCCATCAAGGCCCTGGACCCTTACAATTAAGAATCAATTACGCAGCCTCAATCAGCAGGGTAAACTTGAAGAGGAATTCTTAAAACGAAGGGAGTTCATCGACGCCGTTCCCCTGCGTGACGGCGGCGCTGGAGCTCATTCGAGCCGCACCGAAATTTTCAAGCCGGTTTTTTTCAAATATCTGCTCGGCCTGCACCAGTTCGTTCGCGGAGAACGCGCGGTATACGCCGGAAGCATGTCGGATATCGCAGGGATCGCGTATGCCACTGACTGCACGGAATACGCCTTCATAGACAATACGCCGTTCAGCCCCATTGCTGTCCCGTGGGAATACGGGACCGAGGATGAATGGCTGTGCAGGTATTTTAACAAGAAGTTCCGGACTTCGTATTCTATTGATGGAGACGCTCCGTATATCCGGCTTGCACTGATCGAAGAGCTCGCGCGCATGGGAGCGCAAGATATCGTTGTCAGGGAGGAACAGGAGAAAGTATTTACCGTTGATTTTAGCTGGCGCCATCCGTTAAGGGCTGAGTCAGCGCAGAGAACGATCACGTATTATGAGTGCGATATCAGCAATCCGTTGACTGCGCTTAAGGAAAGCGTGAGCAGGGGTTTTGATATTTACTTCCAGAAAGCGCCTCTTAAACTAAGCGTTCCGCGCTACCGGTTCCTGGCGGAAGCCCTGGGTTACATGATGCCGGGAGGGTTCATCGTATGCGATACCGACCTGTTCGGGATAGACTCCGTGCATGAGCGCAGGCCCGCGATCGAATCGCATTTCACGCAGGTCATTCTTCCGGACGCAATGACAAACGGCGTCACGTATGGCTATTCGACAAAGGGCGCGCTCATGTGGCAGAAGAACAGAGCGGACGGAGGAAACGAAGCAGCGTTGACAAAGCAGGAGTTGCGGGCCCTCTGGAGGGAGTTATTCAGGGAAGCGCAGGAACAGTATCCGACAAAACTCCTTGAAATTGACGGCGAGTCTGCCAATACGTTCCTTGTCTATTCCGACAAGCCCGGCCGGCTTGCGATCGTGAGCAGATACTATTTCGCAGGGCAGAGAAAAACGCATTTGCGCAGAACGATGAAAAGCAGGCAGCAATACAGAAGATTGATCAGGATCAGGGTCGCGCCTGTTCCCGAAGATAAGAAGGACGAAGTCCTCAAAGACCTGATCGCCCGCTACCGGCAGCGTTTTGACAAGCGCTCAATTGTTAAATCAGCCGCTGACAGGGACCTTATCATCGTGCACTGGGATGATATGCAGTTTGGCAGGAAAAATCCCAGGCTTGAAAAATGGCAGTTCGTGCGGTCAGGCAGGGGCGGCAGTTTCAAGCGCGAAGATCTTCCGCTTGATCCCAAAGGCAGGCTCGATATCAAAAAGGTCCTGATACTCCTGAAGCTTAAGAAAAAGCACATACTCGGCGCCAGGGAAATGGTCGATCAGATCAGCCGCGATGCCACACTGTATCAATGGGGCGAGGTTGTGGCAAAAGAGGCATGGTCTGCGGAACTGGGCGAATACGCGTATTATGTTCTCAGGCTCCATAAGGATAGCTGGCAAAAAGCGCATAACGAGTTCTGGCATCTGAAGCGGGATATCAGCCGCATGAACGTCCTTCCTGAAAAGCTTCTCGACAGGAAATCGCTGCCGATGCAGGGCATTAAACTCGTTATCCTGCAGGCGTGGTTCAAGGGATTCGGGTTGGAAGCCCGGCTCAAAGATGCGCTCGATAAGGTCAAGCAGAAGAATGCAGCCGGCCTTATGCTTAAAGACTCCGGGGCCAAACGGCTTACTGCCAAACAGCGCAGGAGAGCGCGCAGCCTGGTCCTTGAGCAGTCCGCGCTGGATAGCTTTAAAGACGGCGGCATATATTATTGCGGCTCCGGTCAAGCGGCAGTTGCTACTCCTTCCGTGGCTGGTGGGGAGCAATTGTTTACCGCTGCCGGAGCCGCATATTTAGCCGACGGCGGCCAGATCGTAGTGGTCGCTCATCGCGGCGCCTCCGCTCTTGCTCCGGGGAATACGCTGGCTGCATTCAGCAAGGCGATCGAGATCGGAGCACAAGAGATGGAACTTGATGTTCAGCTAACGAAAGACGGGCACATCGTAGTCATCCATGACACGACACTCGAAAAGCTCAACGGCGATACTCGATGCGTAAGCGATATTGAGCTCGATGAACTACGCAGGATCAATATTCCCGGAGGAGAATATGGACCTCAAAAAATACCTTTACTTGAAGAAGTAATCGATCTGGCTCGCGGCAAGATCAAATTGCAGATCGAGATCAAACAGGTGTTCGCAAAAGATGCGGATATTTGTGCGAAACTGGCAACGCTGCTGGAGCGTAAAGGAATAATTAGAGACGTGCTGGTGACTTCTTTCAATCCTCACTATCTTGACCTGATAAAGAAAATCAATAATGACGTGAACACCGGTCTGTTGCTCAGAAAGGCGCATTATATTAACGTGCTATCGAATGCCCGCAGTCTTGGAGTATCAACAGTCATTTTCAATATTATCAGGGTGAACGCGGATCTGGTTGAATTTTTCAAACGCGCAGGGTTTATTGTTGGCGCATGGGGAATCGGAGCTGATCAGGGACGGATGAAAGCAGCCATAACGATCGGTTTGGATAGGGTGACCACTGACGATCCCTTTTTGTTCAGAAAATATCTTGAGAGAAGAAGCGGTGATCGTCGCTGGGACAACAGAGGAACAGACGGCGGGGAGCCGTCAGCTGCGGATTTTGAAGCTGTCCTTCGGGAACACGCGGCGCGTTCGTGCCATGGAGCGCCTATCACGATCACGTATGAACAGCTCGCTGTGTGGATGCGCCAGAAGGGCTTTATCGTCAGCGTTACCGAGATCAAGAAAAGCAAGCGGCTGGTGGCAGTATTTTCCGCGCATCCGAAATTATCGAAATTGATGAAAGTCACCTATCGGGGCATTGAATTCAACCAGGATGCGATCATCGCGGCGCTGGAACAAGAAAAATCGCTTTCGAAAGCCCTTGATGTCCTCAAGCACGCCTTCCCTAACGAATATAAAGATGTGACGTATGAAGGTTTTGCTGTTGTATTTGTCAACCTGCATCCTCACCTCAGGGCAATATGGGCCAGGATCAAACAGGAGAACAATATCGACCGGTTCGGCAGACAGATACAGAACAGGGAGCCATCAACGCGCCCTGCAGCGCCCAAAGCTCTTACCATAGAATTGACCGGATCCCAGATGAGGATGCTGGAGGAGATCGCCGATGAGGACCCATTCTTCTCTCAGAACGGCAGGCAGTCCTCCGGATTGAAGATGGTCCTGAATGAAGACGATATGCTCGCGCTTCAGTCTCTGGAACTGATCGTCCTGGAAGCAGACAATTTTGCATATCTTACTCAACTCGGCGCAAACGTGCTTGCCGGAACAGTGAAAGTCAAGATCGCCGTCAATAATGATGATCCTGTTACAGAGCAGATATCCAACGGCAAGCCTTCGAGAGAACAGATTCTGCTGGCCGCGGAACGCGTCAAACAGAATAAAGCTGAGAGTATTGTGAGCGATTCTTGGGTTGCCGCTGACCTTCAGAAGGCGGGTTTTGACGTAACCGTGGATTGGCTTATAAAACAGGGTGGCATCCACAAGATATTGAGGGACCGGTGGGATCTCTGGACCCGGCCCGGCTCGGAAGAGTGGAACAGGCGCCAGGTAAAAGAATTCCTTAAACGTTTCAGATTCGATCTTCGCGGTGTTGACAGCGTGCAGGCTCGAGGCCGTGCGCGATACGAACAACTGCTCGGCGCTCTGGTCCAGGAAGGCCTTCACGTTGATTATGTCATTCTGGAAGAAATATTAAACGGGAACGATATCTCCAAGAAGGAATATAACATTCGCAAAGACCCTGATCTAACCGCCGTGCTTAAAAATGATCCGGGCCTGGCAGATGCCATCGAGAACCCGCGGATTCATAAAGGCCTTGGCAGCGCCGCGATCAAGAAAGCTATCAGGGAAAACCCGACGCGTCAGGATGCTATACGCACTTTGAACGCGAAAACGCCTGATCTCGATATGAAGAAAATGTCCGTTCTGGCAGAGCAGTATCCCGATATCGGCGTTCTGTGGGATCAAAAGCCGGAACTTGATCTGGCGCATGCGCGGTCGCGCGGCTATATGGAACTTGAATTGCGCGCTGTTATGGAGCCGGAACCGGTTGGGCAAGAAGCCGCACGGCAGCCGGAAAAAGACAGCAGGCTGAAAGCGGGCCGGCAGGATTATCTTGACGCTGCGGTGGATGCTTTCATAAAACACAGGATTTGGAAACCAATGTTCATCATCGCTGCGCTGGAGAGAAAAGGAATCCGCGGACATATAAGCGAGATCAGGCGATATTCCGAAAAAATAGACTTTATGAGGGATTACCGTAAGAGCATTGAGGAACGCCTTAAAAACGCAAGCCAAGCCAAAGACGGCGGGGAAGGCGATGATGTCCGGGCGCTTCTGCGTCAGAAACTCACACTACTCGTGGACACAGGGGACAGGATGCCCGCGGGTGAGCTGCGGGCATGGCTTGCGCAGGAACATGGTGTTGTCCGCGAGCGCTGGGCAATACGCCGCAGCCTGAACGCGTTATTCAACGAAAATGCGGCGTTCAGGAACGCGGTGGACGAGGAAAAACGTGGCACGGCAGAAGGCTCTCGGCGTATCAGAAAACTTTTAGAAGGCAGGCTCGCGGCTATCGTCCTAGATCATGAAAAAGAGCAGGATATCCGTCAGCTCATCCGGTGGCTCAAGACACAGGGGATTGCCCGGAAGCACGACGCGATCAGGGAACATCTTGAACGCATCTTTGAAAACAAACCGGAATTGAGGATCGCCGTCGATCTCAAGGGCGTGATCAATGAATGGCAGCGGGCGCGGGCGCATTTGCGCATGACAAAGAGCGTCGCAAGAACGCTTGAAAAAATTCGTCATGATTTGCCGCGGCTAAGCCCTCTTGGCTTCCTGCTTATGGCGGCCGTTGATCCGGAGCTGGATCCGAATATTATTGCCATGGTCAAGGCATATAGAGGGGAATTAAAAAGCGTGATCGCTTTAAGGCGGCTTTTACAGGACCGCGGATTCTTGCGTGATTTCGGGAAGATTAACAACCGTAAATCCGCGCAAAATGCCATTGGATGGCTTCTGGAAACCGGCAGTTATGAAGAATCAAGCGGCCGCATCGGCCAGAAGACCGGCACGTTAAGGGTATTCATTGAGCAATTTGCCTATGACAAGACAGAGCGCATAAAACCGTATATTGAAGCTGCCGCAATGGGGCTGGCAGATCCTGATAATATTCCTTCGGATCTTACTCGTTCGCAGAAAGGCAGAATGCGGTTGTCGTTTAGAGTGCAGCGGGAAGAACTTCGGAAAGAAGAAGAATACGCCGCTCTTTATATCCGGGAGTCTATCGATGCAACCGTGAAGCCGATCGCCCGCAGGGAACAACAATTGCTGGAGCTTATAAAAATAAAGCACAGGCAGCCGGTAAAACGGCGTTACGGCGGATCCTTGAAATCCGTGTTTGCCAGGAGATCGTCCAATTTCCTTATGGAATTGATCCGGGCAGCGGAAGGCAACGTAGATATGCTATGGGAAAAGACAGTCAGACCGCTTAATATCATTGATGAAGCCGGTTACCGCTTGTTCATGGAACAAACGCTTATGAAACACCCCAGATATAGGGAGGAGATAAAATGGAGGATGTCCTGGAACCAACTTTCCGATGATCAAATAGCGGACGTGTGGCTGCAGGCCGGCTTTAGCTCAAGGGAAGAACGGTTCTTTGAGATCATGGCAGCATGGACCCTGGCGACAAATAAGCCTTTCATGCCAGGGCAGCTGGGATCCGAGGCGATGCTGATCATGAAAGAAGAAGGCCGCGGGCTCGTATCTTTCTTAGCCGAGAACTTCGAGTGTGAAAATATCCCGCTCCTGGTGAGATTTTATCCGTCGAGCAATTACCTGATGAGCCCCGCGTTGGCCAGGATCGTCCTTGGCAGTGACGAGAATATGCAGAATGCCGCGGATGAACACGCCGGCGTGGCAGCTGCTCGCGCTAACGCGATAAACGAAAGAAAACCCTGGGAAGATGTCCTGCCATGGGAGATGAGCAATGTTGTGAGCGGGGAAGCAGCTGCTGAATGCGGCCCGTATTCTCAGGCCGACGGAGGGACGAAGACAAAGCAGGTAGTCCTTGTCGTGCTTGACGGCTTCGGCTACCGCACAGAGAAAGAGCACAACGCCATTGCGCTGGCGCATAAACCGAACTGGGATGCATTGATCAGCCGCTTCGGGTTCACGCTGCTCGAAACGTCGGGTGAAGCCGTCGGCCTGCCTGAAGGAGAAATGGGCAGCTCTGAGGTAGGCCACCAGAATATGGGCGGCGGCAGGAAGGTCAAACAGGAAGTCATCAGGATCAAGGAATCGATTGCCGACAGGTCGTTCTTTAATAATCAGGTCCTGCTTGAAGGCAGCCGGCATGTGCAAACACATCCCGGCGCATCGCTGCATCTGATGGGGCTGTTGTCTAATGCCGTGGTGCATTCGGATCTTAAACATCTGTGCGCCCTGCTGGAATTTGCCGGACAGGAAGGACTACAGGATGTTTATATCCATCCGCTCATGGATGGAAGAGATTCGCCGCCTACCAGCGGAGCGCAGTGGATGGCGGATCTGGCGCAGGAAAGCGAACGCATCCGTGTCGGCAGCGTGGCTTCGGTCATCGGCAGGTATTTTGCCATGGACCGGGATAATAACTGGGAACTCATAAAAACAGCATATGACCTGTTCACGCAAGGGATGGGGACCAAAGCTGTTGATCCTGTTCAAGCAGTGAAGAATGCCTATGAACGGCAGGAGAAAGCAGGAACAAAGGTTTCGGACGAACACATCCGGCCGATCGTCATGGTGGGCAAAGATCAACAGCCTCTGGCAGTGATCAAGGACAACGACGCGGTCATTTTCTTTAACTTCCGGGCTGACCGGGCGCGCCAGATCACCCGGGCGTTCATGGATGACCGGTTCGTCAATGACAAAGCATTCTCGATCCGGGCCGTTGACCTGCTCGGAAAACGCGCCCCGGAAAGCTTGCGTGCCTGGGCGGAGAAACGGAGCAGGAATTTCGAACGCGCAGTCAGGCCGGATATCAAATGGCTGTGCATGACAGAGTATGACCGGGCCTTCTACGCGTTCAAGAACCTCTCAGTCATATTCCCGCCGCGGTATGTTGAGAATAACCTGGCGGAATATCTCGCGTCGTTAGGAAAAAAACAGCTGCATATCGCCGAGACCCAGAAATTCGCGCACAGCACGTTTTTCTTTAACGGAGGCAGGGAAGAGCCGTTTGCCGGAGAGGACCGCATACTGATCCCGTCTCCCAAAGTGGATACCTTTGACCTGAAACCCGAGATGTCCGCGTTCAAGATCGCCCGGAAACTGGTCAAGCAGATCAAAAGAGGCGTCTACGATTTCACCCTGGTCAATTTTGCCAATGCAGACATGGTGGGTCATGAAGGGAAGCTGGATGCGGCTATCAAAGCCATTGAAGTGGTGGATCAGTGTTTGGGCAAGGTGCTGCCGGCAGTGGCAAAACAGGACGGGATCGCCATTGTCACCGCCGACCACGGCAATGCCGAAGACATGGCCGACAAATATCAGACCTCGCACACCCTCAACCCCGTGCCATTCACCATATTCGATCCCGCCGGGAACCTTGGCAGGGTCTCTTTGCGGGGATCCGGGGCGCTGTGCGATGTTGCACCGACGGTGCTTGAGGCAATGGGCTTGCCTCAGCCGCCTGAGATGACCGGCCTCTCGCTGATCAAAAGGGACGGAGGTTATGATCGCGCAGACGGCAACAAGAAAGAAGAAGGGCTGAAACAATTGCGGGCGTATCTGCGGGAATTCAGTGCTCATGCATACGGCTTCACCGGCCCGACAAGGCTTTTATGGATAACTCAAATGGTCCGGGTCCTGTTGCCCAGGAAGGCCCGGGATGCCCTTGATATTAGAAAGACTATAGAAAAGCAGAGAAACGATCTGGTCCGAATGGTGCGGGAGTTGCATGAAACATATGGTTTCAATGAACAAGATTTTCGTGTTGAAGCAGGCACGCTGGAACGGCGGGCCCGGCGGGCGCAAGCAATCTCGTTTATCTGCACGGCCTTTTTCGTGTCGTTGTTTTTTGTGAATATAGGGTCTCCGGCATTATTTTATACAGGGCTCATTGCAAGCGTTTGGGCGGGGGGCTGGGCGTTCAGTTTCGCCTTAAACGAAGGCCATCGCAGAAAGCTGCTTATCTGGGCAGTCAGGCAGGAATTTGCGGCTGCAGCGCCTCTGGCCAGGCACAAGGAGCAGTCCCTGTCCGAAGGAATCAGGATTGAAACGACAGATGGGGCTCATCTATCCCTGACGGAAGCGGAGTATGGCGGACATATAAAAGGACAGCTCAAGATCGTCAGGAACGCTTCACAGAATCATAAGGTTTGGATAGGCGATGTGCTTGTTGCCGATCAAACGACCCCGGACATGCTCCCGGCCATGAAACGGGCTGGCGCGATCATCGTGCGCACAAGGGACTATCTGGCGAGAAATTTTGCTAAAACAAACAGGATCCCGTTCACCGATGGCCCAATGTTCAGCCCGGATATGCCTGGTGACAACGCCTGGGTTGATATTAATACTCTGAAGATAATAGTCGGCCCGGATGAAACGCTGGGTATGACAGCCGATGTATCCGCTGCGGATATCATGGAATACTTAAAAAAGCATGCTCTCGAACAGTTACAAGAGATGCAGGAAGGCCGGATGGTTGAAGCCTCTCACATAGATATTAAAGAGGTTTTCCGGACTTACGGCATAGATGTCGACGCCCTGGGTAGGATGAATGGTGAGCAAGCCCAGGCATTGCTCAATGCGCTCAAGCTCTTGCCGGAAGAACATCTTCATTATCTGGAAGAGATCAAGGAAGTTCCGGGCCGGATGAGAGGGCGTGTCGGCGGTTACATCTATAACGTCCCCTATGTCAGAAAGATGAGACTTAATACATTCCAGGGCGGGGATGGCCTTGAACATTCCTTTATGCATGAAACAGGCCATATTATCAGCGAGCAGTATGGACTGGGAGCCGATTTCGCGCAGCTTGCGGGTTGGAAATCGTATCCTGTGCCGCTCTTTCTGGTATTGGTAGTAGTATTGGGCCCTGTCAGGGAATTGTTAGGTAGGGTTCTGGAAACAATTATTCCCCTCGAGGCCTCAATCTTATGGACTTCAAATAGATTAATATCGCTGATGCTATACACGGCGGCGTTCATGGCGATCTATTACCTGTGCAATAAATATGTTCAAAAGATCTTCATCGAGGTATTTTCGATCAGCATCCGCACGAAGGATATATCTCCCGAACATTTCGTCAGCGAATACGCTGCCCATAGCCCGTATGAATCCTTTGCCGAAGCATACTATACCTATATAAGCTGGCCGGAAAACTTCAGGAGGGCAGCGGAGGATAGCGAAGATCTGAAGAAACAATATGATTTCCTCAAGGACTACTGCTTCGCAGGCGTTGAATACACCAGGGCCCTCGACGGCTCCATCAGGCGGATGGAGTATCAGGACGGCGCGAGCGCCGACGGCGGCCAGGCGCGGATGTTCAGCGGCGATTTCAGCGCGTTATCCCAATTCAAGTTCTCCGGTCTCAGGGCAGTCATATTCGACATCGCCGGAGTCCTCCATGACGGCACGCCTGAGAGAACCGTGGAGCGGCTCTGCGCGTTCATCAATGAGCGATGCCCCGGAAAGGTCGCCTCGCCTGCCGTGGTAAAAGCGCTTTTCTATGATTGCGCGGAGGCAAAAAAGCTGCGCGTTGATCTGCTTATAGAAACGTTCCTGCGGGAAACGGCAAATCCCGTGCTGGAGCGCGAATACGGAGCGCGCGCCCGGCTTACTGTTATGGATTTTATGCATATATTCTTCCTGGATTGGGAGATCTCCAAAGAGATGGCGGAGCTCGTTCAATACCTGAAGCACTCGGCCGGCCTGGAGTTGTATATGCTCTCGAACTTCTTTAAGAGCGAAGAAGTCGATATCCGCGCGATGCTTATTGAAAAGTTCGAGGCCGCCTGCCCGGGATGTTTTCCGATAGAGAACGTCGTCCTGTCCAATGTCATCGGCGTTTCGAAACCTGATTTAAGGGCATTTGCCATAACGATCGACATTATTGAGAAAAAAGTCCCCGCGATTTTACCTTCCGATGCCCTGTTCATCGACGACCTTGAAGGCAATACCGCAGCTGCGGTCGCATACGGCATCAACGGCTGGACGTTCCGGCACGACGGCGGGTTCGGCGATGACCGCACGGACCTGGCAGTTTTAAGAAAAATATACCAGCCGTACCGGGTATGGATGGACCGAGGCAGAGTAAGGAAGCAGGTGTTATCAAATGCGTCCTGGATAAAGGTATATTGCGCTCACGAAAAACTTGTTGGGCACTATAAGGAAAACGTTCAAAGCGGCCGCACGTATCAGGGATATCTCGCTCCTGATCCCTCTCAGAGGCTTCGGGACGGTTTTACCAGGATAACAATACGGCAGGAGGATGTCAGGTCCGCGATAATCATCGGTCCGGGGCCGACATTGAATGAACCGCTGGCTTTGCTGGACCTTGTTCCCGGTCTGAACAAAATATATCTGATCGAATCGTATGCGCCCAATATGGTATCTCTCCAAAGGCTCATGCGCACGCTTGATCCGGATCAGGCCGCTAAAATCGAGATCTATTATATGTCTTCTTTGGACGCGCGCCGGGTCTTCGCACCGCGAAGCATCGATGTCGTGTATGCGGCATCGTCAATAAGCTCTGACGTCCTGGGCAGTCATGATATGCATAAAGTCCTGGCTGATATTGAGGATATTCTCGCGCCCGGCGCATGGGGCGTCGTTTCCTGCGGGTTCACCGGCAGGCGATGGGACGACGCCGGGGATTACGGCCACAGCCAGGTCGCTCCGCTTGAGGATTATGAGAATATTCTCGTCCGTACCAATAACGCCCGGTTTTTTATCGACGAACTCAATAAAACGGGAATTTCAGGAGGAAGGTTCTTCCTGTGCTGGCAGAAATTGCGTGAGGGGGAAGAACTTGATCTGTCGGATAAGGTCGAAGCGCTTAAGAACAGAAGCATGTATTACATGGGATACAACAAGGCCGCTGATTATTTATTCCGGGCAAACGATCCGCACGTAATCGACGCATTGCTTGATTATATGGAACAGACCAGGCAGTCAAGGAACATTTCAGAGTTGCTGAATATTATCAACGAGTCAGGTCGTTTGACTGATCCGCGGATCGACGTATTCCTGACCGGGCTTCTTGTTCATGATGACGAGATCATCAGGATCAGGGCGGCGGTCGTGTTAGCCCAGAGAGGCCGGCATATCGTGTCCCAAACGCTGCTGGATTTTCTTAAAACTCTCAGGCCCGGCCAGAATCGGTATGATGATATCGCTCTGGCTTTGGCAGAGCTTGGCAACAACAGAGCGGTTATGCCTTTAATAGAGTGTCTTGAACGCGAGTTGAAGTATGCGGATTTTATCAGAGAAAGCAGAATATTGAGCGATGGGACAAAGGATATCCGCTCCCAACCGTGGTTCTGCCGTGTTATCCGCCTGATCAGAGCCCTGGGCAGGTTTGATGACGAGGGGGCCCGCGCAGCTTTGCGCGCCGCAGCCGCTCACGAAAATGTCTTTGTGCGATACGCGGCGCAGAAGCAACTGGAGAAGGCAAAGGACGGCGGAGACGAAGTCGATATCTCAGCGCGGCCGAAGATACTCGCGTGCATTGAGGATCCTAATTCATGCGGCAAGGCGGACCGCGCGGTTGCGTGCCTTGAAAGAATAGCGTTGAAGAATCCGGAGATTTGTTCGATCGATCCGCAATCAGGCGCGCCGGTTTACGCGTTATCCATAACCACAGCTCATCTGACGCGCAAAATGTATGAGAAGCTGGTTGACCGGTATGCCGCCTTAACAAAGGATTATTTCAACCGGAAAAAGGCGTTCGCGCCCAAGATGGATTTCATACATTCGCTCGATGTCAAACGCCATCGCATCCATGAGCTCATTATAAGGATCATTCCGTTCATCCACGTTGCCGAAGGACAGCTTCGTTACGACCTGGCAGTCGCCATTGATAACCTGCAGGATTACGGCCTCGGGATGATCGCGGCCGAACGCGGAGCGCGGCAAGTCAGGATCATTCTGCCGTTATCGCACCGGTATCTTGTGTTCCGGACAAGCGGCAGCAGCGAACAGGCGGCGGAATATGCCGATCTGCTCATGAGGGCCGTTGAGGCCGGCATGAAGCAACGGTATAAGGATAAGCTGATCTGGAACAAGGATACCTGGTTGAGCGGCCACAACAGCTGGGTGCTGTATGAGAATTTTCACTCAGTATTATTCGACAAAGGGCTCTTGCCGGAGATCGTGGATATCATGAGGCAGGTGTATCCGGTGCTGTTCCTCGAAGCCAGGGTGGCTGACAGGATCGCGGCGTCGGATTATTCCGGCCAGGAGATCGCCGCGGTGATCCAGCGCCAGGCAGGGTCGTGTTCGCAAGGATTTATCAACCTCCTCAAAGGGCTGGCGAGGGAGGATCATCATGTTCTTCGCGAGCAGGCAGATGTTTCGCTGCGCGCGTATATTCGCGATTCTGCGGAAAGGATTTTCGAAAATCAGGACGGCGGCGCACTTGTGCACGGAGAATATAAAAACAGCCGGTTCATTATCAGGCAATGCGAGGGCTGTGACCGGAATGAGACCGTCCGGCAGTTGAACGAAGCAATGCGCAGGCTCAAAAAGGTAAAAGTGTGGGGCTGCGCCTACAGCGTTAAACAGTCGCAGAATTTCCTGTTCACAATAGAGCAATCGCCGGATACGTCGCGGCCATATGTCACGCTGCCGTATTCGTGCCTTGGCAATATTCCGGCTCTGGCGTGGAACCTGCGCAGGGAATTCCAGCGCATGCGCTGCGCGGTGAACGGCAGAAAACAACTTCATTATGCCGATCTGAACTATTTCCTGCGGCTCGCGCCCGACGACAGAGAGCAGATCCTTGCCTGGATGGCTGCGGTGAATTACAACCAGGCTGCTACTTTCGCGGCTCTGCACAAAGCCGTTACACGCATCGATTTTACGGTCATATTCAAACTGCTCTTTGAAGAAAGACTCAGCGCGTATTATCCTCATCCCGGCTCATTAAGGCGGTATACGCGCAAGATGCTTGGATCGCCCAACGGCATTGACATTTCCGCAGGGAATCTCATCGGGCTGATCCTGGATCTTGTATATACCGGCCAAGAGAAAGATCGAATCGATCCTGACAAAGGCGCGGGACTGAATTCTTACCTGGGAGGGATCCGGGCGTTTTCCCGAACTGACAAAAAGGTCCTTGAACGAGAGGATATTAATATGGGCGTATTCATCGCCAAGCTTGATGACCTGCTCGCTGAAGGGATCCTCGGTTTGAACCGGCCTGAAAAATCCGAGCGCCGCGTCCTCATCCATGATGTCAAATTCCGCGTAGAAAGGCTGAACAAGATCATGCGGTCCACCAGGGCCGGGTATAAGGCGAGGTTAAGCAACGTTAAGGGAGTGCTCGGGGAGGTGTCGGGCGTGCACAAGCTGACCTTTATCTTCGATGATACCGTGCATATCCCTGATTATGTCGGCGCCTCCTCAGGCATAATCGAGGTCAATCAGGTTTATACCTGTTGCAAGGGCGAGGGCAAGGAATGCGACGCGCGAACGCCGCTCATGATCGCCGAGATGAAATTTCAGGCATGCCTCAACCATCTTTATACCCAGATCATGGGGTATGACAGGAAGGTATCGGTCGCGCGCCTGCTGACAACGTATTTCAGGGATACGCCGGTGAGGAACGCGGCGTATCTGGCAGAGAACGACAAACAGGGGCTTACCGAGCGCGTCCTCCTTTTTGTTCAGCGTAATCCGGATTCGCTCGACAAAAATAATACGCCTCTGTGGTATCGCCAGCAGTGGAACGAAGAGGGATTTACCTGCCCTATGACCCTGGCAGAACTTCGGAGGTTCCTGCTCTACGATGAGAACGTAAATCATTTTCTGCGGACATACCGGCCGCGCAAACGCAGCCGGTCTCAACGTAATGCCCGCGGCATATCCGGGGACGCGAGGAAAAGGGCGCAGCAGGAACTGCGCAATCATCTGAACAGATGTTTTGGCGAACTGGAAAGGCTCTATGCGGACGGGGACTTTGATTTTTATATAACGATCAGCAACCCAAAACAACGCGTGCTGACTCATGAAAACTTTGCGCAGGCGGACGGCGGGAAGGATTACGAAGGCGCATACCTGTTGATCCCGGTAAAGGCCGTGAGGAAACACGACACCGCGTGGCGCTATTACATCAGGACTGCCTCGCCGCAGGCATACAGCCGGCGGCCGAGCGTCAGCCGCACGCGGCTGAACCAGGACAGCGAATATTATTATTTTACTATGTTGGAATTAAAGCGGCGTATGAGCGTTGAAGCCGAGCGGCTCGCTGCGAAACATCGCGCAGGGTTTGAAGAAACGGTCGACGCGGCGCACCGCCTTTTGTATGAGCACATTCATTCAGTCAAACAGTATCCCGCTGTCTGCGGCATGGCAACGGAGCTGGCCGAAGATATTTTGACGAAATTCGATATCCGTGTCACGCCGCGGACGGTCGAGGCCCCGGTTGGCCATCGCTATGCGCGTATCGTCGATTGGTTCACGCGGTCGCCCTTTATCTATGATCCGACCGCGGTGCAATTCCTGAACATGGAGGAGCATCCTCAAATACGGGTCGATGATTTTGAGGCATTGTTCGAGCGCTGGGGCCGCAATCCGTTCGCGGACGGCGGGCAGGACAGCGGGGATGTGCGCCGGGAGACGGACCTGCTTATCAGGGCGCTGAAAGACGAAGACGCGCGGGTTCGCGAAGAAGCGGCCCTGGCCCTCGGTTTGTTCCTCGATGAAGCGTCGCATGAACCGCTTGTGAATGCCTTCAGATATGATCCGGATGAGCGGGTCAGGCTTGCGGCAGCATATTCGCTCGATACCTTCCTGATCGCCGCTTTCGGCGAAACAGACCAAAGGAAATCTTTTGAATATTATACTTCGTCTCCGAAAGACGGCGGAGAGCATATTGCCGAAAAGGACGCGCCGCGGTTTGTCATCGCCGCGTTCGCGCTCGAGGATATCACGCAGCCGGTCTTGAAGAAAGTCGACTCGACGGAGCGAGTCAGGGAAGAAGACATGGGGGTTCCCCGCGACACGCTTGTTTCCGTGACCGCGCCGGCCGCGGCGTTTTTCGCAGAAAGCCCCATTATGCTGGCCAGTTTCGTTTTCGGCAACAGAGCGACGGTGGCCGGAAGGATATTCGATGAGCGCGGGAATATGACCCTGCTTCTGGCAAATGTCAAGCGCGCAGAACGAGAAGGCGAAGGCAGTCCGTTTGAAAAAGAGGCGCAGTTCCTGATGAACCGCGTACGCGCCCGCCTGGCGCTTATGGACGTGATATCAGGCAATACGGTTTTCCCCGACGCCTTGATATCAGATCCGTCGTCGGACTCCCGGGCGTTCGTTTTGGTTGACAGCCGAGGCATCATGACAGTAGATGCCTTCAAGGCTGCCCGGTCCAGAGGCAAACTGTCGATCATAACCGACGTGGAAGTTTTGGAAAAAGGCATCAGGCTTTCCATCTCCGATCTTCCTTTAAGCGGGCGCATCAGCGACGCGGTCATATCCGATATATCCTGGCCTGATATTGTCTGGCGTATTGCGGTTCGCAGCAAGGGCGGGTCTCTTGCCTGCGCGGTCAAAGGAGGAACGGGCCGTCATTCTAACGAACTTCTTGAGTTTGAACTGAACCGCCGGCTTGCGCTTATCAAGGATTTCCAGGAACAGGCGCCTCCGGCACATGCCGTTAAGGACCTCGCAGGCGGCAGATCGGTCTTTTTGGTTTACCGCAGCAGTGCGCCCTGGAAGACAGCGCTGAATATAGGCAGGTCCATAGACCGTTCTTACGACGAACAGACTTGCTTTATTTCCATTCCTCCCCAGGCATTCCATCCCAAAGTCATAGCAGACTTTTTCCACATCAATCTTGTTCTGCTTCTTGCATCGCAGGCGCAGGATCCGCAGGCGATCATGACAGGGTTCTACCGGTATGCCCAGGATGAACTTGTCGGCTTGACGCAGGCACTGCAGGAGACGAGCACGGAGCTGAACGCTACATACGAAAAACTTCTGCTGGGGATCCTGCTTGAACGGCTTGGCGCTGTCATCTGGGGCTCGCCGCATGTGGGAGGAACGCAGTTCGTGAAACAGGGATTCAGGCTCAAGGATATTGCGGTCAAAGATGGCGTTCCGTATGTGTTGCTTGAGGACCTGCTGAAAAAAGTTATCTTCCCTTCCGCATCCCTTGTCAGGATCAATGCGGAGCACGTGCCAAACACCCGCACCGGGCTGATTAAAATAGAGGCGATCTTCGAGAATATTGCCGGCAATTATCGTGTTGTTACGTTGCAGCGTAAAGGGTCCGCTGACCTGTGGATCGCATCGGCGGAAATCAGGCAGATGACCGTGCTTAAGGACCCGCTGGAACTCCGCAAGAGAAAGGTCCTTGAACAACTGCGGCCCGGCTGGATCGTTGAGATCCCGAAGGCGCAGGAAAAAGATCCCGGCAGCGCAGACGGCGGAGAAAATGCTGTTGAAGCGCAGGACCGCGATTTTCTCGCGAACAAGGCGGAATTCCTGCTGAAAGCCACCGTGCGCTTGAACTCGGTTTATGACGAATTGAAAACGTATAAAAGAGACGTTCCCGATCCGGGAACTTCGGTCATTTGGCTGTTGACCAACCGAGAGTTTTTTATCGAACAAACAGAAAAGCTCAGCCAAGAACTTGAGCTTGTGCGCAAGCGGGCAGTGTATGCCGATGCGCGGCGGGTATATGCGCTTGCCCGGGATTTTATCCGTAGGCAGGGATTTTCCGCATTTACCCTTACGGCGCTCACCGACTCATGGCCAACGCAGGAGGGGGCTGATGAGCTGTCGCTTCCTGAGCTTGAAACTGTTCCGACCATGCTGCGCCTTGCTGCGCTGGAGATGTTCATGGAGTATTGCGATACGCAAAAGCTCATTGCTATGGCTCCTCAGGATGCAGACCGCATTTTCATGCATACCGTGGACGGCATGAAATATATCGCGAAAGCGGATTTCGGCGCGTTTATCCGCAATGTAAGCGTCATAGACCGCGTCCTGCAGAAAGATATGACGTATGGCAGGATGGACAGCCGCACGCAGGCAACATACCGCGCGGCTGTGCATAAACTTGCTCAACGCAGCAGAATGGCTGAATCCGCGGTAGCGCGTGCGGCAATGCAAATGGCAGGAAGTTACCGGGTCCAGGCCCCCGCGGGCGCAAAGCATCCGTATTACTATGATCTGCGGCCGACTCACTGCGGATATTATCTGGTATCTGACGGAAGGGATGCGTTCGAAGAAAGCCTCGGTATCGTTCCCGGCAGGATCGATACGCTCAGGCGCTGGATGCGCGCGCGCAGGCCGGCGCTGTATCTGGCGTCCATGGTCGGCGTTACCGTCATTGGCACGTTCGTTTTCACAGCGTATCTGGCGCTGCTGGGTGTTTCATTGATATGGACCGTTGCCGCAACCATCTTCTGGTTCGCGGTTTTTCAGGATCTTGCCATGTATATCGTCAATACGGCGATCGGCAAACGTCTGGGCGTAGAACCTCTGCTGCGCATGGATTTCTGGGAAGGCGTTCCTGACCAGTCCAAGGCCGGTATCGTATTCAATGTGCTTCTGGCATCGGAGACCAGCCTTTCTGATATCGAAGCAAATCTTCAAAGGACACTGAGGAACAACGAGGACAAGAACACCCGCATTATCATCCTCGCAGACCTGCCGGAAGCAAAAACGGATTTGCTCAGTTTCGCGGACGAGAAAGCAATTGCGTCCGCGCAACGGTTTGTGGAAGGTTTGAATGAAAAATACGCGCGCAGCGCGGGATTTGCTCCGTATTACCTGTTCTTGAGGAACCGCGTCTGGAACGAGCGCCATCAGGCGTGGATGGGATGGGAGCGCAAGCGCGGAGCGGTCGTCGAGCTTAACCGTTGGCTGCTCGCTCCGGATGAACCCCATAATTTCAGGGTCATCACCGGAGACACCGAGGCGCTGCGCGGGACCAAATACGTGCTTACCCTTGACGAAGATACCGAGGTGCCGCACGGCATGGCGCGCCGGTTCGTCGAGATCATGGCGCATCCGCTCAACAGGCCGGTGATCGACCCTGAAGAGAACAAGGTCGTCCGCGGCTACGGCATTATTTATCCGTGGATCGGGTTGATACCCGCGTTCCACGACAGCGAATCGGTGCGGACGCTCTACCGCCAGGTTCAACTCTGGGAGCGCGGCCAGCGCGACGTGGCAATATATTCCTACGCGTTCCCCGACGTGCAACAGGCAATCTTTGACGAAGGGACGTTTACCGGAAAAGGCATGTTTGACGTTGCCGCGTTTCAGTTCGTGACCGATAACCGTTTTCCGCCGAACCGGCTCCTTTCACATGATCAGATCGAAGGTTTTTACCTGCGCGCGGGTCTTGCGACCGACATGGTGCTTTTGGAAGGCACGGTCCCGAAGGTGATTACTGATTATAAGCGCCAGGAACGCTGGCAGCGCGGCGACTGGCAGGACCTGCCGTGGCTTTTCAAGAAGATACCGGGTATTGAGGGCGGACGCATGTTCGAAGAGAAGAATGTTGTAGCCGCGCATAACCGCTGGAAGATATTCGACAAAATACGCCGGACCGTGCGGCCGCAATGCATGGTCGCGCTTTTAGCGCTCGGGCTGCTGGTCCCGGGCATACCCGCGGTCCTCTGGGCCGGCATGGTCGTTTTTCTGCTGATTTTTACCCGTCTGCCGCTTACGTTGAACCTGCGGTTCTGGCTCCGGAGCCTGCCGAAGATCGTGTTCTTTGCCTTCTACGACCTGTGCATGCTGCCGTATATTGCGTATCAGAACATGCGCGCGCTCAAGATCATTTTTGCAGAAGGGTTGATCTTTAATCCTCATTTGAAATGGATATCAGCAGCGCAGTCAATGCGGTTTACCGATACCAACGAGCTCAAGGCGGCCGTCTGGTGGGCGCGCAAAGTCTTTATTGCCATGGGTATTCTCGCTGCCGCGGTTGCGTGGTTGAATCCTCCCGCGCTTGCAGTTACGGCAGGCCTGTGCATTGTCTGGGCGATAGCTCCGCTGCTTATATTCCGCTTGAGCGGTCCCGAGTTCCCCGCGTGGCTTACCATGTATAGCCGGCTCTGGTATTTCTTCTGGATGATCGCTCCGGGCTGGAGCGAGAAAAAGCTTTCTGCTCCCGCCGGCGTCAAAGGGCTCGATCAGGAACAGGCCGAGTATTTGCGCGTTGTTGCGCAGGATACCTGGAACTGGTTTGCTGAATATGTCACGGAGGAAGAAAATTGGCTTCCGCCGGACAACACCGCCCATCGGGCCTCAGGCATCGAGGTCGCACATTATACGTCGCCGACAAATATCGGCCTCTACCTTGTTTCAGTGGTGAGCGCCTGGGATCTCGGGTTCATCAGCAGGGAAGAGGCGGTTAACCGCGTCCGGCAGACGCTCAATACCGTCGAGCGGCTTGAGAAGTGGAACGGCCACATCCTGAATTATTACAATACGCAGACCCTTCTTGCCACGCGGCGGTATATCTCGCTTGTTGACAGCGGGAATTTCGCCGCATGCCTGCTCGTGATCGCCCGGGCCTTCCCCCAAGAGGATGTCGGTGAGCTCGCGCAAAGGTTGTTCGATAAAATGAGCTTCACCCCGCTCTACGATTTCAACCGGGGCTTGTTCTATACGGGATATGACCAGGAAGTGAAGCACGCGACGAGCGCGTATGACGAATCCCGGTGCCCCATGACCGAGATAGAGGAAGAGACCGCCAAGATGTTCAATATCTCATACTATGACATGCTCATCAGCGAAGCGCGCATTGCAAGTTTTGTCAGCGTTGCCAAGGGCGATGTGGATGATTATCACTGGTTCAATCTTGAGCGTCAGTTCCTGCGCGGCCGCGCGGGCACGATCGCGGCGAGCTGGGGCGGCACTGCGTTCGAATACCTCATGCCTCCTTTGTTCCTGAAAGAGCGGGAACTTTCTCCGTTCTGGCTCGGGCGCAATAACGAGCGCGCGGTCAAGGCCCAGATCAGATACGGCCGGAAATCCGGTATGGCCTGCTGGGGCGCTTCGGAATGCGGCTTTGTCGACCGGGACCCGCAAGCGCCGTATTCATATCATGCCTGGGGCACTCCGGGTATCGGCATAAAATACGCCCGCAAGGAAGAACAGCCCAGGCCTATCGTCGCGCCTTACGCTGCGATAATGGGCATCGAGTATGCGCCTGCGGAAACATTCGGGAACTTGAAGCGTTTTGAGCAGGCGGGCGCGCGGGGCAGAACCGGCTTCTTTGAATCTTTAAACCTGGAGATCGGGGGAGTGACCCAGGAGCATATGTCGCACCATCACGGCATGTCGCTTATCGCTTTGAATAACTTCCTGAACTCAGGAGCGGTCAGGGAACGGTTCCATAGCCACCCGCTTGTGCGCAACGCGGAGCTTCTTTTGAAAGAGTATGCGCCATCGTCGGAAAGATTCGATCCCGCGAGCATAAGGACAAAGAACTTGTTCTCCGTCACCGATACTCCGGGCGTCAACATGCTGGGTAACGCAGAATACGCAGTCCTTATCGACAGTTTCGGCAACAGCGCAAGCAAGATCGGCCTGTGCCGCTGCCTGGTGAACGACCTTTACGTGCGCAGGTGGCGCGGCGACATCAGGCGGCCGTCAGGCCAATATTTCTATCTGTGGGACCGCGACACCGCTTCGGTCTGGTCGATCGCGTTTGAGCCGAGCCGCGCCCCGCCCATGATGTATGAAGCTGAGCACGCGGCATACTTCACCCGCTTCATGAGCATCCATGAAGATGTCCGCGCTGTAGGCAAGGTGTTCGTGCCGCCCACCGGCATGCTCGAGATATGGCAGGTTACCATTACCAACGAAGCTGCGCGGGATAGAAAGCTTTCCCTGACAAGTTACCTGGAGTGGGCGCTTAATAACCGCCGCCTTGACCAGGACCATCCGGTGTTCAACCGTCTTTTCGTCCACACCGACCACAAAGAATATGCCCCGGACCTGCATGCCATCGTCGCATTCCACAGAAAGTCAGGCATGTTCGGTTTCCACAGCGTCAATTCCGAAATCAGTTCTTTTGAGACCAGCCGCAGGCAGTTTATCGGCGTAGAGCATGATCAAAATATGCCTTTTGGTATCAACGGCAAGCTTTCCAATACTACCGGGTATACCCTCGATCCTGCGGCAAGCCTGCAGGTCGATATCGATCTGCAGCCATACGAGTCCAAAACATTCCTTTTTCTTACCGGAGCAGGCAATAGCGAGGACGAGGTCCGGAAACTGGCCCGGGATCATTCTTCCTGGTCGAAGATCTACCGGCTTCTCAGGATGAGCGCTTTGAGCATGGAGAAGAAAGCCTATAACCGCGGCTTGAGCAGTGAAGACGCGCGCAGCCTCGCGGCTATAGTTTCGCTTTTATGTTATCCGCAGCCCGAATATTTAGGAAGCGCCCGGGCGCGCATGGAGAATACGCAAGGCCAGCAGGGCTTATGGCAATATGGAATATCCGGCGATTTTCCGCTCTTGCTGTTCAAGATCAGGTCGCGGGCAGGCCTTGACCATGCCCTGACGCTTTCAAGAATACATTCCCTGATGGCGGAAAGCAGTTTCATGGCAGAATTCGTTGTGCTCAACTGCTGCGAGGACTTGTCGGAAAAAACGCAGATCGAGACGTGCCTTGAGCGGATAAAAGAACCAGGATTTTTTGCCTTTGACCGTGAGCGAATGCCCGATCATGATCAGGCGCTCTTTGAATCATGGGCAGACCTTGTCCTGGATACGGACCTTGCCGCTTTGAGGGATGTTGCCCGGCAGCGGCGTGATGGCGGCAGCGCATTCGGCGATTTTTCAGACGACGGTAAGGAATTCATCATCACGGATATTCTTACGCCCCGGCCATGGTCCCATATCCTTTCCAATCCCGAATACGGTGCCCTGGTGACCTGCCATGGCCCCGCGTATGCATGGTTCATAAACTCGCAGCAGAACAGGACCACGCCGTATGTGCCTGACGCGGTTGTTGATCAATGGCCGCGTGCGCTCTTTATCAAAGACGCATCGACCGGCAGGGTATTTTCGCCGTTCTTTCATCCGCTCAAGACAGAAGGGATATATTCCGTCCGGTATGGCATGGGTTATGCGGTGTTCACGTATGAGCGCGAAGGCCTCTTTATTGAAGCGACGGTTTTTGTGCCTGCTGATGAGCCCGTGGAAGTCTGGCTGGTCCGGATACGGAACAACGAGGCCATAGACAGGCAGTTCGGCATTACGGCGTATAACGAGCTTGCGCTGGCAGATCACAGCGACAAGACCCGGTTCCGGATCATGGCTGAATATGACGCTGAATCCGACGGCCTTCTTTTCCGTAATCCGGCATGGACCGTGCCGCAGGCGGTTGCTTTTGGGACAGTATCAGGCCGTATGCACAGTTTTGATACTGACCGCAGGAGCTTTATAGGCGGCAATCGCGCCCTTTGCAATTCGCAGGCGCTGGAAGCGGATAGACTCGCGTGTTCAACAGGCATAGATCTTGAAGCGATCGCGGCGATGCGTTCAGACGTCTTGATCGCTGCCGGCCAGGAGGAGAGTGTGGTGTTTGTCCTGGGCCAGGCACAGGGAAAAGACGATGCTTGCAGGATCATGCAAAACTATAAGGATCCTGTTTACGCGCGCGAGGCGCTGGAACAGACCCGCTTATGGTGGCTTGCGCTGTTAGGGGAGTTTATTGTTTCAACGCAGGACAGGACCTTTGACGCCATGGTCAACTACTGGCTTCGTTACCAGGCGATCGCAGCGCATCTGTTCGCGCGGACCGGATATTACCAATCAGGCGGCGCGATCGGGTTCCGCGACCAGCTGCAGACATCGCTTGTCGGGTTATATACGGATCCCGCATTGACGCGCAGGCAGATCATTCTCCATGCCGCGCACCAGTTAGAAGAAGGGGACGTCCAGCACTGGTGGCATCCGCAGACGAACCAGGGGTCCCGCAACACGATCTCCGATAATCTTCTGTGGCTTGCGTATGTGCTCGTGCTTTACGTCCGGGCAACCGGCGATAAACAAATACTTGATGTCACAGTCCCGTATCTTTCAGGCCCGCTTCTTGAGGCCAATAGCTGCGAACGCATGTTCTTCCCCCGGATCTCCGAGAAGGAGGATACCGTTTACGCGCATGCGCTCAGGGCAATAGAGTATTCACTGGCTCGGTTCGGCGCACACGGCCTGCCTTTAATGGGCTCCGGAGATTGGAACGACGGCATGAGCGGTATCGGCCCTATGGGCAAGGGGGAAAGCGTGTGGCTTGCATTTTTCCTTTACGATATCCTGCAAGGTTTCGCGCCTCTGGCAGAGCGGCAGGAAGGTCCGGTTCAGAGCGCGGCATTGCGTGCCCGCGCCGAACAGCTGCGGTCGGCGATCGAGGCGTCGAGCTGGGACGGCGAATGGTATGCGCGGGCATTTACCGATGACGGCCTGGTTGTCGGCAGCGCAGCAAATGAAGAATGGAAGATCGACCTTATTCCTCAGGTCTGGGCAGTGATCTCGGGCGCTGCGGACCCTGTGCGGCGCCGGACAGCGATCAATTCAGTCAAGGAGCGGCTTGTCAGGGGCAAGCTTGTGCTGCTGGCAGATATCGCGTTTGATAAAGGGCCGATCGATCCGGGCAAGCTCAGGCATTATCCTCCCGGAGTAAGGGAGAATGCGGGGCAATACACCCATGCCGCCACATGGCTGCCGTTCGCATTGTCCCTGACAGGCGAGACCGAAGAGGCGTATCGCATATTCACCAACCTGCTGCCTGCAAATCATGACCAGGCCTGGTATGAGGCAGAGCCGTTCTGGGTCAGCGCAGACGTTTCCCCGGACGGGAAAGCCGGATGGAATATGTATACGGGTTCAGCCTCCTGGTTGTTCCGCGCCGGAATAGAAGCGGTCCTGGGGCTGTCTTTTGAACGCGGCAGGCTTGTCTCGATGAACCGGCCTTTGCCTGTAGCGCTGGGCACGGTGCGGCTGCGCGTGCATGGCAGGGATTATGAGCTTTCTCCGGACGGGGATCTTTCGCAGTCCGACGGCGGCGATATCGACATGGACGCGGCATTGCCGCGCATCCTGAAAGAAATGTGTTGCCAGGAATGTTATATCCCGGATTTCGCAGAGGAGATAAAATTTCGCTTCCCGCCGGAATTGCTGGCTCAATGGCGCGCTATTATCAGGGAGGTGTTTGATGCCGCGGTTGCGAGCCGGGTAACGATCCCCGTTGTCCTGGAAAAATCGGAAAACGAAGACCCGATGCTGTCCGTAACTGATGGGACGGTCCATATCCGTTCTCCCTGGGTCATTCACCAACTGCTGGTGCATACGCTGCCTGTCGAGCATGTCTTTGAAGCCATCGAACATTCCTCTCTCCCGGAACATGACAAGGACCGGATGTTTCGTTCGTTCTTCACCTGTCTGAACAATACCGCGTTTGTTTATCTTATCCTGACGCTCCTTGGCTACGAGGTGAAAATTGCCATGGGATCAGGCCCGGTCTTTGCGGTCATACCGTATTCGAACGGAACGCACCTATTCGTGGACCTTTTTACCGGCGTTATCAAAGCGGTCGATATTCCGTCTTTCTACGCGCGGAAAGGCAAGTATCTTGTGCTGGCGAAGCGGTTAAGCATCCGCAGGCATTTCGAGCTTAAACTTTCAGAGTTCGATGTGCGCAGCCTGCGCGACGAGGAATTGCTCCAGATGTTCTATTCGTATATCCGTATCGGCGACGCCACATGTCTTATGGTGGTCATGAATAAAAAAGTAGCCCATATTTACGATCAGCTTGGGGAGAAACAAACCGCGTATCGTTATTATAAAAAGTCCCTTGATCTCGATCCTGATTATATCGTCGCGCATATCGGCCTTGCCTTCCTGTGCCTTGAACGAATGGATATACGCTGCGCGGTGCAGCGTTTTGCCGCAGCGCAGAAGCTGAATCCCTGTGAATACGGGGCGTATCTCGGCCTCGGCCTTGCATACCGGTTTCAAAGGAAACGCGGCAAGGCCGTCGACAATTTCGCGCGCGCGATCGCGATCGCGCCGAGCCATCTCGACATGATCAGCACCATGGACCCGGGATTGCAGGATGCGGTTCTGCTGCGGCTTTCCGCGTATATCCCGCTTGAGCGTATCGAGAAGATGCTTGCAGCGCTCGCCGAAGATTCCGCAACACAGCCGGACCGCGAACGCTGCGTGGGGCGATGCCGGGACGGCGGCACACAAAGCCGACGATTGATCTGGGCGATCGGCGCCCAGGATGTTTCTACCGAGCGGGGGACCGGCAAAACGCGCCCGAAGAAATTGCGCGAAAAGAAAGTCGAATTCTGCATGGTCGGCCACCCTGAAGTCGGGGATTCTTTGGAAACGGTCAATGAAAAAATCAAAGAGCTTTTGAGCGTCGGCATAAGCCCGATCATCTTTGTGTTCGATCGAAAGAAAGAGCGGGACGAAGGAAGGACAAAACAAGTGCTTCGGGATCAACTCCGCATAATCCTCGCAGGGATACCGCCGGAGCAGATCGAGGAAATTGTCATCGTGTATCTGCCCATGTGGGTAAAGGAATTGCCTCTGGAAGAACAAAAAGCCATGGATCCTCAAGAAGTCCAGGAAATAATGTCTTCTGTCAGAAAATGGCTGGCAGAACGATACAGTCAGGAGACCGCTCAAAATATATATATGCTATACGGCAGGGGGGTCCATGAAGGGAATGTCCTTTCCTTCATGGTATTGCCCGATGTGGACGGCGTTTTTGTATATACGGCGGCATTCCCGGTGCAAGGGGCGATACGCATTGTCCGGCATGTGGGGTCGCGCGTTTGGCCGAGAACGCCTTTAGTTGTTTTTAATCTGAAAGAGGGCGAGTGCGATGATACGTCATGTTACATGCATTACGGCTCTGATCTGATCGACCAGGTAGGCGATATCTTCGAAACTATTGTTGTGATCTGCCCGAATGTGGCAGACCTGGAAATGTTCTCTCTTATGCGGGATATCAAGGAAGAACAACCTTCGTTCTCAGCGCGTATCGCAAAGGCGCTGCGCAAAATGTTGCGGTCTATCGGATTGAGGATCAAAGGGGCGGCATCTTCCGTGGCGGATAAGCTTGCCCCTTCCTCAATTCCTGAAAAGTCGTATAAAGACGGCGGCGCTCGACGCAGGCAGCAGGTGAGCGAAAATGACAGAAGCTGCCGGGATGCGACATTCAAGGATTTCTTTCGGGAGTACGCATCGCTCGGATATGTGAATTTCGTTCCTTTGAGCGGTTATATGCCCGCAGACATTATTCTTGATATGCGCATTGATATGCCTGCTCTTTACTATGATCCAGACCACGAATACATGTATCTCATGGAAAAGGAAAAACACGGCTTTTTAAAAACACCGTCGGTATTCTATAACGTCATTCTCGAACATATCACGCGGAGCATTGATTTGAGCGCCGCATTGCTTGATACGGAAGATCTTTTCTGGAGCACGAGAGATGTCCCGGGAGAATACCGGTGTTTCTCAAGGGTCATCCGCGAGATATGGGCGAACTCTCTCGAAGCGCTTTGCGATGCCAGGTGCGTGAATTACAGGGGAGAGATCTGGGTGCGGGTCAGGTTGGACCTTGACCGGCTTACGATCAGTTTCAGGGATAACGGGATCGGCTTGAATGGCCTTGACCCCGAAAAACCTTTTGAAAAGCATTTTTCGACAAAGAATAAAAGGTATAACAACCAGGGCCTTGGTTTGACCTATAGCAGAGATTTTGTTGAGCAGGCGTATTCAGGCCGGGTATTCCTGGTTGAAAATTCGACGTCCCGGGGGGTAACCGCGTTTATTGAACTGCCGTTCCGGCACCTGTGTGAATTATCAGAACGAGCACGGGGGCGACGGGGGCAGAATAGCATTATATTCAAAGACGGCGGCGCCCTGACCGTCAAAGAAGTGGTGACAGGGCTTCTGGCAGGGACGATTGTGATACAAGCGCAGGGCCGCGAGATAATAAAGACACCGTACGGCGAAGTCGATCTGAGCAAGCTTAACGATATCGGAAATAATTATCGCGGCAATGAGGCGATCTTCTATCTTGCGCGTGACCTGGAAACGCTCAGGCGATCAGGCCTTGTTGCATTCAAATCGCACGGTCCGATCGGCGTGCGTTCGGTATCCAGCGCGTTGCCGGACAACGTGATCCAGGCGAACGGGATCATCAAACATCGAATTCCGTGGACGGCGTTCTTTCAGAAAGACGTGCTGCAAAGAAATAAGACAGGGGATGGATCGACGCTCAGGGATATTTGTCGGCAAATGGAAAAAGGCGAAATGATCATTGCCCCTGACGGGTACGAGGTCCTGCAGACCCCATACGGACGCATAGACCTGAAGCGTTTGAACGATCTGGATAATTATACCGGCATCAAGGGGTTGTTCGAATTGGCAATGGAACTGGATCTCGCCGGCCAGGCCGGATATTTGCATATCGTGTTGCATGGAAGCCAGCGTTCCGTTCATCCGAACAGCTTATTCGAATTTTTCAGCGAAGCCACCAGAAGGGCGCGCAGCTTCCACGCGAATACCCTGCCCTGGAAACAATACTTCGCCATTCAGCGCGCTTTGGAAACAAACCCTGAGCGGTATCGGTTCAATACCGGGCTGGTAGCCCTGGTAAGAGAGTTCGGATTGTCCATGCCGCTGCAGGCCTATTATGCGTTCAGGGATGTTGCGCAAGAGCTGAGATGGAATCCTATTAAATACAGCGTGCATCAGTTGGACGAACTCGGCGGCGCTGAAAAAATAGCCGGCTTTATGACGAAATACGGCGTCAACCTGAATTATGCTGTCCAGGCAATGAGGGAATTCCCTGAAGAGATTGATCCTTACAGCGACACATGGTTCCTGGATAAGCGAGAAGTTGCGCTGCGCGGGGACTATTTGAGCGGCGCGATCACCGCGGACGAACTGGTCTTTGAGATGATGCGTATCTATGACCGCGCGCGGCTCACGGTTGATCCGTCTGTCAGCCGCGTCAGCGCGCGTGCATACCGCTACGGAGATCTGCTGGTCAGGGATTTCAAGGGGAACGACGCCTATTCGAATATCCGGGTGCGCAGGCTGCAAGACAGCGACGCGCTTTTATCGCGGGCGATCGCGGATGAAGCTGTCCGGGAAAAATTCATGCGGGCAGTTGAACACTTCCTCGGCCTTGCGCAACTCGACGATTGGCCATTTCTTGCGGTCATAGAGCTGAACCTCGCGCTGATACGCATGGCCGCTGCCGGAGACGCGGATATTTTGTTGAAATACGAATCCCGCTATTATGCATTTACTCAATGGGATGCGGCAGAAGAATTCGTCCGGCAGGCGCAGGACGGCCTTGATGCGGCGCTCCGGGTGGCGGCCATAGGCAACGGCCTGGATTTCGTGGATCCTGACAGCGCAGCGAAATATTTGACTGACAATAAATATTTGAACAGGAGCTTCGGAGATCTCTACAGGTGGAATTTCTGGCAGACGGATGACATAAAACTCTTTAAGGACCTGCTCGCGGGGACGAAAAAGACGGTTTTGATCGTCATGGATAACGCCGGCGAGCATGTCTTGAACATGCCGTTGGTCAGATGGTTGAGGTCGAACGGCCATCGCGTGATACTTGCCGGAAAAAGCCTGCCTGCGGCAAATGACGTGACTGATAAGGATATTTTAGAGCTGATGAAACAGCCAGAGGTCCGGATGTCCCTGGAAGGCCTTACCGGAGGGATCAAGGTGATCGCAACGGGAACAATCGGCCTCGGCACTGACCCCGTGCGCGTATCGAGAGCGTTCCGCACCGCCTGGAACAAGTCCGATATCGTGCTCTTCATGGGCGAGGCGAATTATATAGCGATGTATGACTTCGAACCCGCAAAGCCGAGCTTTTTCCTGCTCAAGACAAAATGGCCGCAGGCGCTCCATGATAAATACGAGGCGGGTAAATATGTGTTCGAAGCCGCTCCGAATATCGCCGGTTTCGGCCGGGACATCAGCGTTGGACGCGCAGACGGAGGCACGATATCGAATGCCGGCCTCAGGACGATATGCCGCCTGGCATCCGAGAAGTTCTCGTTGCTCCTTTTGACAGCCGCGCTTGTCCTGCTTGATATCGGCTCGAAGTTCCTGGCAACGATGTTCATACCGCTTGGCACCGGCACCTACTGGCTGTCCGGCAATATCGGCTTTTACCGCGTGATCCATTTTGTAAAACCGGAATTGCTGGCGCTCTGCTGTTTGTTCATCGCTACGTGCCTGGTGACCGATCTTGTCCTTAAAGACGCGGGGCAGAAAAGGGATAATGGACTGTCGTTCGCTTTAGTCATGGCAGGTATGCTTGGCCTTACCATTGATCAATTACTGCCGAAATACGGCAGTTTTGGAGGGGTTACAGATTTTATCTGTACGCCTATCGGCGTTGCGAACATCGCCGACCTGCTGATCCTCGGGTCGTTCTTCATCATGTTCTATCAATATACCTCCCGCATATTCAAGAACATATCGCTCAGGATCACCCTCGGCACCGTTGCCGGGATATTCTGGACTCTTATTCTGTTTCCCATCCTGAGCATAACGATCGGCGCCAACGGCCTGTTTCACAGAGAAGCGCTTGGGGTTGAAGGCATGAAAAATATGCGGCCGCTTGCGAAGATTGTGATAGAAGCTGTCCAGCCGTATGTGGACGACCTGCCTGCTTCCGGTCTGTTTAACGCATACGGTTTCTATATTTTGATCGGCTTGGTCTTTTTCAGCGCAACAGTTTCGGTCCTTGCCACGAGACGCGATGATGAAAACGGCAAAGGCCGCGCTGACGGAGGCACAGTAAAGCTTGTACGGCTGGGGATCGATACGGAAACCGGCGCTTTGAGCGAAAAACGCGTCGCGGAGATCGCGCCTTCTGGTTTCGCGCCGGCGCGTGTTGACGCTCATGAAGCGGTGTTCGTGTTCGCCAGCCCCGAGGTTTTCTTCATGTATCCGGACGTCGCGCTTTATGCTCCTGTGGCGGATGGGATGCAGATATTTCCGTTTGAAGGTTATGATCAGCAAGGGAACAGGGTCCTGGCGCTGGCGCGGATCGCTTCGCTGCCGAGGCCTCAGTCTGAAGCGATCGTGCATTCCCTGAACCGCGTCTGGGATAAGAACGGCATATGCTTGCTGAAACATTCCGATATCGATCTGCTTCCGAAGATCAGGGCGGCGGAACAGGCAACGATCACGGTGAACGGATCCGGAGTTAAGCTCAATCTCGATCTTAAGAATATATCGGAGGGAGCCAAAGCGCTCCTGCAGCCTCTGGTCGATATACTGGTTGCGCACCGGGGCCAGACAGCGTTGGGCCCGGATCAGCCGTCTTCGATATACGTATCGATCCCGTGGACCAGAAAGTTCCTCCTGTATGCGGCTGAAGGCAACTACCGTTTTGTTACCGAAATGCCTGAGACCATGACACAGAATCTCCTCGCAGCAGTTGTGCGCTTTGCCGGTTCGGTCGGGCCGATCCGCTTGAATCCGCGGAAACACAGTGAGCCCATACAGGAGTTCCGTTATCTTGACGTGCGGGTCACGACGAATATCCAACTCAAAGACGCAGTATATATGGTTGTGCCATCCCCTTCCCCCGAGCTTTTGTTATATGCGCCGATCGTCCTGGAATCCTCCGAAACTATCGAGCATACGCTTTTGTATGTCTTTTTCCAAATGCTGGCTGAAAACGAAAAAGACGCGGTGCATGCAGCAACAGAATATCTCAAGGGACGGAAGCACATCGTTCCTGGTTATGTCAAGTTCCTGAAAGAATCACAGCTCAAGGTTCCGGGTGATTTCACGCTTGCGGTTTACGGCCTTGCCCTGGAAGACTTAATGGAGCCGCTGGCAACAGCCACTGGCTATTCGCCCGATACATTCAGTCAGGCATTCATTGAGCAAATGGCCGAAAGGTCCGCAGGCATAATGCGCGGCATTGACCTTGATCAATTGAATTTTATCGACAACTCTGCTGCCGTGACCATGCGCGAGTATCTCGGTTTCATCTCCCGGATCCCCGGACTTGCGGTTCACGCTGACTTCTGGGGCACGCCGATCAACCGGGGATGGGTATTCCTGAAATCGCCGAATACCGGTGCCTTGAAGGTCCTGAGCTTCAAGAAACAGGATAGTTTCTGGACGGTTCAATGCATGGAGGCCGCGGAAGTGCGCCGTGTTGCAGGCAGGAAGATCAAAGATTTCCTGTCGCTTATCGATGACAAGGACCTGGTTATCCGCGCCGACGGCGGCGCGGAAACGGATCTTTCAGAGTGGCTGCTCGTCACCGATTATGAAGGCACGCTTGACTTCTATTCCCGCGGCATGCCTGAGCGGCTTCAAAAAGCGCTCGCCGCTTTTCTGCAGCGTAACGGCCGATGGGTCATTGCTACCGGTCTTGACCCGCTTGAACTCTACCACGATAAACTTATACATACGCGCATCCTTAAAAACCTGCGATATCCCGGCCAGTTGCATATCCTCGGCGAATTAGGAGGGTTTATCGGTTATTGCGAGGCAAAAGGAGATCTGGTCCTGGCCGAGGATATCTCGCCTGAGATGACACAGACGCTTCAGGAAAAGATCAAGGCAAAATTTGACGAAAAAAGAGAAGAGTTGCGCCTGTCGGAATATGTGGGATATGACGTGAGCGCCCCGATCCAGATGCTGCTGGACAAGCGGTCGCTCGTCACGGTCCTTATCCGGGATGTCCGGTTGAGGACTTACACCGAAGAATTTGTTGAATTCCTTGCCGATGAACTGGCCCGGGACGGGCTGTATTTGACCAACCTTTATAATTTTATCGTTCTGGTCAGCCTTTCGACAAAAGGGAAACGGGTGCGGGAATTCGCCGGACAGTGGGGCGTGCCGATAAACAAGATCATAGTCGCCGGTGACAGCGAGAATGATTTTGATATGCTGCGCCTGGTGCATGACGGCGCGACCGGGATCTTTCTGGGGACAAGCAAGAACCTGCCGCCGGACCTCACAGACAAGCTCGTGCTCCTTTCCAACCCCGATGAACTGGCTGCTCTGCTCGATAAAAGATTTGAGCTGGGTATTATGAAGCCCGGCTGCCGCGTTAAACCTGAAATCCTGCCCGTCTCTCAATCAACATACAGCGGGTGTTTCAACGAGCGCGAGAACGTCGCGCTCAACCGCCTGCGCTCTATGGATGGACCGGATCGCCGGATCCTTTCCGCGGTCCTGAATGACCCCGATGGATTGCGGTTCATTCTGGCGGATGCGTTCCTTCAGGACGATGCGCTGTGGGATAAAGGCGAAGAGTTTTGCGAAGAATCGACCATAGAGACATATAACTATTATAGCCAGCTGCGGGGATTTATCCCGGATGTCGCGAAATTCGCGCGCTACATCCTTGATTCTGACCGGTATCGGGATATGCAATTCGTCGTGCTCGGCCGGGGCGCCGATCCCGTCTATCACGCGCTGGAATTCCTCGCGCACGCAGACCCGAAATACAGCGCGAAAAAAGACGATATCCTGCTTCAGGATTTCGCGTTCAATAAGATCAAACGGCTCTACCGCTTCCACGAAAAGCTCCCCGCGGGGTTCGTATGGCAGCAGGAAATGCATCTGGCATTCCAGGAGATGGCCGTTGAGTATGCGCCGTATTTTGCGGTATATTTCCGGCAGAGGGGCATGGACCTGGGCCGAAAGATATTATTTATCGATATCATCGGCGGGTTCATATACGATTATGTGACGACCGCTGAATTCCTGTATATGATGCTTGTCGAGCAGGGATATATGCAAAGAGATCAATTTCATCATATCGCCGGAACGGGCCACGCGGGCGGCGTGTTCGATGATCCCCGCTGGAGCGATGTCCACGAACGCTACGAATCATACGAACGTATTTCTCTGCGGACATGGGCCTTCTGGATCGATACGCATTATCTGAGCGGCAGGGACTATTCCCTCACGGTCGAGGGAGATAAATTCCGCGTGCATTACCATGATTTTCGCTACCCCCGGCAACCGGTGAATACATACCAGGAATGGCTGTCCAAGCGCGAGATATACCTGTATCTACTGGACGAGGCCGGCCGGCGGGGTGACGGCGGCGCGAAACAGGCGAGCGATTCTCCGATCGCAGAATGGTTCAAAACAGCCCGGAATGCTGCAGGCGCAACAGAATCCGGGGTTGAGGCCGCGATGAGCGGGTTGATGGATGCGGCAAAGCAGAAAAACCATAAGGCGCTGGAATATCTTGCCGACCTTCTCCGCAGCCCCAAAGTCGCGGTTTCCGTGCGGTGCGACGCGGCGCAGGCCCTGGTGTTCATTAATAGAACAGCGGCATGGAATACGCTCGTGCGGCACACGAAGCGGTCGCTTGAAAATATCACGCAGGATCCCGGCAAATTCGCAGAACGGAAGCAGATCGTGCTTGCGGTTTTTGACGCGTTAGTGAAAACCGGGAATTACCAGTCGTTTGCTGATTACCTGAGCTATTTCTATTTCTTCGGGCCTGACGACCAGATACGCGCGCGGGCGCGGGAAACACTGGATATTGTTGCGCAGGAAGAATTCGCCCTGGCCCGCGACGAAATCGATATCCTCATTGAAATGGTAAAATTCACCCTTGATAAAGAGGTTTTGCAGGAAGTGTTGACCCGGCTCGCAAGATCGCACGATCCCCGGGCCCGCAAGGTCGTAAAGTTATACGCCGGCAGTCTCGACAGCGACCTGCGCAAGACCGCGCGCAGGCTCCTGTTCAAGAAGGACGGCGGCAGTGTTGATCAGTTGATCTCGGAGTTCATCGAGCAGGGCCGGTTGCCCGCAGCCCAAGAGTTTGTTAGGACCGGGCCAAAACCCACTCAGAAAGAGATGATCATCAAAGATCTTATCGTTCTGTCTTATATTATGGAACACGGCGAGGCGTCAACCGCGGGGATTTATCACGGCCTGGGCTGGAGCGAAAAAGAGACGAGGAATTCCCTCAAGCGGCTTCTGTCAGCAGCCATCATCCAGAAAAAGGCGGGCCTGCAGCCGACATATCTCATTGCCGCGCATAGAGCAGGAGAGATCGGGGACATTGCAGGAAGGAAAAATATCCTTACATCATTGGGGCTGATCATGGACGCGCCGCGTATCAGTATCGCGCAGGTCCAGGAGTTATTGCATATAAAAAGAATAAAACAGGAAAGCCGGCTGAAATTGTTCGCTGTTTTGTATCTTATGAGTGCCGGGACCATCCGGGTTAAGGATATTGCAATGGCGCTTGGCTGGACTGAAGATGAGGCGAGGCACATACTCGGCAGGCTCATATCAAAGCATCTGGTCAGGTATTCTCAAAGAGGCGTGTATACAATCGATCCCGACGTTGCCATGCTCGTCAGAAAAAGAATCAATCATGATATTAACACCAAGCCGTTTTTTGAGCGATTGACGAGGATCGAGCAGGGAGCGTTGCTGGATGCTGAAAGTGAAATATTCCCGCATTCGCTCGCATATGATATGCATTATTGGGCTATTCAGGCAAAAGCAACGGAGCATGGTATCAGCGAATCCAAAGCGAAAATGCTGGCTGCGATTTCTGCCGGAATGAGCCCTGCGCAAATAAAGCTGTATCTGGGCATCAGCCATACCCGCCAAAAGGAACTTATTGTTGACCTGAAAGAAGCAGGTTCTATCAGGCAACAGAAAGATTCCATAAATCTTACCGCGCTGGCAAAAAGAACGCTTATCGATATCCCGCGCAAGGAACAGATACAGCAGAGATACGGCTGGCGTTTAAGCGAGTTAACAAGGCATGGGAAACCATTATTTTTACCCGGGCAGATCGATGAACTGCTTTCAATTGCGGGCATCGGAGAGCGGCTCGATGAGGCGCTGGAATATCTGGTCGGTTGCCGTGCGGGGAACCGCGGCCGCGATGATTTTCAGTTCACGGGACCGCAGATCATCCGCATTTTAAAAAGCAGCTTTAGCACGGTCGAACTTCAGGAATTGATCTCCTTCTTGACCCAGCGCCTCGGTATCTATGAGGGCAAAAGCATAACCAGGGCCGTCTATAAAGGCTGCACCCGCGCGGTTCTGGAAGATTTTCTTAAGGCAACAGACGGGACTCAGAAACAGCTGCGGCATTTGTTCCTGAACGTGTTATACAGCGCCAGGCCGGTCGAGGAAAGCATCGCGGTCATACGCCGCTTGTGGCGGCAGAGGCCGGGAGAGCGTTACGATATCGTATCGCTTATCAGGTCCCGGCGTCCGACAGAGGAGATCCTCCTTAAGAACGGCGTATCGACCGTTGTGATGGATCCTGGCAGGGAATACGCGCCCCTTATGGTCACTCAACTGATCTTTCAGGCAGAGGCGGATGCGCTTCGCCGGCTTGCTGAGGCGGACCCGGAGAGGTTCGTAGCGGCGATCGATGGTATCACAGCAAGCAGGATCCTGAAAGACCTTATCTCTCAAAGCGCGGCTATGAGGAAGTCCGGCAAAGAGATGAAGGCCATTATTGCAGCAGCCAGGAAGCAGGCAAAAACGTCTCGCGTCTCAGAGTATAGGGACGGCGGCAGAAAAGCGGCGCTTGAGCGCGTGTATCAGTCAGTCGATAAGGGCAACATATTCCTCGCCGATCAGGCGCTGGTCTGGCTTATTTTCGGAAGGAATACGAATGCCGGCATGATCGATCCCTGGGAACAGTCGAATCTTCCATGGCCTCGGACGGCATATGAAAATTGGCTGCGGCTGGCCGCATTTGACGAGCGCATGATCCAGGCGCTTTTGACGCCCGGCACGATTCTTCTGGGCAATGCCGCGGATAAGCCCCTAAAAAGCTATCTGCTTCCCCACGAATACTGGCACAGGGTATATCTGTCGCTGCCTGCAGGCCTGCGGATGGAATTCGATCGCGCATGGGATATGCTGCCTTTCGGATGGAAGAACGGGATCGTCAATGGCTTGTGGCAGGGAAGTTATTCCGAGCAGGAATACAGCGATGAGTTCTGGGCCATGGTCATCGCGGAGTTAAGCGCAATGAAGGCGAAGGAATCCGGTTATTATTCTCCGGCGATCAAAGAGATAGCCGGTATCCCGGCAGTCAGCCAAATTCTGTCAGATTACCGGCTTTTGGAAATGCATACGAGGGCTCTTTCTGCTGGGGTCAGCATTACCATGCTGCCGTCGGCACGTGCGGACGGCGGCGCCGAGGACGGCGACAACGAGCTGCTGACAGGTCTTCTTGCCATGAAGCACATAGGGGTTGCGGAAGAAATCATTCACGGCTCCAAGGAAATAAACGCCGAGTTTGAGGAATTCATGTTCGCGTTCATTCAAATGCCGGGGGATGAACGGCGGGAAGAGCTTATGCGCTTTCTTAATCAAAGGATCCCTGCGTACGCGCGCAGGGCTCTTCAGGTCAAACCATGGGTCAGGATCATGGCTGTCGATGCAAGGAACAAAAGATACTTTTATTTGTTTGACCTTATAACCGAAGAGCGGAGCATGGGAGAAGTGACCGACGAGGTCGCCGACGGGATAGAGCGCGGCTGTTATACGCGCCGCGACAGGAATTTTGCGCAGGAAACAATGACGATCGAGCAATTGCTCGCGGCCCTTGAGACATTTAAGATCATCAGACAGACCCGCGCGGACGGCGGTGAAGAAAACGCATCGCGGATCGTTGACATTGCAACAATACTTGCGCGGGCAGGAGAATCAACGGAAAATATTGGCCCGATGCTCGAAAGTATGGAAATGGCGCTTAGCCATGCGCCGGTCATTTCCGATGAAGCCGCGCTCAATGAACTGGCAGATTTGCTTAAGGACCTGGCGGTCCACGTGTCAGGGCTGGACGAAGACAATAGACAGCGGCTTATGATCCGGCTGATTGCGCAAAGCTTATACGGCCACAGTTTTTACAACGTCATGACGGTCCTGGAATCAAATTCCAACAGGGTATTGATAGGCGTTATCGCCGAATTCAAGGAAGCTCTCGAGGAATATGAAAACGACCGGTTCAATAACGAGATCGACGACTACCCGGTAACGTATGAATGCGATCTCGATGCGTTCATTATGGACATCGTCGATACCGGCATCCCGGAGGCAGTATCCGCCATAGATAATTTCATCGTGCTTGGCCAGATGGCGGGTATGGATTGGGAATCCATGAACGCAGTCCTGTATTTCATGAGCATGGCAGGCAGGAAGAAAAAGGTATTCCTTTACCTGGCGAAGGAAGAGAACGCGGCCAAATACGCGAGGGTCATGAAAGTCCTGTGCGAGGAAGGCGCTGAAACCGGCGCGGCCTTTTGGTCAGGGCTTCAGGACAGGCATGAATGCGACGTTTTTGAGCCGTATCTCGACCCCGGCGTTATCGAAGAGGCGTTTGCGATCATCACGAATGAAGAGCAACGGTCCCCGGGCTTGATCGTTCATGCAAAGGATATATGGGCACGGACCCGCGGCGAAGCGCGGATCGACAGGATACTCATGCTCGCCGGCCTGCGGAATTATGAACCGGAGTTCTTTATGGAAGATCCGGAAGATGAGGAATTCTATGATTTTGACGGCGGAGAAGAACTCAGCCCGCAGGGCAAAAAATTCAGCGCGAAGATCCGGGGATTAAGCCCGATAGCCAGGATACAGGCGTATTATCTCGAGGCAGAGCGACGGAAAACCTTTGATAACGTTTCCTTTATGATAGCAGTATTTTTAAAGTTTCTCGATCTCGATACCGACCGGCCGATGACCGTTATCCATATCGGATGCGGCAAGGCGGCGTTATTGAAAAAAATGACCGCAGAATACCCGTTGATAACAGGGATCGGCGTAGATTGTTCCGGCGCGCAGTTAAGAACAGCCGTGCGAGGAAATAATTCCGGCCGCAGCATGCATATCATTAAGGGCGTAGATGGCGCCATCGGCATACGGGACCATTGCGCCGATATCATGATCGTGGAAACGGTGGAGCATATGGTAAAGGCCGAAGCATCTGTTCGATTCCGCGAATGGATACGGATATTAAAGCAGGGCGGAACGCTGATATTGAACGTTACTGACGCATCGGATCCGACGATCCGCAGATGCATGCTTGATCCTGCGCGGCTGGTCGGCGTGCCCATCGAATACTGGAAGGAAACCGATGTATTGGAAGCGGCCTCTCGGAACGGTTTTGAATTGATCGGGAAGAAGAAATATCCGGTTGCCTGGGAAGGCAAAAAATATCCCCACATCTTTTATAAATTCGGGATGAATGCCGCGTGTAAGGATGGAGGGTATATTCGCTATGGAGGGACTCTGCATGACCGCGAGGACGCGGTGATCGTGCATGAGCTCGGATACGGCATGACAGCCGCACATTGCCCGTTCCCGTTCATCAAGACCTATAACCTGTGCCAGTGCCCGGCGTTGTTACTCCTCGATCCGGAGAAGCATATTCTCCAGCTTGCGCATTTTGACGGGTTGACTACCGTAAGCGCTTCTGTGGACCGCATGATAACGGAACTGGTATCCGGTTATAATGTCGAGACATCCAATGTAGAAGCGGGATTGATTGGGTCGGTCGAAATGGATTCAGACATGGCGCTTCGGATCCAATACGAATTGGGATTATATGATATCCGCGATGCCTGTATTGATACGCGCGGCCAAGACCGGGCGGTCATTGCGGACGCGCGCACAGGGGTTTATTTCGATATTATTGACGTCCGGGAGGAGGATTTTCAATATTTCCTTTCTCCGGCGAGGATACACCTGAGTAACGAAGATTTTGAGGCTTTATCTCATGATGCGGGCACGATCCCGCTGCGCAGGGTCGCAGATCCCAACGGCCTTGCGCAAAAAGCTTTCTTTGACGGCGGCAGTAAGGATCAGATCGAAGCCGAGTTGAAATCGGCTCTTGAGGAAACTGCCCGCTTATTGCGCGATGATCCTGGCAGGCAGGACCTGGGCGAGCAATTATCCGGCATGTTCCCGCGCGTGAGCGTGCTGGCGCTGTATCTGACGGTTATGACATCAGTGGAGACGAAGGATATTCTGCCGTTGCCTTCGCCTATTGAACAGGGCATATTTGATTCGATGATAGATCCTCATGTTTTGCTTGCCGACAATGCGTTCCTGAAAGAGTGGGAAGCCCTTGATCAGATCAGCCGCAACGTCGCCGGAATGGTCATGCAAACCGGAGATATAAGAATTGCCGCAGAGAAGCTTGGGATGCCTGAGAATTCCTTGCGGACTTATTTAGCAGTCAATGTCGGCTGGCCTGATTTTCCGGTGATCCGCACATATATAAATGAAAACAAGGCGGTGTTTGTCCTACAGGAACGCAAGCTCTATCCGATATTGCTTGATCTGAAGGAAAAGCACGGCTGGGTCGGTTATATAAAGATAAATAAACATTTGCGAGCTCTTTCCATCGTAATATCCGGCGGACAATTCAAGCGCCTGATCAAGAAGATCATCATACGCCATCCGGACCTGGAGGGCCTTGTTGGTGAAAAAGAACCGGAACTGGATGCGCAAAAGATCTGTTCCACATACCGGACTGGGGAAGGCTTTGAGCAAGCCTTTAAAAGGATCAGAAAAGAGTATCCTCATTGTGTTGCGCCGGCATTATATTTAAGGATCAGAACAGATGACACGTGTTCTGTTCTTCGGGAGCAGTTGCAGCAAGAGGGGATTTCATTCAGGTTTAATGCCGAATCAGCGTTGTCCGATCCCGCGTTCGTTGTGGAATGGAAAGGACTGACTGAAACGGAAACGAATATCATCGCTTTGGCTTTTGAAGGAATTACGCGCAAACAGATCGCAAAGGAAACAGGATATTCATTGATGACGGTGCATCTTTGCCTGGGCAAAAAGCATTTAAAAAGAATCCCGGTTATCGCGGCGTATCTTGCAAAGGCGTTAGAAGGAACCAGGGCGAGCGCGGTGATCCAGCCTTTGTGCGGGCAGCGGACATTTATTGATTGGGAAACAGCCAGGCGCATTATCTCCACGTGCAATAGTTTCGCAGCGCTCTATGAAGCGGTCAAACCGGGCTCAAAAAGGATCGATCGGCTTGGGTTATATCTGCTTCTTTACAGGCACCCTGAATTTAAAGAGTTGTTGCTTGCCTTACCGGCCCCTGAAAGCGAAGGGGTCAAGTTCGGCATTGATCTGAATTCCCTGCTGGCAGACATCACGTTCATGACTGACCTTGGTCGTCTGACCGAGAACGAAGTTTTGATCACCGGAGCGGTGCTTGACAGCGGCAGTTATCAGGAAGCGGCGCGGCAATTAAGATTCCCGAGCGCGTCCCATCTTCGAACAATAGTTGAGCAGCAGATCAGAAAAAGGTCGCCTTATATCGCTGATTACCTGGCAGTAAATACGACCTATCAAGCAAAGCCCCTTTCCCCGGAACAGCAAGCATCCATAGAGGAGATTGTGCGTGAGCTTATTGATGCGGGTGCAGTGGTGACGAACGTAGCGGTTGAGGCAGGACTGATACAAAGAAACATCGTTTTGCCGTCTTTCTCGGAACTTGATCATCAGATCAGGCTGATACAGGAAAAACACCGCGAATCCGTCAGGATGGACCGATCGCGGGAACCCAGAATAAATTGGCAGGCAGTGGAGGCATGTTTCCTTGAGACCGGGAGTTTCGAGAAGGCGTTTCAACTCATGGATGCGGAATACCCGAATATGAGCCGTTTTGGCTTCTATCTGGAGGTGCATCTGAAACCGGAATTAAAGATCATCGCGGAATCTCTGTCTGGTGAGAGCAAGTGTTTCTATTTTATCCTTGATCCGGATGAATTGCTTGCCGATGAAAGATTTGTCTCTGCATGGAACAGCATGGACGGCCAACGCAAGAACTTCGTGGGCGCCTGCCTGGAAGCCGATAGCCTGAAGGATGCTGCCCAAAAGCTGGGAATGCGAAAGAATGCCGTGCAAAGCCGGCTAACCGATCGTATTTATCCGGAATATCCGGTGATCAAAGCGTATATGAAACTTCGATACAGCTCTGTCATGAGAAAATATTCCGTCGCTATTCCCTTTATGAAAGAATTCTTGCTTCGGGAAAAAGATACCGCGGTTCGCGTGAACTTCAAAGAAATAAGGATCGAGCTGGCAGAGCGCGGCATTAGATTGACGCCGCGCACGGTGGTGAAATATACCACGAGACTTCTGAAAGAATATCCTGATCTTGGGTATGAGATAGCGGGCGGGAAGAGGGGTTATCTGGTGGTCCGGGGAAAAGAAAGAATAAGTATCCCGCACTCGGAGCGCAGAAAGGCCGAGCATAATATCATCAATATTTTTGATACCTCCGTTGAAGAAGCCAGGATCTTGCTTATGACCGCGCACCGCCTGCCCGGTCTTGCCTCTGCGCTGGCTGATCTCAGGCAGCGGGGGCTTATCGATTACGGGGAAGACGCGATCAGCGGTTTTGGCGCCGGCATCGAACAGATAAGCCCCAGGACGCAAAGGGTCCTTAAAAAACAGGCAAGGGAAGGATTAATCATGAGAACGATCCCTCGCGCAGGATATGATCCTGAACTCGCGCGAGACCAACTGGCCGAAGAGGGCCTGGATATAAGTATTAAGAGCCTCAGTCTGTTGGTGAATGCTCTGATGAAAACAGACAAAATATTCGGAACTGCAATGCAGGAAAACTGGAAGGTATGGCAGGCAGGGATAAAGCGGGTGAAGGCGCAATCGTATCAGGCAAGGTTGGAAAGCAAGCAGGCCGAGAAGATCGAACTTTATCTTCCGATGCTGCGGGCAAATAATTATAATCCCGAGTTGACCGCCGGGGCTTTTCAAAATGCAGGCCGGCAGGTCAGTGCGCGTTCTGTTGCTGTTTTTGTCGGATGGTATAAGAAGGAGAACGAGGCTTTCAGAAAAGAAATGGAGCCGCACGAGAAGGAATGGCAGGCGCGAAAGAAAGGCATGATCTCCCAATGGAAAGGGACATATAACAAGAAAAGACGCGCAGCGCGGAATGCCGTAACCCTGGCTAAACAGGCCGCAGTCCGTCAGGCAGGGTATGACCTGGATAAGGCCGTAGAGATCCTTCGTTCGCAGAAAATATCAGCCAAACCCCTGGGACTCCAGCAATCGATAGGCAGATGGACCAGGAACGATGAACAATACCGAAAAGAGATCCAGGAGCATAAGCCTGGATGGCTCAAGGAATCTGTAGAAAAAAGAGAGCGCAAACAGCGGTTACCGGTTAAATCGACTGGGCCTGCGGCAAAAACGCAAAAACCGGCCGCTGAACAGGCGCATGCTCGATTGAAGGCAGTCATCAGGGACGCCGGATATAAACGCGGGATTGCTGAAGAAGCGGCGATAAGGAAACACGTGGTCAGGAATAGGAGAAGTTTTGGGCAGCTTCTACGTCAGGTTTGCGCAAAAGACCCTGCTTTTATGCAGGAATTGAGCGCGCATAGCTGGCAGGACAGCAAAGCATCGGCGAAGCCGAAACACAAAGTTAAAAAATACGAACCTGCAGTCGAAGAGGAAATACCCGTTCCTCCAACACGGCCTCTTGAGGAGCGAGCCAAAGAAGCGATACAGGCGGTCCTCGATAAACGTTTACAGAAACGATCCAGTATTGATTCTGTAACTATGCTTGAGATATTGCGGGAGATATCTCCGGGCATTACCTGGGGCCAGGCTGTTGCGTGGACCGATGAAGTGATCGCTGAAAATAACAAAATAGATTATAGCCCGATATGGCGCTCTATCAAACGGCAGACAACGGCACAACCGCAACCTCCGGCACAGGTATCGTCCGGGCCGGGACATGACACGAAAACCATTTCCTTCAGCGGGACAAACCAGAAAGAAAGGGCGCCTCCGTTGACCGCAGGTTGGGCCCGCCTCTTGAGCGAAGGCCATAAAGATGAAGTGCGCATGGCCGGCATCCTGTTGCGCAAAGAATGGAACAAGACAGAAATAAACGCAAAAACCCTTGCCGACGCCAGCCCGTTTGGCGCGTATCTATTCAAAAAAGACCCCCGCTTCCTGCAGAATTTCTCGGATCTCCTGCAACATCACGGCATCCCGCTTATAGTAAAGCACGATAAAGACAGATGGCATGTCAACGCTGAGGCGAGGTCATCTTTGACCAGCTCGATCCCCGCCGTGTTCACCAAAAAGGAACCGACTACTGACCAGGAATTCTTTGCGCTGCTTAAAGAGATCTGTCGAGCGCATAAGATAACGGATCAAGAAGGGTTCCTGGAAGGATTTGCTGCAGCCGAGAGAATAAACGCATTGTATCCTGAATTGATGATCACGTTCGCGTGGCTTAAGAATAAGCCGTCATCGGGATTGAACGCTCGTTCCTGGGATGAGACATTTCTCCTGTATGCGGCGCAGGAGCTTGGCCTGGAATCCTCCATGAAGCGGATTGTTTTTGTTATGGACGAAACGGAGCAAGCAGGGTTCAAGGTTGATGAAACTCTTCTTGAGACGATCAATACCGGGGATATGAAATTCAACACGCTCAAAGGCCTGCGCAGGTACCTGACAGGTCTGAGGTCGGAGTATCCTGAATTCGGCAAGAAGTGGACAGAGCAGGAGCAGCTCGAGGAGAAAGAGCGCAGAAGAGCTGAAGATGCGTTGCAAGCCACGCTCAAGCGCCAGGAAGAGGAGAAGCGCAGACTGCAGAAGGAAAAGGCGGAACAGGCAGACGCCGCCGCGCAACGCAGGCTGCGTATCAAAGAGATACTGTATTCCGAAGGCGCGCTGCAAGTTGCCATACAGATCAAGAATTCGGGCGGCGTAGTGACGAATTCGTCCTTCTCTGCAGCATTGACGGAATCTTTGCGCAATGAAGGCATGGATATCAGGATCAGCGAGAAAGATATTCTTGATAGCGTGGGCAATGTCCGTGTCTTATTCAAGCGCCATCCGGAGCTTTTCAGGAAAGACAAGCATGTGCCATCGTCTCCCGAGCGGGAAAACGAGATCAAAACCGCGATCAAAAACATCCTGCAGCCCAGGCGGATCAGCGGCGAACAAATAGCGACCAACGACTTGTATACTACGGTAAAAAGGATCACGAATTACCCGGGGACCCATGAAGCGTTCAATAAGCTTCTCAAGGCTGTCTTTAAAGAGACTCCGGGCCTGCAATTCGCAGTCACTGATGTTTCCGAGGACACCAGGTCGCACCTGCCGTATAGAATGAAAGATCGCAGGCAGGGAATTCCCGGAGACGCCGCTGCCGGCTTGAACAAACCCACATTCAATGAGTGCTGTTTGGTCGCTTCGGATATCAAAGACGAACTCGGGGCTATTCCCAACGAGATGCTTTTCAGGGCAATGGTCGCAAAACGGCTTGGCCAGGCAGGGTATGACGCCAGAGATGTGGATATCAAGAAGGTTATACAGGAGATCACGAGCTGGCGCTTTGTTCAGCAGCAAAAGAATTCCGGGGCTGCCAATGGCAATCATCGCGCGGACGGCGGCAGGATCGACACATTTGCCTGCGGCCTTGTCAGCAAATACATCGACGGCATATCGCAGGGACGGATATCGGAGTTGACCGACCGGTTATGCGACGATGACCAGTCAGCGATCGGCGAAGCGGAAAGCCTTATACCCGGGCTTCTGAGGTTATTGAGGACAGAGGCCTGCTATAACGAAAAGATCAGCGCGATCAGCCTGATCGCATGGGCTGCCGAGAGGGGCAGCTATAAGGCTGCGCGTGCTCTTAATGATATCCTCGCCGCAAAGAATATTTCGTATGACCTGAGGGATTACACGTTGCACCGTATAGATGCGTTGGGGGAAGAGCGGAATGAGCAGATAGAATTATATCTTGTTTCTATCCTGGATATTCTCCGATCGCCCGAGATCCCGCTTGCCTTCATGGGCAAAGCCATCGGTATTCTTACCCATGTCCTGGAATCGACGCTCGAAACCGAAAATACAGCCGCGAACAAACGCCGTCTTATCAAGGAAATAGTTGCGGACCGACGGTCATTCTTAACCGATCTGATCCTCACTCAGAACAATGAAGCCGGCTATCCTGCTCTCATGGCGTTAAAACTGTTTGCGGAAGCAGACCACGCTCATAGTATCGCAATCATCGAAACAATGATCAACGCCGGTGCGCCGGACCGGAGGCTGCTTGAGGAGTCGTTGAATATTTTATCATCGTCAGATGTGAGCCAGCAGTATGTATCAAGTGCCATCAGACGGCTTATCCCGTCGCTGGAAACTCTCATCACTGATAAAAATAAGGAAGATTCGCTGCAAAGGCGCGCGGTCACCGTCGTTTCACGGATGCCGGTAACGATCCAGGGCCCTGTCGTGGAGTGTGGCCAGCTTGAATTTCCGCGTGTGGGGCTTGCGCAGATACTTGAACGGGTCCAAATGATAAACCCGCGGAACCCGAGGTTTATTTCGCGCAGCCTTGTGTATGACCTTGATAAGGGCAAGACCCTCATGATTAAATTCGTGCGAGAACTTGAATCTCACCGGCCTTTGCTCAGAGAAGCGTTCTGGCAGGAGCTCATCTGGCGGGATATATCGTTTGAAGGCGTGCGGTGGGATATACCTCAACCCCTGGCATTTGACAACACATATGTCATTTCCATACCGGATCTCCCTGTTGCGGTCCCGGACCGGCTGGTTCTGCATCCCGATCATCTTGCCATCTGCGCGATCGCCGAGAACGAATATTTTTCCTATCCGAACGACCGTGATCCGGCCAAACGGGTTTCTCCTGAAGCATGCAGGGAGATCCTGGGCCGTTGCGCCTATCTCTTCGGAAGCCTTACTGCGAGGGGAATAATCCATACGGATATCATCCCGCTTTTCCATAACCGCACGCAGGCGAACCGCAGGCCTGACCGCGGCATATACCGCTGGTGGCAGATGGGAAGGCTTGACAGCTGGCTTGCGTCATGCGATTACCCGAATTTCGGGGTCACGGGCGTGAGGGATCTTGAGCATCTTGTTTCATGGGGCCAGGGCGATATTGTAGACGGTTACCATGACCAGGAAGGCCTGTTTCATATGCTCGGCACCCAGATGTTTGGCTTGTTGCTCGTGGCAGGCAGCTATTTCCGTAACGCAGACCGGGGCAGAAGAGGGCCTTCGCCGGACCTGTTTGACCGGAATGAGTTCCTCTTAATGGTAAACGCCATATTCGCCGAATATTATCACGGATTTGTTTCAGTCCCCTATAAGGCTGCGCTTCCATTCGATCCGGGGAAGCTTGTTGACAGGATGATCAAGGAGATGGGCAATGACCAGCATATGCTTGAGGTTTTGAGGGCAAGCGACCAGGCGCTGATGTCCTTTGAGGAATTCTGGGGTTATTTGCAGGACCGCGGATACGATTGGCGGGAAATACGCCGTTTGAGCGCGAAGTATACTATGGATGATATCGAAATTATGTCCGGGCCGCACCTGGGCGAGTTTAACGGCAGGATCTCATTGCCTGAAATGATCGACGCGATCTCAGCCATGTCTGCGCTGTGCATGTGCGGCGCCTGGCAACGGAGGCATGACCGCGATGGCGCGCGCGCGGACGGCGGAACCGGCGCGCAGGCGCTGCCGGCGGAACTCAGGGCAGAACTTGGTGCATTCGATAGCATGGATCGCGTCGATATTTCCTTCAGCAGGGTATGGGAAGCAGGCATAGGGATCAGCAGGCTGTGGCAACAGAAGAAGGTGAGCGAATTCGTGATCAATGAGCTGTTGTGGAAGGAAAAGCGCGTATTTCAGGAAATAGCGGTTCTGGCTGTCGAGAATGCGCTGAAGGATCAAAAGGAAAAACATCAGTTCTACATTTCCATACTCAGAAAACCATATTCCAACCAATATAAGTATCTTTTTATCCAGGCCATGAAGGCCCTTGGAGCAGATGCCTTGAGGCCGCACACACGGGAATTATACCGGTTTCTCAAAATCCGGGGCTCGAGCGGATCAGAGGTAGTCATGACTGCCCTGGAGATCTTGAGCGGCATGAAGGATAAAGCTGCAGTCGAGCATATGCTCGCGCCGAACATTTTGACAATGGGAATGCCTGTGCGGATTACGGTTGCGCGGGCATTGGCTACAATCGGCGGCCCTATAGCGGTCGAATATCTGATCCAGGTGTTCGGTAACCGGTATCGGGATACCTCAAAGGACTGGAGGGAACGCGTCGCGGCTATGATCGCCCTTATGGAGATGGAGGGGACGTATGCCGGCAGGAAGGCGCAGGCGCCGTTGAAGAAAATCGTTGATAATCGTGACGAAGAAGAGATCGTGCGTTTTTCCGCTGAGATCACCCTGTTTGTTTTAGACGGCACAATGACGGTCCCGGCAGCGAAGAAGCAGCTTGCGGGTATCATCAAGATCATTGATCTGTCGGTCGAAAAAGGCAGGAACAGGTATCAATTCTATGCCGACGGCGGCATCGAACAATTGAGGAGAAAAGAGGGGCCCTCATCTACCGTGGCTGGTGTTTGGGCCACCTCTTCCTCAATTATAAAGCAGGACGGCGGTTATGACGAAGAATTAACGGATATTTTTGCCGAGCTCGGATACGCGGGAAAAGGCCTGGAACATATCGTTGAAACATTCAAGTCGCAATTCCCGCGTGAAGAAATTGACGAAATAAGAAAACGTTACGCTGAAGCTGCGCGTAACGCTGAACGCAATGCGGAAATAAGGGCGTGCTTGTATCAAGCGATATCATGCGAGATCGGCATTCAGCGTATAAAAAGCGGTTTGATCCTTGGGAATTCCCAACATCCGTTGTTACGCAGCCTTGTGGTGGATTACACAGGCGATGATATTTTTGCGCGGGTCCTTGAGTCCGAGACCATGCCCGCACGCCTGAAGCCGCAGCAACACAAATCGCTTGCAGCCTGTGCATCTATGAGCGTCATCAGTGACATCCTGTTCAGGCTGTGCGGGATTGACGCGTTATGCGCTACATGCCCCGATCATGTCTTAAATCTCCTGCCCGTTGAGGGAGATCGCTTTATCCTTGCCGACAATACGCTTCTGGAGATACGAGAGATATATCTTGACCGGTATTGCCTGCGTAGCGGCAACAGGTATGTTTTGCGTGAAGAATACCGTATGCCGGACAGATTGCTCCGTTTCCTGCGGCGCAGCGCCAAAAAGAAAAAGATTGAACGCCACCGGTTAACCCCCTATGAGCTTATCAATTATTATCAATGTCCCATGATCGTCAGCGGCGCGCATACGCAGATCGCAGTCCTTCTCTATAATATCGGCATTGTGTATACGAGGCTTGGGATGCCGGATAAGGCATTAGATATTTTCAACAAGGCGGCTGCCGTCAACTCCGGCCTTGACGAAGTCCACCGCGAACTGGCGCGCGCCTATCTTATAAAGAAGGATTTTGAGCGGGCAGCGGCATCCATTGACATGTGCCAAATGCTTGATCCTTCGGTAGCAGAATATCCTGCGCTGAAAAGTCTTATCCGTCATCTTTTAGGTGATGAAAAGGCGGCAATGGAGCAGGCCATCGTTGCCATGGAATTGGACGCATACCAGCAAACCGTATTTTCGACAAACCCCGCATTACTGCTGAAAGCCTGGGCGGACCCGCCGTTGAAAATGAGGATCGACGCGGTCATTGAGCGCATGAGAGACCTGCAGGAAAGAGAAAATAATCCGCCGGATCCTGATTTCTCCCTGGCCCGATCCCTGTTCGACGGCGGCAGCCATGATGAGGTGGGGCGCATTATTGACGACGCGCGCACTGCGTTGCGCGAGGCTGCTGATATTGTGAAATGGCGCAGGCCGCAATACGGCTGGGAAGGTGAGGCGTGCCTTGCGAACTATCGGCTGCTGATGAACGGGCTCATCGAACAGATGGCTGCGAGGATTGAATCCCTTGAACCAACGGACATCGCGTTTATTGCTGCGCATGCCGCCGGCCTTGGATCAATGGAATTTGAGCTGCAATATGTCCTGGAGTCCGCAATTTCAAAGGCCCAAAAACAAACAAAGAGCAATGACGGCGGGGATCTATTGCTCTGGGCAGGGTACGGCGCGTCGTTTGCGGCCGGTGCGTTAACCCTGTGGCTTCTTTGTTATGCCGGGGAAAAAGGCAGCTTCGGCAGGCGTCGTGCCAGGCAGGCAAACGCATCTCAGGCCGCTGCGGAATGCGTTATGGGATCGATCTTGGCCGTAAGCTTTTATTACGGCCGCGCATATGTGTTTTCGCTCGATCAACTCGGCCCGCTTGGCTTTGCAGCTGGTTTATATATATCAGGAGGATTCTTGGGCGCCGGATTATATGACCTCAAAAAGGTCGCGGAGGACACGCAAGCAGACGGCGGGCAGCGGCGCAGGCCCACAGACCCGGATTATCAAGATTATCTCGCGGCCCTTAAGGCCCTGTATGTAAGCTGGAAAGAAAAGAAGGCCGGCGGCGCAGATGACTCGGCGGCATTGATCAGTTACGGGCAATTAAAGGACAATCTTGCCGCCAAATATAAATGGATATCTCTGGAACGGCTACGCCGTGACCCGGCCCTTATCGAGGTTTTTGCAAAGCATCCTGAGTTTATCGATATGATGAAGATCGAAATAAAATCAGTCGTCGTCGATAATGCGTTCGGCCGCTGGCTCATGCAGCAAACCGGGATCGCGCCCCATAAGGCCCTCGCTCAGGCCATTTCCGATAGATATCCGGAGTTCCAAAAGAACCCGATGTATGTTTTGTTCAGTATCATTTATTTATACCCGCATCTGACCGCGCTGAGACCGTATAAACCAGGCAAGCCCGCGGGCGGTGAGCCCTCATACACGGATTATCTTGCGGCGCTTAAGGCCCTGAATGAACAGCAGCAGGCAGGCGCGATGACCGGCGCCGATGGACAGGCAATCCCGGTCAGTTACAGCCGGCTGAGGGAAGAGCTTGTCAAAGCGGACAGGTGGATACCGCTTGACCGGTTGCGCCGGGCTCCCGGCCTGATCCGCGTTTTCAGTGAGCATCCTGAATTCATAGATATGATGGAGGTTAAGGTCGGGTCAACGGTCATCGACAATGCGTTTCTTCGCAGGATCGCAGCCATGCATGAAACAATGACCCATAAGGCGATAGCGCAGGTTCTTGGCGAACACTATCCGGCATTGCGCAGTAACTCCATATCCGCGCTTACCATGATTTTCTACGCTCATGCGCATGCGGCTGCAATAAAACCCTTATCAACATACACGCTTGTGCGCACCCAAGGGGTAACTCCTTCCTATGAAGATTATGAGGCAGTATTCAACGCATTAGCGAAGGTTTGTATACATGGACAAAACGTCATGCCTGTTACCTGGGCCGAGTTCGGACGCATCATGCGCGCCCCCGGCATTTTCTTCAAGGACGATCCGGCATTCGCTGATAAATATTTTCACTTTAATTTTTTTACCCGTATCGAGGATCCGGTGTTTGCGGAAGTCCTTGCAGCGAATCCGCTCTTTATGAAACTGATCAAAACATGTTCAAGCGGCGCCGAGGCTGACCAGCGGATGGATGTGCATGCGCATGGCTATGCGCCGTGCCGCGTCCCCTTGACCGAGGCAGGGCGGCGCAGGATCAAGGCGGAACGCCGCAGCCTGGAAGACCGCGCGATCATGGCTCTCGTGGAAGACGCCGGTTTTGAGGTCACCGACGAGACTCGAAGGGCGCTTGCTTCCAAAGGCATATTCTTTGACAGCAACGAGGCTCTGCTGAGGTATATATCGCTTTTGAGAAAAGAAAATCCTGAGTTTGACCGCGGATATGCGGCGTCTGTTGTGTCACGGCAAGAACGGGAGGACAGGATCGTCATGCGGGAATATGAATCAGCGGGATGTAAAGCCGACGAAGAACTCCTGCGAGGGCTGCACGCTTCCGGCGCTGTCCCGCAGCTTAATACGGTCAGGACGCTGAACCGGCACATAACTGGGTTGAGGAAAAAGTATCGGGAATTCGACAATATTTGCAGCCGGGCGGACGATGCGCGGCCTTCGCGCAAAAAGCGCGATGAGCGGATCATGGCAGTTGTCGAAGCAAACCGGTTTAATGTTACCGAAGACCTCCGTAAACAACTTGCGATGGAAGGTATTGAATATAAAGAGCTGAGAATTCTCAAGCATAAGGTAGGCATATCAGCTATGGCACATCGGAGCGCGCAGCCGGTCCAGGAGCAGGCACAGGCTCAACCGGCAAAAGAGCCGCCTGCGCAGGGCCCGGTTACAAAAGATGCGCCTCCGCAGGAACTGAATGACGCGGTTTTGAATGAACGTGACCGGAATCCGGCCTTGCAGGACTGGAAAAAAGCTGCAGAGGGGCTTAAGCGGGATAAGGGGCATGTCACTGCATGGGATCTTTCCTGTGCCATGCGCTCGGATATGGATACCGCTGTCGCTATGCAAGCACGGTTATTTAAAGCATTTCCCGATTTGAAAACCTCGCGCGCTCCGAAACAGCGTACGCAGACCGTCCCTGATGATGCGCGGCGCGAGGACATATCTCCTATACCGTTGTCGCCTCGGCGTTCATCTCAAGGTGCCATAGGCCTGATGCGGGAAGCAGCCATTGCAGTTATGCGCGCGCAGGGAGGGATCCCGTCGCATTTGCTGTTCGTGACCCTTATAAGCAGGGAACTGAGGGAAAAGAACCCCGGCATTTCTGCGACTGAAATCAAATCTAATCTGAGCGCGATCATGGACCATCCTGATTTCAGGAAGGCGGTGAGGTCATTGCGCAATGATAAACAACAACAGGCGGACGGAGGCACTATTGTCTGCGGCAACGGATCGGGCGCGCAGAGAGCGCCGTATTATTTGAGAGCCCGGCAGGTGCCTGGGTTGATGAACAGCTTATTGGATGTCATGCTCCACGAGGGCGTCAGGCCTGATGTCGTGGTGTTCATTGCCGAAGAGTCTCTCCCTTTGATCGGCGTGTTCATGCAATTATGGGCCCGTAAAGGGCTAGAACTGCCGCCGATATTGGCTCCCGCGATCCATGCGGATGCGAGCAATCATGAAAATCTCGCTAACATCCGAGAACAAACCCGGAAGCATCGGGTCGCGCTTAACGGCAAGCGGATCTTGGTCGTAGACGCCACCTGTTATACGGGCAGGACCCTGCGCGCAGCAAGAAAACTGTTTACCGGCATGGGCGCGCAAAATATCCGGACATGCAGTATGGTAACACGCGCCGGCCTGCGCGGCGATATGCCTGATTATACGGGTATTCTCGTCCGGGCGCCGGATGTTTCTACTGAATGGTATAAAGAGCTTCATTCGGACAGGGCGTTCCGGGAATTTGACCAAGCCATGGCCGAAGAGGTGGAACTATTTTTGTCCTCTGTGCGCAAAGACGGCGGCAGTGCGCGGTCTATCGCTGAGATCAATCGCAGGATCGCGGGCACGGATCCGCTCTTTTGGACGCCTGTGGAAAAGATAGAACTTGGCATAGAAGAGATACATGCCGACCTTCTCCTGGATACTGCTGACAGCCGGCTCATCTTTATCCTCGGAAGCACGGGAAGCGGTAAATCCGTGATAGCCCAGTCATTGATCGAGCAGGATCCGACAGAAGGTATGTCGAGGAACGATGCCCGGCCAGGGCGGTATCTGTTGGCATGCGCTGACTGCGCATGGCTTACGGCTATAGATGGACAGCTTTATGCAATGGGCCGCATCATGGACTTATTCAACACCGGCTGGAATTTCATTGTGCGCGATGAACAGGGGCATGAGGATTGGAAACATGTCCCCGCTGTGTCCATGTCAGGGTTCAGGGAGGTTAAGGAGATCATCTATATCAGCGTTTGCAAGGATTGCGATACAGTGCGCGTTAAGCGGATTAAAGCGGCGAGCCGCCAGCCCGGCATTGCCGCATATAAGGAAGATGTCCGGACAAGCAGCGCGCGCCAGTTGATGATCCTGTCGGACCGGATGCTCAACGCGGTATTCGGCAAAAGGTTTATCCTGGTCGAGCGGCCTCAGGCGCGGATCAACGGCACGTATGTTTATCACAACGGACAATTGAAGTTCGTGACTCGCGGCGCGTCCGTTCAGACCGATGGCCGCGCCGACGGCGGCAGCCTCTCCCGCGCAAACGGGAACACGATCAAGGTCCTGCCGAATCTTGCGCGCCATGGCAGGCTCTATTTTATCGCCGATGCGTGCCATATCAGACATAACCGACACCTGTTGATCTATAATGCGGACGCGCACCATGATACCTGGGCACCGAGAAATGAATTAGAGGCTGTCCGATACGGGCCGGGCGGTTGCGTGGATATCGACGCGTGTTGGGGATGGTGGTTGCAACACCGGCGCAGGGCCGATATTGTTTTCATGCCGTCGTATCTCAGCCCGGACGGCACCGGTAAGTTGGAGCATAACTGGAATACGCCGGCGGCAAGAGCGGCGATCATTAAGAAGGCGCGGCAGGCCAAAACCGGAATGTGGGAGCAGTGGCTCACGGTTGATTTTGACTCCTATTCTTTGAAAGCCAGATTCGACTTGCAAACAAAGCCCATTTATCATATGGGGCCTGAAGAAGTCCGGGGTGAATTAACAGCTATGGCCGGGTTCTTTGAGGAGCATGGAATACTGCCGAGTGTCATCGTGCCCTGTGAGTCCAGAGACTATCTGGCTGTTACGTCGCGCATGGCAAACAGATACTGCGCTATGGTGCGTCAAACGATCATTGAGGTTTTCGAAGAGGTAGCCGACGTGGATAATGTGTGGCAGGAAGGATACGGTATTTTCGCCGACGGCGGAAGACGCGCCAGGAGCAGGCAAGACGCGCAGCCTGTGAAGACGGACACGGTCTCATATTTCTCCGTATTGCCTGAAGATGAAAGCCGGGCGAGACTGCAATTGAAAAGTCTGAAGATTAGAGCTGGCCCGGATACGCTGCTGGCCGCTTCTGTGCTCATACATCACTCTTTCCCCGTCACGCGCGAAACATTATCCCCGTTTAAAGCCGTAATAGCAGGCAACAAGCGTTTCTTGAACAAAAAAGGACTCAGCCGTTTTTACCAGAAAAACCCTCTGTTGTTGGTCCATCCCCGCCTGAAGGAAAAGATCGCATTCTTGGATAAGGAAGGATGGCGGTATGTGTACCTTCTGAAACCGTATGTGCTCCTCTTGCCGAGCAAGGTGTTTTTGTTGCCCCCGACAGCGGGGAATCTGGCGCTCATGGACATGCAGGGGTTAAGCCATCTGTACTTCAAGATTCCCTGTATACTGGGATCTGCGCATCTTGCCGGGAATCTCGAGTTCCTCGACAGGACCGGATTAAGTTATTTATACCAGGAGATCCCCGGGCTCCTCATGTTTCCCTGCCTGGCGGATAATATCAAGGCCTTGGAATTCCGAAGATTGCGCAGGCTGTATCATGATTATCCTTATCTGTTGATCTGTCCGAATGTGGCGCAGAACCTCGAATATTTTGATCGCCGGGGATTGTGGCCCCGCTACCTCAGCAATCCCGAGATCCTTTGTCTGCATCCGCGAGAAGAAATGTCCTTGCGTGGCAGGGCCCGGCGAGCCGACGGCGGTAGCACTATGGAGTGCCGCGTGTTCTTGCTTTTACCGGAGGCAATTGAATTGCGGTGCGCGCTGCTTGCCGTTGAACGGGAGCTGCCTCTTGAGATCAAAGTAAACCGCAGACAGGATATTATTGACGAGTTGCGGGCGGCCGAACAAGCAATTGCGGCATTGTCAATACGTGCCCGGGATGCTGCATCTGTTGATGAGTCCGTTGATCATCTGTTAAGGGAGTTCAGAAGGATTCTTGCTCGTAGACAGGATATTCAGGGAAACAGATGCCTGGTGATTACCTCCGAGGATATTTTAAGCTTCGGTGCCGCCCAGGGGAATGTCGCGATCGTATCGATCTACGATATGTTCTGGCACGGCGCATGCGATAACTGGAAGGTCACCATGCGGTGTACGCACGAGCTGGGCCATACGCTGGGGCTGTCTCACTGCGGCCGGGAGGCGTGCGTGATGTATCCGATCCCGCAGAGTGTGCGGCTGTGCAGTGCGTGCCGGAAGAAGATCGCGATGTATGCAAGTCCAAAAGCCGACGGCGGCAGGGAGTCTTCTGAGCGGACATCTCCGCCGACGCGCAATATCTTCGAAAACCCCCGGGAATACCGGGAACTTATATTGGACAAAGTGAGACTTACCCCCCTGCACGAATATAGAGGCAGGCATCTTATCGGCGTATTGCTGAATTATAAATGCAGGGCGGGCTGCGACCATTGTTGTTTTAAGGAACTGAGAAACAGATATTCGGATGAACAGGAAGTATTGATCAAGCGTGATAACCTGGCGAGGCTTTTACAATTCATCAATTCTGTGCGCCCGGGCCATGTGTTGCTTTCGGGGATGGGCGAGATATTCGAGCATCCGGAAGCCGTCTATACGATAGCCGAACACATTCACACGGCAGTGTTGGTGGCCATTACCAACGGCGCCTGGGCAAAGGACGAGGCGGAATGCGATAAGATCATCCGCAGGCTTCACGACGCAGCTTCCCGCAATCCTCATCATCCCAGGCTTATTGTAAGAGTCAGCCTGGATGCGTGGCATCAGGAGAAGCTTGGCTTTGAACTTATCCTGAATATCATAAGGACGTTCGAGAAAAATTACGGGGCTATGTCCGGTTTCGAGCTTCAATTTCGCTCAGTGATCGGCGATGAAACGTTTAGTGACCTCTACGGCGATCTAAAAATAACGCGGACGCAAAATATCACGCGCTCATTGCAAGAACTGACCGGCGATTACGCTTCGAGCGGTATGACCGTCAAACCCTATTTTAAAGAGACCTGCCTGACCCTGGAAAGCGGTTATTCGTTTACCATTGATTTCCTGCCCTTGTATGATTCTGACCTGAAAGCCCCTGTTCTTATTCCGGGGACGGTAACGAAAAACAGCGAAGCGTATGACCGGGAAATGGAAACACTGTATGCAGGTAAGCCTGCCGTTGCCCTTAATACCAACGGAGCGGAAGGCCTGGATTTGACGATTGCCCCCGACGGCACGATATCCCTTTGGCAGGGCGAGTGTCCCGACAACAAAGCTAACATCCTGTATGACAGCTTATATCTCGTCCAGCAGAAGTTCTTTAGCGACCCGATCACGCTGGCTTTCATAGAGAAGGGAAGCAGTTACCGGGAAGCGATCATCAATGAAGTGAACCCGCGCGCGGTCCTGAGGGCCAAGGCCATGGGTATCCGCGAGATCGTAGGCTCGACGATGTATGAAGAAGATAAGACAAGGTTGTATCTGTCACTGCGGATCCTCCAGGATTATATACAGGAGGAGAGGATCCGGCTCGAAGACCTGCCGGAAGCGATCCGGGGATTTGCCGTTCTTAACAGGGACACGCTGATTGACCTGTACCATCGTTCGGATTACAGCATTATCGATCAATATTTGAGTCTTCCGAAGGTCAGGACAAAGAATCTGGTCCGGCTCTATGAATTGATCACGCGCGGCCATTACGATGTTACAGCCGAACAAATGAAGGCCCGCGTCAGCTCAACTGCTTCCTTAAGCAGGGCGCAGGTCCGCAGGTTCCTTGAACAAGCCGAGAAGCTGTCCGGCTCTCGTCAGGCCGACGGCGGAGACAGACGGCACTCAAGTAATTTTAACCCCCAATACCGTATTATTTTCAACGTCGAGATCAGGCTGCGTGAAGCATTACAAGAGCGGATAGAGAAAGTTGTGTCCTGGCAGGAAAAGCCTGACGCGGTAACGAGTGGGCGCTCGGCGCTCATCCAATTGGCCAAACCTATCTGGCAGAAAAAGATCAGGGCAATCAAGATCAAAGGGTTGGGTAACTTCCTGGATCCGGAAAAGCCTTCGCCGCCCACCGCAGATGAATATGAATCGTGGGGACAGCCGAATATGTCGTTTGAATTCAATCCCGCGGGGGATTTCTATATCCGGGAGCTTCTTCCATCGCCTGCCGGAGGAGTGATCTTTTCCAAGGCACAGCATGAATACCAGGTTCATCAGCGCGCCTTCGCTCAAGGCTGCCCGGTCAGCGTGCCCCTGGCTTACGGAGAATATCCGGGATTACGGTATCAAGGCGAGACCCTGGGTTTTGTCGTGCTTGGCGTATCCGATATCGAAGACCGCAGGTTAGACCAACTGTGGCTCACGGATGAAATGGCCGTTGACCGGGACAAAGGGATATGTATCGTCCGGGCCTCGGACTATCTGTTCGAATCGAAAGGGTCAAGATCGATACAGGAATTTTCTATCGATGTTTTATCCGGCTGGGGCAAGACAATGCGCAGATTTCACAACGCCGGCTTCATCCACCGCGCGCCGCACGGCGAAAATTTTTCTTATGGAAAAAACGGCATCAAGATACATGATCTGGGTGAGGCAAAATACAAGAAGGAACTTGCCCCCCGGCAAATATTCATGTATCAGCTTTTCGAAGTGTCGGAGATAATGGCGAAAATATATCTCTGGCAGATCTCTCCCGTCGCGGTCTTTCTTTCGCAGAAAAATTTCAATATGTACCGCCATTTTCTGGAAGGATATTTTCAGGAGGAGATCCGCGGACGGGCAACCGGGATCAACGGGATCATCGATTCCGTCAGTTCCGCTCTGGCACAGATGAAGCCGGCTTTCCGCCAGAAAGACTTCCAGGGGCCGCGGAATTATCTTCCCCTTCAGATGATGGTTGAATTATATGAACCCATGCGCGCGGTCATGGAGAAGGAAGGTATCGCCGCGCCATGGAGCAAACAAGAATTGGCAGGGAATATCCGCGGGTGCGAACAAAGAATGCTCGAGCTTGATTCCTGGCTGAGGAAGAAGGGGGTATTAAAGTTTTTCGGTTTCAAATCCGGGCCTCCGAGGGTTTTCGGTTCGCCGGATAACCACACGGATCGTGAGAACGATCGCCGCGCCGACGGCGGAACGCGCCAAGCTGATATCCTCATCGTGGGCGCTTCGGGTCTGGTGGGCAGGGACTTGCTCGCGGCGTTCTCCCGCGATCACTCGGTTGCCGGAACGTATCTCACGCATCGCTTCCCGCGCGGATACCGTTTGGATATACGAGAGCGCAAGCAGGTGTTCTCGGTATTTGAAGCCCTCCGGCCGGCCGTGGTCGTCCAAACCGCCTACATCGCCTCGCCTTCTTATTGCGAGCGGCATCCCGAGGAAGCGCGGGCGATAAACGTCATGGGGACGAGAAATATTGCGGAAGCCTCAAGGGATAACGCAGCGCTCCATGTCTTCATCTCTTCGGAATCGGTGTTCGGCGGGGAGGAGAACGGTCCGAACTCCGAAGAAGATGCAACGAGTCCGGTGAATGAATACGGCCGCCAGAAAGTCGCCTCGGAAAGGATCGTGCAGGAGACTCTCGAGGACTATTTGATCGTCAGGTCGACCATCATCGTCGGAGAAGGTTCCCGCCTTTACGCAATGATCTTCGGGTCCTTGAACGACAAGAAGCCTTTATCTTTGTTTCACGATATGTATTCCAACCATATTTCCGTAGCAGAGGTTACCAGGGCTGTCTATGGCTTGATCTTCTGCGGGGCGCGCGGCATTTATCATATCGGGGGAAACACGTATATGAGCAGGTTCGAACTGGGCAGGGAAATAGCCCGGGAGAATCAATTGCCTGCCGAGCTCATCGTGCCCAATTCCGTTGATCAACCGTTCGACGGGGTAAGACGGCCGAGAAGGAACGGCTTGAAGACCGAAAAAACAAAGAGGTTATTGAAAGATTGCGGGTACGCTGACGGCGGCGAAGGACAAGTTATATATAGTGAGTTTACGCCTTCTGAAATCGCCCGATCGGTCTTTATCCGTAGTTTATTCCTTGATAATGCTCGTTGGATTGGAGATGCGGGCCATTTTCAGCGGATTCTCGATGCTCGAGTTTTTAACGGATTGCCGGCGGCAAGAGCCCAGGCATCGTCTTGTTTTGACGGAGGGACAAGATCATTTCTCGTAGAATGCGCGGGATATATCCTGCTGGAGGCGAGTTTTATGCTCCTGCTGATCGAGCAGGGCCTGGTCATGGCTCTGGACAGGGCGCGCAGTGCTCAGTTCAACAGATTTATGGTGGCATCAATGTTGCAGGGTTTTCAAAATATCAGGAGACGCACGGTTCTCAGGCAACATGCTGCCGCGGTCGCCGGTAAAAATCCCAGTAGTCTGGAAGAAGAAATCGACCTCCTCATGACAATGGAGTTTCCCAGCGTCAGACAGGTGCACCGTCTCAATATGCTCCAGAGATGGGAGAGGGCGTTTGCGTATTCTTCGCCGATGGCATATGAACGGTTTCAGGAACGCAAGATCAAGGAACTAATTGAAAGGACAGGCTTTTCAACTTCCCTTGAGAAACTTGAAGCTGAAAATTCCTATCCCAACGGAGTAAATCCCGCTGAAGCAGAGTCGCTGGAGGCGTTCAGCGAGACCGCATCATACTCCGCATGGGAGCAAAGGGCAGCACAACAGATCCTTAACGGCGCGATCATCGCCCAGTTCCTGTTTGCAGGTTCAGGATCGCGGCTGAATAATAAACTTCAGGGAAAGGCCAAGTTTTTCTTCAGGGCGCCTGATGCTGATCCTTCGGATTCCCTGACGGCACGGTTGTACCTGGGCAACCGCGAATTAATCCAATACCGGCTGTGTCTTGAACAGCTGGCAAAGGATAACGGTCTATCGGCCGAGAAGGTTATCAGGAGCGCCAAGTTCATTATCCACATCAATGACATTACTGGCGATGATATCATTGAAGAGATTCTCGGCGCGGACTTTTTCGGTTACAGCAATGAAAACATGCTCTTTATTTTTCAACCAACATTCTACGGTTATTTGCTCCAAGGTAAAAATCTGGTGAAAAACGTCTTAAAACGCAAACCGGTCGGCCATGGGTATACCCTAATGCAGACGGTTTATCCGCAAACGGCTTTCTATATGGATAAAACCGGCACAAAGATCGCGATTCAGAAATCACCGCTTTGCTATTTCAAGGATCGCGGAGCAAAGTACATGATGAACTTCAACGTCGATGATCTGACTAAACTGACGTATGAGTCCGTGGATGTCAAGCGGACAGCCTTATGCCTGAGCATGACCGCTCAAGGGTATAAGATGGTTGTAGAGGTGCTGGGAGATACGCTTGGTTTGGGCAGGAGCGAACGTTGGGTAATCGATCGTGTGACCGGCGAGAATAAGCTGGTAGCGGGTTTTGTTCTGCACGGGGACGGGCATAAAGGCATTGATTTGAGCTCGATGTTCCTGAACAAAATGTCGAATTTTTACGTGATCGACGCCTTGCTTGCCTATCTGCCTGAATACGGTCTGCGGCCCTACCTCGATACCCAGGAACAGACCGGCCTTTGGCTGGAAGTCATTACCGGCGACGCCTCTCATATCGAGGAATTAAAAACGGGCGCCTTTTTTGAGCAGGGAAAGGTCAATCATCCGCTCAAAGACGAGCGGTCAGTGGCTGAGGCTCTGGAGTTCATCCAAAGGCAGGACGCTGATCCCGCTTTTAGGCTCTTGAGCAAAAAGATTTACTCGGACAGCAGGGCGCTCATCTTTGATCTTTTGCGAGAGCGTACAGAGGAAAGAAAAACAGCCCTGATCAAAAGCCTGTTCGTCGATGCGGAACTTTCCTTTGCGGAAGCGAATCTGAAGCTGCTTTTTTTCGAAGCGCTCTATGACCGGCCCGAATTCAGTCCGGTCGAGTTCAAGAAAAGAAGGTACCTTGTTTTTTCCACGGTCTGCTCAGCGGTATTGAAGCGTCCCGACGCCCAGGAAATGGCCGCGTTCTTGGAAACTTTATTAACGGGGCCGACGGTGATTGCGGAAGGGGCCTTGATGATCCGGTCATTTTTGAATATTTATTCCCTCGTTTTTTCAGAAAGCATCAAAGTTACCACGGTCATCGGCGTATACGGCGGCCATATCGCGGTGCTGAAATCAAACGACCACCCCGCTGCTGAAGATGCGTTCAGGCAGAAGATCAGGCAGCTTGAAGAGCTTTTCTCTCTGAACTCCGCCATCACGTGGGAACTGATCTATGTCCAGGACGGAGATGACCGGAAGTTTAAAGACGGACTGACCAGCCGCAAGACCTGCGATATAATCGCCGACATCCTTGCCGAAGAGTACCCCGGCTATCAGGACAGGATTCAGATCATCGAGGCCGATGCGAAATTGAAAGAGTCATTGCAGGGCATACAGGGTTCGGCGCTGACGCTCGGCATGAGAAGGGCGCTCGATAACGGAGCGGACTTTATCGTCTACACCAATCTCGACCTGGATACCCACTGCGGGCTGGAAGGGCTGATCCTGCAGCCTGTCATGACCGGACAGGCGGATATGGTTTGCGGCTCTAACAGGACAAAGCAGTCAGTGCTTTATCTGGAGAGGCTTTATTTCTGGTTCAGCGTCGTGCTCAATGCGTTCGTACGGGCAGTCCTTCCCGTAGGCGGAATCAGGGACACACATAATGCCTTTAAGGCGTTTTCCCGGGAAACGCTTGAAGCCGTCCTGCCGGTGGATAAGGATTATGCCTTTGAGAAAGATTCAGATTATTTCTTTACCTTTACCGATTTGCTTATTTCCAAGGCAAATCTGCTGGGGAAAAAGGTGCAGGAGGTCGGAGTTTGTATGCATCATTCCGAGGCATTGTCAACGGTCTCACCCTCGTATGCTTTGGAGTTTTACAGACGGGTATGGGGACAACGGGAACAGCTGCGCCGCTGGCAGGTTGGCGCTTACGAACTGAGCGTAACGGCGGTGGCCCGGAAAGGAGGCAGAGACGTTTTCGGGATCGATCCGGCTTACAAACCCGAAGCGCCGGAGGCAATAGGCCTTATGCAGCAATCCATCTCCCGGATACGGGATATCAAGACTCCGCTCAAAGTCGGCACCGTGCTGGTCCTGTACAGGCCGGAAGATCACGCCAGATTTGATTACCTGAAAGAACGGATTGACCAGCTTGACCGTCTTTACTCTATGAACAGCCTGGTTGATTGGGAGTTGATCGTCGTGCACGAGGAAAGCTACGCCGATACTCCGGCCTTTGCCTGGAAAGGGCTTTTGGAGAACGAATACAGGGAATTTTTTGGCCAGGGCAGGATAAAGTTCTACGAATTGCCGGTGGATGGCGAGGGAAGATTCGGCTATGGAGTAGTCTACGGCATGTATAAAGCCGTCGAGGACGGCTGCGATTACGTCGTATACTGCCATGCCAAGCCGGCAATCGACCTTACCCTGGAGGGCATAGTCCTCGGGGCTTCCCTTGACAGTGATGCCACTGCGATCGGCTCAAAGATGGTGCCGGGGACACTGCTTAAGCGCGGCGTGAAAAGAAAAGCCGGTTCCTCCGTCTACCGCCGGATCCGCAATATCATCCTGTCGCGCATATCCTATCTTAAAGACACGCAGGTCCCGTTGAAATGCTACCCGGCATCGGCCCTGAAAAAAATATTGCCTTATGACAGCGCGAGCGGCTTTGACCGGGATTTTGATTACTGGCCGTCTTTTGACACGCATCTGCTCGTACGCATCCATGATCTGGGACTGCCTATCATTGAAGTCCCTGTGATTTATCTCTGGGACAGGCGCGAACCCTCAAGGTTCATCGAAGCAGCGCATATGGTCATAGGTATGTTCCGGCAGAGAAAGATATTTATTGATAAGACCAAGGCATCGCTTGAGCTTATCGGAGAGGGCAAGACCTTTAAGGTTTACGAGACTTGTTCCTTGCCGGGGAAAGTCATTAAGCTGCCCAGACACGGCATCGCGAGAAAAACGGCCTCGGATACCGGGGCAGTAGTTTCCGGAAAAGCCAGAGCGCTTACAGGCGCGTTATTCGCATGGATAATTAGCTTTGATTCGGGATTTAAGGCAGTGAAGACGATACAAAATAATTCCGCCCTTAGGAGTGCAATCCTCAGTCTGGCGAATATATTCCGCAGGGAGCAGCCATGGACCGCAGCAGATCTTGACCCGGGCTTAAGCGGTTTATCCGGCAATACGGTCTTCATCCCTGATTTTTCAGGAGTCATCAAAGGCAGGTTGTATAAGGGGCCGGCATTCATTCAGGATAAAGCGCAATCTTCGCTGGAAACACTGCTGCGCGCAGCGGCGAAGAACGGCGACCTTGAGGAAGCGGAACTGATGATAGACGCGGCTTTTGCCTTGCAGAAATCATTGTGGAACCGTGGGTATTTTAACACCGATGTTTACAATGTTCTCATGGATACTGCCAGGGATGCGAGCGGGAACTGGTTCCTGATGGACTGCAATGATCTGACAGTTGACCGGGGCGAAGCGCTGCGCGTCATTGCCAAAGCCCAACGACATCCGTTCCACATCTTTACCTTGCTGACCATCAAAGAGTTCTCTCCGCAGATAGCGCGTTATTATGAAAAAGTTTTTGCATCCATCTTTACTCCGGAGTCCCTTGAAGATAACTGGAGAAAAGATGCTCAGGATGGAGGAAGGCGGTTTATCCTTCGCGAAGAAACCAGGTCAAATCAAGTACCGATTGCCGATCTTGTCGCCGAAGTGCAGCATAGAGGCGACAACGTCATCTTTATCAGTAACGCGGGAAAGGCAATGCGGCAGGGGTTGCTCGGTATCGTATCCGGCAGTAAGGGCGATGTGCGGGTGATGGGGCAAAGGCTTAAGGAGATCGCGTATAAAAGCGCGCTGGCATTCGCAGAAAAATTGCCGGACGGAGAATGGTTCGTCGGATCTCCTACTGATTGCCGTGTGGCCGGGGATAGTCCTGGTTTTGAACAGGAGATACCTCAAGAAGCAATGTTGGTTGTCCTGGGTTTTAAGGACCAGGAAACGCTTGCCGATCCCCCGTTTTCCGGCATTTGGGCCGTCCGTAAAGAAGGCATGAGTGGTTTGTACGGACTGATGGAAGAGTTGATCTTAATGCCGGGCTCGGATATCCGCAATGATGTGATATCCTGGTGGCTCTACCTGGTCCGGCCGTCGGTTTTAACCTATGCCCAATGGCAGAATGCTTCCGGAAAAGCAGAGCATTCAGAACAGGCATGGGAAAACGCCTGGCAAATATCCCGCACCGTAAAGCAAAAGATGCTTCCTTTTGTACTCGGGATGCCTGATCGGGTCGATAATCTCAATTCCCCGGCAGACATCTGGCAGATGTATCACTCCGCAGCCATAGACCATATCCCCGGTGCCGGAGTAAATTTCCTAATCAGGAATTCAAAGATCAAAATTCCGCAGGGGGTGACATTCACGATAGGCGACCGCGCCGTTATCGACGACTCCATCGTGGAGATCGTTGCTTTGCCCGGAAATACTGCGATTATCCCGGCTGATACCGTCATCAGCAACAGCTGGATACGGGGGAGGCTCACCGGTACAGGCGAGCGCGGGTTTCTATACGGTTTCTTCAGCGATGGCGTGACAAATTTCGAGGAAGATGTATTGCAGACTACTCTATATCTGAAAAAAGAGGGAAAGGCGCAAGCGAGGATGAAAAAGGATACGAACACGAAAAAGGATTACTCCGTTCCCATAGAAGGCTGTTTCGGTTATTCAATTCAAGATATGATCAGAAAAGAGGTGGTCGACACCGATAAGACGCGTGCTTCAATCAAAGCGTTGGGACAGGAGTTGGTGGGATTAGATAACGATGTTTCTATTTTAGACAATTCAGTCCGGGAGTTGATCGAACCTGAAATTGCAGAAGAAAGATATAAAGGCACGGTTTTTATCGAGCGACGGGCGTTTGAGTGGTTGTGGAAAAAGAAAGCGGCGTATAAAATACGCACGAACGACTTTTCTCCGCCCGAGATCAGACGGGTATTTTCATTCTTTGGCTTTAGGACCAGAAGATATCTGGAAAAAGGCGATAGCGAGATCAAGATCGGCAATTGCAGCATTTTTGTCAGCTGCGCGCAGCTTGAATGCACGGCCAGGAAAATGGCCCATGGCCGGGGCGAGCCGCTTGCTATATACCTGGATCATGAAAACGAAGAATCTTGGATCAAAAGGCTTGTTATCCAAGGGGGGAGTTCTATTTATGACCCTGAAATGGAGGGCTTGCGCGAATGCGTTCTTGATGGCGGCCGTAGTATGGAATGCTGCGTGTTCTTGTTTTTACCGGAAGTAATTGAATTGTATTGCACATTGCTCGCGGTTGAACGGGAGCTGCCTCTTGAAATTAAATTAGACCGCAGACAGGATATTCAGGCAAATAGATATTTGGTTATTACCTCCGAGGATATTTTTAGCTTCGGTGCCGCCCAGGGGAATGTCGCGATCGTATCGATCTACGATATGTTCTGGCATGGCGCATGCGATAACTGGAAGGTCACCATGCGGTGCACGCATGAACTGGGCCATACGCTGGGGCTGTCTCACTGCGGTCGGGAGGCGTGCGTTATGTATCCGATTCCGCAGAGTGTGCGGCTGTGCAGTGCGTGCCGGAAGAATATAGCGACGCATGAAAGTCAAAAATCAGACGGAGGAAAGAGATCGTGCGCCATAGACTGCGTAGGATTTTTTGTGCTGGAGGCGAGTTTTATGCTCCTGCTGATCGAGCAGGGCCTGGTCATGGCTCTGGACAGGGCGCGCGAAGCGATCCGTCCCGCCGGGATTGAGCACAGAAAAAAATACTTATGGACGTCATACATCCAGCAGATCAGGATGGTCAAACGCCTTTTCCTGAAAAGCCGAAGCTGCCGTCAAGATTACCCGAGGGTCGACATCCGCGTTTTTAATCACCAAGCCACGGCGCAGGGTAAAGCAGATTTTGAAAGCAGTGTCCTGTATCAATCTGCCTTTGCAGTCGTGTCCGGATTTGATCTTAATATCATGGACAAATTCCTGATTTCTATGATTGCCGCAGAAAAGATCAAGAACTCCTGGGACGCTTTTATTTCCTCCATAGACCGCAACGGGTCATTAAAGACAGATCCGGGCGTTGTCACGGTAACCATTGAACCGTCCGGGCCGGAAGATCAAGACGGCTTGGCCATCCGGACCAGAGATACCGGCGCAGGCGTTCACGCGCAGAAAAGTGAGTCGAAAAGAGGAGACCCGCGCTATTTCGGAGGTTTTGGCCGCGGTTTCAGGAACAACAGGTTCTTTTATTTCACGCAATTCATGCGCATGGGATTTCCGTCTTCTTTTGACTGGGATAATGTCATTGATGCGCCGCCTGTTTTTTCCGGCACAGACACGGAAGTGATCGTGGCGGTGCCGTTCCGCAAGCATGGCGCGCGGCGCATGGAGAAACGCTCGTTTCGCGAAGCGGTGCGCGCCTCCCACAAGGCCTACCAGGCCTTTAATGCCGCACAGGAGCCAGATGACGTCACACGCCATTACGACGGAGGGATCGACGCAAACCCATACAGGAACGCGGCCGCTACCCTGGACAGGCTGCCTTCGGCTATATGTCACAGGCTGGTGGTTGACCTGCTTATGAAGTTGAACGAGTTTGCGGAGAAAGGCCAGCTGGGAGAAGAACGGATCAGGGCGCGGGAGGCTTTTATCGGATTCCTGCATTTCCAGGACAGCGCCGGCGTGCGTGACGATTCAAGTTCGCGCATTCGGGCAGTAGCGGCGCGGGGCCTGGGCAGGATCGGCGATCCTGTTGCCGTGCCATATCTTAAAGAAGCCCTCGCTGATAAATCCTGCCATGTCAGGTTTAAAGCGGTGGATGCGCTGGGAAGGATCGCAACTGTTGACGCCTTTGCCGTCCTGGAGACCGTGGCTGCAGACGCTCAGGAATCGGCGATCATCAAAGCGCGAGCAGAATCCTGGCTGAAAAGCAAAAACCTCTCTCTGTCTGAGAAGGCGCAGCGAACGGATGGCGGGAAGAAACAGCTGTCGCTTTCCGAAAGGCAACAGCTGTTGATATCCAAGGCCTACAGTCTGATCAAGGCGTATGTCGCGGAAGAGGGCCTCGGGGATACGGTTGCCGGAGACATTCAGGAGATCATCGCCTTGCTGGACACGAGGCCGCAGGACGAGGATATCTGGGAAAACGCCGCAATAGTCGTAGCCCTGCTGCGGCAGTTGCGTCATGAGGGCGAGGAAAAGCAAAAGGTCCTGGAGGCGTTCCTTGTCACCAGGCTTGGCAAAGAATTCGAAGCGAAACTCGGCACGTTCATGATCGATTTCGAGCACGGGGTCGCAGGCCACAAGAAGCAGCTCCAGGACAGGCGCGCGATGGCTTTGTTCTGGGTGCCGGCGCTGATACTTAATTTCAGTTTCCTCACCGCGATACACGTCAACAGGATGATCGAGGCAATGGCCAAGATCCAGGGCAAGGATTCGCGCACCGTGAGGGTGCTGAACCTGGGTTGCAATCTTATGCATCCGCTGGCCCAGCGTGGGCTCGGCAGGAAAGGTTATACCTTTATCGGTTATGATATGGACGAGCGGGTGGCCTGGTTGAACGAAAAGTTCTCGCGCGTGGCAGGCGTAGGCAGAAGGGAATATAAGACCGGTATCGCCGCGAATATACAACTGCCGGACAACAGCGTCGATTTCATGGTGGTAGGTTTCTCCGAGCTGGATATCATGGAAGCGCGGCGCATACTCAAGCCTGACGGGATACTGATCATGACCCCCCATGATTTCGGCCATTTCCAGGTCGTTTATGAAGGGCTATTACGCAAGAGCGGATTCCAGATAATAGAGACCGGCTATTCAGTGCCGATCCACCACACCTATGTCATCTCCCGCAAGCCGCTGCATGTCAAGGAAGGCCTGCTGTTCGGGTATCCGGGCCTCGTTGAGAATCCGGAGCTTACCGTCGAAAAGGTGGAACGCACATATTCTCGCGACGTCAAGAAGACGGTATTTATATTCCTGGCGGCAATATGGTTTCCTGTAGCAGGGTTCTTGACATATTACCATATTAATCCCTTTTTAGCTTTACCATTGTTCATTCCGATCTTCCTTTTGCTGAACCGGGTCCCGCGGGTTGACGGCGCAAGGTTGAAGCGTCGGTTGGAAGAGCTGAATCAGTTGTCAGACGGCGGCGTCAGGATCATTACAAGAACGGTAGCGCAAGGCAGCCAGAGGCATGCGGTTGCGCTCGGTATCATCGGATCGATATCCGACAACGAGAATATGCTCGATGCGATCGCTGCGGCAGTAAACCGTTTCCACAGGAGGCATGCGTATTGGGGCGATGGTTTATGCAAGGTCAATGCGCGGCTTCTTGCCTATGCGCTCGGTGAAGTGCTCGGCAGCGATGTCCGATTCCATGTGCTGCGGGGAGAGTCGCTCGATCCACGCAATCCCCTCAAGGCAAGCATCGGGGAGCCCATGTTCAAGCATAACGAGCATGAGATGACATATTTCGCAGTTTCCGGACTGCACATCGTGGTGGACGTTTCCGCTGCTATGTATATGTATCGTCAGGGCAAAGTCGATGCGCTCGTAATCGCTGCTGCCGGATGGGACGATCTGCGCGGGCTTGCCCATACCACGTTTGGAAGCAATAGCATAGATGATTGGAAGATAAGCGATACGTTGGCTGACGGCAGGTTCGAAACGCCGTATCACCAGATATACGTGAACGGCTGGCGGAATTTAGAAAGGAGCTGCGATAAACTTTTCGCCAGGCGCGCGTCAAACAGGCAGGCAACGCTGGATGATTTCAAGGACGGCGGCTCAAAAAGCCGCGTCATCCTCAGGGACTACGAGCCTGCGCGGAATATGCGGCGGGCAATACGCCAGGGCCGCAAAATCCAGGAATATGTTACCTTGAGCGAAGAACTCGAATACCGCGGTTTTGAACCACGGCAGGGAGCGGTGTATGTGGACATAGGCGCGGGCAGAGGCGCCGGCTCTGTTTACCTGGCTAAGCGGCTCGGCTTTAAAACAGAGCATATGGTCATTATCGACGCAAAAGACTACCGGCAGGAAAAGTATGCGCGGTTTTTTTACGGCGACGCGCTGGAATCGTTGCGAATGATGGAAGATAACCATGCTGACCTGGTAACCTTTGTAACGTCTTTTGGAGTGATTCTTTTCGGTGACCCGCCTGTCCGGCAGATGATGGTCAGGCCGGAGGCGTTGCTGCAGGAATCTGCGCGCATTCTAAAGCCAAGCGGAGTGCTGGCGATCCATGATTTTCTTGCTGACCTAACCCGCAAAGGCGTTGACATCGCTGACCTCGGGGCGAGATGCGGATTGACGGTCCAGAGCAGAAGCGTTTTCATAGAAGTTTTTCCGTATGAACTGACTATATTCGAAAAAGAACCGCACGGCAGCGGGCGCGCGCGCATGGACGGCGGAAAAAAGATATCCAGATTATTTGCGAATAAATATGATGCGTCAAAAGGGCGTCCTTCGCATGCGATTCCTATATTGTTGAGCTGGGAAAGACTGAAGAAATGTATGGCGGGGGATCCTGATCTCTGCAGCGTAAATTTGTTTAATGCGCAGTTAGTCGCCGCTTCAATTAATCATATTGATAGCGGCTTTATCTCAAATCTTGAAAATATTGTAAGCAATAACTCCGTATTTCAATTCTATGCCTAAGTATAATTAGAAATAAACATAAAAAATAGTTTTAAAAAGTTTTTAACTATTCATTGACAAATCCCTGTGAGGAAGTATACTTTTCTTATAAATACTTCGGTAATATTTGCACAATAAGCTGAACGATTTTTAAGGCCACGGATTCCTCATGATTTCTCATGAGGGTTTGTGGTTTTTTAATTTAAGGAGGCAAAAAATAATGAAGAAAATATTTTCACTAGTGCTTTCGGTATCAATAATTCTCAACCAACCAGTTTTTGCCCAGGTAGCGGGGTTATCGCCTGTTCCGGCATATCTTGATAAATATCATTCGGCAGAAAACATTAGGCCCGTACATCTGCGTTCTCTGTCTTTTGACACATCCCGCCGTTTATTCGATCTTGCTGTAGACAAAGGCGGCCATATTTCGATCCCGCTCGACGGGCTGCGGGAAACGGCCGTAGAACTGCTTAAATATTTCATGATAGGATTGTCAGTCCCCGATGACAAATTTTGGGTAAATCTGCGTCCTGATGATCCGGATAGGATCATGGATCCTTTGATCGAGCAGACCGATATAGGAAAGATTATGCTTGAAGCGGATCTGAACCTTAAAAAGGATCTGGCGATGCTCACGTCGCCCGACACCGTTCTCGGAAGAGAATACTGGCAGCGTCTTTATCAAAGATCCTCAGAGCTTTTTGCAGGGCAGGATACGCAAATACCGACGGTAACCCGTCCCTGGATTGTGCCGGGAGAAATAATCGTCGGTCTATCCGGCGATTTCGCGTATGTTTATAAAGCTACCTTGAAGGTCATGCTGGAAAAGGATTATCTGAAACATGTTGATTGGCAGAGTTCCGGCGATCCAAAGGTCGAAGCGTTGAACGAATATTCCGCGAGTCTGGTCAGGCAATTAATATTGCCCGCGCTTACCGGAAAAGTAAATTCAGCCCCGCAGTACGCTGCGTTGCGGCAGGTGTATTATTCTTTGATCTTATCCCAGTGGTTTAAGGCAAAATATCGGGGTTCTTCCTCAATGCCGATAGCGTCCAAAATCGATGCGCAGGATTTAAGCGGGTTGACATCGAGGGCATCCTGGTCCAAGGAAGCATATTACAATGCATATCGCAAATCATTCTTGGATGGCGAATATCAACGGGAAGATCGTATACAGACGAAGGGCGGAATAGAAATACGGCAATATGTCAGCGGCGGTATTTTTATGCCTATGAACGAAGCTCATGTAACGGTCGTTAATACTCGGGGGTTATTTGATTCGACGGTCAGCAGAATCCAGTTGCCGCTCAACGGATTTGACGGTAGTGAGGCAGTTTTTGCAGCTGCGGATGGGGGGATGGTCGGGCAGTTCAAAGAAACCGGGTCCAGGGATCTAAAAAAGAATATTGATAATCTTGAGAAGATCTACGGAGATGAGCAGAACGTAGAGCGGGAATTGAACATATCGCTGGGTAATAATTTTTCAAATCCCGCTGTTGTGAAGCAGGTTTTAACGGGAATGTTTGCCCGGGAGACGGGAGAGCCCCAAATCCCTGTTTCTTTGTCTGCGGACAGCGCAATCGAGGGTCTTATTTTCTCCGGGGGGGCAGGTTCACGGTTTCTCATTCCTATTATAAAACGGGTCAAGCAGGCGCGCGGTCAGGTCCTCGCAGGGATCAATTCTCTGCTCACGAATGTCGATGACGGCGGCGCTACCAAGACGCTTATAGATATGCTGGAGGCCAACGGATATGGCATCACGCCTCCCGTGGGAGATCAGGTCAACGCGCTTTTTAATAGTTTCCTGACCGCCGACAAGGTTTTTACCGTTCTTGACGACAGCGGAAGAATTAAAAACGGGTATCTTGGCCTCAAGGTTATTGGCGAACAGGGCAGCAGGGTATTGCATGATCCAAAAACAAACAGGGATTTAGCGAAGCTCGAAGAAGTCATCGTTGAGGCCTTGCGATTGGCCAGGTCGCGGGATGATATGTTCGAAACCGCTTTAGAGTATCTTTTAAGCAGTCAGCATGACAGCGCTCGGGAAGCATTTGATCATATTCTATCCCAGTTCAAAATGATCGGCATCGGCGATAATCTTGAATTACGCTATAAAGGGGGAAACCATCTGCATCAAATAGCCAAGGGCGAGATCGATGTGCCGGAAGAGCAACTGCGGGTTTTAGTGAACGCGGCCCGGCATCAGAATTTGCGCCAGAGCAATGATTTCCTGCAGTACAGCGTGAATCTTTTCAACCTTGCGCGCATTATTGACAGCGAAATCACCGATATAAGCGGAAAACCCTTGTTCACTATGGATGCGCTTATTGATAGATCTCACAGCATTCGTAATCTGCTGCTTATAGCGGCAATGTATGACGAAGGGCTTCTGGTTAAAATCCCTGCGCGTGCCAACCAGGGAGAAAATGCTTTGACTGCGGGAAAAATGGCAGAATATCAGACTGCCGTCAACCGTTTGGCTCAGGCTGTGGGTATTAGCGAAGGCACGGTTAGTCTGTCCAGCGCAGAGCCCACGGTACTGTATGCTCAATATGAGGACAATGTGTTTGCATGGAAGGAACAGCTCCGCGATAAAAAGATACAACGCAGAATCCGTTTTCATCGGGCAGGAAACACGCTGGAATTGGGGCTTGATCTGAGTACCGCCGAGGGATTGACGTTTATATTGAACGGCGAACAGTCCGGGCCTTTGCAGAAAGCGTATGACTGGAGGCATTTTACTTTGAGCGCCGGCGATTCGCTTGTCATTCAAGGGCAGGATATTCTACAGATTATGGTCGATCGTGATGGCGCCGCGCAATTCGATCTCAACGCTGATACATGGACCGTTAACGAGAATATTTCCGGAGATGAGACGTTTATTGTTCGCGAGGGACAACCATCGTTGCGTGTTCTCAGCGATAGTCCGGGGAACTGGTATGATGAGACCGGGAACAATAAGAAATCCCAGGAAAAGGGACTTTTGTTCGGGGGAAAGCCTGCCGAAGACGTTATGTTCGTGCCCAGGTTTATCGCTATGCAGACGTATATCACCGAGACCGTCAATCTTTCGAAGATCGTCGATTTTGGGTTTTCAGACCAGTATATCGACCCTGTGTCCGGCAGAAAGATGTATAAGATCGCTCCCGATAAGATCATAACCAGGGATCGGACGAATCCGGAGGCAATGGCGATGATACGCAGGACGGATAAGTTTCTTATTGCCGGTCCGGGTAGTTTTTTCACGTCGCTTATTGCGCATGATATGTGCGAGGGCATTGTCGAAGAGCTCGAGCGGGCCAAAAAACGCGGCGCGGTGACCATCTTTGTATTCAATGCCAACCAGGATAATGAAACCTCTCAGATGACTTTTATGGAGATGGTGGAGAAGATAGAGCGGGCGATCAATAAGGGGCGTGATCAGAAATTGAGATTCAGCGATTTGTTCGGCGTTGCGATTTTAGGCAACAGGATCGATTACCAGGTGCTTTTGAAAGAGCAGGGGATCACGGATATGCGCAATAGTGTCCGGGAGAACATATCAAATGCTCTCGCTGAACATGCCGGAATTATCACTCGTGCCGGCCTGGAGGTCTTTAAAAGGGTCCTTGATGCTTATATTGTCGATCGGAATATCTCTGTCCCTGAGAAAGTGAGCGATCGGTATGAGTGGGTCCTTTCTCATGACCCGGCGTCAATCGAAACAGTCTCGGCATACGCAGAAAAATTTGCCAGGAAGCTTTACGAGGAGGTGGATGTCGACAAGCGCGAAGCTTCAGGCGCCGCAGATATGGCAAAACGCAGCAGAGGGCTTATTGACGATCCCGGCCGCACAGGCGTTGAGTATCTGCGCGATCAAGGGGTGCGTGTTATAGAATCGTCGCTTTTGGGCTTAGTTACGAGCATCGACCGGGGCACCGGTAGATCCAAGGATTCTCTTGGTTTTATAGATTCACTGTTCCAGAAAGAATTGGAAAACGTCCTTGCGGACGGCGGCGAGGCTGCGGAAGACGCGTTCGCGCGGTTGCCGGTCGAAGTTTCAGATTTTATTTATGATACAGAAGCCGCGCAATCGATAAAAGATGATGTGTGGCAGACTGAAGCGGGAGAGTTTTTCGACCCGCAGCACATTCGGCAAATTGCGGCTGCGCTGCAGCCGGGCGAACATCCGGTGAAGATCGAAGTTAAACGCCGCAATCATCTGGCGGCAACGGCAGCGAGATCCGATTTAAGCGTTTGGGTCTATCTCGATAACGGCGCAATTCTGCCGTTTGAAGCCCTGGTAACCAACGGCGCCGCGTATTCCATTCCTCTTGCAGGAATGACGAATATCGAGCTTGTCCGTTTTGCTCAGGAAAGCCGGAATCAGGAAAAGAATATGCCGGGCACGGATGTGAAAAAATACGCCGGTATCGATTTCAGGGCGCTTGCAGCGTCGGCCTATCCTGTAACCGTGGCGTCGGACGCTTTTTGTCCTCCGGTTGCATTCCTGCGCATGAGTCCCGGGCGCTTATCCGAACAGTGGAACGCGTTATTGAACGAAATTCAGGAAGGGCCGTTTCCCTATAAAAAACTCAAAGAGTTCATCGCAGCCGTGAATGCCCGCGGTGATTGTTATTTCCAGCAATGCGAGATAAGGGATTTTGTCATGAACATGTTGGAGATGGAAGAAAATGCCGCAGTTTTGAGTTCCCCTGATTTAAAGGAGATCATAGCATATTTGCGGTAAGTGGAGAATCCATAAAGTTTTACTTGAAAATCGGCATGTTGTGGGTTATACTTTTCCTAATAAATATAAAACCTCCTGCCACGGTCTGATTGACTCAGGTCAATCGGGTTGTGGTTTTTTTGTTTGTCCTTAATAATCACATTAAAAAAATATTTAGAAATCTTTAACGAGGAGCGATGATGATTCAGAAAATTGCAAAGAAAGCAATTATATCGGCGATCATTATATCGATGGCGCTGCAACAGGCTGGATTAGCGCAGGTCTCCGGGCCTTTCCCGATCCCTTCGTACATCAGCGGCTATGTCGCGCCTGATAAGTTCAGGCCTATGCAGTTACGCTGTCTTTCTTTTGACCAGGCGCGCAGTCAAATGGATTTCTATCTGGATCAGGGCGACATTCGCGAGTTTGAAATTGGCGAAATTGAAAAAAACGCGAAGAAAATATCGGATTACTTTCAGGTCGGGTTGCGGCTTCCCGATACGTCTTTTTGGGTGAATTTGAGGCCGGATTCCCCGGAACGGATCATCGATCCCTCCTTGGAGAACACCGATCTGGGCAAAGTTATGCTTGAAGCCGATCTTCAGCTTAAGAAAGATATGGCGGGTTTCGTTTCTCCGCGTACCGCTCAAGGCAGGCAATACTGGAATCATATTTATACCAGGGCGGAAGAATTGTTCGGCGGCGAGGAAATAAATGTCCCTACCCATACGAGGCCGTGGATCGTTCCCGGAGAGATCATTATCCGCCAATCCGGGAATAATGCGTATATCTACAAAGCCACCTTGAAAGTCATGCTTGAGCAAGACTATATACAAAACTCCACTTCGCAAGGCATGACCGACCCCCGCACGAACGTGTTAAACGACTATTCCTCGGCATTGATCAGGCAGGATATTCTGCCTCTTTTGACCCGTGAAGTCAATTCGTCGCGCAAATACGCGGACCTGCGCCAGGTATACTATGCTCTTATACTGGCGCAATGGTTCAAACGACGGCACAGGGCCGCCGGGTCGGAAGATCCGTATTCCAAAAAGATCGATAGCTGCGATACACATGATCTGGCTTCAAACATCCCGTGGTCGAAAGAATCTTATTTTGAAGCGTATCGGCGTTCGTTTTCCAAGGGTGAATATAATATTCAGGAAACGGTCCATAGTTATGCCGGCCTGACGATAAGGCAATATTTCTCGGGCGGGATGCTTCTGGGTTCTGGAGTGGCAAATGCTCTTGAAGCGAATGCGGCAGCGGGGAGTATGGCCAATAAGCCTTTACCGGGGGCCCTGACGAAAGACCTTTTGCATTACCAGTATCGTCCCACGGTCCCGGGGGTTATTCGCGGAAACACTGCAATGGACGGTGGGGATCGCAAGGCGCTCGGCATGGGCACCAGCGGTATCCGCGACCTGGTCAAATACATGACGGACCTGGAATGTTATATCAATGTCAAAGGATACCTGAGATGGCTTCAGGGCGTGGAGCCGAACGAAGGCGGAATCAAGGGCGAACGGGATGTCAGGGTATACATCGCAGGGGATTATCGATCCAGCACCGATAGGATCATGAGAGCGGTCGCCCGTGCGGTTGAAGACGAAGGTTTCATTGCGGTAAATTGCGGGCTTATTCCGTCGCCGGCAGTGGCGTTGTACGCTTTTTCACGGAAATCCCCCAGCATCATGGTGACGGGCAGCCATATTGCTGACGACCGAAACGGGATAAAGGCGAATAAAACAATGGGGGAAGTTCTGAAATCCGATGAGGCGGGCATAAAAGCAGCTATTGAGGCGGTCAGGTCTGAAGAATACGCTAAAGCAGAAAGCAGGGATTCGTTGTTTGACCAGAATGACATGTTTAAGACGGCGCCTTCTTTGTCTGCCGTTGATGTCGCCGCGCGATCAGAATACGTGAAACGGTATACGGATGTGTTCCCTCAAGGCGGCTTACAAGGGAAAAGGATCGTGCTTTATCAGCATTCTGCAGTCGGCCGGGATATTCTCAAGGAGGTCCTGGAATATCTGGGCGCGGAGGTTATAGAGGTTGCACGAAGCGAAGATGCGTTTATACCTGTCGATACTGAAGTTATTTCTCCTGAGCTGGCTGTCAACGTGCGTGAATGGATAACTCAATACAATCCATTTGCGGTTATATTCATGGACGGTGATTCCGACCGGCCGGGCGTATTTGATGAAAAAGGGCGGTTTATATGGGGCGATCTGTTGGGTATACTTGTGTCTCAATATTTAAAAGCCGATTTCGCCGCGGTTACAATCAGTTCTAACGACGCTATTTATGAAGCCTTGTCCGGCCGGACACAGGTTGTAAAAACGCAGATCGGATCCCCGCATGTAGTCAAGGCGATGCAGGATGCGAAAGGGTTTGAGCGGGTGGTAAGCTGGGAAGGTAACGGCGGATTTTTGTTACAAAGCGATCTTGAATTATACGGAAAAAGATTCAGCAAGCTGCCCACCAGGGACGCCGTTCTTCCCATTGTCAGCGTTCTTTTATCCGCGGCAGAACAGGATCAGAAAGTTTCGGCGTTCGTAGACGGTCTTCCTCCCCGGTTTAAGCACGCAGACCTCAAGAAATTCACACAATTTCCGGATATGGAAGAGTTCAAAAGAGAGAGCGCAAAGATCATCGATGTGTTGTCCCCTCAGGACAAAAATGTCGAAGAAGTTGTTTTTCTGCCCGGCCGCCTCAGGATCTCGTATAAGGATGGAACATCGACGCGTACTTTTTCAGATACCGATTCCGCGATGACGGGATTAATGGTAAAGAAAGCCCGGCTCGAACAGGCGTACTTCGGCGCATTCGGCGCCATTACGGCAATGAACATGCTGGACGGGGTCAGGATCCAGTTTGCCGACACGCGGGTGCTTCATTTCCGCGCGTCGGGGAATGCTCCTGAATTCAGATGTTATGCTACCGCAGGTTCTCAGGATGAGGCAGAGGCAACAGCGAAGATCGGCCTGGAACGGATCCTGCCTCAAATACTGGAGGATCTGAAGGACGGCGGCGCGCTGGATTACGTGCGGCGGGTCAAGGACATCGTGGCCGGAAAAGTTTCCGGAGGGTTTGATTATATTACGACCGGGCTGATGACGAAAGTTGAGCGGGATGAGGTGGAACAACGCTATTTTCATGCCTCAGGAAGCGATATCTTCAAACACGGAACATTCAATATCCCCACCGCGCCGCAATGGCCTGCCAAGGACGGCAATGGCATGGGCACGGTCAATTGCCTTGAAGAATTCCTATACATTGCGGGAGAGAGCGGGCACAAACTTTCTTGATGAATTAAAACGCGGTAAATCGGCGATTCTGGTACATACCGCCGGAGACGCCACGCGCCTGTTCCATGCCAGGACAATGAACAATAAGCCCCTCATAGAGATCCTTCCCGGTATGTCCATTATGGATGCGGCTATCAAACAGGCCCAGGGTATGGCAATCCCCGGCAAGGTTTTTGTCACCTGGGGAGACCAGGCGATATTTCCCGCATCGGATACGCTCCAGCAGGATCTTGAAATATTGAGTCAAAAACACCAGGTGTTGCTGTTCGGCATTGATTACCCTGCCGACCAGTTCACTCCCGAGGATGCCAGGAGTTACGGCTGGCAGGTCATCAAAGACGGTTATAAGGTTATCGGTTTCGACGATACCCGTGATTACGACGCGATCAGAAAAAAGATCGACGCGCTTGCCTCTGCGGGCCATGACGTAACGATCCGCTGGAATATGGGAAGTTTTGCGCTCAGCGCGGAAGTGATCGAAATGCTTTTTGATGCGTTCCGGCCCGAATTGGAGGCAAAAACCGGTTTTTTCAATTCTGACGAGGTATGGCAGGCGTGGCTGGCGAAGGATAGGCAGACTTTTATATATGAGTTTTCGAAGGGGGATGCCGGCAAGAGGAAGCAGGCTGAGTATGTATGGGACAAAGTCGATCCCATTAAGCAAAAACTCGTTGCAAAATACGGTGAAGAAGGATTGATTGCCAGCGTCGGCCTCGGCACCAAGGCAGATGTTCCGCAGTTCGATTTCGGCACCAATATGAATTACGTCAATAGTCTGCGTAAACTTTTAAGCGATACGCAGGACGGCAAGGTCATCAGGGAGTTTTTAGGCTTATCCGTGGTCACCGAGGGTGTTGTCGATCATTCTGTCATGAAGGATTCCCACGCCCATTCGGGCCGTGTCGTCGACAGCGTTTTGATCAATGCTGCTATCGAAGAAGCAGACATTGATCATGTGGTCATCCAGCACAGCAAGATCAACAAGGTCGTCGGCACAAACGGTTTTCTTTTCAACGTGATCGATGACGGGATCGTCGAGGTCGGAGATAACGAGATGGTGTTTGACGTTTTCCATCCGCATAAAGGAAAGCTGAGGTTTCGCTTTCAGCTCGGTGTCGAGCAAACGGGCAAAGATATCTGGTGGTCCGGGGTTGTCGGCGAAAATCCGATGTCTTTGGAAAAGCTGAAGGAAGAAATGAGCGCTTTTACTCGAAGCCAGATCATAGCCGCGAAAGAGAGCGCTTTGGAAGATTACGGCATGAAGGGACAGGTTCCGCTTGCGCTATCCCGGGTCGCGGCAAAGCATCTCGACATGCCGAACTGGCCCAGGATTCAGGATACGGCAGATCTGTCGTATCAAGCTCAAGCATTCCTGGCTTTGCCGGGCCTTGTCGATAATCTTGTTGATGGAAAATTTGGATATGGGTTTCATTGGCTATACGCGTTAGCGTACTTGAGGAATTTTGAGCCTGACACGAGGCAGAGAATACTCGGAGAGATCCGGAATGCGGATCAGAATACTGCCGGGATAGTCGAGTGGTTTGAGGTACATCTGAACGACAGGCTGGAGCAACAGGTTCCGGAAATGGTCCGTGAATTCGACCTTGCATTGGACGCTCAGCAGCAACAAGAGCTTATCGATTTTGTGCGCACGCATGACCTGGTTACAGCGGTCAGCCGCGGATTGAGGATCGCAACTGAAGTGCAGGGCGCGGATGCGCGGGTTCTTTTTGAAATATATGACAATAAGGATGTCATGCAGGTGATTACTGGTTTAAGATCCGCCGTTGTGATAGACGGGCGCGGCGATATGAAGATACTGAGGGAAAAGATCTCCCGGTTGCGCACAGTATTGTGGGGATTAAGGCAGATTGAAGGCGTGGTTGTGAACGCAGTGCAATTGCCCGACGGAAGATATTATGTTTATGATGAATATAAGCTGCAGTATCTGGCTGCCGAAAAAGGGCTTGCGTTGGGAGTAACACAGGAAGGATTGGAGCATTTGATCAAGGTCGATATGACCCGCGGTAATGGCGTGTTTTTTGAAGAGTTGAAATCCTCCGTGGATCAGACAAAAGCAAAAATGGCCGCGACGATCGCCGACGCGGTTTTTACCGCCCGTTCGGGTCAGGTATTTACCTATTGGGATCCCGCAGCTGTCATTTATCGCGCCGGTTCATTAGGCCAACGGGTATTCGAGGTTGAAAAGACGCCGGTGGATACGCTTTTTATTGCGACATTCATGCGCCCTGAGGCATTGAAGACCCAGCTGGAATCTGAGTTTGAAAATTGGAAGATCTTCGGCATGCGCGCGGATGTTATCGTTATCGATGATTCCGATAAACTCGACGCCGCAGTATTGGCGCTCAACAGAGATAATTTGAGCAGGCTGAGCGGCCAGTACGGCGTTCATATCGTGCATCTGGACAACAAAAATGCCCTGCGAGGGATCAAGAGCATGTATGCGCAGAAATTAAAAACAGTGTTTGAAGGCGTGATCGAATCAGGGAAGGATGCTGTCATAGAGCAGATTTTGCAATCAAGAAACGTGCTTAAAAACGGCGTCATCGATACGGACAAGATGTTCGCGTATCTTGACGCGAACGCATTTCAACATATCTCCGGCGTTCGGAACCATACCGTGCTTCTTGGTAAAGGCGAACCGGTGATCATGAATGTCGATGACGACGCGCCGCCCGAAACATATACGCTCACCGCAGAGGAACGGCAGAAAGTTACGGCGCAAAGAATGGCAAAACGCGATACGCTCATACATGATATGATGGTTGAAGTCGGCCGGCGCCTCGGCAAAACGATCGATGCCGAGTCCCGGCTGTATGAGGTTCTCGCCGACAGTGCGCTGGCTGACCGCGTACGGGACATTGAAATTAAATATTTCGGCTATCATACTGAGGATAACGCCGGCCTTATCCCGCAGGCGATGGAGCAGATCAAAAAGCTCGAGGATCAATATTTGGATAAGATCGTCGGCAATGTCCGGCAGGACGCAGGGCTTGGAACGGAACTGAAGCTGACGCATCAGAGGTATCAATCCTTGATGGATCCGCAGGCGAATAGCGTCACGTACAACGATTCGGTTTATTACATGCCCCGGATCGAGAAGAAAGAGGCGGCGGTCAAGACAGCGGCAGCCGCATACGATATTCTGCCCGTTAATACGCTCAGGGCGGCGCGGATCGTCGGCCGCACCGTCGAAGACGCCAAGCTTTCGATCATCAAGAATGACCTGCGGGGCACTATGGCCGAGCCTATTATCGAAGCGGTAGCCAGGGACGAGATGAAGCGCAAGACAATCGCATATTCGGCGCATCCGTTCGGTTTTGATCAAGATACAGGCGCTCTTTCTCAGTTTATCCGATATCTGGGCAATCTTGTCAAACTGGCAAAGAATCTGCAGCATACTGACCAGATGGCGCTGGTCATGGGCGGAGTAAAGGCATTTGCGGCCCATGTAAATGTTATTTTTAACCGCGCGGCCCTGAGCAATCTCATCCCGACGCCTTCAACCGGAAGAAAACTGCGGCTGGAAGAACCTCCGTATCATTGGGGGGTACAGGCGCCGGTATGGCAAAAGCGAGTTGCGATGGCCTATAGTCCGGTGATCGGCGGCCAGCAGCGGTCGATCGGAGAAAGGTTATATATCATATCAGAGCAGGACTTTACCGAACTGGTCGGCGGCGCTGCCAGGTATTTCTATGAAACGGCGGTGTCGAACTATTATGATGATCTCGCAGAAAATGAAGGGTTGCATCCGGAAGATATGTATCGCGAACGCATGCGTCTGCTCGGCAAACACTACATAGATGTTGCCGATACATTTGTATTGAATGCGGATCAGAGAGAACAATTACTTAAGCAAAGGCAGATCAGGGCTAGGCTTGCAACTGAATTAGGAAGACAGCGCGGCCAGAAACAAGCAGATCTGGACGTCGCCCGTGCTCGCGGCGACGAACAGGAAATCAAGAGTTTAGAAAAGCAGATCATGGACATGGACCTTATCCAGGTTCATTATGCCAACAGCTTTTTCTTGAATAGGCTTTATAAGCCGGAAGATGCGCAGGAACAGAAGGATTTCCGCTTCCGGGCCGTGCAGGGCAATTATATGTACCGTCTCAAAGTTTCAGGGGACCGGATCGTCTGGCGCGCAGTGCAGGCTGATGTTGATGCCCGCGATGTGGTGGTGTGGAAGGAACTTGAAATGTCGGGCATGATTTCCCGGGACCAGTGGGCAGCGGAGGAATTGCTTGAGATAGAACCCGGCAGGTTTCTCGTTATCAAAACCCTGCCTGACGATGGACAGGAAATGATCGCTCCGGCAATACCGCAAGATCTGCAGGATCCGTATTTTTCCGAGATAAGCAAGACCGCGTCAGACCAGATTAGAAGCGACGGCGAATTGATCTATTTATGGCCCTATATTCTTGACATTACGGTGAACTGGAAATCCGATCCTTTATCCGGCCTGGATGCTCGCATGGTCGTAACCCCGGCATTGAAAGACGGCGGAATTCCCGTCTCAAAGAACAATCCGCCTTCCCAAAATGCTGTGACGGCTCTGGAAGCTCAGGCCCGGCGGGCAGCGCTCGAAAACGATAATGCTTCGTTGCAGGAATGCGCCAATAAGATATTCAAGCTTCAGGAACAGCGAGTAGTGGCTGATTTCGGGAAATTCGGGAATATATCCAGTGGTATCTCTCTCCCGCTCTTAACGGCAAAGAAGTTCCTTGAGCAACAAAGCAATAAGGGGCCGGCTGGTATTGCCGGGGTTTTATTAGGAACAGGCGCAGTGCTAGACCTTCGATCGGCAGCACAGGGTTTGGAATCGAAAATATTCACGGCACGAATGTATTCTATCCAAGGGCCGGATCGTTCATATGCTAAACGTTTAGTCTTATATTATACTGCTGCCGGCCTTAAGGGTCTTTATATGGGAGAAACAGCGCCTCGGGGAAAAGACGGAGGTAAAACTTTGGGAGGTATAGATTTCCGTATATTGCCCTCAGTCGTCGATCCTGCGGATGCGTCGGAAATCGGAATGCATAGGCAAAGCATGGCGAGCATGCAGGATCTTGATAAACAATGGTCCGATATCCAGAAAATTTTATCTGACGGTCGCATGCCATATCAGGAACTTAAGGAGTATGTTAGCTGCTGCGTGAATCGTCGGGAAGCTGCTGAACAGATGCGAGCGGTTACGACCTGTATTACAGGCATTCTTAAATTAGAAGAAGAGAGGGCTATTTCTACTGCACCTGAGCTTAAGGAGATACTTTCTTGCCTCGGATAGATATAATTTAAATATTTTACTTGACATTAGTTAAGTGTTTGATATACTTTTATATAAGGACTTTTGAAAACGTTTACATTAAAATTTAATAAGTCCTTGGAAAAATAAGAACAATGCCACGGTTCTCTGATCCTATGTTGACCAGAGAAAGCGTGGCTTTTATTTTTATTAGGAGGCACGATGAAGCAAGGCAGCTTTCGTCAAGACATCCTACTATTAACGGTCATTGGCTTATTTGTTTTTCCCGCCTTAGCATTTTCCTCCAGCGTTCCTCTTAATGAATTAAAGATCCCGGCTCAAATAGGTAACATCAAGGAAGTATTCGAACCCGGCCCTTCGGCTCCCGCTGCCGGGCGGACTGTCATCCAGATCCAGGACGCGCACTGCAACTACGAAGCTCAGAAGAATCTTGTCCAGATCCTCGATTATCTCGTTACCGAACGCAATCTCAAGCTGATCATGGTCGAAGGCGGCAGCGGGGACGTCAGCCTTTCGTTCCTGCGGGCATACGCGGATAAGAAGACCAGGGAAGCGGTCGCGGACAAATATCTGCGCATGGGCAAGATCTCGGGCGAAGAATATTTCGACATCATCTCAGAGCATCAGATCGAGCTCTACGGGATCGAAGACGAAGAGCTCTATGACGCTAATCTGGACTCATTTCTTAAACTTGAAGAAGCGCGCGACCAGGCATCGCAAGATACGGAACGTTTCAAGGCTGCGGTGGATGAGCTCATTCCTTATATATATAACGAACAGCTCAAAGCCTTTGAGCAAAAGCGCCGTGATTACGAACAAAAAGCGGTCACGTTATCCGAGTATTGCGCGTATTTAAAGGAGACCGCGGGGAACTTAAACGTGGACCTGGCAAGCGCTGCGCATCTGATTGCTTTTGTCGACAGCGCGCGCATGGAAAAAGAGATCGATTTCAAGACAGCGGAGGCGCAGCGCAATATATTCATCAAAGAGCTTGCCAAACAGCTCGATGACAACAATGTAAAGGAACTTATCGCACGGACCCAGGAGTTCAAGGACCAGAAAATGACGGCCCGCGAATATTATTCCTATTTAAAGGCAAAGGCAGAGAAGCGGATCGATCTCGCGCGGGATTATCCGCAGCTTGCCGGATATATCGGCTATATCAACATGGCAAAGGATATTGACGCGGTCAGCCTGATCGCCGAGATCGACGCGCTGCAGGACGCGCTTCGCGATAAACTGTTTGTCAATAACGACGAAAGGCATCTGACAAAGATATCTCAGGCGCTCGGCGTCCTGAACGGATTTCTAAAACTGGAACTGACGCCTCAGGAATACGAAGTTTTCACCGGGGACCGTTCCGTATTTGCCACCGGATCCTGGGTCAACTTCCTTAACGACAATTGCAGGCGCTACGGCATTTCCACCCGGGTGGATGCCTCGCCGGCGATCGATGACAACATGGAGGCTTTTGAGCAGTTCTACCGGCTCGGCCTGGCGAGGGAAGAATCGTTCATCAAGAACCTGGATAAGAAACTCGACGAATCAGGAGAGAAAATGGTGGTTCTGATCACCGGAGGATTTCATACCCCGGGCGTGACGCGAATGCTCAAGGATCGCGGGTATTCGTATGCGGTGGTCGCGCCGGTCATTACCCAGCAGACGGATTCAAGCCTTTATTTCTCCGTGCTCAGGGGAGAACGGGAAGATCAGGATAATGATAATTATATAGATGAAAGCGATGAATGAATTGGATAAACGGAACACAAACAGGGGGAATACGATGTGGCTCTATAAGAAAATGCGCAAG
>Ga0116142_10000097_pt1 | contig 104887 bp, 84 predicted proteins | sample AD_UKC033_MetaG_FD_89785 | JGI IMG/M metagenome (GOLD analysis project Ga0116142, IMG submission 89785) | Active sludge microbial communities of municipal wastewater-treating anaerobic digesters from USA - AD_UKC033_MetaG | ecosystem: Engineered > Bioreactor > Anaerobic > Digestate | place... | reverse complement strand
AATTTCTGATATTTCACTTCTCAATCGGAATTTAAACAAACAAACTACTTATAATACTATCCGAAACAAACATCCCTTCTGTCGTAAACTTAAGAAAACCATTCTCAAGTACATAGTATTTTTGATTAATTGTTTTTAGTACGGATTTAATTCTGTCGGTTTGTGCCCTCCCAAATGTTTCTTCAAACTTTATCATATCAAGTCCATTCGTTGTTCTTAGTGCAAGCATTATGTTTTCATTGATATCGTCCGATTTAGATAAAATCTCCGATTCGCCAGGCTTTTCTCCTGATTTAATTTTTTTACAATAAGTTGCCACCGACGATGTATTGAAAGTTCTGATATTATCCAGAAAAGAATGTGCAGAGGGACCAAATCCCAAATATTCTTTTCTTGACCAATATGCAGAATTGTGTCTGGACATAAAACCATCTTTAGCAAAATTTGAAATTTCGTACTGTAAAAATCCAGCTTGAGCGGTAAAATTTACAATAAGATTATATTGCTCAAAGCTTAATATCTCATCAATTATTGACATTTTGCCTTCTTTTAACCTTCTGTACATTAAAGTGCCTTTTTCTATTCCAAGATGATAAGCAGAAATATGTTTTACCGGAAGTTTTACTATTGTCTCTAATTGCTCTTGGATGCCCCCTAATGATATTCCATCAATCCCATAAATAAAATCCACACTAATATTTTCAAAACCATATTTATTGGCTAAATTAACAGCATTAAGGCCTTCCCCTGCATTATGTCTTCTTCTCATCAGTTTCAAAACATTGTCATCCAAGCTTTGTAAACCAATACTTAATCTGTTGATTTTACAATTTCTAAGTCCTAACAAATAATTCACGTTTAAATCTTCAGGATTAGCTTCAAATGTAACTTCTGCATCATTTGATATTCTATAATTTTTGTACACACAATCTAAAATTCTGTTAATTTCTAAAACAGATAATCTTGATGGAGTACCTCCTCCAAAATATATTGTCTTGACTGTTTTTCTTTCGAAGTCATTTTTTTTAATTTCTATTTCCTTTAATAATGCTTCAACAAAATCATTAATTGCTAAAGTATTAGCAACAGAATAAAAATCACAATAGCTACACTTGCTTTTACAAAATGGGATATGAATGTAAATACCACACATAAATATTTTTGATATTGTAAAACACGAAAATAGTAAATATACTCATAATATCTTTCTTCCTAAATATTTATAAACACTATAATAACAGTATTGATAACAGATGCTTAATTTTTGTTAGTTTTTTTCAAAAAAATAGTTTTCAAGTGTCCTTAAAAAAATATAGATTTGTACGACTAGTCATTAGACTTGCAACTATCTTATTATTAGACCTTTAATATGAGCGACCAGATAAAACACGAATGCGGAATAGCAATTCTCCGATTATTAAAACCATTATCTTATTATCAGGAAAAGTACGGTACTTGGCGATACGGAATCAATAAGCTGTATTTGTTAATGGAAAAACAGCACAATCGTGGTCAGGACGGTGCGGGAGTTTTAGGATTAAAAATAGATATGGAGCCTGGGGTTAAATATATGAGTCGAAAAAGATCTGTTTCATCTACACCAATTATTGATTGTTTTAACGAAATATATAGTAGTATAGATCTCAACTTAAAAAAGAATCCTGATAAGCTTTCCGATTCTGAATGGGCAAAAAATAATCTCGATTTTGCTTCAGAGCTATATTTAGGTCATTTGAGATACGGTACTTTTGGCAAAAACAATGTAGAATTGGTTCATCCGGTATTAAGAACTAGTAACTGGAGGACCAAAACCCTTGCACTGGCCGGAAATTTTAATTTAACCAACGTTGACGAACTTTTTAAATATCTTATTGAATTTGGACAGCATCCAAAAGAATATTCAGATACTGTTACCGCTCTTGAATTGATAGGCTTATTTATAGAAGAAGAAAACCAAAAACTTTTCAGGGAATACAAAAATAAAGGTCACAAAAATAAAGAAATCAGTGGGCTAATAGAAAAGAATATTGACCTTGCAAAAGTTTTACGTGAATCAACCCAAAATTGGGATGGTGGATATGTAATGGGGGGAGTTATTGGTCACGGAGACAGTTTTATTGTGCGTGATCCGTGGGGAATAAGACCTGCATATTATTATAGTGACGACGAAATTTTTGTTGCTACTTCCGAAAGACCAGTAATTCAAACTGCCTTAAATGTTTTTACCGAAGACGTAAAAGAGGTTGAACCCGGAGCAGCAATTATCGTTAGAAAAAACGGTGAAATAATTCATCAAATGATAAGATTGCCGGAAAAAAAGTCACCCTGTAGTTTTGAAAGAATTTATTTTTCGCGAGGAACAGACTTTGATATTTATAACGAAAGAAAAAATTTAGGCGAATTATTGGTTCCGGAAATTTTGAAAGAAATTAATTATGATTTCGAACATTCGGTATTTTCGTTCATTCCAAATACTGCAGAAACTGCATTTTATGGAATGCTTAAAGGATTGGAAACATACCTGAATGAATACAAACAAAATGAAATTAAAAATAAGTCCGGTAAATTGTCTGATGCAGAATTAAAAACGCTACTCGAATTAAGACCTAGAGTTGAAAAGATTGCTGTAAAAGATGCTAAAATGCGCACTTTCATAACTCAAGATGAGGATAGAAATGAATTGGTAGAACATGTTTATGATATTACGTATGGAACTATTACAAAAAATACAGACAATTTAGTTATTATTGATGATAGTATAGTACGCGGGACAACACTTAGACAAAGCATTTTAAAAATATTAGACAGGCTTCATCCTAAAAAAATAGTCATAGTTTCGTCAGCACCTCAGATAAGATATCCCGATTGTTATGGTATTGATATGGCAAAAATTGGTGACTTCGTTGCTTTCCAAGCTGCTATTGATTTGCTTAAGAAAAATAATAAGCAAAAAATAATTGACGATACATATAAACAATGCAAATCACAACAAAATCTTCCAAAAGAAGATATTGTAAATTATGTAAGTAATATTTACAAGGAATTTACTCCAGAGCAAATTTCCGAAGAAATTGCAATAATTATTAAGAATAAATGCATTAATGCCGAAGTTGCTGTAATATTCCAAAGTGTTGAAAATTTACATAAAGCATGTCCAAATAATCACGGAGATTGGTATTTTACAGGAATTTATCCGACTCCGGGTGGAAATAAAGTCGTAAATACTTCATTTATAAATTTTTATGAAAACAAAAACGAAAGAGCGTATTAATTCTACTGCGGTTTTGTCATGAAGTTTGGAAACGGCCAACAATAACCTTCGCACCAAACTTCCCGCCAAAACCTAATTTTCACTCCACTGCAAGACCTTAATATCCAAATTACTCTTTAAAAAATATTTTCCGTTCAAGAAATAATAATTTAATTTTTTTTTGTATTTTGCATAATAAATTAATACTCATCAAACATGTTAAATATAGCATTATTTGGACCTCCGGGAGCAGGTAAAGGAACACAGTCTGAATTCCTTACCAAAGAATACAATCTGTTTTACATTTCAACAGGAGACTTACTGCGTAAAGAAATCAAAGAACAATCAAAACTCGGAAAAGAAGCCCAAAGCATTATTGCTTCGGGAGGGTTAGTATCGGATGAAATTATTGTTCAGATAATTGAAAAAACGATAACTGACAACCCAAATGTAAACGGATTTTTATTTGACGGTTTTCCCCGAACTTATATTCAGGCATATATTCTTGAGGGTTTAATGATAAAGCTCAACACCTCATTAAATTGCCTTATCAGCCTTGAGGTGCCCGAAGAAGAAAGTGTAAGACGTTTACTAAAAAGAGGGGAGTCCTCGGGACGTTCAGATGATAATGAAACAGTTATTCGTAACAGGTTAAAAGAATACAACCAAAAAACTTTACCTGTTCTTAACTTTTACAAAGATAAAGGGGTTTATTTTGATATAAACGGAACAGACAGCATAGAAAAAGTTAGGTCAAGAATTAACGAGATAATCAAAAAAGAACTTAGCAAACGCCTACTTAATATAGTGTTGTTCGGATATCCGGGTTCAGGACGCGGTTCTCAGGGTAAGGCTATTTCGAAAAAATATGATTTAGAATATGTTGCAACCGGACCAATGCTTGGTGATGAAATTGCAAAACAAACCAAAATAGGAAAACAAGTTCAAGATTTATATAATAACGGACAGCTAATTCCGGACGAAATTGTTGTTAAATTAATAGAACAAAAACTCGAAAACTCGAAAGGTGTTAAAGGGTTTATTTTTAAAGGATTTCCACGTACTTTAGTACAATCTTATATCTTAGACGGATTATTAAAAAAACATGGTTCTTCTTTATCAAAAATTATAGAAATTGAAGTGCCAATGCTTGAATTAATTCGTCGCCTCGACGAAAGAAGTAAAACAAAAGATTGCATGCCCTACGATTCAAGTACTGCTAAAATTGTTCAAAGACTTCAAGATCATGAAATTAAAACAGTACCTGTAATTGAAAAGTATAATGAATTGCATGGGGTGGTTAAAATTTCCGGACTTGGTACTTTCAATGAGGTGTTTGATAGAATAAGTTTTGAAATAGAAAATGGGTTTAAAAATTTAAGATAATTAAGTCTTTATTTATAAACATTTTTAACTATTACTTGTTATTTGCTTATTATTTGAAAAAACAAATCGATGATTAAAACAGTATGTTTTTCAATATTGTTGTGTGTGTGTTTTTGGGGATATTCACAGACTATTCCCAATTACAGTTTTGAGGACTGGTACACAGCTTCGGCAGGACATGAGGATCCTGTTTCATGGAATACGGCAAATCCTACAACCAACGTTTTTCCGATATATAAAATAACAACCGAAAAAACGACCGATTCGTACGATGGTAATTATGCGGCAAAATTAACATCTAAAACAATCATGACTTTTGTTGCACCCGGGTTTATTACTCTGGGAGATTTCACAATTGATATCTGGACACAAGAAACTAGCATTACAGGTGGAATTGATTTTAATTTAAAGCCTGACAAATTAAAACTTTGGTATAAATATATTCCTGTTGGAAATGATATGATGAGGATTGGGTTGTGGATGTTAAGAAATGATGGAAGCGAAATCCCCGACACGGTAGCAACGGCTTTGTTCGAAACTCACGAAACTCAAAACACTTACAGTCAGTTAATTGTGGATATTGAATATAGAAATGATTTCAACCCTGAAATTTTAAATATTATGTCAGTGTCTTCAAATCCTGATAATCCGGTAGCAGAAAGTGTATTATATATCGATAAAATTGAACTTGATTATAATACCGGAATTATTACTAATAATATATCTGATTTTAATATTTATCCTTCTCCGACTAATAATTACATATTTTTAAATAATTGTTTTAATAATTGTAAATACTACATTTACGATTTAGTGGGAAAGAAGATTTCAGAGAATATATATACTGAACCAATAAATGTATCTGAATTTACTAACGGAACATATCTTATCTCTGTAGAATTTAACGGGATTTTACATACACAAAAATTTATTAAACAATGAAATATTTTTTAATAATTACATTATCTATTTTAGCAGCAATTAGTTTCATTGCATGTGATAAAGATCCTGAAGATCCTCCTGATAATACAATAACGGAAGCTTTAGCAGGAGGTGATTTTGAATCATGGATAACACAAACTCAAGGAGAAGTTAGTTTTGAAACTCCTTCGGGTGATTGGTGGGACGGATTAAATTATTTATCAGTTATAGGAGGCCCAATTACGGCAACAAAAACCACCGATTCTCATTCGGGTAATTATGCCTTAAAACTAGAAACCAAGTGGTGGGGCGAAGATTTAACTGTTCCGGGAATTATGGTATCCGGATATTTTAATCCTGATTTACCTATTGGCGAAAACCTCATAATCGGAAAACCTTTCACTAAAAAGCCGTCACAACTCAAAGGATATCTAAAATATTTCCCAGCTGATAACGATACTTTGGTGATTTTTCTGGCACTCACTAAATATAACTCAACTTTGTCTAGAAGAGATACTGTTGCAAAAGGAGAATATGTATATTGCGGAATTATTAACACTTACACATCTTTTTCTGTTAATATTGACTATATAAAAGAAGAAAATCCTGATAGCATTCACCTTATTTTGCTTTCAAGTGTTTCAGGAAAGGAGATGAAAGGACATGCCGGGTCAACGCTATATATTGATGGTCTAAGCCTTTATTATGAATAAAGCTCTGATAACTCTATATTTTGCACTTCTTATATCCCTGCCACAAACTGTATTTTGTCAATTTTTTGCAGGAATGGGAACAAATTTTGGCGGCGCTATACCAACAGAAATGACAGAGAATTCTTTGGCAAAAATATATCCAGGTGCATTTATTATGTTTGGGAACAAAATACAAATAACCGAAAGACTGTCTTTTTCGCCTCAAATATCCGCAGATTATCGCTGGTTTAATTATTATGCAAGCCAAACAAAAGATACCACGGTTCTGACCACAGTATTAAATGTTCCTGCAAATATTCCGACTTATTACACAGCAAATATTTCCGGAAAAATAAGGCTTATTGGGATATTTTTTGAAACACCTTTTTGCTTTCAGCTTTCTGAAAAGTTTAATGCCAGTGCCGGTATATACGGTTCATATAACGCTTATAAATCTGATTTTGTAGAAATTAACGTTAAAATCGGAGAAGGAGGATTATTGCCTGATGTTGATAGTTCCTATAACAATAAAAGCAATATCAATAACTTTGATGCCGGTATAAATATTGGTGGCGAATATGCAATCAACGATAAGTTTGTTCTATCTTTAGGTGTTTACAGATCTTTAAGTCGTTTTTATAAAAAGAATTCTTTTAATAATAACACAGAAAATGATAATATTAGTTTTTATTACACACAATTAAGACTAGGGTTTATTTATCTTTTTAATGATAAATAATTAATACTTATTTAGCTGGTATCTAATATTAGCTTTTGTCATAGTATTTGTATCTTCCCACTATCCTAATTTGACAAATACATATGCCAAAAGCTATTGTTCCATCTTGTTAACCTAAATAATTATAAAATATATTTCTGAGTTCTTTAATAAATTCTTATCTCGATTTTACATCAATCTTCAGGGTATAAGCACCTTCTGTCAAACCGTTAGCTCCAACAACTCCTATAACAACTTTATATGGACTGTTTAAGGCGGTAAATCCTGAAATAGTTCTAGTGTGATCCTGAGTTTTTCCAACCTTAGGATAGTCCCATTTATGTTCTGCTTCGCACGTCACACACGAGGGCAAATCGGGAACAACAGAATTATTGTTAACTCCTACCTGATATGCATATATACTAAAATCAGCATTTTTATTATCTGGTATAACTGTTATTGTCATATCTGAATAAGCCGGTAATTCGGCTGAATATAACACATGATTTCCGGTAAATTTTGTGTTTTGTGTTGCCGGCCAACATGCATTTGAACTAGTTGATGCCCACGAAAGATCATGAATTTTTACTCCTTCTGACAAATTACCCTTGATTTCAGTTGTCTTATCCTTTGGAGCCACAACAGATTTAACCGTCACTCCTTCCTGAATGGCAGTAGATTCTTCGCCACCAACAAGTTTAATCTCAATCGTATAATCTCCTGTTGTTAACCCCTCTGCTCCAACTACGCCAATATAAATATTATACGACCCGTCAATTGAATTAAGATAAACTTCTCTTGTGTGATCCTGTGTCTTACCAACTTTTGGGTAATCCCATTTATGTTCTGCCTCACAAGTTACACATGATGCCAAATTAGGAACAACCGAATTATTGTTAACTCCAACCTGATATGCATAAATACTGAAATTTGCATTTTTATCTGCCGGTATAACTTTTACATACATTTCTGCTCTCGGTGGAATGACCGTTTTGTATAAAACATGATTTCCGGTAAATTTCGTATTTTGTGTTGCCGGCCAACATGCGTTTGAGCTTGTTGATGCCCAAGAAAGATCGTGTATTTTTACACCATTTTTCAGATTACCTTTATAAGATACTGTATTGTTGGCTTTACACTCAATATTGTTTACCTTAACCTCTGCCTGATCTAAAACTTGTTCTTTCTCCCCTCCAACTAATTTAATTTCAAGAGTATAATCTCCTGTAGATAATCCGTCCGCTCCCACTACACCAATAAATACATTATATGATTCGGTAGTCGCATTAAGATATACCTCTCTAGTGTGATCTTGTGTCTGCCCGGTTTTGGGATAATCCCATTTGTGCTCTGCTTCGCAAGCAATACATGACGAAAGATTTGGAACAACTGAATTATTATTAACACCTACCTGATATGCATAAATGCTGAAGTTTGCATTCTTATCTTTTGGTATCACTTTAATATACATTTCTGATCTTGGCGGAATAACAGTTTTGTACAAAACATGGTTACCGGAAAATTTGGTGTTTTGCGTTGCCGGCCAGCATGCGTTTGAACTAGTGTTTGCCCACGATAAATCGTTCATTTGCACTCCATTTTTGAGGCTTCCATCATAAGATACGGTATTGTTAGCTTTGCACTCAATTTCGTTGACCTTAACGTTTGGCATAGGTTTTACAATTCTTTCTTCTCCCCCTACTAATCTTAATTCAAGTTTATAAGACCCTTTTTTTAATTTATTTGCACCAACTACTCCGATTACAACATTATAAGGGTTATCAATTGCATTTAAAGATATTTCTCTCGTATGATCCTGAGTTTGACCAACTTTTGGATAATCCCATTTGTATTCTGCTTCGCATGTTACACATGATGATAAATTTGGAACTACCGAATAATTATCTGTACCTATCTGATAAGCATAAATACTAAAATCCGATTGCGGATCATCGGGAATTACCTTTATGTATAATTCAGATCTAGGAGGAATAACCGTCGAATATAGAACATGATTCCCGTTGAATTTAAGTTTCTGCGTAACAGGAAAACAAGCAACTGAACTTTGATATGCCCAGCTTAAATCATCAATTTTAACTCCTTTTGATAAATTACCCACAACAGTAATTCTACTGTTTGGTTGAATATCAATTTTTTTAACACTAGAAGGAAATTGTGCCTTAATTGTAATCGCAATAAACAATACAACTAGCGTAAATAATACCTTTTTCATATTTCAATTTTTAGTTAATATATAATATTTAAATAAGATAAGAACTTAATTATCTTATTTCACAATAAAATCATTCATTAAATTTTCCTTACGAGAAGTGGGTTGCTGTTTCCCATTACTCAATCTTTTGACTCCGTCAAAAATATAGTTTCTCAATTCAGAAACCGAAATTTGTTTGTTGCCATCGGCGTCTGCTTTATTTTTACCAACTGCCTGTATCAAACAGTATGTGAAAATTCCGTTTTCAATGTCTTCATTTTCCAGAGCATATCCACCACCCGACGCCGCTGAAATAACAACCGCTCCTGTTCCTTTTTTAAGATCGGCAAATAAAAGCTTCATCAACTCGTAGGAATTTTGCAATCCTGTTTTTGGCTTATTTTCATTTTTTGTTGCAAACATTGTAACTCCCCGAGTATTATCATCATCGTCAACGGTATTTACCGCAAAATCGTCATCTTTATCAACTTCTCCTGAATGGCAAGCGTCCATTAATAGCATTTTATTACGTGCAGGTATGCCATCGAGCAAATCTTCAATTTCATCATATTTTAATCCGTTTTTTGATGGATTTGAAAAATCAATATTGGCAGTAGCAAAATAAAAATCGAGATTATCATCAAGCAAACCATGTCCTGCAATATGTATATATACATAATCATCAACACCCGATTTCATTAATTCATCTTTTACTGCAAGAACATTTTCTCTTGTACATTCTTGATTATGAAACTGGTGTATATGTACCTTATTAAAATTCTTACTGTTTTCGGAAAATAATTTTATAAATCCCAATCCATCATTTATTGTATATCTCAAATTATATTGAGACTGTTCATAATCTGTAACTGCCAAAGAAATGAGGTACAAATCAGGCTTTTTCTTATTTGTTTTATCATAAGTAATTTCCAATTCTTCTTTTAATGATTCTATACCTTTTTCGTTTAAACAAGAAATATAAATAATGTTTTTCCCATCAGACAATGGTATAGTAATATCTTTAAGAAGTGATTTAACGGATTTGTCCTTTACCGACAAGCCTCTTGTTCCATACAATGGCACATCATTTACATAAACATTTATTCTGTCCAAATTATAGTTTTCATCTTTCATTTTGAGTTGTACCAAAACCTCCGATTCGGTGGTTTTTAACTGAATATTATTAAAATTTGTAATTTCTATTTCGGGTAAATTGATTTTTCCATTAAGCATTTCTTCGGTAAAGCCAAGTTTTGAAATTCTTTTCAAATAAGCCTTATGATAAAGTTCAATCATGTCTTCATTAAAATATCCGAAAGACTCTAAAATATAATCAGGTCTGTTATATTTTAAATCAAATTGCTCGGCCGGAAAAACCTTACCGTCAAAATTAAAGCCCAAGCCGGTTAGGGCATCTCCTGTTGCCATATAATAATTATCGGGAGTAATAAATACCAATTTTCCCATGTCAACTACATAAATACTTAATAATTTTTCGCCAGTATTTAAATTCCAAATATTCATTGAGGCATCCTCGGCCGAACTAATCAAATAGTTTTTGCCTTTAACAATTTCGAAATCATTGATATAACCCCTATGACCGGAGAATTTTATTGTTTTACCTCCTGTTTGCCTTTCAATTTCGAATCCTCTACACGTATAAACATCCTTTGTTAATGGATCAATTTTTATTAAATATTCCGATTCTGCATTTTTTGGATAAATCGCCTGTAATACAAGTGTGTTTTGAGGCTTTTGATTTCTGTAAACTGATTCTATAGTTGTTTTATCTTTTTCGGAATATCCTGTGATTGTAGTATTAAATCTAACTCCCTTATCTCTGTCTTCTTCTCCAAAACCATAAAATTCTTTATCGCTTGCAAAGTATAATTGATTAAAAATATGCTGATTATCTTTTGACATAAGTCCAAGATCTGCTTTTTTGGGTTTCCTGTTTTCTTTTGATTCGTCTATCTTTAAATTCGATATTGAGGATACTTTCAAAACGGGATTTGTCAGCCCCCATTTTCCACCCGAATAAGCAATGCTTTTACCGTCGGGACTTATTGCAACAGAATAAACGTTTTCGTCAAACCATAGTTTGCCTTTTTCTTCGTTTGTAACTTTTTCCTGAATACTTTTTATATTAAATGTTTGTTTTGCTTTTGATGCTCTTGGGTGTAAGGTAAAATATTGCAAAACTTTTTTATTTTCGAAATCAACTACTGCTGCGCGGTTATCACTTCCTGCAGTAGCAACAATATATGGGTTTGGGGAAAAGCAAATATCATTTATTTTTCCATTATGACCGTTTATTCCCTCACAAGTTACTTTATCGTTTTCGAATTTAAGTAAATAAACAAATCCCAACTCGTCACCAAAAGCAACCAGACTATCAGTAGGATGAGAGTCAATAGCCGAAACATTAAAGCTGCGAGGAATTATGCGTTTTTCAAATTTAAATTCGGGAAGTCTCCAAACCGAAATTGACCTGTCAGCAGAAGCTACCGCCACAAATTTTCCATCTGCTGAAAAATCTATGTCATTTATTCCCAAAAAATGGGTGTTTTCAAATTTCTTAGTATTTAAATTTGCGCTACAATAATACAAATTACCTTTTTCGTCTCCTGCAAGAACGTATTTATTGTCATTTGAATTTGCGGCATAAGTAAACCAGGTAAATGCATCGCGATTAAACAGTGATTTACTGCCTTTTTTAAGAACGGCTCCATAAATCTTTAAATCTTCACTCATTTTTTTCTTATTTACATTACCTGAATAATTTTCAAGTTGAAGACTTTTCAAATTAAATTTATAAACCTGAGTAGATGTTGCCAATACAAGACTATTTTCATTTTCAAAATTTAGAGCAGTAACAAGATCGTCTCCCGGCACCTTTATTCGGTAAAACATTTTGCCAGATATAAGATCATTAATTACCAACTCATTATTAGTATCAATACTCGCGATATAACGACTTGAGGGATCCCACTCTACAAACAGAATACTACCTGAATGTCCTGCCTGTACAACCGGAACAACATTTTGGGCAATTATACCGGAAAGTCCTGTTAGAAAAATTGCTGTAATTATTATTATCTTTTTCATATTTATAATATGTTATTATCCTTAATTAACTATTGTTTATAATATTGTAACAACCTTGAGTCATCTTCTTTGCCAAGCGGCATAAGATAACTTGCACCAAACCCTGCATATCCTCTTATTATTGGTTCGCTCGAAAATGATGTCAATGGCGAAAAATGAACAGTGATATTTGTAACCAGATATTTTGTTACATAAATATCAAATCCTATTTTAGGATTTATATGAAAACCCAGTTCTGCCATATTTAAAAAAGCTGACTGTGAATTAAATATCATATAGTTTTCGTAAGAATCTAAAGGAGGATTTTCGCTATATTCAATCAATTCTGTTTTGTCTTTTGTTTTTAAGGTAATGCTATTTGATATTGGGAGGTTAAAATTTGCCCCTAAACCAACAGCAAAATGAAGCGATTTAACGTAAAAATGATATTTGTACATAATTCCCACATTTGGTATTACCATGAATGAAGAAAGTTTTAGGCTGTCACTATCAGTACCAAAATATGGAATGTCCGGTTCAAGATCAAGTTCATAATTTGACATTAAAAAATCAAGTCCCGGAGTTATTACAAGTCTGTTGCGTTTATATCCCCAATCAAATGGAAACCCCAGACCAATTGCACCACCATCTGTTTTACGTGCTGTAGCATTGTAATTAGCATTATCATAATGTATGGTCATATCTCCACCCTTCGCAATCAGACCGTACGAAAACGAAGCGGAATAGCCTCTAATAATCTGCTGTGCAAAAACACCGGCAGGAATACACAAAATTGCTATAAATAATATTTTTCTCATAGTAGTTTGTTAATCAGGTTAATTTTCTATATTTTTGCTTTTTGTATAATAAATCAATACTAATTGACTAAATTTGATTACAAAATTACGGCTAAATTAAAAAAAATATGTTAATTATGAAAAAAATATTATTAGTTACCGGGCTCTTGTTAATTTTAACAACACTTAATGCACAGGGTTTGTATTTTGGTCCACAGATTGGATTCAGCCAGACTAGTTACATCGAGAAAAATGATTGGGATGGCACGGTTAAACAAAGTTTCAAATTGGGTTACCAGATTGGGGCTGCTGCCGAACTCGAAATAATGAGTTTTTTATATGTAGGAGCTGCAGTTACTTTTTTTCAAAAAGGCAATAAGGTTGTTGATGAATTTGGTACTTCTAAATTAAACATGGGATGTATTGATATTCCTATCACACTGGGATATAAAGTACCTATTGGCAATGTAAGTGTCTTTGGCAATGTAGGGCCTTATACCTGTGTCGCGCTTGTGGGCAAATCTGTGTATCATTCGGATATGATGGATGAAACTTTCGAGCATGAGGTAGAATTTGATTCTGAAACCGGTTATTATAAAAGATTTGATTCAGGTTTAACTTTTGGTGGAGGGGTTGAATTTAAACAATTCCAGGTTAAAGCAAATTATTCTTTAGGTTTTGTTGATGTTTCAACTTCCGAAAGTGTTTCAATGAAAAATTCGGTTTTTAATATAACAGGAACATATTTCTTGGGTAGGAATTTTTAATAAATTTCCAAATAACAAAAAGAAAATAAAAATGCTCGGCTTTTAACCGAGCATTTTATTTATTATTCTATAATTTATTTATTTTATAATCGTAAATTTAATTTGTTCATCTCCTGTATTTACAATGTAATTACCGGGAGCAAAATTTCTTATATCAACTGAAATGTTTTGGTCAATATTTCTATTATTGTAAACAATTTCGCCAATACTGTTAAAGATTGTTACATCAAATAAGCCGATTCCGGAAATTGTAATTGTTTCGTTTGCGGGATTAGGAAATATTTCTAAACTTCCTTTTTCTCCGGTAACAATATTAGTTGATTCAAAATTAAGAATAATATTGTCCAACATTATGAAACTTCCTTCTGTTAAAGTGCCAATGTCTCCATCGGAAAAAACTCCAACTGCGCCACTGGTGGCAATAATCATAACAGTGTCCGGGGTTAATGCGTTCTGATATGAAATAGAAGCTTCATAAACATTGTATTCATCATTTGACATATCCTCCGGACCTAAAAGATACCCTCCGGCTCCAACAAGTGCTCCATCTTTTGTTGATTGAAATACCACGACTGCCGTATCATTGTTTAAAAGTGTACCTTTCAATGCAAAACTCATTGAAATAGGACGTTCGGTGTAAGCCTCTCCTTGAGTAGAAACAACTGAGAATGTTGTAAAACTAAAACTTAGTTTGCCTGGAATAGCAAATCCTGCAGACAATGATTCGCCGATAACTCCTGTTTCAATGTGCATAGCATAAGTGCCAATGTAAGCATCTGTACTTTGATGAGCCGCAGGATTTCCCGTTTGCATTATCCATCCGTTAGGAGCTAAATCGGGTACAAGAACAATCAACATTTCTGACCAATCGTTGAATTCAACAGCATTATCAATACCGGTACCTTTTAAACTATTCCCATTGATGTGAGAATCTGCTTCGATATTTTGATAAATATCAAACCGGGAATTATCAATGCTAAATCTGTCTGTAACATAGGTTTGAGCAATACCAATTGCTGACACCGTAATCATTAAAATAAATGTGTATAATTTTCTCATTTTGTAAAAATTTTTGGTTGATACTATTTTTTCAAAAACTCAATACAAAAATAAAATAAAATTTATTATGTCAAAGAAAGGTGTGTATTTTTTTGCACCACTTACTATTACCTTATAAAATGCTCCATTTCGAACGGAATTACAATTGATATTTCTACCAATCCTGCAATTGCTCCTGATTTGTACCAGGGACACTGATAAATCATCTTTTTTTGTCCGTTCTTTTCTATGGTATAAGCATTTGTGCTGCCAGTTTTAAGTAATTCTCTGATTTTTTCTGCCGATTTCTCACCGTGACATTCAAAAAGTGATTTGCCAATCAGAGATTCACTTTCGTTTTTCACAAAAGTTGCTATTGATTTTTCGTTCATGTAAATAATAATACCGTCTTGGTCACATGCCGTAACAGCAAAAGGAAGAGATTTAAAGATTTGTTCGGTCATATTTTATTTATTTATCCATTGCCATGCGGGTATGGCTTTTATTACTAAATTTTCTTTTCTAAAAGTATCTGATTGATTTTGTGTAATAATATGAGCTTCTTCCTTTTTAAAGAACTCCATCGCTTCAAATAAACCGTTCACTTCCCGATTTATATTTAAACTGGTAATTTCGTTACATACTTGGTATAATTCACTTGGAATCCCTTTGTCTGTAATCAAAAAATCACATTCCCCTTTACCTTGATAATAGAAAATTTCTTTCCCCAATCTTCTTAAGTGCAAATAAACTATATTTTCTAAGATATGCCCATAATTAGGTGAAAAAACTATTTTATTCTGATGATAAATTCCTAAATCTAATGCGTAAATTTTTTGTGGATTTCTTAATTGTTTTTTTAGCGAAAAATCATACAAGGGTATAAATTCTATCAGATAAGCATCTTTTAGATATGAAAAATAATCTAAAATGGTAGTACTTGATTTTATACCAAACATTCCTTTTAACTTATTTGCTGAAGCTAAATTACCAATGTTCGACAATAAATAAACTGTCAATTGCCGCAATGAATTTACATCACGAATATTGTATCTTATAGCAATATCTCTTATTAGAATATCGTCTAATAAATCGTTTAAATATTTATTATAATCGGTGCGCAAATAATCAGGCATACCACCTTTTTGAGCATATTCTTTAAAAGTGTTTTCGTTTGCTTTCAATTTTTTAAATTGTAAAAACTCTGTATAAGAAAACGGAAATAGCTCCGTCGAAAAATGCCTGCCTGTTAGATGAGTACCCAATTCTTTACTTAACAACGAGGCATTTGAACCTGTAATGTAAACCAAAAAGTCTTCTCGAAGTAATTGATTCACAAAAATTTCCCATGCTTCTACAATTTGTATTTCATCAAAAAACAAGACCTTAGTATTACGAGCAATAATCTCAGCATATAAACGCTCTAAATCATTGGTAACTATACCTGACAAACGTGGATCTTCAAAATTTAGAAACAAACCTTCGTCAGGGAAAAATTGTGTTTTTATTTGTAATTGAAGCGTACTTTTACCACATCTTCGTATTCCGGTAATAATGTTTGCAAATCCACTTGATTGTGGAATCTGATGCAACAATTCGCGTTCGATACCTGTGTTTTTTGAGGTATAACTAAGTTGCTGACTATCAATTACCGTTGAAAATATTTGTTGTGTTATCATAATTTATCTTTTACCATTACAAATGTAAGATATTTTTCATTACTAATGGTAGATATTTATAATATTTTTTGTATCGCCGTTAAAATTTAAATTATTTTCACTCACTTTTCGTTCATGTAAATAATAATACCCTCTTGTTCACATGCCGTAACAGCAAAAGGAAGAGATTTAAAGATTTGTACGGTCATAATAATAATAAATTACAAAATCCAAATTACAAATTAAGTACATTTTTGTTTGTTTCGGATATTGAAAAAACAAAAATGCATATTTACAGACTTGATAATTTGCAATTTCCAGTGAGCAGGTTTTGTCATGATTTTTGAGTCGGGGACTTCGAGAGAATCAGCCGAAATGCTAATCCCTCAGCCCCCTATTCAAAAATGCACGCCAAAACCACATTCCTCATTGTTCATCACTCCGACCTGCACTGCCTTTGCCCCTCACACATGGCTGTCGTTTGGTCGGGTTTAACAATGTTTAGTCCTACGGACTAATAAACTAGTCTGAATGTTTAAAATAATTGTTATGAATTCAAAATTTCAATGTCCGGCATGCTGGTTTTTTCGGAATTGCAAATTTTACTATTGATTATTGGTTTTTGAATATTGTTATTTTGCTTTATCTCCATACATACCCTCATAATACTTCTTATAGTCACCTGAAACAATATTATTAAGCCATTCTACATTGTTGAGATACCAATCAACAGTTTTTTCCAAGCCTTCTTCGAACTGCAGAGATGGTTTCCAACCTAGTTCTTTCATTAGTTTTGTACTATCTATCGCATATCGCAAATCGTGTCCGGCCCTGTCCTGAACAAAAGTTATAAGGGATGCCGAAGTGCCCGGTTCTCGATTTAGTTTGTTATCCATTACTTCGCAGAGTTTCCTTATCAGATCAATATTAGTCCATTCATTATTTCCGCCTATATTGTATGTTTCGCCATCGCGGCCATTATGAAAAATAACATCAATTGCTCTGGCATGGTCAATAACATAAAGCCAATCGCGAACATTTTCACCTTTGCCATAAATAGGAATTGATTTCATGTTTTTAATATTGTTAATTGCAAGCGGAATAAGTTTTTCGGGAAAATGATTAGGTCCGTAATTATTTGAACAATTCGATATTACTGCAGGCAAGCCAAAAGTATGATTATATGCACGCACCAGATGATCGGAACTGGCTTTTGAGGCTGAATATGGAGAACGTGGATCATAAGCGGTGTTTTCAGTAAAAAAACCTTCTTCACCAAGAGAACCATAAACCTCATCGGTCGAAATATGATAAAAACGTTTGCCTTCGTAATTATCTTTCCAGCAGGAACGAGCCGCGTTTAATAAATTTACGGTTCCAACAATGTTTGTGAAAATAAACTCTGTAGGATTTGAAATACTTCTGTCAACATGTGATTCGGCAGCAAGATGAATTACACCATCGGGATTGTATTTTACAAACAAATTTTTAATTTGTTCTACATTGACAATATCGGCTTTTTCGAAAATATAATTTGGAGCTTTTTCAATATCTTTCAAGTTGGCCAGATTTCCCGCATAAGTTAATTTGTCAATATTTATTATACGATAATCAGCATATTTTTTAACAAATAAACGTACGACATGTGAACCAATAAAACCTGCACCACCTGTTATAAAAATAGTTTTTTTCATTTTTTTTGTTTCAAATTTTGTTTGCGGTGGTAAAGATAGAGAAAAATTAAAAAGATATATATAAAACACTAAGCGAAATTATAATTAGATTGGAAGATGAGTATTTATAACAGATTTCTCACTCCTCCTGCGTCAGAGTTCAAAATGACTCTTTTAAATAGTAAGAACAGTCGGCGACTGAAACTTCAGTTTTATGCCTGCTTTGTTCTTGTCGCCGACTATTACACCTATACGCCCTGGTCATTTCTCACGTTCGTTCGAAATCTTTTTTTAACATAATTATTTAGGTGATTTATAACTCTGAGCCCGAAGGGCTCAATGTCAGTAACCCCGACTTGTAAGTCGGGGTTTAACAAACTGGAACAATAGCTTTTGGAATATGTATTTGTCAATTTATAGGAGTATTGGCAGGGTACAAATACTATTACAAAAGCGAATAATAGATGCCACCTAAATAATTACAAAACAACATTGAATACAAATACTCCAACGCGAGTAACTCGCGCTGGAGTGCAAAGATAAAAAAAAATGGAATTAGTGAGAATATGAAATAACAATGGCTTTATCTGCAAAATTACCGTCGAGAAAAACACCCGTACTACTCTACGAAAACAATACGAAAGCCTAAATTATTGAAACAATCGTCCTGGCTATTGACACTACGAAAAGCCGAACGACAATACTTTGAATTACTATTCCAACTACCTCCACGACAAATGCGGTAAAACCCCGATGTTGCACCAGTAGGATCTGTTTGTATTGCTGTTGAATAGTCTTCATACCTGTCGCTACACCACTCCCATACATTACCGCTCATATCGTATAAACCTAACTCGTTTGGTTTTTTCATTCCAATTAGACAGGTTTTGTCATCACTATTACTTGTGTACCATGCTACTTCATCAACATTGTTGCTTCCACTATAATTAAAGTACCTGCAGTTGTTGATTGTATCTGAAACACCGCCTTTAGCCGCATATTCCCATTCTGCCTCAGTGGGTAAACGGTAGGTTTTACCTGTTTGTTCGCTCAACCACTCACAAAAGGCTGTTGCATCATACCAGGAAACGTTTATAACAGGCAATCTATCCCTACCCCAGCCTTCATCATATGGTTCTCTTCTACAGGTAGTTGTGCAAAAATAATCATATAGTTCAAATGTGATTTCATATTTGCTTATATAGTAATCACTCAACGTTACTTGATGTTGTATTTCGTTAATTTCTCTTTCAACTTCGTTTGATGGGCTACCCATGGTATAAGTACCGTCTTGTACATAAACCATTTCTATAGACAAGTCGCCTATTTTTTGTATATAGTTTTTTATTTCACTATCATCATTAGTACTTATGCTTGTGAGAATTTGCTGAGCTGAAGCCGGAAGTAAAATAAAAAGATAAAATATAAATGAAAGATATTTCATGTTTCTTTTATTTATCACAAATATAATTATTTTTTACCTGCTTTAATTATTTCGTTCTTTTTGTCCAATTGTTTCATTATACATAAATCATTTTGAGTCAAAATAATAACTTTCAATTATATTGCTAGCTGAAAAGTACTGATTTAGTTATATTTTGACTTCAATTTATCAATAAGCATTACATCCTTACTATATTTTTTTTCTTTTCCCGATATTTTTTCAACAATTAATTTTTACCTGTTAATTTATTGAAAATTAAGGCTTTAATTTTATACAAAAATGCTAAATCGTTGATTCACAATATGGTAAATTATTAACAGTTTTTATATAAAAAGTTAATATTTGTCGAAAAATATTAAAAAAATTAATTTGGATTTTCTAAGTAAATCCGGATTATAAAATACTTTCTATTTTGCAAATTAATAATTAAGTATTTTCAATTTTTTAACTAACATAATTATTAACTCTAATGATTAAACTTTTGCTATTTTTAATGGTTACTAATTAATACTAACAGTTGTTAATTAAAAATTTAAAATACTGAAAATCAAATAAAGTTTAAAAATCTCATTGTTTATAAAAGATAATAAATCATCTTTGCAATAGCTAAATATTAAATTTTAATAAATATTTCAACATAATTAACAAACAATAATAATCATCATATTTTTATTAAATTAATTTATAAAATTAATATGATTATGAATAAAAGTGATTTAGAAAATTTTGGATTTTTAAAAATTCCGCTGCCCAAAAATATAAATTTAGCGGAAGAAATAAGCAAATTAAAAAAAGAAAAAAATGCTGTAATATTGGGTCATTTTTATATTGAGGATAATTTGCAGGATATTTCGGATTTTGTTGGTGACAGTTTACAATTGTCGCAACAAGCTGCAAAGACAAATGCTGATATAATTGTATTTTTAGGTGTGCATTTTATGGCCGAAACTGCAAAAATATTGTCACCGCAGAAAAAAGTTATTATTCCTGATTTAAAAGCCGGTTGTTCACTTGCCGATTCGTGCAATGCAAAAGATTTTAAAAAGTTTATAGATGATAATCCGGGGCATACTGTAATTTCTTATGTAAATACTACTGCTGAAATTAAAGCATTAACAGATATTATTGTTACTTCATCGAACGCTAAAGAAATAGTAGAAAGTTTACCTTTAGACGAAAAAATAATTTTTGGACCTGATAAAAATTTAGGTAATTATATAAATAGTATTACAGGACGGAAAATGCTTTTATGGGATGGTGCCTGTCATGTTCATAAGCAATTTAATTTAGAGGCTATACTTCGATTGAAAAAAGAAAATCCTGATGCAAAAATTATTGCTCATCCTGAATGTGAAAAACCTGTTCTTATTGTTTCGGAACATATTGGAAGTACTGCAAGTTTGCTTAAATTTACACAAAAAGATAATTCAAAAAAGTATATTGTAGCAACCGAATCGGGTATTTTACATCAAATGAAAAAAGCCAGTCCCGATAAAATATTTATACCGGCTCCCGGTTTGGACTCAACTTGCGGATGTAATGATTGTAATTTTATGAAGTTAAATACAATTGAAAAATTATATAACTGCTTAAAATACGAATTACCTGAAATTACGGTTGAAGAAAACATCAGAGTAAAAGCGGAAAAGTCAATAAAACGAATGTTGGAGATAAGTGAAAAACTTGGTTTATAATGAAAATCATCAGTTTAATATTATTTCTATTATCTGGTTTTATATTAGTTTCTCAAAATATTAAAGAATATCGTGGATCTGTTTATACTTGCTTTGTTGCTCCAAATTATAGTAAATTACCTCCCATAAAACCCGGTTATGTTGCTGAAATTTCAATAGGTGAAAAACTCAACGGCGAAAAACAATGGCATAAATATTATAATTATCCTGCGTTTTATATTTCTGTATTTGCAGGATATCCGGGGAATAAGGAATATGGATATTTTTTTAGTATTAATCCTCAATTTTTATTTACTAAACCAATAAATAATAAGCTGAATTTTGATATTAAAACAGGTTTAAGTATTGCTTATCATACAAATATTTATAATGTTACCGATAATAACACAAATATGCTTGTAGGTTCTCATCTGACTGCTATTGCAAATATTGAAGCAGGTATTAATTATGAATTCAGAAAAAATAATTTTATTGGTTTGTCTGTAGGAGCTTTACATTTTTCTAACGGACATTATAAATTGCCAAATATTGGAATGAATTTACCTGCTGCTAATATTTATTATAAATATAGGATAGGCGAAAATAAAATATTGGATAATAATGAAAAAGATTTAATAAATTCTGATTGGAATTACTTTGCTTTTATTGCAGTTGGAATGCATGAATATGGTTCATCAACAAAACCTGTAAACGGACCTAAATACAGAATTTATGACCTGGGTTTTGGATTAACAAAACAAACAAATTTAATACATAAATTCAGCATAGGGTTTAACTTTTTAAACTATGGCAGTTTTAGAAAATTTATTATTGATCAGGAATTAAACATTGAAAATCCATTTATGAAAAGTTCTGTATTTACGATTTTTGGAGCTCATGAATTTATGTTTGGAAAATTTGGTTTATACACAGAATTAGGTCTGGATATTTATAAACCGTTTTACAGGTATTTTGTAACAATTTATGGAGATAAATTTGGTGCTAAAGATATTCTTAAGTCAATAAACAGCAATAAGTTAGGTTTAAGATACAGAATAATTGACACAGAAAATTTAAAATCTGTAATCGGAATTAATTTAAAAGTAAATTTAGCTCAGGCTGATTTTGTTGAAATTTTTTATAGTTTTGAATTTTGAAAAATATTAGAGTTCGGATGATTTATTAATTTAAAATTTTTAAAAATGAAAAAGATAGTTTTGATTTTTGTTTTTGCAGCTGTTTCAACTATCAGCTTTGCACAGTTGACTGTAGGTGGTCATTTTGCTTATAATTCTACTTGGTTAATGAATAAGCAAGTATTTGACGAAGGTGCCGAAATGGATGTGGCTGCTTCGTTTGGAAATTATTTTGGTTTGATAGCAGGTTATTATTTTTCTGATGAGTTTGGTCTGGAGATTAACTTTAATTCAAACAAAATTGAACAAAAATATTCCGGTAGCATTAAATATGTTTTATCAGACGAAAGAAATAATTACAACGCTTCAACTGTTTTAAAAACTACTGATATTCCGATTTTAATGAAATTCGGTAAAAATTCATATTTTGAATTTGGTCCTTTATTTCAGTTGATAAATAAAGCAACTTATACTCGCACTTTTGATGCAACCAGTAATTTTGGTTGGTATAATGATAAAGTTTATCCTTTTACCAACGAGTTAAACAAAGGAGTTAAAGCTGAATTTAACGGAATGGGTGTTGGTGTTTGTATGGGCTTTGGTGCTAATTTCAATCTGATTGAAGATGTATTAAAATTGAATTTTGGCTTGAGATTTAACTACATTCTTACTGATATTCAGGGAGTAAATGGTTTAGGTCTTGTTAAAGAAGATCCTAGTTATATTTCTGATTCTGAAAGGGTAAACTTTAAAACAAATCCGTTGTATGGTGGTTTAAAAATGGGTTTGGTTTATATTTTTGAATAAAATTTATATTTGCCGCTAAGGTACCCGAACACCCGGAAAATATTCTATCTTTGTGTGTTCGTACCTTAGTGGCATTTTACATTAATATATATAATGACTTCAAAAAAATCGAAACAAAGTATTTTAGATATAATAAAATTAATCGAAACTGATTCTACAAATAAATATGCTGCAGGGCTTATTGCAGACAATAAAGTAAATTCTTCCACGCTCATTTATACACTTCATCAAAATTCAGGAAAAGGTCTGGGTAAAAATACTTGGCATTCGCAGGCTGATAAAAATTTACTTTTTTCGTTGGTTGTTTTTTACGAAATAAAAGCAGAAGAACATTTTAAGTTAAATATGATTGTGTCATTGGCAATATGCGAATTTCTTCTTTTAAAGGGTATAGAAGTCAAAATTAAATGGCCTAACGACATCTATTGTCAAAATAGAAAAATAGCCGGAATACTAATCGAAAACAATATTTACGGCAATCTTATAAAATCTTCTGTTATTGGTGTAGGATTGAATTTGAATCAGACCGAATTCCCACAGGAATTAGAAAATCCCATTTCTCTTAAACAGATTAAGGACGCAAATTATGACATTGATGAAGAAGTGAAACTTATAGCTCAGATTTTAGTTGATAAAATAGAGCAATTTAAAGCAAAAAGCTTTTCTACCGTTATAAAATATTATAGCAAAAAGCTTTACAGATTTGGTTTATTATCAAAATTCAAAGACAAAGACGAATCATTCTCTGGCTATATAAAAGACGTAAATGAAAATGGTCATCTCATTATTTGTGATCAAAATTCAAAAATCCGTTCTTACAATTTTAAAGAAGTTGAATTGTTGAGTTAAAGGCAGCCCGATTTACTAAAACTTCTTTTGATAGAAATGGCAATATGGGTTTGAATTTGTTTTTTCGTAATAATCCTGATGATAATCTTCGGCGGGGTAAAATTCTACGGCAGGACTAATTTTGGTTACAACTTTATAGCCTTTATTTTGCAATATTCCGACAAGATTTTGAGCTATTTCGGCCTGTTCCGGTGACGTATAAAAGATTTCGGAGCGATATTGAGTTCCAACATCAGGACCTTGTCTGTTTAACTGTCCGGGGTCATGAATTTCGAAAAACAGTTTAGCCAAAGTCTCAAAATCGGTAAGAGTTGTATCGAAAACCACTTTCACAGCTTCTGCATGTTCTGTATCCATATAGCAAACATCTTTGTAGGTGGGATTTTTTGTTTTTCCGCCGGTATAACCCACTTCTGTTGAAACGACACCTTTTGCAAGTTTTAAATGATGTTCTACTCCCCAGAAACATCCGGCTGCAAAAATAGCAGTTTCGTAATTTTGTGAAGATTCTGTTATTTTATCTTTTGGGATAAACTTCATAGAAATTGAATTGACGCAATGCCGGGTATTGGTTTCGGTAAAGCCTTCGCCCTCAAAAACATGTCCGAGATGAGCACCACAGTTAGCACATACAATTTCTGTCCTTATTCCGTCTTTATCAGGGATGTGCTTAACCGCTCCCTCGATTTCCGAATCAAAAGCAGGCCATCCGCAGCCCGAATTAAACTTGCTGGAAGAATAATAAAGCGGAGAATCGCATCTTTTGCAGACATAAGTCCCGTCTTCATAAAACTTATCGTATTCGCCGCTAAAAGGAGGTTCGGTTCCTTTATGTAAAATCACATATTCTTCTTCTTTTGTCAATTTATTGAAATCTTTTTCCATATCTGTCTGGCATTTAATGAATGAAAACGATGTTATAAATATTATTAAAAATGCTGTGGTTTTCATAATTGTAAGTACATAATATTAAATTTAAATTAGTAATTATTTAGCCGGCATCTAATTTTACCTTTTGTCATTGTATTTGTACCCTCCCAACACTTCTCTGATTTAACAAATACAAATGCCAAAAGGTATTGTTTGTTTTGAACACCCGACTTTTAAGTCGGGCTTACTAATATTGAGTCCTTCGGGCTCAGAGTTTCGAACCATCTAAATAGTTATCTAAGTTTTCATTATAAACAGAAATTAGGTTAAAATGTTAACGAAGTTGCTTTATTTAATTAACTGTAGGATTTTAAACTCTCAGGCAAATACTACAATAAAAAACAATTATATTTTACAATTATATAAATAATAATTATTTTTACAAATATAAATCAGCTAAAAAATGTCAAAAGGTAAGTATATACAGCAAATATGGGCGAATAAGCGTACCTTTGGTAAGGTTATAAACGAGTTGGCAACAAGTGTAAAAAGACAGACGACCAGACAGATATGATAGTGATAACTAATAACGAATGAAAGGATTTAGCTTTATGACAGGACAGTGCAGACATGATGGAAATTTATTTTGTTTTTTTCTTCCCACCCACAAAAAAGAAGAAGGAAACCCCACCCACATTGCACACATCGCCAAAGCCCCACAAGCCAACGCTGAAGCCAACGCTTTGGCAAAGAGTGCAATTTTGCCGACACATAAACGGACATTCATGACAGCTTAAAATTAATACTAATGGCAACAAGAGAGGCGTTTGCAACAATAAAAGGATATTACTATCAATTTGACACGACAATATTAAAATTGTTGGAGTTACAAAATGATTCTGATTCAGTAATTGTTGAAGGAGTCGAAGATATAGACATTAAAACTGCAACAGATGAAACTACAGTTCAATGCAAATATTTAACAAAACCACGATTTATTAATTCTGCTGTACGAGAGCCAATCATTTTAATGCTTGACCATTTTATTAATCCAAATACACCGAACAATTTCAAATACAACTTGTATGCTCACTTTGAGAATGAAACACCCGGAAATGAGCCAATAATTGACTTGCCAAAAGTGAAGGAGATTTTAACCTACTCCGAGAAAAAAGTTGAAAAACATTACGAAGTTGAAAAAGGCATTAGTAACGCAACATTAGATGCCTTTTTGCTACAATTCAAATTCACTTTTGGATTAGAATTTTTCGCTCAACAACAAATAGTAATTGAAAAACTTAGAACTAAATTCAACTGTTCTGCATTTGAAGCCGACACATTATATTACAATAATGCATTAAGAATTGTTATTGACAAGGCTATTCAGAGAAATATATCACAGCGAGAAATTTCAAAAACTGAATTTATTCATAACATTGATTGTAGTAAAAGGCTATTCAATGAATGGTTTATTAGGCTTCGTTCAAAAAAGGAGTATTTCAGGTTAATTGCACAAAATTTAAAATCAACTCGAACACTTGAACCCTCAAGAGTTAAATATATCCTTATTGGAAAAAACATCCTGGAGGCTGATAATTCTGAATTACCATTATTTTCTTTTTTAGAAAGTCTAGTTGGAAAGTATTTCAAGCTAAATTCATCATTGCGAGACTCAAAACCACTTACTTTCATTCTTGATTGTGAAAAGTCAACTCTTCTTGCATTAAAAAGAGCATTGATTGAAAACGAAATAATATTTAATGATGGGTGTGAAGAAATTATATTTTCAACTCATCTTTTTAATAAAGAACCGATTATCAATAAGTCGGGAAACGGCACGAAAATTATTAAAGCATCATATTTATTGAAAATAGTATCAAAAGAAACCTTTATTCAAAATATTTCTCAAATTAATTCACCAAGTTCATTCCTAATTTTTTCCAACGAGAATATCAATAATAGATTTTCAAACGGTCAATTATTTGACATCAAATATTGTAACGACCTAAAAGATGTTCATAAACTTTTAAATCCATAACCAATGACAACGGCAAGTTCAGACATATTCAGAATATTAACAGTTGCTCCAAGTTTAATTCAGATTGAAGTTCTTAATGCAGAGCAATTTAAACAGGATGCAAGCGACTTTACTATTGGTAGCTATTTGAAGATATCGGATGACTCAAATACATCAATCATTGCATTGGTGCAAAGTTTTAAAATAAAAGAAACTAATCAGGGAGGCGAAACAGCCGTTACTACACCAACTTTTATTTTGGATGCGCAACCAATTGGATTTTTAGATGGTGAAGGAAATTTTAGGCGAGGAGGACAGCAGATTGCAATCCCACCAAGTAATGTTGAAATTGCAGATGATACGCTATTAAATCAAATATACAGTTCAATTGGTGTTGAGAAACAATTTTGCTTTTCGACCTTAGCACAAAAACCAAGCATTGAAATTGCAGTTGATGGAGATAAATTCTTTAGTAAACACATTGCCGTTGTGGGTTCTACTGGTTCCGGAAAATCCGGTACTGTTGCCAAAATTCTACAAGAAGGAATTGCCCCAACATTTGACCAAACTCAACGTGGTGTTTTAAATAACACACATATTTTGCTTTTTGATTTACATGGAGAGTATAAAACAGCATTTCCCAAGTCAAAAAAAATTGATGTAAATAATCTTGTTCTTCCTTATTGGTTAATGAATTCGGAAGAACTTGAAGAAATGTTTATAGAGAGTAATGAGAATAATTCTCATAATCAGATTTCCCAATTTAGGTATGCAGTAATTCAGAACAAGAAAAAACACAATCCTAGCGTTGTTAATCCTTCTTATGATTCTCCTTTATATTTTAGCTTAAAAGAAGTTCATAACTACATAAACAACCTTAATAATGAAGTTGTAGGTAAAATTGATGGCGAAAATTCTAGACCTAAACTTTCTAATGGAACATTGGTTGATGATAGGGATGATTATTATTTCGACCAAGTAAGAACATTTGTTGTTTCATCTCAAGCAGCCGCAACAAAAGCATCAAATGGTCCTTTCAATGGCGAGTTTGACAGATTTGTAATGCGACTTGAATCAAAAATAAATGATGATAGATTAGCATTCCTTTTAAAACCTAAGAAAACAGCCACAACTGAATTTAAAACTGATGACTTTCCAACAATTTTGAAACAATTTATTGGTTACACTGATACTGAAAATGAAAACATTACCATTATTGATTTAAGTGGAATTCCCTTTGAAGTTTTAAGTATCGTTGTTTCACTTATCAGCAGGTTAGTATTTGATTTTTGTTTTTATTATAAATCAGTTAAGGAATCATCAAAAGAAGCACCTTTTCTTTTAGTGTTGGAAGAAGCACATAATTACATCCCACAAAGCGAAGGGGCAAAATACCATTCTGTTAAAAAATCAATTGAACGAATTGCAAAGGAGGGCAGAAAATATGGTTTATCGCTAATGATTGTAAGTCAGCGACCATCTGAAATTTCCGAAACAATCTTTTCTCAGTGCAATAATTTTGTAGCGATGAGATTGACAAATCCATCAGACCAACAATATGTAAAAAGACTAATGCCTGACAGTATCAGCGCAATAACAGATACGCTTCCCGTTTTAGAAAGACAAGAAGCATTAATTATTGGTGATAGTATACCAATTCCAACAATTGTCAGAATAAAAGATTTAATCGACAAACCAGATTCAAACGATATTGCATTTAGGACGGAATGGAAAAAGGACTGGGTTCAAATTACTTTTGATGCTCTGATTAAAAAAATAAAGAAAGAGGTTTAAATTACAATAAATCAACACACAGTCGTAAGCACATATGAAATTTTGCTTATGCACCCTGCTAAATTGTTACTTTTGAGCATTAATAAAATGACTAACTAAAAAAGATATTTAATAAATGAGTATAAACACACAATCGCTTCAACCGCTTATCAACTTTATCTACTCGGTAGCTGACCAGATATTGATTAATACCTACGAGCCAAGCAAATACAAAGATGTTATCCTTCCAATGACAGTTATCAGGCGTTTGGATGCCGTGTTGGAGCCAACCAAAGACAAGGTTTTAGAAACACACGAAAAATATAAAGACAAACTGAACGACCTGACAGCTTTGCTAACTAGCAAACAAAACGGTAGTGGACACGCATTTTATAATACTTCGCCTTACACCTTGAAAAAGTTGTTGGACGACCCTAAAAATCTTCGCAGCAATTTTGAAAATTACTTGAATGGCTTTTCATATAATGTGCAAGACATTATTACAAAGTTTAAGTTTCGCAATGAATTAGAAACATTGGACGAAGCAGGGAAACTGTTTTCTACTATTGAAAAATTTGTTTCGCCTAAAATTGACTTGCGACCACAAAGTTTGCCGCCTTTGGCAATGGGTTATGTGTTTGAAGATTTGCTCCGCAGGTTTAATGAAGCCACCAATGCCGAAGCAGGACGACATTTTACACCTCGTGAAATTATTGAACTGATGACACACGTTTTGTTTTTGCCTGTCAAAGAGCAAATACAGAACGGAACATTTTTGATTTACGACCCTTGTGCTGGTTCGGGTGCAATGCTTACCGAATCGAAGAAATACATTACCGATGAAGACGGTGAAATAAAATCGAAAGCCACGGTTCATGTTTACGGGCAGGAAAACACGCCTACCATTTACGCCATTTCAAAATCAGATATGCTGTTGAAAGGCGAAGACCCTGAAAAAATTGTGTATGGTAGCACTTTGAGCCAATACGGTTTTCCAAAAGAACTTCGTTTTGATTTTATGCTTACCAATCCGCCTTATGGAACAAGTTGGGCTGATGATAAAAAAGCATTGAGCGTTGGCGACAAAGGCAAAATCATTGACCCACGTTTTCAAATTAAAAAGCTGTATGTGGCAGAACCTGCCGTTACCCGTGTAAATGACGGTCAGTTGATGTTTGTGTTGCATATGCTTAGCAAGATGAAAGACACCGAGCAAGGCAGCCGCATTGCTTCTGTTCACAATGGTTCGGCTTTGTTTACAGGCGATGCAGGACAAGGCGAAAGCGAAATCCGCAAACACATTTTAGAAAGCGATATGTTGGAAGCCATCATTGCGTTGCCCAACGATATTTTTTACAACACAGGTATTCCCACTTATATTTTCATCATTACCAACCGCAAGCCGAAAAACAGAAAAGGCAAAGTGCAACTCATCAATGCAAATGGCGAGCAGTTTTATGGCAAGATGAAAAAATCATTGGGAAGCAAACGCAACGAGTTGGTACCAAGCAACATCAACGATATTACCAAACTGTATCAGGATTTTAAAGAAACTGAGTTCAGCAAATTGTTTGACAATAATGAGTTTGGTTATGCTCAAATTATTGTGCACCGCCCATTACGCCTGATGGTGCAGTTTACCGCCAAACGAGTGGCTTCACTTCGCTTCGTGAGCAACAACGCTGCTTTGCGTGAAGAACTCTACAAAGAATTTGGCAACGAAGTGTATGACAAAAAAGCCACCGACAAACTGGAACAATGGCTACTCAACTACTTTATGCAAGACAATGACGAAGAAGAAACCGAAGACGGAGAAGCTGAAATCACCCTTGCATCATTGCCCAAGAAGAAACAGAAAATTGTAAAACAGCTTTGCGATACGGCTATTTGGCAACGTGACCTTGACTTGATGAACCACGCCAAAAAATTGGCTGAAACCTTTGGCGAAAAACTTTTTGACGACTTTAATGTGTTTGAAGAAAAGCTGGATAAGGAATTGAAAAAGCACAGCATAAAACTGGCAGCCAAAGACAAAAAAGATTTGCTGAGTGCTGTAAGCTGGACAGACCCCAAAGCAGCAGCCGTGATAAAAAAGAAACACAAAGACGGCACGATAGAATATGTAAGCGACCCTGCCTTGAAAGATTACGAAAACATACCGCTGAAAGAAGACATACAAACCTTTTTTGAACGGGAAGTAATACCCTTTGCCGATGATGCCTGGTGGAATACAGACGAAACCAAAATTGGTTACGAGATAAACTTCAACAAATATTTTTACCAATACACACCGCCACGCAACAAAGCCGACATAGCTGCCGACCTGTTTGCCATTGAACAAGAAACCGAAAACCTGTTAAAAGAAATTGCGGGATGATTGCAACAGAAGTGAAATATAAGAAAACAGGCGTAGAATGGATTCCTGAAATTCCAAATCATTGGGAAGTCAGAAGATTGAAACAATTTTCAAAAATAGAAACTGGAACAACTCCACCTAAAATTGATAATTCCAACTACTCTGAGAAAGGAATTCCTTGGATTAAACCCGATAATCTAAATGATTTTGAACCATTAATTGATTCCAAAGAAAAAATATCAAAAGATGGATTAAAAGGTGCAAGATTAATACCCAAGGATTCTGTTTTAGTATGTTGTATAGGAACAATAGGGAAAATTGGTGTGGCAGGAATTGATTTAACCACCAATCAGCAAATAAATTCTGTGATTTTCAATCAGGAAATCGTATTGCCAAGATTTGGGAAATATTTAATATTTTCATCAGAAAAGGAACATTGGCGTATTTCAACAAAATCAGTTGTTTCTATTCTTAATAAGTCGGCTCAAGGAAGTATAAAATTTCCCATTCCGCCACTTAACGAACAGAAAGTAATTGCCAATTACCTTGACGCCCAATCCGTCAAAATCACCCATTTCATCCAAACCAAGCAACGCTTTATTGAATTGCTGAAAGAACAAAGGCAAAGCATTATTAGCAATGCCGTAACAAAAGGCATTGATGATGGCGTGAAGATGAAGGAAACGGTGTTGGGCAAAATTCCTGAACATTGGGAAGTGAGAAGGTTGGGAACAATCGGTAGATTTTCAAAAGGCGGAAACATTTCACGTTCAGAATTAATCTATACAGATGGAGGAGTTCCTGCAATTCTATACGGAGACCTTTATACCAAATATGATATAGTTGCCGAAAATATTATAAATCGTATTACAAAGGAAACAGCAGCAAATTCTGTTGAGCTTAAAAAAGGCGATTTACTTTTTACAGGTTCAGGAGAAACAAAAGAAGATATTGGCAAGTGTGTTGTATTCAACAGCGATGAACCTGCTTATGCTGGCGGTGATGTAATTATTTTTAAGCAAGACATTTTTGATAGCTACTTTATAAGCTATTCTCAAAATAGTTCAATCGCCAAATACCAAAAAGCCATTTCATCAAAAGGAGAAATCATTGTGCATACTTATGGCTCAAAACTCCGTGATGTGATTTTGCCTTATCCGCCAACAATAGAAGAACAAAAACAAATTGTGGAACATATAAAAGCCGAAACCCAAAATCTTGACATTGCCATCAGCAAAGCCGAAAGAGAAATAGAGTTGATAAAAGAATACAGAGAAGCTATGGTATCGGAAGCAGTAATGGGAAAAATGAAATTATAAGGGTATGGCAGCAGTGGATAAAAACAAAATAGTAGCCGGAACCGCCTTGTTTAAGAGCATATTTGCTTTCGAGGGTGGCTATTCTATAAAAATACCCGACTATCAACGTCCATATGTGTGGAATGCCGATAAGGTAGAAACCCTTATTAACGATTTGCAATATCACATCGAACACAATAGCGGACAGCCTTACTACATGGGAAGCATTTTGTTTTTTTGTCAAAATGGTGGCTACGAAATTATTGACGGTCAACAGCGGCTTACTTCACTGCTTATTTTAGACAAAATTGCCAACAAAGGTCAAAGCATTTTGTCAACACATACCGATAAAATTCAGTTCTTTTTCAATTCGCCCATTTCAAAGAAGAACATTGTAGAAGTAAAAAACTTTGTGAATGACTATAAAACCGATTGGTTGCAAAATAATTGGAACACAGTTGTTTCCGATTTAGCTTTTTCGGTAATAGTAACCAATCGGCAGGACGATGCCTTTTCGTTTTTCGAAACGCAAAACAACCGTGGCGTAAAATTGGGAGCAGCCGATTATCTGAAATCGTTTCACCTGCGTGAACTCAGAGAAGAAGAGGGAAAACAGATAGCTTTTGCAAAGCAATGGGATGCCAATAATACCAATCAGTTTTTAAACTATCTGTTTAATCAGGTAGTTTGGCGTGGTCGCTCGTGGAAAGGCAGCAATGTTTGGTACGAATCGCAAGAAGATGTATTGCAAGAGTTTCAAAAGAAAACCCGTGACCCTGAAACTAAAAATCAGGTTCAGATTTTCCCAACGGTAAAAAACAAAATAGCACACGCCATTCGATACGATGAGAATGACGGCATTTTGCTCGACACTTCGCCCATAGCATTAAAATCGCACGCCATCAATTATCCTTTTGCCTTGCGTCAACCCATAGAAAAAGGAATTGGTTTTTTTCTTTATTCCGAAAGATATGCAGCTATGTATCATTTTCTGTTTCATACCGAACATTCGAAAGACAGCGAATTGTTTAAGTTCAAGGAATTTTATAAATCCGTTTACAGCCATAGTGGAATGTCAGAGTATCTGAAATCGCTCTATCGCTTGTGCATGGTTTTGTATTATGACAAGTTTGAATCGAAACACATTGACAATTTTTCCAAACATCTCGATTATTTTATTGGCGTGTATCGAGTTGAATTGAGCAGTATTTATGATAAAACTGCCATCCGAATTTTAAGAGATAAAAAGCAAAATTTACTCGATATTATTTCGCAGGCTTTTATTCCCGAACAAGTGTTTGATTTTATAATGGAAAACACCAACGATACGGTATTCAGAGACGAAACCATTCCACTTGTAAAAGAAAATGGACAAATACTTTATGCTGTAAGAAGTAACTACAAAAGAGCCTTGCTTAAATATTACGAAAAAGAAGACCAAACAAGTTTAAAAGCATTAAAAGAGTGGATAAAACTATGATTGAAGATTTAATAGTTACACGCAATCTATCAATAAAATCGGATTTAATTACATTGAAAAATGTAGTTGAAAACGAACGCTTTTATTCCATTCCGCTTTACCAACGATTGTATGTATGGGGCGAAGACCAGGTTACTACTTTGCTCGAAGATTTGGAACGAGCCACCAAAACACCCGATAATTACTATTTCTTGGGTGGTACTATGATTATTAGCAATCAAAGTAAATACGACTTAATAGACGGGCAGCAACGGTTTACCACTCTTTGGTTACTAAGTTACGAGTTGAAAAATGAGTTGGAAGCATTTGCCTATGCAACAATTAATAAGTCGTATGTAAAACGGCTTTCATTTGCCATCAGAGATTTTGCCAATCAATATTTTACCAATCCCGATAATTATTCTCAACTATCAAAAGAAGAAAAATTACAACTTGAAGGAATCACACAGGCACAAAAAACTATACAAACATTTTTAAATGCCGATGAAAGAGGAAACATCAATGAATTTAAGCAAAAGCTAACAAAATTTCTTTTTGAGAGAGTTGCTTTTATTGAAACCGTAATGCCTGCAGGAATTGACGAGAACCGACTTTTTGAGGTACTAAACAACAGGGGCGTTCAACTTCAACACCACGAAATAATTAAATCGAAACTTATTCAATACATACCCGATGATGAAAAAAGAAAATACGCACAGATATGGGAAGCTTGTTCCATTATGGACAACTATATTGAAAAGAATATAAAAGACGTTTGTGGCTTCAAGTGGGGTGATATAACTCAAAAAGAAACAGACGAAGATGTAGAAATTGGTTTGCCCTCAGATATTATGAATCGGATTGCCAAATCAACATCAGATTATGAAGACAAACATTTAACCGAAATACTTGGGTGGGATAAATATGATTTAAAAGAAGAAAATGAAGAGTACGACTACGATTCTGGCAAAGTGAGAAGTATCATTAGTTTTCCAATGTTTCTGCAACATGCTTTAAGAATTTTTATTTTTAAAAACAAATACGAAGGTTTTACTACCGAAAAAGTTGCAGAGGTCAACGAAAAAAAATTGATTGAAACATTTGAAAACTATTTTTATCCCTATTATCTCAACGAAACCAAAGTAAAAGCATTTATTGAATTACTCCTGAAACTTCGAATAAATTTCGACAAACACGTTATTAAGTGGATTGAAAAAGAAGCAAATCAGGAAATTCACCTGATAAAAAGATTATATCAAAACAAAAAGGTACTGCAACGAAAAGAGCCATTAAGCAATGAAGGTTTTGCTCTTTTGCAAAGTATGCTTTATCACTCGCAACAGATAACCACTTTATACTGGCTGACTCCGTTTTTAAACAAAACTTTACAAGAAGATAATACGGAAAATCTATACAAGTACCTTTTAAAACTCGATAACCTAATGTTTTGCTCTCAACTTTCAGAAGATTTGAGTTTAAGGAGCTGGAATTTGCTTGATAATAAATTAAATAATTTTAACCCCAATATTAAGGCACTAAGCAGACCAAGCGGTACTGCTTTTTGGAGTTACTGGTTTTACAAAACAGATTTTTTACTTTGGTATTTAAAAGCAAGTCAACAAGGCGATGACTGGAAAAATTACCGAATGACGAAGAAAAATTCTGTTGAGCATATTTCGCCACAAAACAGAAGGGATTATGACGAAAACACACTTTGGGACGAGAACGAAACTCTTTCAGATGATGAAAAAAAGAAACGTCTCGATGATTTTGGTAATTTGGTTTTATTGGCAGTTGGTATGAACTCTGAGTATTCCAATAAAAGTTTTGCGGAAAAGCGCACATCATTTTTTGAAAAGAAGAGATTAGATTCATTGAAATCTGCTTTAATATTCGAAAATCAAAAATGGAATTGGGCTTTGTGCGAACAACATAGAAATGAAATGACAACTCTATTTGAAGAATACTTTATAAAAACGATGAATAATGGCGACATTTAGCGATACATCAGAAAAAGGATTAGAAGCGCTCATTACACAGCATTTGTGCTTGGTAAATGGTTTTGAAGAACGCCACTTCGAGCAATACAACCGTACCGAGTGTGTTGATGAAGAATTACTGTTCCAATTTCTGGAAGAAACCCAACCCAAAGAAGTTGCCAAACTGAAACAAAGTCACGGCAGCAATTTTAGGCAACGCATTTTATACATTGTCAACCGCAAAATAAAAGACGAAACCGTTGTAAACGAAAAGTGTTTGGGTGGCATTATAAACTTATTGCGAACTGAAATAACCGATGGCAATACAGGTATAAAACTGAAATTGTTTTACGATAAACCTGTTTCCAACCTAAATACCCAAGATGCAGAACTTTACAAAAAGAATATTTTTTCAGTAACTCGGCAGGTGCATTTCAGCAATCAAAATGAAAAGTCGCTGGATTTGATGGTTTTTATCAACGGTTTACCAGTTATCACATTTGAGTTGAAAAACGAACTCACCAAGCAGAATGTAAAAGATGCCATAAAGCAATACAAAACCACCCGTGACCCAAAGGAAGAATTATTTCGCCTTGCCCGTTGTTTAGTGCATTTTGCAGTGGACACCGAGCAAGTGTGGATGTGTACACATTTGAAAGGCGATAACTCTTTTTTCCTACCTTTCAACAAAGGCAACAATAATGGTGCGGGCAATCCTCCCAACTTGTTTGGTATTAAGACCGATTATCTTTGGAAAGAGATTTTGACAAAAGAAAGTATCACCAACATTATTCAAAACTATGTTCAATTGATTGAGGAAGAATCGGAAAAGATATTGCCGGATGGAAAAATCAAGAAGGAGAAAGTTAAGAAAATGATTTTTCCACGTTACCACCAGTTGAATTCGGTGCGAAACCTATTGACAGATGCAAAAGACAACGGAGCAGGAAAACGTTATTTAATTCAACATTCGGCAGGTTCGGGCAAGAGTAATTCCATCAGTTGGCTGGCACATCAGTTGGTTGGCTTATTTGATAAAACCAATACCAAAGCCGTTTTTGATTCTGTAATTGTAGTAACCGACCGCATTGTATTGGATTCGCAGATACAACGCAACATCAAACAATTTGAGCAGGTTTCGGGCTTGGTAGAACACATAGACAAAGGTTCCAAACACCTGAAAGAAGCATTGGAAGAAGGAAAGAAAATCATCATCACTACCATTCAGAAGTTTCCTTATATCGTCAATGAGATTGGCGAACTGCCAGGAAACAAATTTGCCATCATTATTGACGAAGCTCATAGCAGCCAAAGCGGAAACACCGCAGGGAAAATGAATGTAACATTGTCGAATAATGATGATGATGAGAATGAAGAAGAATGGACAGGAGAAGATGAAATTGTAGAAATCATTAAAGGACGTAAAATGCTGACCAACGCAAGTTACTTTGCCTTTACAGCTACACCAAAACCCAAAACGCTTGAATTGTTTGGCGTGAAATTTAAAGATGGTGAAAAAGAAAAATTTTGTGCGTTCCATCTATATTCAATGAAGCAAGCCATTCAGGAACATTTTATTGAAGATGTGTTGCTCAACTATACAACCTATAACAGTCATTTTGCTTTACTCAAAAAAATAGAAGATGACCCACTCTTTGATAAAAAAAGAGCACAAACGAAACTTAGAATCTATGTAGAAAGCCACGAACTTAACATTGCCCGAAAAACGGCTGTAATGGTGGAGCATTTTATGTCAGCAGTAGTTGCCAAAAAGAAAATCAAAGGACTTGCTAAGGCAATGGTTGTTACCAGTAGCCGTAGAAATGCGGTGAAATATAAAAAGGCCTTTGATAAATACTTAAAAGAAAACAGTATTCCATTTAAAGCAATAATTGCATTTTCGGGCGAAATTGATGGAGAAACAGAATCATCACTAAACGGTTTTTTGAGTGCTGCTATTCCTGATGAATTTAAGAAAGCCAATAATCGGTTTTTAATAGTTGCCAATAAATACCAAACTGGATTTGACCAACCGCTGTTGCATACAATGTATGTGGATAAAAAATTAGGGGGCGTAGGTGCTGTGCAAACACTTTCACGCTTAAACAGGACAGCTTCAGGCAAGGAAGACACTTTTGTTATGGATTTTGTAAACTCAACCGATGAAATCAAAGCCGCTTTTGAGCCATATTACGAAACAACCATTTTAGGTGAAGCAACAGACCCGACAAAATTGTTTGACCTTCAAAATGCCTTGGATAATTATCAGGTTTATACCAATTCACAAGTTCAAGAGTTTTCAGACAAAATTGTTCAGAATGTTCCCGTTGACCAATTACACATCATTTTAGATGCAGCAGCCAATGTTTTTAGAACAACACTGGACGAAAAATCACAGGAAGATTTCAGAGCAAAATGTAAATCTTATGTTCGCTTGTATGTTTTCTTGGCTCAAATAGTTCCATTTACCAATCCTTATTTGGAACGGCTTTACATTTTTCTGAATCATTTACAAAACAAAATACAGCGAGAACAAGGCGAAGACCTTGCACAAGGCGTTTTAGATACTATTGACTTAGATAGTTACAGACTGCAAAAACAGGGCGAATTTAGAATTACCCTGCAACAAGGAGACGAATTGATGCCAGCATCAGAAATGAGTGGTGGTGTTGCAGAACCTGAATTGGAATTGCTTTCAAATATTGTAAAAGCTTTCAACGACCGTTTCGGGACAACATTCACTAACGAAGACAAGGTTCGTAAAATGACTGCTGACCTTATGCAGGACGTAAAAGACGACCAAGCAGCAATGGACAATATCAATGCTTCATTAAATAAAAATGACATTCAAAATGCTCAAATTACATTTACTGATATTCTAAAAGAGAAAATGATAAACCATATTGATACCAATTTTGAAGTATTTAAGGAATACAATGATAATCCAGAGTTCAAAGCATTTTTGGCTGGACAAATGTTTAAAATATTGATTAATGATTTGGCAAAAGCTGTATAAGAGCCAGCACACAGTCGTAAGCACATTTGCAAGCCCACACGAGCCAACGCTCAAACCAAAGGCTTGCAAAAGAGCTTCCGCCTCTACAGCCCGAGTAACCGCCTTTCAGGCCGGTTTTAGGATTGCCCACGCTCAAAAAAACAAAATAAATTTGTGCTTCGTGGATAGGTTGGTACAGCTTGACAATGAGAAGAAAATAAAGCTAAATAAATGACAAACAGATAGATATGAATGAACACCAGTTGCCAACACGCGGTATAGTTAATTGCCGGTGCAGTGCGTATTCGAGCGGCACAGCTCGTATCAAAAGTAGTTGTAACTTGACAGGAAAGTGCTTCGAAATCGGCAACTAACCATACCGCCAAACGTTGTGTGCAAGCTAAAAAAACGACCGTGCAAACATTTAACAACCAGAATAGAATGGAGACATTTGGAGAATGAAATTGGATTTGAAACTGCTATATAGAATTGCCCTTTGGACAAGCATACTTGGAATAATCGCCTTTATTTCTGACTTCGGATTTTCACAATCTGACTTCTCTCAACAACTATTAGACGGGTTTTATTTTGTGGTTCTTGGAGTTGGTATCGTCTCGACATTCGCCCGATACTTCGAAAACTTCAGACTAATAAAAAGAAAGGTTTTTGTCTTCGACTTTTTGTCTGTCTGTTTCACTTTATGGATATTCTACATGTATCTGTTTGTAGGTGTACCATTCGAGACAGACCTACTTCTTGAAAACCCCATTTGGGTGAGAATTGCGGTACTGTTCACTTTCATTCGGGAATTCTCTGAAATCAAGTTCAACTACAAACGAACGCTTCTGAACCCTGCTCAACTCTTTGTTGCAAGTTTTCTCGTTATAATTTTCATTGGTTCATTTCTTCTAATGCTCCCGAATGCAACACACGAAGGTATTTCATTCATTGATGCGCTTTTTACTTCCACAAGTGCCGTATGTGTAACGGGTTTGATTGTAGTGGACACAGGCAGTTACTTCACAGAGTTTGGACAAATTATCATTATGGGTCTCATACAAGTTGGTGGCTTGGGCATTCTGACTTTTGCCAGTTATTTCAGCTACTTTTTCAAAGGTGGTGCAACTTATGAAAACCAACTTGCATTGAGCGACATGACCAGTTCCAAAAAACTCGGTGAAGTTTTTTCAACTCTGAAATACATTATACTAATCACTTTTACGATTGAGTTGGTTTCAGGACTTCTGATTTATTCCAGCCTTGATGCCGAGAACTTCCAATCTCAATACGAGCAGATTTTCTTTTCGGTCTTTCACTCCATTTCCGCTTTTTGCAATGCAGGATTTTCAACGTTATCGAACAGCCTATATGAAGATGGTTTTAAATACAACTACTTCCTTCAACTAACGGTAATCTTATCGTTTGTTTTAGGTGGTTTGGGATTTCCAATAGTCTCGAATATTATCAACTACATTAAATACCGTTTGAGAAAATTATTCTCTTTCGGTAAAAACAAAGTTGGCTATCGCCCATGGGTTCTAAATATTAACAGTAGAATTACCCTTGTAACAACGCTTTCCATTTCGACAATTGCATTCATTGCATTTTTCGCATTGGAATACAATAACACCCTTGCCGAACATAGTGGTTTTGGAAAGATTGTAACTGCTCTGTTTGGCGCAACTACTCCAAGAACAGCAGGATTTAATACGATTGATACCGCTTCAATGCTATTTCCAACTACCATGATGGTTTTTCTTCTCATGTGGATTGGTGCTTCACCAGCTTCTACAGGTGGTGGTATTAAGACAAGCACCTTTGCCATTGCGACCCTTAACATTTTGAGTTTAGCAAAGGGGAAAACAAGAATTGAAATTTTCCGAAGAGAAATAGCGGATATTACAGTCAGACGTTCATTTGCGATAATCTCTCTCTCGTTAATCGTCATTGGTTCAGGAATAATGCTGATTTCCGTTTTCGACAATGACAAAAACCTTATGGACATTGCATTTGAGTGCTTTTCTGCTTACAGCACCGTTGGACTAAGTTTGGGAATAACGGCAGACCTTTCAAACATGAGTAAAATGATAATTATCGCAATCATGTTTGTAGGTAGAGTAAGTATGCTTACCATAATAATTGCCGTTTTCAAAAAGATTAAGCATAAAAACTATCGTTATCCGACTGAAGAAATAACGATTAACTAAAAAATTGAGAATATGAAATACATAATCGTAGGCCTTGGAAATTTTGGTGCTTCGTTATCACAAAAGCTGACTGCTCAGGGAAATGAAGTTATCGGTATTGACACCAGAATGGAAAAGGTTGATTTATACAAAGAGAAAATTTCGCATACCATTCAAATGGATGCCACAGAAGAGTTTACCGTTTCGGGTCTGCCACTTGACGACACAGACGTTGTGATTGTCGCAATTGGTGAAGACCAGGGAGCAAATATCATGACAACTGCATTATTTAAAAACATGCAAGTAAAACGACTGATAAGCAGAGCAATCAATCCACTCCATGAAAAAGTTTTAGAAGCCATTGGAGTTGACGAAATAGTTAACCCCGACGAAGAAACAGCCGAACGTTGGGCAAAAAAGTTGTGCCTTAACAACGTAGTTGACTCTTTCGAACTAAGTGATGATTTCAGTATCATAGAAGCAAATGTGCCCGAAGAGTATGTTGGAAAAACTATCAGAGAAGTTGGTTTCAGAAGACAATTCAATCTCCTCGTATTGACCATAATGAAAAAGTCGGAAGTAAAAAGCTTACTTGGTAAAAGTCGAACTGAAGTCAACGTTGAAGGCATTGCAACACCTGACCAGCAACTTGATGAAACAGATATTTTAGTGCTGTATGGCTCAAACAATGACTTACAGGCATTCTTAAAACAAAAACGAAATGAAAAGTAAGTTTCTAATAGCGTTATTGACTTTGGTTCTTCTTTCTTGTCAAACAACGACTGATAAAGAACCAAGTAAAAATGAAAACCCGTCTAACACAGACGAGAAAATAAAGGCAATTCCGACAGACAAAATTGAAGTGATAACCTATGATAGTTGCGAGTACCTGATATATAAAAACGAAGCAGACGCAAATTCAGGTTATGGTTTTATGGCTCATAAAGGCAATTGTTCAAATCCAATTCATGGACATAACAAGGACAAAGAATAAAAAAAGCCTGCACACAACATTGGCTATACATAATGCGGGGTAAAGTGCTGATATGAAAGCAATTACATTTAACAAACTTTTCGGTAGGCGGACAGTGAAGTGCCTTGAAATCCCGCACTACGCATAGCCGAGACCGTTAGGCACAATTTTAAAAAACCGCCAACCAGATAATTTGCAGGTAGATAGAAATATTAATTTGTATCTTGCCATTTTAAATAAAAATTAATGATTGTACAAAACTTTTATAGCGATTTCGATTTTCAGATACTTAATTCAGGGGAATTTAAGGAAGATGCTGTTAGAGAAGAATTAATAAATCCCATTTTAAAACAACTGGGTTATAAATCTTATGGTCATAATAGGATTATTTATAGTAAGACTCTTTCTCATCCTTTTGTGAAAATTGGTTCGAAAAAGCGACAAATAAATATTGTTCCAGATTATCTTTTCGAGATAGATGGCAAATATTCGTGGGTTCTTGATGCAAAAGCTCCTGATGAAAATATAACAACTGGTGAAAATGTAGAACAGGTTTATTCTTATGCAATTCATCCTGATATAAAAGCTGATATTTTTGCTTTATGTAATGGTAAAGAATTTGCAGCTTTCTCTAAGGAAAAATCGGAACCTTTATTGTTTTTTCAACTTTCAGAGATTGATAAGCATTGGGATGAGATTCAAAAATTATTAAGCCCTGATAAATTTGTAGAAAAACAAATATTAAAGGAACCAGAAAAAAAATATGAAAAGAAAGATGATTTTTCATATAGTAATTTAAAACTTCCAAAACCAATTAAGCCTCATAAACAAGCCACCAATAGACATTTTGGTGTTCATGGTTATTTTACAAGGCAAAGTTGGGATATTTTGCAACATTATATAAAACACTTTACCAAACCTAACGATACTGTTTTAGACCCCTTTGGTGGAACTGGAGTAACTACAATAGAAGCACTAATACTTGGAAGAAAGGCGATACATATTGATTTAAATCCTCTTTCTCCTTTTATGGTTAATAGTTTGATAGCTCCTGTAAAAATAGACGAATTACAAATAGAGTTTAAGAGGATAGAAGAGCAATTCAAAAAAAAATGTCCTAATACTGTAGAACAAATAAAAGAAGCTAAAACAAAATTCAAATATCCTACAATTGAGATTGGAATGAAAGGTGCGGATGTTGAATCTGTAGAAGATTTGTTTACAGACAAACAAATTGCACAATTATCCTACCTTAAGCACTTGATTTTGACAGTTAAAAATTTAGAGATTAAAAAATCCTTGCTGCTTGCGTTTTCAAGTACAATTACAAAAATTAATAGAACTTATCATCCATCAAGTTCAAGGGGTGAAAATGCTGGTGATAGTGCAGCTTTTCGATATTATCGTTATAGGATTGCAAAAGAAGAAGTTGATTTGGATGTTTGGGGTTCATTTAGTACAAAATTCAAAAAGGTTGTAAATGCTAAAAAGGAGATTGCTCCCTTCATTAATCAAAATACTATTAATAATGCAAAAATCATTAAAGGCACGGCAACTGATTTAAGTCAAATAGATTCAGAAACCGTTGACTATATATATACTGACCCGCCATATGGTGACAAAATCCCATACTTAGATTTGTCAGTAATGTGGAATGCGTGGTTAGATTTGGAAGTTAGCGAACAAGACCGCAAAGAAGAAGCTATCGAGGGTGGTAGACTTGAAAAAACAAAAGATGAGTATAGTAACCTATTAGCTGAATCAATAAAAGAAATGTATAGGGTTTTAAAGTTTGACAGATGGATGTCATTTGTTTTTGCTCATAAAGACCCACATTACTGGCATATAATAGTTGATACTGCTGAGAAATGCGGTTTTGAATATGCTGGAGCTGTAAAGCAAGATAACGGCCAAACTAGTTTTAAAAAACGACAAAATCCTTTTTCTGTTTTATCCGGTCAATTGATAATTAATTTTATAAAAAAAGAGACTCCAAAGGCTATTCAAAAATTTAAATTAGGAAATGAGATTTACGATTTGGTTATTGAGACTATCGAAAGTGTTATAGCAAAAAATGAAGGAGCTGACCTTGAACAGATAAATGACGAGTTAATTATAAAAGGCTTGGAATTTGGTTTCCTTGATGTACTCAGTAGAGAATATAAAGATTTGACACCAATATTAATGAATGAGTTTGATTACAATTCACAAACCAAGAAATTTTATATAAGACAAAATCAAAAATTTAAGACAAAGATTCCTTTAGATATGAGAATCAAATACTTTTTACTTTCTTACATGAAACGCAAAGAGTTTGATAGAGAACATCCTACGACTGATGATATAATCTTAGATATAATGCCATTACTTAGAAATGGTGTGACACCAGAGAATCAGACAATATTAAAGATTCTTGAGACAATTGCTGAGGAATTTGGTAATAATAAATGGAGACTAAAACGTGGTGGACAATTGTCTTTAGAATTATTTTAAAAAAAAACTGTGCCTAACACATGGTATAGTGCATGCGGGTTTCAGCGGTTTGCGAGCGTTTGCAGCTAGTAAAATAAGCCGGTGTAAACTGATAGGAAATCGCTTCGAACTCCCGCACGACACCATACCATCAACCGTTAAGGACTGCACAACAGACAATAAACGAATATGAAAGAAGCATACATAGAAGAAAAGAAATTTGACAAATATGATTTCAAAAACAATCCGCTTGTAAAAGAGGAATATGATTATTGCAGTTTCATCAATTGTGACTTTTCAAATGTAGATATGTCTGATTGCAAGTTCACGGATTGTGAGTTTTCAGGATGCAATTTAAGTTTGGTTAAACTAAAAAAAACCGCATTTCGAGATATAAAATTTCGGGATTGCAAAATGTTAGGATTACATTTTTATAATTGTAACGAGTTTGGGCTTTCCTTCAGTTTTGAAAATTGTATCTTAAATCATTCGACGTTTTATAAAACAAAAATCAAAAAAACAACTTTCAGGAATACAAAATTGCAGGAAGTTGATTTTACAGAATGTGACTTAACGGATTCTATATTTGATAATTGCGATCTGACAAGAGCAACTTTTGACAATACTGTCATTGAAAAAGCAGATTTTCGCACTTCAAATAATTTTACAATCGACCCGGAAATTAATCGAATAAAGAAAGCAAAATTTTCTATTAATGGAATTTCGGGACTTTTAGGAAAGTATGATATAATTATTGATTAAGGAGAAATTTAACGAGCATTAATGACAGAATGAAGAATAAGAAAAGCACTTATATAATTGTTTCAATTTCTATATTCGTTGGACTGTTACATTTCATTATTGGCCCTGATTATCAAGGAATTTTTAAGAATTTTATTCGTGGTTATTTAATTGATATCCTGCTGCCTATGAACCTGTATTTATTGATACAAATAGCACTAAGGAAGAATTTATCAATTAATAAAGCCCGGATCATAGGTTCAATTACCACGTTTGCTTTTGGAACAATAGTAGAAATATTACAATTTTATGAAATTGAATTTCTTGGCAGAACTTTCGACCCCTGGGATATAATTATGTATATAATCGGAATAGGATTGGGTATTTTAATTGATTTGACAATAATTGACAATTTTGAAAAGCAAAGATAGAAATACGGATAATAGAGATACAAGACATTTTGTACAAACAACAATTAATAGCTACCCTTCTGCTCACTAATTAGTAATAAAAGTAAATTAAATATAATGGAGAAAAGTATAATCAATCGTAAGTTCAATTAGTAAATGCAACGTTTAGGAGTATATAAGTATTCTTAAAATCTCAACCTTTAGCCTGACCCGTCCTAAAATCCGGCTACACAATATGTAGCAAATTATGTATAAAAATGATGAAATTTTAAGGAAGTACAGTGAAAGTAAAATTTACATTTCATTTGATTTTATACCTTGCATTCATCATTTTTTGTAAATTTGTTGAAGTAAAAAACATTGCAATTAAATAATATTACTGTTTTCATTTAGATATAGATGGCAGAATTGAAAAAGGTTTTATTAACAGGTGCTTCGGGAACGGTTGGATTCGAGGTTTTAAGGCAATTGTATAAATTGTCTAATCAATATCAAACTACTGTTTTTGATTTGAAAAATAAAAAATCACGCAAAAAATTTAAAAAATATAAGGATAAAATTGAAATTGTTTACGGAGATATCACCAACAAGGATGATTTAGCAGCAGTTTGTAAGGATAAAGATTTTGTAATTCATATTGCAGCTCTTATCCCTCCGGTTGCAGATGATTTTCCGGAATTAGCCCATAAAATCAACACCATAGGTACGAAAAACCTGATTGAGAATCTTGAAGCATATTCGCCGAATGCATTTTTTATTTACAGCTCCTCAATTTCTGTTTATGGCGACCGACTTGTAAATCCTTATATTAACGTTGGAGATGAGATAAAAGCCAGTGAGGGTGACGAATATGCCATCACGAAAATTGCTGCCGAGGAGATTATTAAAAATTCCAAATTGGACTGGTCTATTTTTCGACTTACGGCAATAATGGGAGGTCATAAAGTGTCGAAATTGATGTTTCATATGCCGCTAAATACTGCAATGGAAATTTGTAGTCCCCGCGACACAGGACGCGCATTTATAAAGGCAATGGAAAACAAAAGTGAGTTGTCGAAAAAAATATTTAACCTGGGAGGTGGTGAATGTTGTCGCACTCTTTATTCTGATTTTTTAGCAGAATCTTTCGATATTTTTGGTATGGGTAAAGCCGATTTTCCGGATAAAAGCTTTGCCGAAAAGAATTTTCACTGCGGATATTATCAAGACGGGCAGGTTTTGGAGGATATTTTAAAATTCAGGAATGATAGTTTAAATGATCATTACAACAACGAAAGAAAGAAGGTTTCCAAAATACAAAAACAAGTAACCAAAAATTTTCGCAAGCTAATCAAAAATCATTTGCGTAAACAATCCGAGCCTTACGAAGCATTTCACAAATCGGATAAAAAAATGATGGATAGATTTTTTAATAATTAAAAGCAATGAATCATCAAGTAAAAAATGTTTTTATTGCAGGAGGGACAGGCTTTTTGGGATATTATTCTGCGCTTAAATTTGTTGAGATGGGAGCAAAAGTCTCAACAATAAGTCTGGACGAAAATATTAACGAAAAAGAATGGTTTCCCAAAAACATAAATCTTGCATACGGAAATTTGTTTGAGATGAGCCGCGATGAGGTTTTTGAATTATTAGAAAACAAAGGTTACGATACTTTTGTGTATGCTTTAGGTCCTGATGATCGCGTTACTCCTAAGGCTCCTGCCTATAATTATTTTTACAAATATCTGGTTGTACAATGCGAAAAGATTTGTGTGGCAGCAAAAAGAGCAGGTTTAAAACGCTGTATTCTAATGAATTCGTATTTTGTACATTTCGACCGCCTCGAAAATGGCAGACTGTCGAAAAATCATCCATATATAAGGGCGAGAAAAGAGCAGTCTGATAGAATCTTAAGTTTGGGCGAAGACGGGATTTTTGATGTAATGATTATCGAGTTACCATACATTTTTGGGCAAATGCCAGAAAGAGAACCAATCTGGAAAAATGTTTTTGTTGAGAGATTTCGAAAAATGCCAGCTATTTATTTTCCGGACGGAGGAACCACCGCAGTACATGTAAGCGGAGTTGCAGAGTGTATTGTTGCGGCTGCATTTAATGGCAAAAACGGAACGAAATATCTTCCTGCAAGCGAGAATATAAAGTACAACGAAATGATTACTTACATGATGAGTTTGGCAGGATTCCCGCGTAAATTTCGTAAATTACCGATTTCAATTGCTTATATTGGCGGCTTATTTATGGTTCTTGGCGATAAACTTCATGGCAAACAAAGCGGATTGCATCTTGCCAAAATAATGATAGATATTTTATCCAAAGATTTGTATGCCGATTGCAAGCAGTACAAAATAGAGCTGAATTATTCTGAACTGGGTTTTAAGGGTGGTGATGATATTCGAGTTGGTATTCGTCAAGCAATTAAACGGGCGTATCCCGACACTTATAGGGAAGTTTAGAACTTATACTTACGCACAATCTTAAAACACCGCAAAGCCAATGGATAAAAATTTTAATAAGTAAAAAAATTTGCGGAAATTAAAAACTTAATACTCTCAAAGCAATTATTTCATTTGTTCATTCAATCTATTAATTTCGGCTTGTCTGGCGGTTAGAATATTGATATATCTTGCCGTATGGTCGTTGTTGTACTTTTCGTAAGCCTCATAAGCATATTTTAGAGCCATATCGATATTGTCATTAAATTCGTGATATAATGCTAAATTGTGGAGAGCATAAGCAGCAAGCTTATAATCATCAGAAGTTTTCAATTCTGACCATATTTGGTAAGCATCTTTCCAGTTGTTTTTACGAACATATTCGATTGCTTGCTTCATTTGTTCGTTGCGTGTGCGAAAAACCGTTCTTGATTCGGTTACCCAAACAGGAGAAATTCGTTTTGCATACATAAACCCTGCAAATGCCCCGGCCTGTATTACAGCATCTCGTTTTGAAGGAATTCTGTTTTTAGCATGTGTTTGATTTTCATCAGTATATTCTCATATTTTTGCATCTCTGAAAGTATTTTGATCTAAAACCGATTTTTTGACAGGGTCGTAAATTCTCCAACCGGCATCAATAAATACTTCCAGACCTTCGGTATATTTGTTGACTTGAATTTTTTGACCATCAACAGTCTTTGTTTGAGTTTCAACTCTAGAGAAATATCTGGTGTCGGAATCAAATGTTTCTAGCACAATCAACAAATCTGAATTGTAGTAATTCGTAATTTTAGCAACAGTATCCCAGTCGAGTGGCAAGGGCCATTCTTTGGTACCGGTTCCTCTTATGTCGAAAATATTTCCATTTTCACATAAATATTTTGGTGCTTCATTAACAGTAATTGTAAAATTGTTAATACAATTATCAGAAGCGTTTCTATCCTGATGTATGCCCTCACCGGTAAATAATCCTTCAAAAAAATTACCGCCTTTTTCTCCTTTACCAGGGAGACTTCTGTTAATTACAACAATCTTTTCGTGTTTTCCCGGAATACTTATTTCTGCAGGTTTTAATACATCAATATAAACGGATGTTGTTTTACACGAAATAATGGATATAATTATCAGAATGCTTAGAATAAATATTGGCTTTTTCATAGTAAAGATTTTAAAATTTATGTCTAAAATACATATTATTTCAATTATAGAATAGATTTATCATTTTGTTTGCGAAATATTATGATTTTAATTTTGTGGTGTATTTGGGTTTTGGCGGGAAGTTTGGATTGCTGGTTTGTGGGTAGGGTAACTCCAAACTTCATGACAAAACCGTGTTACAGGCGAAGATAAATATAAAAAGCTTATTTTATTTTAACAAAAATATGTTTGATATGAGTATTTTCAACTTCTCTTTCGTCTATAATGAAGTGCTTTTTCAAGGATTTGAATAAAGGAGTAAGTTTTGAAAACCCATAATTTCTTGGATCAAAATCAGGTTTTTTCTTAATAATAAGAGCCCCGATTTCTGCCATAAAAACCCAACCGCTTTCATCGGCAAGATCTTCAACGCTTTTCTTAAGCAGTTCAATTAAACTTGAATTTATTTTTTCGTATTGATTTGGTTTAATGTTCGCAGATTTTGTTTCGGCAGTGTTTACTTTAACCGAAGTGCCTGTATTACTGATAATTTCAATATAAATAAACTTGTCGCAGGCAACAATAAATGGGTTTGGAGTCTTCTTCTCTCCTATTCCGATTACAAGCATACCCGATTCGCGTAAACGTGTTGCAAGACGGGTAAAATCGCTGTCGCTGGAAACAAGACAAAAGCCATCAACTTTTTCGCTGTGTAAAATATCCATAGCGTCAATAATCATAGCCGAATCGGTAGCATTTTTGCCTTGTGTATAACTGTATTGCTGAACTGGTGTGATAGCATGCTCAAGTAATGCAGGTTTCCATCCCGATACTGTCGGTTTTGTCCAATCTCCGTAAATACGCTTTATGGTCGGGATTCCAAGCTTGGTAATTTCATCTATCATCCCCGATATATTTGAATATGGAATATTATCCGCGTCTATCAATACTGCTAATTTTAAATCTTTTCTTTCTTTCATGATTTGATAATTTGATCTGTAATATTATTTAAGAACAAAGATAATCTTATTAGTTGGTAAAATCGGAGAATGATAAAACTAATTACTTTTCTCTCGGCACACCGTCCAATCTTTTAACACAAACAATATATCCCGTACCATTAAGCTTCATATTACGTTCAGAATACCTTTCGAGAGATTTTTTTACAGGTGTAGTGACAAATCCCAATAATGTATCAAAAGGAGACGGAAGTATTGCAAAATCGAAGTAATTGTGAGTTATTTTTTTAAAACCATTTTTAATTAAATATTTATCAAATTTTGATGGTGAATGTAAGCGTGGTTTAAATGGAAAATAATGAATTTTGCCCTTACGTAAAACCTTCATTTTTATAAAATTCATAAAATTTAAGAAAGGTTTAAACGACTTGAGTTTTTCCACAAATCCTGATGTCCATTTTCTGACAGAATACTTATTGGTAACATTTACAATTAAATATCCATCGGGTTTCAAAACTCTTTTTATTTCATTCATCCATACAATATCATCTTTTAAATATTCAACTACTCCGGAACAAATAATTAAATCAAATTCTGAATTCGCAAACTCAAGATTCTCTATGTCGCCACATTTAAAAGTAATATTTTTGTTTTTACGTGTCTCTAATTTCTTATTTGCAATGGATACCATTTCTTCTGCAATGTCAATTCCGGTCATTGATTCAAAATTTTGTTCCAGAGACAACAAAAGATCACCAGGACCACAACCCGCATCAAGAATTTTTGAATTATCTGAAAGATTAAGTTTTTTAATCATTTTAAGAATATAATTCTGTCTGTACCGAAGTGTAGGGTATTTTGAATCAGATTCATAAAATTCCTGATTGTACACAACCGCTTCGGATTCGTAATATTCTTTTACACCATTCTTTTTCATTTCAGAATATTTGTCTTATACAATATATTTTTTAATTTTTGCTTATAATATTTGGTATCCAAAGCAGACTCGGTTTTTACAATAAAAGAATGTAAATCATCTTTTGGTGAAACCTCAATTCTCTTAAGACAAAATATATCTTTTGGCGAATTTTTTCTTGCCCAGGATGTTGTTAAGGCTGCTTTATACCCACATTTTTTAAGATTTTCGACGGAATATTTATTAATGTCTTTTTCTTGACCAAACGGAAAAGAATAAAACTTTATCTCCACTCCTATTTGTTCTTTGATAATTTTTTTAGAATTTGAAATCTCTTCAAAATCCTGTTCCTTATTCAATCTTGCATGAGAATTGTGATTTACACCGTGCGAACCTATCTCTACAAGCGTTTCGGCACATAATTCTTTAATCTCCTTCCAATCCAGTATCTTTATTTCGGGATATCCATTTACGGTATCCCAGATATTTGATTTTCCCGCAAAAGCTGTTGGAATAAACAACGAAACAGGCAATTTCAACGATTTAATCAAAGGAAGTACAAATTTCGTAAAACTAATATAAGCATCATCAAAACTAATGCATAATGGATTTGAATATTTAGGGGCTATAATGTTATTTACATAATCATCAAGACTTAATATTTGGTACTTATTCGAATTTTTAATGTATTCCATCTGCTGTTGAAATTCGGCGTAAGAAACCGTATTAAAACCGGCATTTTCAGCAATATTATGATACATTAAAATCATAAAACAAATTAGACTAAAAGAATTATTGTCCGACAAATATAAATATTTATTTCAACAGAAGAGTATCAATGCCAAATACGTAGTTTTCGATAATCATGAGCTCCTTTGCAGTTTCGCAGCCATTAAAACCTGAGATGTCTTCATAAGTAATTTTTTCTCCGTATTGTTTTAAGAATTCTTTGGCGACTGGCATGTAAGACCAATGCCATTTTTCTTCGTTGTAACCATAAAGTCTTCCCGCATTATATACTTGATAAAAACCAAATTCAGCAGCATGGTCTATCAACCACTGATAAGATGATTCTCCTTGAGAAGTTTCGTAGAAATTCAATTTTGTACTCATTAAATCAACTTCTGTTCCCCAGTGATGTCGCGAAGTGCCCGGCATTGCCAGATAATTGAGAACAACTTTTGCAACACCTGCAGGATTTGAAGAGTTGTAATAACGTTGATTCCACAGCCATTTTTGTGTTTCAAATGTTCTATGTGCCGAAACAATACCCAAACGAATTCCATCTTTCTCCGCAGCTTCGTACATCATAATAAAAGGCTCAAGTACATCTTTATGAATATACTCTTTTCGCATTATACAGTATTTCGAAGGAATTTCTACAAACATCGAATCATTTTCGGGATTTATTTTACCCAAAAGATATTCTTTAGATATGTCGGGATAATTGGGTAATACTGTATCTTGGGTTATCGTGTCAGAGGCACTAATATTTGGGTTTTTATTATTTTGGGCTTCGTCTTTTTTCGAGATTTCCGAACAAGAACAGATACTGAACAAAATTAAAATATTAATTAAAATGTATTGCATTTAGTTATTGATGAAATGAATGATTTTGTCATATATACTTTTGGTATCCAAGCCGTATTTTTTAATTAATTCTTCGGGTTTTCCAGATTCACCAAAACAATCGGGCATACCAATAATTTTCATTTTTACGGGACAAAATTGAGAAAGTACTTCGGCAACACTACTTCCAAGTCCACCATATATTTGATGTTCTTCCAATGTTACAACTCTTTTTGTCTTTTGCGCTGACTTAATAATTGCATCATTATCTAAAGGCTTAATTGTATGTATATTTATTACCTGAGTAGAAATATTTATGGTTTCTAACAATTTTGATACTTCCAGAGCAGTCCAAACCATTGAACCGCTTGCAATTATTGTCAAATCATTGCCTTTCCTGAGTATTTTCGCTTTACCCGGAATAAAACTGTCATTAGGCTCTGTAAAATTAACCACCGGTTCTCTCCCATATCTTATATAACAAGGTCCGTCAATTTGTTTAATTGCAGAAATTGTGGCAAGCTTTGTCTGGTTTTCGTCACAAGGACTGAATATTGTCATATTTGGTAAGGCACGCATTACCGCAATATCTTCCAGTGCCTGATGAGTAGCGCCATCTGGACCAACCGAAACACCCGCATGAGCACCACCTATGATGACATGAAGATTGTTATAACATATCGAAACCCTGATTTGGTCTGCAGTTCGCATTGCAGAAAATACAGCATAGGTAGAAAATACGGGAATTTTTCCCGATAAAGCCAATCCGGCAGCAACACTAGCGGTGTTTTGTTCGGCTATACCAATCGAAAAAAAGCGATCTGGAAAACGTTCTTTGAAAAAGTTCATTCCGACAGAGTTTGTTATGTCTGTTCCAAGGCAAACAATGTCTTTATTTTTTTCTCCAAGTTCGGCTAGTGCTTTTCCAAACCCGTTTTTCATTGGTGTAAAAGAATGAGATGTGGTCATAAACATTTTTATTTATTGATCTTCAGCATACCATTCCGCAAACGAAGTTGCTGTTTCGTACAATTTTATTGAATGTAGCTCAACTCCTGCAGGTAACAATGATTTAATAATTTTTGCAAAGTGTAAAACCATATTTTCTGCTGTAGGCTGAAATTCTAAAATGTGAATTCTTTTAAAAAGTTGATTTTCAGATTTAATATATTCTAAATTCTCTTTTGAACTTAAAAGAATGCTATGGTCGTATTCGTCAACAATATTAGGTTTAATTAATTGTTTAAGATCGCCAAAATCCATTACCATACCATATTTTGGTGATTTCGGGTCGTTTATTGTCTGGCCTATTATAGTAACATATAATTTATATGAGTGCCCATGTATATTGCGGCAAAGACCATCATAATCATGAAGAGCATGGGCTGCCTCAAACTCAAATATTTTGGTTAACCTTACTTTAGTCATAAAACAATTTATTGTTGTAACAAAGTTAGGAAAATATTTGTTTAGTTTAAAATGTTAGCTAATAAACTGCTTAAAAGAACTAATTAAGAAAACAAAATTGTAATTTTGTAATTTTTACATAAATGGTACAATTTAATTCAATAACCAAACATATAAGTAATGATCTTGAAAATCTTGAAAAATCGTTAAAGGAAGTTGCAAATTCTGATAGTGATTTTTTAAACGAGGTTCTAAATTATGTTTTTGAATCAAAAGGTAAACGAATAAGACCTGCTTTAGTATATTTAACAAGTAGATTATTTGGAGAACCTCAGCAATCAACCCATAATGCAGCACTGGTTTTAGAGTTGATGCATACTGCAACACTACTACACGATGATGTTGTTGACAATGCAGTACTAAGAAGAGGAAAGCAAACTGTCAATCATAAATGGGATGATAAGACTGCTGTTTTAGTGGGTGATTATTTGTTTGCGAGAGCAATGAAAGTAGCTATAGATTATAATGAATACGAGCTGTTTAAAATTATTACACCGGTTATAATGAACCTTAGTGTTGGCGAATTACAGCAAATGAATAATTCATCAAAATTTGAGGTTAATTATGAAAAGTATTACGAAATTATTAAAAACAAAACAGCATCTTTAATATCTGTAGGTTGTAAATCGGGTGCGATATCTTCCGGTGCAAGCAAAGAAGAAGTTGAAACCGTTGAGAGACTCGGGGATATTTTGGGAATAATATTTCAGATAAAAGACGATATTTTGGATTATATTGGTAACGGCGAAACCGGTAAAGAGACAGGAGTAGATATACGAGAAGGAAAAATTACATTACCTTTTATATTGGCTTGGGAAAATATGTCTGGAATAGAGCGAGAATCTATAGAAGAGTGTTGGAAAAATGCAGGACATAATAGAGATTGTGAAAAAGATGTTGTAACTAAAGTCATTGAAAAAGGTGGAATAATTGAGAGTGAAAAGACTTTACTAAAAATGAAAAACGATGCTCTTGAACAGCTGGATAAATTGCCCAAAACTATTGCAAGACAAGCTTTAATAGAATTAGTTGATTATATCATTAACCGAAACAAATAATTAAAAATATTTTATCTCTTCATTTTTGCCATCCAGAATATTCAAATCGGTAAGAATGCTGTTTGCAAGTCTCGAAGCACCTAATCGGAACATTTTATTGGTGAGCCATTCCTCTCCTAAAACATTTTTTACAATTAAATAATATATCAAAGCATCTTCGCTTGTTGACATGCCGCCTGAGGGTTTTATACCCACTTTTCGACCTGTTTTTTCATAATACTTCTTAATTGCATAGCACATCGTATAAACAGCTTCGGGGGTTGCAGAAACAGAAGATTTACCAGTAGAAGTCTTAATAAAATCTGCTCCTGATTCCATAGAAATTATACTGGCTTTAAAAATATTGTCTGTGTTGAGCAACTCTCCTGTCTCTAAAATAACTTTTAAGTGTGCGTCTCCCATTGCATGTTTGATAATTTCTATTTCATTGGCAACAATTTGAAAATTGTTTTCTAAAAACGATCCAACAGAAATTACAATATCAACTTCATCTGCTCCTTTATGAACTATTAATTCACATTCGGCAGCTTTTACAGATAGAAATGTCTGCGAAGAAGGAAAAGACGCTCCAACAGCAGCAATATTTACATCTTTTGCCGTAAGACTTTCTTTTACAGTTTGTACGAATATCGGAAAAACACAGATTGCTGCAACATTTTTGTAATGAGGAAAGTGATTCGGAAAATCATTGACCTTTTCAGTCATATTTTTGATTTTGTTTATTCCGTCTGTAGTATTAAGGCTGGTTAAATCTATAAAATTTAAGAGTGATAATAAAATCTCTTTAGTTTTATTTTGTGGGATTTGTAATTTATAAGATTCGATTTCGCTCTTTATTAAGTCACTTGAAGGAAATGATTCAAAAGTAAATTTTTTCATATTTATTGTAGTTTATTATTGTTTAAATGTCTTTTATTATCACGGTTGGTTTTTTTAACGATGTTCTGTCGTAACGCATCTGTAAGATCTGTACCGGTTTGATTTGCTATACATAACAATACCCATAAAACATCAGCAAGCTCTTCCGAAAGATTTAATACATCACCTTCTTTTACCGATTGTTCACCATATTGACGGGCTATGACTTTTGCCAACTCTCCTACTTCTTCTGTTAAAACAATCATATTGGTTTTTATGTCAAAGTATCTTACGCCGTATTGGTAAATCCATTGATCTACAGTTGATTGTGCATCTTTTATGGTCATATTTTGAAAATTATAAGACAAATATACTCTTTATTATATAAATTAATAAGAAACGTATTCAATAAAGTTATTGTTTGTTTTTTGAATCAATTATAATAGTTACCGGACCATCGTTGCAAAGAGAGACTTTCATATCTGCACCAAAAATTCCCGAGTATGTTTTTTTGTTCATCAGATTGTCAAGCTCTTTAATAAAACTATTATATAATGGAATTGCCTGTTCGGGCTTTGCAGCATCAATATAAGAGGGGCGATTTCCCTTTTTTGTTCTGGCATGTAAAGTGAATTGACTAATTGTTAAAATATCAAAATTCATTTCAAGGCAACTCTTATTCATAACTCCGTCATTATCATCAAAAATTCTTAAGTTTATTATCTTGTTGCAAAGCCATGAAACATCGTCATATGAATCGTTATGCGTTATTCCAAGTAAAATTAATATACCTTTGTTAATTGTTGAAATAATTTGATTGTCAACTTTTACAGTTGATTCGCTCACCCTTTGTATTAATGCTATCATTTTGAAATGCTAATGAGTTGAAAATTAAAGATTTATATATTGTTCCACATGAAACATTATTCAAATAGATTTGTAAAATTAAATGAACTAACATCAAATAAACCCTTATCTCCAATTTTTAAATTTGGAATAACCAACAAAGCCATAAATGATAGTGTCATAAATGGTGCTGTAAGTACTGATCCGTTTGATTTTATTATGTTGTTTAGCTTTTCGTAAACATTAGCAACGTGTTCTGCCGGTTCTTGTGTCATAAGTCCGGCGAACTCAAGGGGAAGCGTGTAGTAATCATTATTTTTGACATAACACAGACCACCTTTGTGTATAATTATTTCATTGATTGCATTACAAATTTCTTCGTCACTACAACCCAATGAAATTATATTATGGCTATCATGTGCGATTGATGTAGCAATTGCTCCGGACTTTAAACCAAAACCATTAATAAAAGCAACTTGAGGTACGGATATGTTAGAATATCTGTTATAAACAACAATTTTTAAGATATCATTTTCAATATCAGAAATGACATTATCGTTATCGACTTTTGGTTTTATGATAAATGAATTGGTGACCAATTCTTTATCAATAACCTCAATAACTTTCATTTTTGACGAAGCTGGTGAAATTTGAATATTATCAGGTTTTATTTTTTGTGCATTAAAATTATTAATAGATTTTTCTTTTTCAGTAGTAAATAAAATTCGGTTATGAGAATAGACAGTATTTCCATTAATGACGGTTTCCAAAATTTCGAAGTCTTGGAGATTATTTACGATTATAAAATCGGCAGGATCATTTTTCCTTAAAAGTCCAACAGGTAATTTATAATGTTGAACAGGATTAATACATGCTGCATTTAGAAGGTCAAAAATGTCAATATTTAATTTTATTCCCATTTTCAATATTTTGTTTATATGACCGTATTTTATAAGGTCATCAGGATGAGAATCATCTGTGCACAGCATTACGAAATTATTGAATTTGGAAATTAGAGGGTATAATTCATTAAAATTTTTAGCAGCAGAGCCTTCTCGTATAAGAATTTTCATTCCTAAATTAATTTTTTCTATTGCTTCATCAATTGTAAAGCATTCATGGTCGGTTGAGATTCCGGCTGAAACATATTTTTCTAGTTGTTCGCCCGAAATTCCCGGGATATGTCCATCAATAATGGCATTATGCTTTTTTGCCACATCAAGTTTTGAATGTACATCAGGGTCGTTGAAAATTACGCCAGGATAATTCATCATTTCGCCTAGAACAAGTAGTTTGTGTTTTTCAAATAAATAATTAATATCATTGGCATCTAATTTTGCTCCGGATGTTTCAAATCCTGTAGCAGGCACACAAGATGGAACGCTGAAAAATATTTTTAATGGCGTTTGTTTTGAATTTGAAATCATAAACTCTACTCCATCTTTTCCTAACACATTAGCGATTTCGTGTGGATCAGAGACAACAGCAACCGTTCCGTTCTTAACAGCTAGTTTAGAAAATTCGCTTGGTATAAGCATTGTGCTTTCTATATGGACATGAGAATCAATTAAACCTGGTAAAATATACAAATCACTTTTATTGTCGTTAGGATTAATTTCTATAATCCTGCCATCTTCAACAATTACTTCGGCTTTAAATATTTTCCTATTAAAAATGTCAACGTAATTTCCTTCAAACTTTTTCATAATTATAATTTTTTAGTTATTGTAAAACTTGTTTGTTCCACGTGGAACGGCAACTATCTTCCTAAGAAAACCAGTAATACACTGATATCTGACGGTGACACGCCACTAATTCTTGATGCTTGACCAATTGTTTTAGGATTTATTTTAATTAACTTCTGTCTTGCTTCAGTAGATAAAGATTTTAACTCATTATAATTTATTTTGTCACGTATAATAATATTTTCAAGTCTCTTAAGTTTATCGGCAATCAATTTTTCTCTTTCAATATAACCGGAATATTTAAGTAAAATCTCGGCAGCATCAATTATTTCTTGAGCTTTATCACCATAACTCGAAATTAGTTTAGAGAGTTTTGGAAAAATGTCTATCAAATCGTTTACCTTAACCTGAGGACGTAATATAATAGAAGATAATTTAACACTTTGTTTTAATTCGGCACTTTGTAATTTTTGGAGGATGGGATTTATTTTGTCGGGAGGACAGCTTTGTTTGTTAAATAAGCTGATTAACTCATCTCGATGCTGCAATTTGTTTTCAAGAATTTTTAATCTTTCTTTCGAAGCAAGTCCGATATTACAACCAAGTTCTGTTAACCTAACGTCTGCATTATCCTGGCGTAGTAAAATCCTGAATTCAGCTCTGGATGTAAACATCCTGTAAGGTTCATCAACCCCTTTGGTTACAAGATCGTCAATTAATACACCAATATAAGCCTGGTCACGAGTTAATAAGAATTCGGGTTTATCGTTATTCTTTAAATGGGCATTTATTGCAGCCATAAGACCTTGCGCAGCAGCTTCTTCATAACCGGTAGTGCCATTTATCTGACCCGCAAAATAAAGGTTTTCTACTAATTTGGTTTCTAATGTCGAGTTTAATTGTGTTGGATGGAAAAAGTCGTACTCAATTGCATAACCGGGTCTAAATATTTTCACATTTTCAAACCCTTCTATTTTTCTTAGAGAATCAAATTGAACTTTCCAGGGAAGAGAAGAAGAAAATCCGTTTAAATAATATTCTATAGTTGATTCTCCTTCAGGCTCTAAAAATAATTGATGACGATCTTTGTCGGGAAATGTGACAAGTTTGGTTTCTATACTCGGACAATATCGAGGACCAATACTCTTAATTGTACCATCATATAATGGAGAATCTTCTAATCCTGTACGCAATGATTGGTGAACCTCTTCATCAGTATAGGCAATATAGCAACTTCTTTGTTTGAGAAATGTTTGATTGTAATTATGAAGGAATGAAAATGGCATTATTAATTCGTCTCCGTCTTGTTTTTGTAACTTCGAAAAATATACAGTTCTGCCGTCAATTCTTACTGGCGTTCCTGTTTTCATCCTGTCATAAGTAAAACCAAATTGTGCAAGATTTTCAGTTAAGCCGTAAACCGCAGCTTCCGACATTCTCCCCCCCTGAAGCTGAGTATGACCAATATGCATCAGGCCGTTTAAAAAAGTACCTGTTGTTAAAATTACTGATTTGGCTTTGATTGTAACCCCCAACTCTGTTATTACTCCGGTAACTTTATTATTTTCGACACAAATAGCGTTGACTGAATCTTGCCAAAAATCAAGATTTGGCAACGATTCTAGAGTTTTTCTCCATTCAGCACTAAATACTGCTCTGTCACACTGTGCTCTCGGGCTCCACATTGCAGGACCTTTAGACATATTCAGCATTCTGAATTGAATCATTGACCTATCAGTAATTATACCCGAATAACCACCCAAAGCATCAATTTCTTTGACTATCTGCCCCTTTGCAACCCCTCCCATTGAAGGATTACAAGACATTTGAGCAATTTTATTCATGTCAAGGGTAATCAGTAAAGTACGACTTCCTAAATTTGCTGCTGCTGCCGCAGCTTCGCATCCCGCATGACCTGCCCCAACTACTATAATGTCGTATTTTTCTGTCATAAATCGTATAATTTTTACAAAATTAGTTAAAATTTAATACCAATAATTAGTATATCATCAGTTTGTTCACACTCTCCCTTCCATTCCTGATGCTTTTTTAATAAGACTTGTTTCATCTCAGATGTTGACTTGTCAACACATTCAGATAAGATATCCTTAAAATGCTTATATTTAAGTTTATTTTTACTCTTATCAAATTGATCTGCATAACCATCGCTGAATAAAAATATCCAATCTCCCTGATTACATATGAAATTATCTTCTGTAAATTGAAAATCAGATTCACTTCCTATCAAATAATTAGTCGTTTTAAATTCTATAATAGAATTTTCGGCTATATCATATTTATATATTTTGTGTTTAGAACCGGCGTAATTTACTGTATTATCAACGATTTTAACTATACTTAAGCAAAGAGAATCACTCTTTAAAGTATTACTTGTGTTAAGAAATCGATAGAAACTGTTATTTAAATGGTTAAGTAGTTCAGATAAAGAATTAACTTTAAATAAGAGAGAATCGAGCAATTGGATTCCCAATACCGAAAGGAAACCCCCCGATATTCCATGTCCGGTGCTGTCGGCGACCGTAATGACAGAGTGTTCAGCTTTTTGACGGATTAAATAAAAATCGCCGCCAACAGTAAATTTGGGCAAATCCAAAATGAAATAGTCATAATTGAGTTCGTTTTGAATATTGAACATACATGATAATTGTATTTCCCTGGCATATTGTAAGTTAAATTCAATATCCGCATCTTTTTGTTTAAGAGAAATATTAGATTTGTTGAGAAGTTTGTTTAATTTTTGCTTTTGAAAAACTAATTTAAAAAGAAATATGATCAAAAGGGATATGATTAATATTACTGTAAGTAGTAAAATGTTTAAAGTATTCTTTTGTCTGATTCTTTCATCTTTAATTTTAGATTCAGTATTTAGTTTATCAACTTGATATTTAGTTTTTATTTCCTGGATTTGTTGCGCCAGTTCAATATTGTAAATACTATCTTTAAGATTGTTATATTTTATATAGTATTGGAGAGCTCTTTGATAATCAGACTGCTGGGAATAAAGCTCATAAGTCGTGAAATATAAATTTTTTCTGGAATCGTTATAATCCATTAATTGATGTAAACTGTCGGCATAGGAAATGTACTTTTCAGCTAAGACATAATTGTGTGAAAGTATTTCAAGTTCTGCAAGATTATTATACAATATAGCTTTTCCAAAATTGTTTTTTAAACTATCAAATCCTTCAAGAGCTTGGAAATAAGCCGATTTAGAAGATTCAATATCGTTCTGAATATAATAAACATAGCCAATATTATTATAAATAGAGGGAATATCTGACAAGAAAGTGTCATTAGTGGAACATTCATTTATAGCCGAGAAATAGTAGTTCAAACCTTTTTCATAATCTTCACGGATAGTGTACAAATTTCCAATATTTGTCAGAGATTGAACTATGCTTTGAAGATCGCCTGATTTTTGAGCATGGTTTAAAGCAATAGAATAGTATTTTAATGCTAAATCATATTCTTTTGTGTATTTGTAAACTATGCCCAGATTATTACAAATAGTGTGTAATTGATAATAATTCTTTGATTTTTCAGATATAGAATAAGCATTGTTGAAGGCAGTTAATGCTTCAGAATACATACTTTTTGCAAGATATGAAGAACCTTTCATTATATAAGCATATGCCACATCATTTGTATTATTAAATTTTGTTGCGTATTCCAGAGCTTTATCCGAAAAAATAATTGATTTGTTTCCGGTAGAATCGAGATAATAATAAGCCAAATCGCAATATATTTCGGATTTTAAAGAATCGGGACAATTTTGCAATTTTTTAAATAAAACAGAAGGATCTGAAATTGCAAATGTGTAATTTACAACAATTAGTATTGAAAGAAGCGATAATAACTTGTTGATATTCAATGTTATAATAGTTTTCTATATTTTATTCTGTGGGGACCGACATCTCCCATTCTTTTCTTTTTGTTTTCTTCATAATCTGAATAAGAACCCTCGAAGAAAACAACCTGAGAGTCTCCTTCAAATGAGATAATATGTGTTGCTATCCTATCGAGAAACCATCTGTCGTGAGTAATTATAACCGCACAGCCGGCAAAATTTTCCAAACCTTCTTCCAAGGCTCTCAGCGTATTAACATCAATGTCATTGGTCGGTTCATCTAAGAGTAGAACATTTGATTCAGATTTTAATGTTAATGCCAGATGCAGCCTATTCCTTTCTCCGCCGGAAAGGATTTTACATTTTTTTTCCTGATCAGCTCCACTAAAATTAAACCTGCCTACGTAAGCTCGAGAATTCATCATTTTTCCACCAATTTGTAAAAATTCTGTTCCACCCGAGATTACCTGAAAAACTGTTTTTTCCGGATCTATGTCGGTATGAGACTGATCTACATATCCAATTTTTACTGTTTCTCCAATTTCAAATTCGCCACTATCCGATTTCGTTAAACCCATTATCATGCGGAAAAGAGTAGTTTTACCTGCACCGTTTGGTCCAATAATTCCTACAATTCCGGCTGGAGGTAAAGAAAAACTGAAATTTTCGAATAGAATCTTATTGTCGAAAGATTTGCTTATATTTTTTGCTACAACAACCTTGTCGCCGAGCCTGGGACCGTTAGGTATATATATTTCAAGCTTTTCTTCTTTCTGTTTACTGTCCTCGTTTAACATCTTATCGTAAGCAGCAAGTCTTGCTTTTGATTTTGCCTGTCTGGCTTTTGGACTCATTCTAACCCATTCCAACTCTCTTTCCAGGGTTTTTCTGCGTTTCGATTCTGTTTTTTCTTCTTGTGCTAATCTGTTTGTTTTTTGCTCAAGCCATGATGAATAATTTCCTTTCCAAGGAATGCCCTCTCCTCTGTCTAGCTCCAAAATCCAACCGGCAACATTGTCAAGAAAATACCTATCGTGAGTTACTGCGATTACAGTACCTTTATATTGTTGCAAATGTTGTTCGAGCCATTGTATTGATTCTGCATCAAGGTGGTTGGTAGGCTCGTCAAGTAATAAGATATCCGGCTCACTAAGTAATAATCTGCATAATGCTACTCTTCTTCGTTCTCCTCCCGACAAATGTTGAACAGATTCACTTCCGTCCGGACAACGTAAAGCATCCATGGCTCTTTCAAGTTTACTGTCAATATCCCAGGCTCCAATATTATCTAATAACTCAGTAAGTTCACCCTGTCTGTTAATTAATGCGGTCATTTCATCATCCGACATCGGTTCGGCAAACTTTTCGTTAACAGCTTCGTATTCTTTTACCAGTTTAATTGTTTCGTGTACACCCTCTTCTACAATTTCTTTGACCGTTTTTGAATTGTCTAACTCAGGCTCTTGTGGTAAATACCCAACGCTGTATCCGGGAGAAAATACTACCTCCCCTTCAAAACCTTTATCTAAACCCGCAATTATTTTAAGTAAAGTGGACTTTCCTGAGCCATTTAAACCAATTATTCCAATTTTAGCTCCGTAAAAAAACGATAAGTATATATTTTTTAGTATTTGTTTTTGTGGTGGAATTTTCTTTCCCACATTTACCATCGAGAAAATAATTTTATTGTCGTCGCTCATTTTTTATCATTTATTTGTTTGTACAAATATAATTGATTAAAGCATAAAATGGACTCAATGATTGACATAAATTATTAGTTGTCAGATAAGACAATTTTTTTAGGCTTTTACTGTTTGTAAATGTATTAAGTATTTTATTAGTTTTGTGTTATGAAAAAAATACTGTTAACCGGTTTATTTTTAGTATTCTTTTTTGCTTTCATTAAAGCACAAATTAAAGACAGTTCGATAAATTTGTTAAAGTGTGAGGTAAATTACTCTTTTCATATGCCATCAGGAGATATGGCAGACAGATTTGGTTTGTCATCAACAATTGGAATAGGTTTCGAGAATAAATTCAAATCAAATTGGACTTTGGGAGTGGAGTTCAATTATATTTTCGGAGGAAATATCAAGGATAGTACAAGTATGCTGACAGGATTGATGACAGAATCGGGCTATATTATTAATAAATATGGAGAATATGGTACGTTTTTATTGTCCGAAAGAGGTTTTTACGGAGGAGCAAAAATTGGTAAACTAATACCCGTTTGGGGGCCAAATAAAAATTCCGGAATTATTGTAAATGTTGGAGCGGGACTACTGCAACATCAAATCAGGATTGAGAATAAGGATAATAATACACCACCAATTTTAGGGGACTATAAAAAAGGTTATGACCGCCTCTCAAATGGATTATGCCTACGTGAATTTATTGGTTATCAGTATTTAGACAATAAAGGATTGATAAATTTCTATTTTGGGATAGAATTTTATCAGGCATGGACAAAATGCCGCAGAGATTATAATTTTGATACTATGCAAAGAGACGATACAGAAAGAAAAGATTATTTAAGTGGAATTCGCATAGGCTGGATTTTGCCTTTGTATCGTAAAGCTCCGAACAAATATTATTATTACTAAAATGCTGTTGTTTTATAATTTAATTACACAGTTCTATTTTTTTTCGATAAGAATAGCTGCGTTTTTCAACCCCAAAGCAAAGCTGATGATTTTGGGACGTAAAAACTGGCGAAGTGAATTGAAAACAAAAATAGAGAAGGATAAAGTTTATATTTGGATACATTGTGCATCTTTGGGAGAATTTGAACAAGGAAGACCCTTGATTGAAAAAATTAAAGAGAACAGCCCCCAAACAAACATTGTTTTAACTTTTTTTAGCCCTAGCGGATACGAAATCAGGAAAAACTACAAATACGCCGATATTGTATGTTATTTGCCCTTTGATTCTAAGTCAAATGCAAAAGACTTTATTAATATCGTCAATCCGGAATATGCCGTGTTTGTTAAATACGAAATTTGGTACCATTTCTTAAAAAATCTGCACACGAATGAAATACCGGTTTATCTTATTTCGGGAATTTTTCGCAAAACTCAGATATTTTTTAAATGGTATGGCAAGTTTTACAAACAGGCATTAAAATTTTTCACGCATTTATTTTTACAGGACAACAACTCTGAAGAATTATTGCAGAAGCATGGGATAACAAATACAACCGTATGTGGAGACACCCGGATAGACAGAGTTGTTAGTGTTGCCAAAGAGGAATATTCTAATGATATTTTGGGAGAATTTTCGGCTTCTCACAATGTTATCGTTTGTGGAAGCACATGGGAAGAAGACGAAGCAATATTATGCCGATTTATAAACGAATTCAACGATAAATATAAACTTATCATTGCTCCACATGAAATTGGTGAAAGGCACTTACAAAAAATTGAGAAACAGCTTTATGTTCAATCTGTAAGACTTTCATGCACCAATTCAATTGATCCGGAAGTTAAGGTAGTTATAATTGATTCAATCGGAATATTGTCAAAATTGTACAGATTTGGAACTCTTGCATATATTGGAGGTGGCTTTGGCAAAGGGATACATAATGTTTTAGAAGCAGTAGTATATAATATTCCGGTTTTGTTTGGACCGAACTACAAAAAATTTAAGGAAGCCAAAGATTTAATTAATGAGAATTCTGCCTTCGAAATAAGGGATTACGAAAAATTTAAATCTATAACAAATAATCTGTTTTGTAATAAAGAATTATGCATAAAAATAAAGAATCAAACAGAACAATATATTACAAAATCATTCGGGGCAACTTCGAGAATTTACGAAAAAATGCAAATTCTGAATAAAAATTCATGATAAATGCCCTTCATAAGTTAGTCAAATTGTTAATTTCTTAGAGTTCAATCTTCTTTAGTAATTATATGTTAACAAACTGATATTCAATGATATGCCGTAATGTTTGCATTTGATTATTATAAATAAACATTTGTTTGTTAAAAAAAATCATTTTAAATTCTGAAAAGCTTAAAAATTAAGCATTTATATGGTTAATATATTTTTTCACAATTTTTCTTGCAATTAAGTAAGTGTCTGATATTCCGTAATTTATATTTAATGTTTAATTATTATTATTTTATTGTTAATAACCTATTAAATATTTTTGATACAAATGATATAATTTAGTGGTTGCCAAAATTCCTCATATCCGAAAGGTTGAGGAAATTCAGATAAAATTGGACAGAAAAAGAGAATTAGGTTAAAATAAAAATATTTTTTGATATGTATCAGAACGAAAAGATGAAAGAACAGGAATTTAAAACAGATGTTAAGAAAAAAGTATTTAATGATGCCGAAGCATTGTTGGCAAGTCAGGAATACTTTAAAGGAGACCAATTGGCAGCAAGGGTATGGATAAATAAATATGCCCTTAAGGATTCTGACGGCAATTTATATGAGCTGACCCCTGATGATATGCACAGAAGACTGGCGAAAGAAATTTTCAGGATTGAGCAAAAATATGAAAATCCGATGCCGGAAGTATTGATTTATGATTTGCTTAAAGATTTTAAATATATTGTTCCACAAGGAGGACCAATGTCAGGAATCGGTAATGATATGCAGATAGTTTCATTATCTAATTGCTTTGTTATTGGTCACGACAAACTGACAGACTCCTATGGGGGAATTCTTAAAATTGACCAGGAGCAGGTTCAATTAATGAAAAGACGAGGTGGAGTTGGTCACGACTTGTCTCATCTTCGTCCAAAAGGATCGCCTGTTAAGAACTCTGCATTAACATCTACTGGTATTGTTCCATTTATGGAAAGATATTCAAATACCACCCGCGAAGTTGCTCAGGACGGCAGACGCGGAGCCTTAATGTTGAGCGTTTCCATTAAACACCCCGATTGCGAAGATTTTATTGATGCTAAACTCACAGAAGGTAAAGTTACAGGAGCAAATGTATCTGTAAAGATCACAGATGAGTTTATGAATGCCCTTATTAGTAAAGACAAATTTATTCAACAATATCCTATTGATGATAAAGCACCAAAATTTATTAAAGAAGTGGATCCTCAGAAAATTTGGAAGAAAATAATTCATAATGCCTGGAAATCAGCAGAACCGGGAATATTGTTTTGGGATACAATTATAAACGAATCTGTTGCCGATTGTTATGCAGATTTAGGATATAAGACCGTTTCTACTAATCCATGTGGGGAAATTCCGCTTTGTCCATATGATTCATGTAGATTGCTTGCATTAAATTTATATTCTTATGTTGATAATCCATTTACTCCGGAGACAAAATTCAACTTTGATAAATTTATTCAACATGTTCATTATGCTCAAAGAATAATGGATGATATTATTGATCTTGAACTAGAAAAAATAGATTCAATTATCGCAAAAATAACCAATGATCCTGAAGATATTGAGATTAAAAGAGTTGAAAAGAAATTGTGGGAAAATATAAGAAAGAAAGCAGAAGAAGGAAGAAGAACCGGTGTTGGAATAACTGCTGAAGGTGATATGTTGGCAGGGTTAAATTTAAAATATGGCTCTGAAGATGCTATTGATTTTGCTGTCGAAGTTCAAAAAACTCTTGCAATAGAAGCATATAGATCTTCTGTAACCCTTGCAAAAGAACGTGGATTCTTTTATCTTTTCGATTTCCAGAGAGAGAAAAATAATCCGTTTATAAATCGGTTACGTGAAGCCGATCCCGAATTAATCAAGGAAATGGAAACATGGGGAAGAAGAAACATTTCACTCCTAACTATAGCTCCTACCGGCACGACAAGCCTTATGACTCAGACAACTTCAGGTATTGAACCCGTTTTTCGCCCGTTTTATACACGCAGACGTAAGGTAAACCCAAATGATCCCGAAGCAAGAATAGATTTTGTTGATGAGCAGGGAGATAAATGGGAAGAATATAATGTATTTCATCATAAATTCCTTGTATGGCTACAAGTGAATAAATACAATGTTGAGGAAGTGAAACAAATGAGTGCAGAACAAATTAATGAGCTCGTTGATAAATCTCCTTATTTCAAAGCAACTGCCGAAGATATAGATTATCTGAGTAAAGTTAAAATGCAGGGTGCAATACAAAAGTGGGTTGACCATAGTATAAGCGTTACTATTAATATGCCGGAAAATGCTTCGGAAGAAACTGTGGCAGATTGTTATCTTGAAGCATGGAAAAGTGGCTGTAAAGGAATTACCGTTTATCGCGAAGGGTCAAGAGATGGTGTACTCATTTCTAACAGCAGTAGAGATGGAGATAAAAATAGAGTACTTGAATTAAAACGCCCGAAAGTTCTAGAAGCTGATATTGTAAGATTTCAAAATAATAAAGAAAGATGGATTGCATTTGTAGGCTTGATGAATGGTGTTCCTTATGAAATATTTACCGGAAGAGTTGAAGAAGACGCTTTAAATATTCCTAATACAATAGAAACGGGAAGAATTATCAAAGAACGTTTCGAAGACGGAACCTCAAGATACGATTTTCAATATACCAACAAGTATGGTTATGCAACCACATTCCAAGGACTATCACATCAATTCGATAAAACATACTGGAATTATGCAAAATTAATTTCAGGTGTTCTTCGCCATGGAATGGCTATTGATAAAGCTGTAGAATTAGTATCTTCATTGGAATTAGATAGTGATAATATCAATACATGGAAAAATGGTGTTGAGAGAGCACTTAAAAAATATATTCCAAATGGCACAAAAGCATCTAAGAAGGGCGTAAAATGTCCGGGGTGCGGACAAGAAGACACCTTGGTTTATCAGGATGGGTGTGTTATCTGTTCTGATTGCGGTTATTCAAAGTGTGGATAAAAATTTTCGGGTTTTCTCAGAACCCGGTTTTGCATCCTTTAAATGATTGATTGAATAAGAGAGGTTGTTAGCATAACAGCCTCTTTTTATTACAATACAAAAAAGCTTTTGCATAAAGGACATTTATATTAAATTTGTTAAAAATATGGATTACAAAAATAATATAAGGTGTGAAGTATGCGGAAATTCTGCCGCGGAGGATTTTTTTGTCAAATTTGAACGGCATGATTTTTTGATTACAGAATGCAAAGAGTGCGGCTTTAATTTCATTCCACAATTTTACAGACAGCAAATTGCCTATGAAAATTATCGTGATGAGGAGGTACTGGAATCTGTAAGAAGAGGTAATAATTATATCAAAATCAGACGTCATAGATTAAGATTAAAACTGATTAAAAAATATGTCAAATCAGGAAAGCTTTATGATATTGGGGTAGGTTGGGGTCACTTTCTTTATACTGCAAAACTGATGGGATATGATGCAAGCGGAGTAGAAATAAGTGAACTTATGCATCATTATGCGACAACAGATTTAAAACTCGATGTTGTACACGATAATTTCTTTAATCTCGACTTGCCTGCGAACAATTGGGATGTTGCAACAATGTGGGATGTTTTGGAACACATTAACGAACCCGATAAAGCAATTGAAAAGGTTTGGGACATTTTAAAACCCGGAGGATATCTTGTGTTACAAGTACCTCAGATAGATTCGAAAGTAGCCCGCAAACAAAAAGAGAAATGGAGTATGATGTCAATAGAACATATTAATTATTTCTCTAAAAAGAGCATAAAAACACTTCTTGAAGCAAAGGGTTTCGAAGTTGTTAAATATAAGTCTTCTTATGAGTTAAAATTGTTCCTGATGTTTACAGTTTTACCTTGGATAAAAAGAAAAAAAGCATCGTCTGACAAAAAATCAACGATTACTAATTCAGAAAGGCAGAACTTTTTCAATAGAGTTACAAAATTACCAAAATTCGTTGTTTGGTTAGGGTTACTGGCTCATGACATCATTTACAACACTTTAAGCTTACTGAATTTTGGCGAAGAAATGATAGTAGTGGCTAGAAAGAAATGAAAAATGGATAAACCATATCATACTATTATTTTCGATTTTGACGGCACTATAGCTGATACTTTGGAAACTATAGCTATAATGTACAATAAAATTGCATCCGACTTTAATTGTAAGCCTGTCAGTTTTGAGGATAAAGAAAAATTCCGTTCGATGAAAACCCACGAATTTCTTAAAGAATGTAATATACCCGTTTTAATACTTCCGGTACTCGCAATAAGGATTAAAGCCGAACTTAAACATGAAATTCAACACGTAAATCCAATCAAAGGGATAGTAGAGGCTTTGCGACAAATTAAAAAGGCAGGATACAAAATTGGTGTTATGAGTTCAAATACGGTAGAGAACATAAATATTTTTTTAAAACACAACGAAATTGAAGATGTTTTCAATTTCGTTCATTCAGGGAAAAATATTTTTGGAAAGGATAAAGTAATTTTAAGGTTATTGCGCAAATATAAAATAAAGCGAAATCAGGTTGTTTATGTGGGTGACGAAACCCGCGATATTGAAGCCCTTAAGAGAATAAAAGTCCCGATTATTGCTGTCAGCTGGGGATTCAATTCGCATTCAGTCCTAGAAAAACAAAAACCGGATGCGTTGATAGATAATCCGGATGAATTGCTCGAAGTTATAAATAAATTGTTTAATTTTGCTTATTAGGATATATTGAGGAATAAATTTAAAATATAATAGTCGATAACAGAAGAATAACCTTAAAACTTCATAACTATGAAATATATTTTAATGATTTTTATTTGCCTGTTAGTTTTAGCAGGAAATTCATGTAAAAAAGAGGTTGTGATTAATGATGAAATTACTTATCCTGCAACAGGACAGTTTGGAGATAACATACTTAGTATGCAGGATAGCGCACAAGTAGTATCCGGAACCTACTATGGTCCTATACCTTACTACAGTTTATGTGCAGATTTGGAGGAAGATGCAGAACTAAAGGTTATAATTACCAACCTGACAAATAATGATACAGTAACCTCATCAGCAAGATATGGGAGTTGGTTTTTAAATATTGAAAATGAAAGAGGAATGTTATCTTATTCTTATGATGAAGAAACTAATAGCCAGGTTTTTGAATCCTCTAAGATTGGATTGAATGATTTAGAAATATCTTTTAATGCAAATGGCAGTTGTAGAATAGATTTTTATGAAAACAATTCTTCGACAGTAACATTATCAAAAATATTATTTTGGAGCAACGATGTTGAATAAAAAAATAATATTCGGCAAGTTCTTTCTTCGACTATTACCAGCATTATCTTAAACTTCTCAATTGTATATATAACAAGAATAAGGTTTTTAAACTAAAAAATTATAGGATTATTTATTGATTTATTCAGCTTCACATCTTAAATAAACCATTGATCCGTCGTAATGACTAAAAGGGGTCGTACAATTAAACATTTCATCGTACAGTAAAGTCATTTCTTTTTTCTTTTTTATGTATTCGATCGAGAAATTAATCGTGCCATATTGATACATCATCTTATTTCCTAAAGTGCAATTATATAGAGTAATACGGTTAGGGCCGTTGCTTTCTCCGGTTTCTTCGGGATGATCATCTTGTGGCCATGGGCTTGCAAAATATTCAATAACATATACAAAATCAGTATCCAAGGTGTCATTTTCAAATTCAAAATACAAATGTCCCGTGCCATCCTGATTAAAATGAATATATCCGGGAGATTGAGCCAAGAGTCCTATCTCAGGTACTCCAACTGCCTCAACAATTTTCCAATTTATTGCAAAGTAATTTTTACCCTTGTAATTTTCTTTAACACAGCTACTTCCAAGCAATATTAAGCTGAACAAAATCAGAGTGCCCGTGATAATATTTCTATTTTGTTTTTTCAAGATATAATGTTTCGTTAGCTCCAGATTCAAAATTTAATGAGTAGTCTGCATACCACACTTGTTCTTTTTTACCAAAATCTACAACCTGAACATCCTTTAAGGGCATACCTCCACCTTCTGGGTATAAAGTTATATCTACAGAAGTTTGAAGGTCGGTTAGAGTATATATTCCTGAATATGAAACAATAGAATAATTCCCAGTTACAGGAATTCTTTCCACTGTTGAAGTAAAGGTAAATGTCCCGCCAGAATCGTCAGTTTGATGAAACTCAAATATGCCGGTATTGGTTAGTGTGGTATCACAAATCAATTCGCCAGCTTGTCCCAAATAAAAACAGTAACGATGTTTCGTAACCTTCCATTTGCCTTCCAGAGCTTTTAATTCATGGTAATTAACCTCAAATTGATTGCACGAAACTCCCACAAACATAAGAGTTATACAAACCATTAAAAAAAACAATATAGAAGAAACACCGGTTTTCATAGTGCAAAATTACTTTTAATTTCTAATTCTGTGAAAAAAAATCAAAAGATTTGCTAACTAAAAACCTACTCTGTCAATCAATCTGTTTTATAAACTTTTAGCCTAAAATTTTAAACAGTTTTTTGTTTCAAATTCAAAATGATAGTCTTTATTAGTGCTGAATTTTTTTTCGAAGTACTTGAGCTGATCAGTTAATATTCGATAAACTATTCTTTAACCATTACCAGCATCATCTTAAACTTCTCAATTGCATTTACTGCATGAGGAATATTTGCAGGCATAAGAATCATCTGACCTGCTTCCACAACATTTGGATTACCCCCGATTATAACCTCTGCTTTGCCGTCAATTACGCTAATAAGTGCATCAAAAGGAGCAGTATGCTCACTTAATGCCTGATTTTTATCGAAAGCAAATAAGGTTATATTGCCTTTTTCTTTTTTTACAATTGTTTTACTTACAATTGACCCGTTTTGGTATTCAATCTGAGTTTCGGGTTGCAGTGCTTTCGATTTAGGAAAATTATTTTGTTCCATATTTTTATTTTTTATTTTGTTCAATTAATATTTCAATTTCCTCAACACAGCCGCCACAGCCTGTACCGGCACCGGTTTTGTCGCCTACTTTTTCAACTGTATCACATCCATGATTTTTTATTGCATCAATAATTTCTTTTTCTGAAACGTCCATGCAATTGCAAATAATTTTTTCACTATTTTCCATATCTTTTAGTTTTTAATTAAAGAAGTCCTGAATTTATTAAACAGGACTTCTATTACTATTATAACAATTTAGTTCAAAAAAAGTTTCATATCATCATCTACTGTTCCAATTCCGGAAATACCGAAATTATCTACAAGAACTTTTGCTACGGTAGGAGAGAGGAATGCCGGTAATGTTGGTCCCAAGTGAATGTTTTTCACACCCAAATAGAGCAAAGCCAATAATACGATTACAGCCTTCTGCTCATACCAGGCGATATTATAGGCTATCGGAAGCTCATTAACACTGTCTAATTTGAAAACGTCCTTTAAGGTAAGAGCAATTACAGCTAATGAATATGAGTCGTTGCATTGACCTGCATCAAGAACTCTGGGAATTCCGTTAATATCTCCCAATTCGAGTTTGTTGTAACGATATTTTGCACAACCGGCTGTAAGAATAACGGTATCCTTAGGCAATTTTGAGGCAAACTCTGTATAATATTCCCTTGATTTCATTCTGCCATCGCACCCTGCCATAACAAAAAATTTGCGGATAGCACCTGATTTTACAGCCTCAACGATTTTATCAGCCAATGCAATTACCTGATTGTGTGCAAACCCACCAGTTATTTTACCTGTTTCAATTTCTGTTGGAGCTTTACATCTTTTTGCGTGTGCAATTATTTCAGAGAAGTCTTTTGCTTTTCCATCTTTACGTGCTGGAATATGTTTTGCTCCGGCTAATCCGGAGGCTCCGGTTGTATATATACGATCGGTATAAGTTGCTTTATCTAAAGGTGGAACGATACAGTTTGTCGTGAATAGAACAGGTCCGTTGAAGGTTTCAAACTCATCGCGTTGTTTCCACCATGCATTACCATAATTGCCAACAAAATTTTCATATTTTTTAAACGCAGGATAATAATGTCCCGGAAGCATTTCGCTATGCGTATATACATCTACTCCGGTACCTTTTGTTTGTTCCAAAAGCTCTTCAAGATCTTTTAAATCGTGACCGCTAATAAGAATTGCCGGATTGTTGCGAACTCCGATATTGACTTCTGTAATTTCAGGGTTTCCGTATGATTCGGTATTTGCCTTGTCAAGTAATGCCATAACATCTACACCGAATTTTCCGCATTCGAGAACCAATGCAACGAGTTCGTCAACCGATTTTTCTTCAGTCGTTGCTACAAGTGCGCTTTGCATGAATGCAAAAATTTCATTATTTGAATAACCTAAATTAAAAGCATGCTCTGCATAGGCAGCCATACCCTTTAACCCAATAGTTATCAGACTTTTAAGCGAACGGATATCTTCATTTTCAATTGAAAGGACCCCAATTACTTTAGCTTTTCTTTCAAACTCTTCTAATGAATTACTATACCAGGTTGCACACCCATGAAGTTTTTCGGGGAGAACACCTCCTGCATTTAAAAACTGATTTTTAATTTCTTCTCGCAATTTTAATCCGCTTCTTACTTTTGCAACAATTGCATCATAATCGAAATTTGCATTTGTTATAGTCACAAATAATGCATCAAAAACAAAATGATTTACTTTTTCATTTTCTACGCCTTTTTCACGTGCTAATTTTGCAAAGATTGAAACCCCCTTGGTAACATAGATTAACAAATCCTGGATGTTTGCAACCTCATCGGTTTTTCCGCAAACACCCTTGATTGTGCAGCCTGTTCCTTTAGCCGCTTCCTGACATTGATAACAAAACATTGACATAATTTTTCCTCCTATTTTATATTATATTATTATATATTTAAATACTTTAGACACTCTAGACACTTTAGGCACTTTAGGCACTTTAGGCACTTCTTCATTTATACCCACTCTTCTTTCAAGATTTCTCCAGAAACCGAAACTATTATTGCTTTTACAGGCACTTTTCGTTTGGCAATACCCTGAGCCTCTTTGACAAATCTAAGTAAGCCCCCGCAACATGGCACCTCCATCATTACAACTGTAATTGTATTTACTTGTGCATCATCTATCAAAGATACAATTTTTTCAACATAAATATCTGTATTATTATCCAATTTTGGGCATAATATTGCCAATGTTTTATCTTTTAGCAGTTTCGAATGAAAATTACCCATGCTAAAAGCAACACAATCGGCGGCTAAAACAAGGTCAGATCCTTTAAAATGATTTGCTGCCGGATTAATTAAGTGCATTTGAACAGGCCAGTGTGTAAGAGATGATGGTACATCAGACGTATTCGCCGTCTGAGAGGTAATATTAAAGGTCTTTTCTGCTGATCCGGGACAGCCACATATAGAAGATTTTGACATACGGGATTTGTGGACTTCGCTTTTTACTTCTGTTAAATCCCAGGGCAAGTTACTTCGGTTTGCTTCGAGATATTCGATAGCCTGTCTGAAAAAATCATGTTCGTTGTGATCGCTCAAATGCTTTAAGTGAGCAATCATAACATTTTTCCCCTTAGGAATCATGTCTTTTATTACTTCAACCTCATCGTAGGGAGTAGCTTCTCTTTTTTCGATGCTTATTGCCCCCTGTGGACAATGCCCCAGACAGGCACCAAGTCCGTCACACATTAAGTCACTGACTAATCTGGCTTTACCATCAATAATCTGCAATGCACCTTCGTGACAATTTGGTACACATAGACCGCATCCGTCACATAATTCTTCGTCTATTTTTACAATTTCTCGTATCATAATTTTTAATTTTATTACTAACTTTGACACAAAAATACGGTGAGATTATATTCACACGTGTAACATATGTTACAAAATTGAAAATACTTACAAACTGGTACTCAAATACTTAATTATGAATGATATCCTCATCAACTGTCCGTTATTCAAAGATATTGAGGCAGAAGAGATACAAAGAATATTTGATAAGATATTTTATCAGATGAAAGAGTATGAAATAAATGAAATAATTGCATATCAGGACGAAAAAGTTGAGCATTTAATAATATTATTAGAAGGAATTGCCAGAGGAGAAATGGTAGATATTTCGGGAAAAACTATTGTTATTGAGGAGATTGAAAGTCCCAAACCTCTTGCACCGGCATTTATCTTCGGTATTAACAATAATTATCCTGTTAACATTGTCTCTCAAACCAACACAAAGATTCTTAAGATTCCCAAATTTGAATTTGTTAAGATGATGCAGCGTAGCGACAAGTTGTTGATAAACTTCATGAACAATGTTTCGGGCAGGGCTCAATTTTTATCACAGAAACTTAAATTTTTGTCCTTTCACAGCATTAAAGGTAAGTTCGCATATTATATACTTAATCTTGCCAAAAACAATAATACCAATTATATAACATTGCAACTTTCGCAAAACAAACTTGCCGAATTGTTTGGAGTAACAAGACCCTCACTTGCACGTGCTATTCGGGAATTGCATAATGATAAAATTATCCGGGCTGATGCCAAGAACATCCAGATCTTAAACACATACGAGTTGTACGAACTAATGAAATGAAAACATATCGGGTAAGTAAGGAAGGGTTTCAAACCCTTCCTTACTTAGCACCGATTATATAAAAACTATAAAGTATGCAGAGATACTTTAAGAGTACAAGAAACAGACTACAAGGATACGACTATAAGTCGGATGGGCTGTACTACATTACTATTTTAGAAAAAAATGGAGAACATATTTTTGGTAAGGTAATAGAAGGCGAAATGAAGTTAAATGAGTATGGTTTAATTGTTCAGGATTGTTGGTATGATTTACCAAATCATTATGAAAACTTAATTCTCGATGAGTTTTGTATTATGCCGAATCATGTTCATATGATAATGATTGTAAAAAATATTGATGGTTTTAAAAAACATGGAATATCTGAATTTGTAAGAGCGTTTAAAACATTTTCATCACGAAAAATTAATGAAGCAAGAAATACCCCCGGTAAGAAAAACTGGAAAGTAGATTTTTGGGACGAAATTATTCGCACAGTTGAACGCTATTACGAAATAAAAGAATATATTCGCAACAATCCAAAAAATTGGAGGGCTTAATTATTATGACATCAGAGATACTATATGTAATAATTATTGCAATTGTAGTTTTCGGGTTTTTTACCGAACAAATTTTTGGTTATTTAAATGCGTCATGGTTTAATAAACCTGTTCCGGAGATTTTAAAAGATATATATGATCATCAAAAATACCGAAAGCAACAGGAATATAAAATTGAGAACTATCGTTTTGGAATTTTAACAGCAACATTTAGTTTCATTTTAATTTGTTCAATGTTAATTTTTGGAGGTTTTGCGTTTGTTGACAGTGTTGTCGGGGAGATAACAGAACATTTTATTCTTAAACCTTTAATTTTTTTCGCAGTGTTGATGTTTGCTGCAGATATCCTAAGTACTCCTTTCGCTGTTTACGACACTTTTGTTATTGAAAACAAATATGGATTTAATAAAACTACATACAGAACTTTTATTCTAGATAAAATTAAAGGTTGGCTACTAGGTGGAATAATAGGAGGGGGGCTACTTTCTCTGATAGTCTGGATTTATAATCTCGACCCACAGTTTTTCTGGTTATATGCCTGGATTGTTGTAATTGCATTTTCATTATTTATGAATATGTTTTATTCAGTTTTAATTGTTCCGTTATTTAACAAACAAACTCCACTGGATGATGGCGACCTTAAAACGGCGATCATGCAATTTGGAGAAACGGCAGGATTCAATATTTCGAAAATCTATGTTATTGACGGCTCAAAACGTTCAACCAAGGCAAATGCATATTTCAGCGGTATGGGACCAAAGAAAAGAATTGTATTGTATGACACCCTGATAAAAGAAATGACGATAGAAGAAATTGTTGCTGTTTTAGCACACGAAATTGGTCATTACAAACATCGGCATATTTATAAATCTATGTTTGCATCAATAATTGAAACCGGAATTACACTTTTTATCTTTGGTCTTTTTGCAGGAAGTGATATGCTTTCACAGGCATTAGGTGTTGAGGTGGCGAGTTTTCATATTGCATTAATAGCTTTCGGGATTATTTATAGTCCATTGTCATCTGTTTTAGGAATTGTTTCAACAATATTCAGCCGCAAAGCCGAATATCAGGCAGATAATTTTGCAGCAAAACATGGACTGGCATCAGACCTGATATCAGCCCTCAAAAAATTGACTTCTCACAATATGGGAAATCTTACACCTCATCCTTTGGTCGTTTTTCTCACATATTCACACCCACCTGTGTTTGACAGAGTGAAAAATTTGATGAGTAAATCTGAAAATATAAAAATATCGAATTAGGTGAGGTTTAATATATCATTTCCCTTTTTACAAAATTAGATTTAACGCCAAAGTATAAATATGTTTGTTGTGTCGTTTCGCCTATTTCCGGACAAATTTTTCGAAACAAAACTCCGACATTTAAAGATAAATTTTTGTTTTCTTTTAGAATGTACCCAAAATCAATTCTTGCTGTAATCATATTTGTCTTAACTCCTTGCAGGACAGTGTTACCATAAGAATTAACAATATATGAATATCCCTGATTCCCATCCATTGTTGGATTAAAAATATTCTGTCCGAAATGTGTTCCTGTAGTGTCTGCTCCTACAAATGCATACATTATTTTTGCATCAAAAAGGATTCTTTTACCTAAATAGCTTAATCCTGAAACAGACTCGATAAAATTTGCTCCAAGTGGATGTGCCAATGGTTGCCATTTGTGTGAATAGTTTTGTTCCGGACGAACATGCGAATAAGTATATGGACGGGCAATATTAAATTCAGTGAAAATATCCAGATTTTTAATTTTAAAAATGTCATAAGATTTCATTCCCACTTGTGCAGCCCATTTATTGGCAAACCAGCCATATTGTCCCACATAATCAGGATTTAGTGTGTGCTTAATGTCGTTAATAAGCTGACCTACAATTATATCATCAATAATGAATTGCCCGTACAAAGCATTTCTGTCATTTATTGTAAACTTAACATTGGCCCCCATAAGAGCATTATCTTCTGACCCAAGTGAAAATTCTACAGGACGGAAAAATATTATCGGATTAAGGTATTCAAAAGTGAAAAAATTGTTATTTCCGGTTATTACTGATTCGAATACTCCCAGATTTAATCTTTTGCCAATTTTCCAGTCGAGATAGTGAAATACATTGAATTTGTTGTAATTATTGAAATATCCTCCGCCATAAATTGTGTCCATTTCAAACAAATAGGAATTATGAACAGCCCAGACACAAGAGTACTTTAGAGATAAAAAGTTCGTTTCAAGTTTAAAATAAGGATAATTTGATGCAAAATCCGATAAAAGGAATGAACGATAACCATCTCCGTACGAATTTTTACTGTTTGCAAGCTCCAGACGTAAAAAGCTATATGGAGTATATGATATTCTTATATCATTTTCAATTATTAATTCGCCCCTGTCGCGAAAACTATTTCCCAATCCGTTATATATCCACTGATAATACTTTTTTGCAAACATATAGTCGGGAGTATTTTGCAATAACCAGCCTGTCAACTGATAGCTAACTCCGAATTTATCGCCAATTGAATAATCAAATAACCCGATAAGATGGATATTTAAACCATAAAGGATATTTTTGCTTAGATCAAACCAGTTAAAAACTTCATATACCGGTAAAGCGTAGAAAGAAGAAGGCTTTTTTCCGGGTTTGCTTTTCCAGGAATAATAAAGAAAACCTTTGTCGTATTGCAGCGAGTCGGCACAAATATTTTTTACATCCGAAAAGTAATATGGTTTTATTGACGAGTGTTTGATTGTGTCGTTTAATAATGATGATTTTTCTATATCTCGAATGAAAAATGGATCCCGAACAGGAATATTTTGAGCAAATGTTGTCGCAACAATTATTAGAAATATAATATGTATAAATATCCGTTTCATTAAAAATCGTAATAATTACTTCTGAAAGCCGTTCTTAATCCTGCCTGAATAAATGTAATATCACTGTTCAAAACAAAATCAATGCGTGGACTTAAACTTAAAAATATTTGCAATTTATTTGCCCGATTTAGATTATAAATTATTTGAAAATCACTATTTACAATATATGGAGCCGTTGCTGTTTGGTAATAATTGTCATAGTTTTGTTCCGGCTGATAAATGTCAAAAATATTTTTAATACCAACTTTTAAAAAGTTCATTTTAGCAACAAATTCAAAGCGTTTGACAGAATATGCACACATCACAATTATTTCGTTAAATTTATTGCCTGCAGGGTGAGCCAATGGTTGGTTATAATGTGAGTAATGCAATTTATTGTCAAAAAAAGTATATGCCTTTTCTGATGCCATATTATATTCGAGCATAAAGAAAAGATTCTTCATGTTAAAAAAATCAAAATCTTTGTATCCCAATTGTAAAGCCCAGTCCTGACGGTCGCTGCCAAATAGCCTGTCAATAAAAATCTGTGAATATAAAACACCTGCTTTCGTAAATGACTTTGTAATGTTAAATCCTGCCAGGTCGTTGCCGGGATTTTTCATAAAACCGTTATAAGCTCCTCTTATAAAAGGTGGTGCAGTATTCATAATTATTTGCCAGTTTGGGAGCTCTTCAGACATAACCAGTGCTTCGATTAACGAAAACTGCCAGTTTTTGTATTTGTATGTCAGAGTATTGTAAGAAATAAATTTTGCCGGATAACGACTGTTGACACTTGTTAACTCCGGTAGATTAGAAATATTGTTATAATTGGGATTAAGGGCTTTTGTAAAAATATTGTTGTATTCAAACTTGCCAATTTTTGCGTTTATTTTAAAATACATCATCGGAGCAGAATAATCCGACAGTATTAATGAACGGTAACCATCACCAATAAACAGCTTGTCGTAACCAATTGTAAAATTCAGGCTTTTGGTGACTTTGACAGCAAAACTACCACAAGCGGCAGCAAAGTCATATTCATTGTATCCGGTTAGTGGATATTCGCTTAAAGATTTTACCCTGCCAAATCCCGGGATTACACCATAGTTAAGATAATAGTCCCATATTTGAAAAGGCATTACACCCTGATTTTCGGAAAAGGAAGTATTAAAATATATTTTTGAATCAAGATTCCCCGAAACCATTATTCCCCGGCTATTTAAATACCCTAAATCATGAAGAGCATCTCTGTTTAGTCTTAAGTCCACCGCAGGATCAACAATTATTTTAAATCTTTCGTCTTCGCCAACAATAAAATGCTCATCAAGAAGCTTACGTCCAAACCAGGTTCTGCGCGCGCTGTGTGTGGTTGAAAAGATTAAGCTGTCGTAAATATCGTTTTCCACACCGGTTGCAGGTCTTAAAAGGGTATTGTTTCCGTTGAAATAAATGTCTTTTTCGTTCAGATTTTGAAAATGCCCGGTAAGGGGATAATCCTGAGCTGTAATAACAAGAGTAACCGAGAGAAAAAATATGATGAGAACAAACTTCATCAGTACTGTAATTTTGTTAATCTAGCAAAGTTAAATTTTTAATTAAGAAATAGTATAACGATTTTAACAGAAATATTATTAAGAATAAAAATTTCTATTTACCTTTAGGCGGTTAATTTCCAAAATATGATAGAAATTCGTAATTTAACAAAAGACTTTGGTCGTAATAAGGGCGTTTTTGATATTAGCTTTACGATTAAAGAAGGAGAAGTTTTTGGTTTTCTTGGGCCAAATGGAGCAGGAAAAACTACTACAATCAGACATTTAATGGGATTCTTAAATGCTGACATCGGTAATTGTTCGATAAATGGACTGGACTGTCGTAAACAGACCGCTGAAATAATGAAAAATGTTGGATATTTACCCGGCGAACCGGCTTTATTCGATTCGATGACAGGTTTCGAGTTTATTAAATTTATCGCAAGACTACGACATAAAACTGACATGAGCCTATGTAGTAAATTAATCGAACGCTTTGAGTTAGATGCCATAACCAAGATTCGCAAAATGTCTAAAGGAATGAAACAAAAGGTTGCTATTGTTACAGCATTCATGAGCGATCCTGAAATTTTAATACTTGACGAACCTACCAGCGGATTGGACCCGCTTATGCGAGTAGAATTTGATAATATGATTACTGAACAGAAGAAAATGGGTAAAACAATTTTGATGTCGAGTCACAACTTTGAGGAAGTTGAAAGAAATTGTGACACCATAGGGATTATTCGGACGGGAAAGATGGTATGCATTGAAGATATCCACACACTCTTAAGTAAGAAGAAAAAGAATTATACTCTTGTTTTTGCTGCAGAAAATGAAGCCTTAAGATTTGTAAAAACCACAAAGTTTGAAATAACACCATCGGCATTTTCATCAGTAGAAGTAAAGTCTGTTGAAAATTTTAATGATTTGATTCAGGAGCTGCAGTTATTTAATGTTATTGATATACAATCGGAGACTTATACACTTGAACATTTATTTATGCAATATTATGGAGGAAATAACTAATGAAACTGAAATCGCTTTTATTGTTTAACATAAAACAGAATTATGGAATATTTTCAGTAATTCTCGGTGTTATGGTTTTGTACCTAAGTGTTATTATAAACATGTATGACCCTAATGGGCTGGAGGAATTAATTGCTTTGGCAAAATTTAAAATGTCTTCAGATTTGTTAACGGCATTTGGTTTTGATATTGAGAAAAACGCGTCTTTAATTCGTCTAATAACATCTTATTTTTATGGTATGCTTATTTATTTTGTACTGATAATCTATGTCATAATTGTTGGTAATCGTATGATTGTAGAGCATGTAAATAAGGGAACAATGGGATATTTGCTTTCCACTCCGCACACAAGAACAAAAATTGCCGGCTTTCAGGGATTTTTCTTCATCACAGGAGTATTTTTATTATTGATGATTTTAACAATAGTGGGAATAGTGGTTTCAGAAATATCTTTCCCCGGACTTTTAGACATTAAAGCATTTATTTTGCTAAATATTGGTATGTTTCTTCTGTTTGGAATGTTTAGCGGAATTAGTTTTTTTTCATCATGTGTTTTTAATGAAACTAAAAACGCTCTTGCTTTGGGTGCCGGACTACCACTGTTTTTCATTATTGTAAATATTTTAAAAAATGTTGATCCCTCTTTAAACTTTTTAAAGAACTTTACAATTGTGTCATTACTTGATTCGGATGCAATTATTTCGGGAGGTAATTATTTCTTTAGTTTTCTGATAATGTTTATATCATCATTTGCCTTATACTTTTTAGGAGTTAAACTGTTTGCGAAAAGAGATTTAAGTTTATAAAACAAATTACCGAAACTGTAATTGAGAACATAGCGAACAGGTAAATTAGAAAATGTTCTTTCTATCTGAATATTTACTCAATAATAACAAATTTGAATAGATTAATTTCATTTCCGGTTTTTAGTTTTCCAATGTAATACCCACAACCAAAATTATTACTCTTCAAAGGAATTTTTAATGTGTTTTGACCAATATTCGAAACGAAATTTCCAGAATAAACTTTTTCCCCAATCGAATTAACAATATCAATAGTTACATTTTCGATTTTATTGTTTTCAAATTCAATAAATAATTCATTCTTTGCAGGATTAGGAAAAACAGATGTTAATATGGGCAAATGGTTAAGAATAGCACTGTTTGACACTTCAATATTAATGAGTTTTGTTGCTTTATCTCCCACCGAATCAATAACTAAAACATACGTTTTATAGACTCCAGACGGAATATTGCTATTTAAACTTATTTCCCCTTCACGACTTACTGAAATACCACTTGTGTCAGGAACCGGATAAAATATAGCTGATTTGTATTCGCTTTGATAAGAATAAGGTAAAAGATTTGAATAATAAGTTTTAGATCTAGTTCTCACATAAGAAGAATGATGCCAGTCAGCAGAAGTAGTTGTATACCCTAATTGGATTATGCCATTATTATTAATAACTGTTTTGTTTTTTGCGTATCCATAATGATAAAAATACGAACAAGTATCATCATATCCATAGCGCCTTGAGAAATTAAGCTGATCGGGATAGAAATTTCTAATTTCCATATCATATAAAGGTATGTGAGGGTAATACTGATAAGGATACTTTTTAGAATTTGGCGGTTCTTCTGTTCTAAAAAGTATATTTCCTTTTTTACCAAAAATAACAGTATCGAATGTTTCTCCGGCAAAAGGAATCGCAGTATTCGCGATAACCAGTGAATCATAAAAAATGGACGTATTGGTGTATGGATCTATTTCATATGGGTATGAACAAAGCTGTTGAGAATATTCGTCTTCCCGGTATTTATAAAAGCTATATGGTGGAGTACCTCCAATTGCGCTAATAAAAATATTGTTATTGCTTGTGTCTGTAATAATGTAGAGATTGTCAGAATCTATTCGCAGTTTACTTTCGTCAAAATTTGACACAAGTGGTACATTTACAGAAAATTTCGTGCAGGATTTTTTTGGTAATAAAGTATCATTAATCGTTGCAGCAAATTCAACAGGATTGCCAGAATCATATCTGATAATTGAAAAATAAGTAAGGACACCATCAATAAATGAAGCATTGTCAACAATCAGGAACAGTTTTGCAATTTCGTCATTTTCAATATATTGCAAGATAGGGCTAATGTCAAGACCAAATTCTATAGCCTCAGGATTTGCTACAGTATCATCTCCCTGCATAGGTAAAGGTCCTCCCTGAAAGTTAAAAACAGGGAAATCAATGATATGTTCAGGAATTTCGGAATTTAAATTTGATGAAATTCCAACTGAAATTTTAATAAAACCTCTTAATGGATGTGTAAGTCTAATTTTTGTTGTCAGGCTTGGTTTATATGATGTGTCCGGGACAGGCAAAAAAACCTTTCCGTTAAAACACTCGGCTAAAAGACAATATTTAAATAAATACAGATTGGGAATCGTATCATAAGAATTTGCCAGAACCCAAAGTACTTTTTCATTATCCCTAAAGTCAATTAAACTGTCGCCATTTGTATCCAGAGAATCAGAAATATATCCATCCTCATTAAAGTCAATGCGCTGGTTTACATAATAACCAACAATTGCCATGCTGTGAGTTGCTGAATTATACAGATCATATACAGTATAAGTGAATGAGTCAGGATTGAGAACAGAATCAATACTACATGATATATTTCCCGTATACCCATATATTATAGCAGTTCCTCCACTTGATTCCTGTCTTAAGTGATCATTGAGGTAGTGTTGTAATAATCTAAGACCCTCATCTGTACTGACATCCAGACTATAATATCCTGATATTTTGTTTTGCATTGCACGGTAATACTTATCATAACCACTCATCCATATGGGTAGTCTTTCCATCAGATCGTTATTATTTAAGTAACAATATTCAGGACAATCATTTAAAAATGGATTACCTTGATTTTTAACAATGTTCCACGAATCGAAGGAGCTTGCCCCATAATCGTTATCTCCATAATTTAAGAAAAAGTATGTGTATAATGGGGCAAAAGTGCTCGAAAAATCTGCAGGTGTATTTTTTAAACGATTATATTCATAGGTCAAACAATAATAAATTGCAGAGGCTTGTCCACAACTTGGAATGTGACCTTGAAAATAAAATGTCTCCGGGAAATATGGCAGTTTGTAATTTAAGACCTGATCTGGAAGTTCAGGAGCCTCGTCCCCATAATATAATTCAGGTACAGGATATGGTGGGACATAAAATTCACCATTTAATATTTGTGAATTTAATGTTACTGTACAAATAATTAAAAAATTAAAAATCCCAAGTAAAGTTCTCATAATTTATAAAAAGTAAAATTTCAATGTTAAATAGTCCTCAAATATGAAAACAATCATATTTATAATAATGCTAATGTATAGAATTATTTCGTAATATAAGGGATTTAAACAATCTTTTTTAGTATTATAAAACAAATTACCGAATCTGAAATTGAAAACAGATCCGGCAATTGCTATTCATGATTTATTGAGGTTTTTGTATTTCATTTTTTCTTATTTATTACCCAATTGCAAATCCCTTCCGAAAGTACTGTAAAAACATTGTCCATATTGTCATAACTAACTTGTTTGGTCTTGTCACTTTCGAAGAGCAAAGGCTTTGTGAAAAATCTAGTAGCACAGTAAAACTGGCCACGATTTTTATCATCTTCATTATTTGCAATTGGGTTTGGACCAAACATATACATACTTACTGCATTTACTGCGTAGTTGTCTTTATACATTTTTAATTTACGGGTTACAATATAACAAACAATTACTGCATCCACCTCAAGCCCAACGCAAAGTTCGTAACCAAGGCTTGATGTCATTTTTCTGTTTGCCCCCATAATTCCGGCTGATTTAAAAAGTAATGTTGCTGATTCATTCATGTTTTCATTTGCAACAAAAAAAGCTCTAAATCCTTTTCCGGCAGGAGAAATTTTTAATGTTGAAACAGACGATTCGGCTACTGAAGTTATTGTTGTTCCGGCAGCTTTACGTACAGTAACATCATTTTTTTCCTTTTTTGCAGTTTCCTGATTAAACCCATAATAAAAATCTGCCTTTTCATCTGTATCCAAAAATTCTTCGGGTGTAAGTAATTCCATTCCGTATTTTTGAAATTCTGCTTTCATAGCCTCAATGCTTTCGTTGTAAAAACCATTAATATGTTCTTGTCCTTTTGAGTCCGGAGTTCTCCAGCATGATGTTGAAGCAGTACCGGCATATGCTCCTCCTGATGATTTCCCCATTGCAGGGTCGTATAGGTAGAAACTTACCAAAGCTATTTTTTTTGGTTTTGGATTAAGGAGTTCCACATTAGCCGAATAGCCTGCTCCATTTTTTGAGTTTCTCCCCTCTGTAGGAAAGTCTTGGCTGATTTTAATTTTACTTTTATCTGCCGTTTTTGCCGTAAATGGCAAGGCTTTTTGTGCTGTCATATTTATTGTAAACAGAGCACATACCGAAATCATAAAAAGTTGCTTTTTCATACTGTTAAATTTTAATTATTAATATTTGTTTCAGAGTTTATTAAATTGTTTGCTATTGCATATTTGTAGAAACCAATCTGAGATCGTTCTCCTGTTTTGCTGATAATGTTGCGGCGATGAGCATCTACAGTTCTTTTACTTATACAAAGTAAGTCTGAGATTTTTGACGTGCTGTTTCCCGATATAATAAGATTCAGTATTTCTTTTTCTCTGTTACTTAATAGTTTCATACAACTTTGAATTTTAATTAAAACAAAGTTATTCCATGCTACAAGGCGTTACAATAGGTAGGTATATGGAATTTTTATCGGTACTTGTACCTATATCTAAAACAAAACAGGAAGTGTTTTAAACTATAATATTGTTGTGGATAGCGTATTTGATAAGACCGGCAAGAGTTTTTATGTTTAATTTTGATAAAATATTTGCCCTGTGTGAATCAACGGTTCTTTTACTGATAAACAGTTTATCGGCAATTTGTTCACTTGAGTATTCTTCGGCAATTAACTTCAAAACTTCAAACTCTCTTTCTGTAAGGATTTTTACCTCCTCATGAATTTCTTTATCTTTTTTTACGTGTTTAATCATTGTTGAAATAACAGCATTGCTGTAATAAGTTCCGTTGTTTGAGACCTTTGTTAGGGCTTCAATTAATTCATTTTTTCCTGTATTCTTTAAAATATAACCTTCGGCTTCTGCCATTAAGATATCCGAAATTACATTTGAATCATTGTGCATACTTACAACTATCACTTTTATTTCGGGAGATTCTGATTTAATAATGCGTGTGAGATCAATTCCCGACATCCCGGGCATACTTATATCGGTTATTACTATATCGGGTTTACTATTACGGATAATTGCCAATGCAGATTCTCCATCCAAAGCTTCGGCACATACGTTAAAATCTTTCTGTTTTAAGAGAATTGATTTCAATCCGTCAATAAACATTTGATGGTCATCAACAATAAGAATCTTTTTAATAGAATCCATATATTAAAAATTAAATGTAACAGTTATTTTAGTTCCTTTTTCCTTTTTCGAAATAATGTCAATATTGCCGTTAAGCATTGACACACGAGAAAAAATGTTTTGCCAACCAATGCCCTTATCTTCTTTTATTATATCGGTATCGAAACCTTTTCCAAAGTCCTGAATAGTTAGATTAATGCTATTATTATCCGAACCTAATGAAATGTCTATTTTATTTGTCCCGGAATGTTTAATCATATTGTTTACTATTTCCTGAATTATTCTGTAAAGAGTAATTTCGGTTTCTTTGTTTAAAGAATGATTAAATACCGAATGATTAAATTCAATATTAATTTGAGCCGAATTATTTATTTTTTCGCAAAGACTGTCAATTGCTCTGATTAAATCGTAATTTATTAATGCTGTTGGCATTAGATTATGAGAAATTGTCCGGACTTCATTTACAGCATCGTCAAGAATGGTAATGGAGTTTGTTAGTAATTTTTCATCTTCCTTATCTATAGATCCATCAAGACCGGAAAGGTTAAGTTTTGCCGTAGAAAGTAATTGGCCTAAGCCATCGTGTAATTCTTTGGCTATTCTTATACGTTCCTTTTCTTCTGATTCAATAGCTGCTTTAAATCTTAATTTATCTTGAATTATCTTTTCTTTTTCTAAAAGTGATTTTTGCTTGTGACGGATTTTTAGAAAAATTATAATAAATAATAGTATTAGTAAAACTCCTACTGAAGAAAAAATTATTATATTTATTAAATTCTTATCCTTTTGTTGTTTAAGCTCATAACTTTTATATAAAAGATATCTTTCTTTTTTTTCTGTATTATAGATTTCATTAAACTCGGTGATTTGTCTGTTGTTTTCAATGTTAAAAATACTATCGTTGATTTCAATTAACTGTTTAAGATATTTGTAAGCGTTTTTAAAATCACCAAGTTCAGAATACACCAGAGAAATCCCATCGTAGATTTTTTTTATGATAAAAGGGGATGTTGTTGAATCCACCAGGAAGATACATTTATTGAAATAATACAGCGAACTATCCAATATCTGTTCAAAATAGTAAATTTCTCCCAAGCACAAATAAGAAGAAATTAATCCCTGTCTGTCATCAATTTCTTTTCGGATTGTTAAGGAAGTATGAACATATTGAATTGCAAGTTTTTTATTTCCCATTTCGTAATTTACTCCTGCAAGATTTTTATATGAAACTGCGATATCTTTTTTAACACCAGCTTTTAAACGATAGTCGTGAGATATATTAAAATGTACAATTGCCAATGAGTCAATGTAATTTTCGTAATAGTAGTTTGCAAGAGTGTTGTGAATATCAGCACGATGAGAGAAATCCGGGACATATTTACTTAAATCAACCGCCTTACTTGCATATTTTAATACCAGGTCATTTTTGCCGGTTTCGCGATAAACAGTTGCAATATTGTTATATAAAAGAGCAATTGAAGCAGAGTCTTTTTGAAGTTCCGCTTTTTTTAAAAGCATAAAATAAATTTCCAAGCCTTTTGAGTATAATCCAATTTCTACATAATAATTGCCTAGTTCATTTTGAATGGAGTAATATTTTTCGTAATCGCCACACTCTTTACTTAAATCAAATAAACTGTCTATTTTTGAGGAATTCTGCCCAAAACAATAGGTAATTGATAAGAGAACAAATATTAGAAAGGCGGATAGTTTCAATGTTGTTTTTAAATATAACAGATTAGTGTATCAACTTTTGTTTTTAAAGATCTTATCTTCAACCGACTTTATCTTACCTGTTATTCTTCCCAGAGGTTTGTTTGTTTGAATATCAAAACTTACTGTTGAATAAACTCTTTGTGAATCATTTTCGAGCAGTGAATATGATTTATCAACTATTTCGAGAGCCTGAGACAGGGTTTCGGTTTCTACGATTGTTCCCATTGAGGTAAGTTTATAATCGAAACCAGATTCGGAGATCATTTTTACAACTCGACTCACAAATTCACTGACGCTGCTCCCTTTATCTGTTGGGAACATGGCAAAATTCATTAAAACTGACATATATTATTTATTTACGGCGCTAATCAGCTCTCTTATAATTATTCTTTCAATTGACTTTGAAACTTCAATATAAGCTTTATTATCGGCTGCTTTTAAGTCTTTTCCGGTATATTCACTGCTCGAAGTTTTACGATAAATAACATTACCTTTATTGTCAACAAGGTCAAAAGTATAACTTATTGTAACCTGATATTCGTCGTAGTATTTTCCGTTTTCGATAGTGTTGCTGGTGATATTAAGAATGAAATCCGGTTGGTTAATATCATTAATTATAAATTCACTGCTTAGCAAACCTTCGAAAGTTGTTTTTAATCTACTGCTGTCTTCACGAATTTTTCCTAAAGACTTTTCTTCTGAATAAACTGCAAGATATGGCTTTTCAACATTTACTCTTATTTTTGTTTCCGAAGCAGGGATGCTTTTTATCAGGCTTCTAATCATTGGATCTTTAGCAGCTCTCGAAAAACTAACCATATCAATACTTACTGAAATAGTTTCAATATTTGGCGAAGATTTTATTTTCTTTAAAGAGCAAAAAATTCTGCCATCATTACTAGAAACTTCTGAATTTCGAATTAGTCCTGTTCCAGTAAAACTTATTTTGACAGGGATGCTCGATACAGGATTGTTGTTTTCGTCAACAATCCTGAAACTGAAGGTGCCATGTTCCAATTCAACACCCTTTTTTGCCGAAATTTCTTCGGAATCAAAAACAATTTTAAGATTGTTTACAAAATCAGCAATTGATGTAAAAACAACATTTCCAAGATCTTTTTCTTCGCCATTGATGTCTGTAAGAGTACTTTCTCCAAGATAAGGTTTTAAAGCAGTAAGGGCTTCGACATAAAACTGAAAAGCATTATAATGTAATTGTCTGCCAAGCAATTCTGTGGCCTGATAATATTTATTTTTAGCGTCTAATATTGTCTGTTGTTTTTTCTCTTCTTTAAGTGCTTGATAGTGAGATTTTGACAAACGATAATATACCCAGTAAAAATTATCATCCTCCCAGGTATCTACAAGTTCATATCCTTCGAGTTGTTGATTTGTTGAAGCTGTAATTTCGCTGGAAAAATTTTCATTTATATTGTAGTTATGTTCTATTATTGATAATACGGATGTGCTCTCAATGTTGACAGATATACCTGCCGATAAATCTCCTAATGCTTTTTGCTGAGCATTTGCCATATAATCTCCCGGAAGAAATCCTTTTTTGGGTGCAGAACTAATCCCCACATAGTACATAGAGCTTTGCGGTTTTGTCGAAACCCACTCCGGCATAGGTTTCTTCTCATAAGTTGTTTTTTTTCCAATCTGGCATGAAGAAACAATTACAAGCAATTGCAGAAGAATCAAAATCTGTATTTTCTTCATATGTTTTTTAGTTTTCATTTACAAAATCTATTACTGCTTTTGAAATTACAGAGGCTTCAGCATCAGTAGCTTCTCCTGACAAAGTATTATAATCTTTTATCTGGGATCTTCCATTTAATAAAGCATTTAGTTCATTCAAAGCATTTTGATTATCATTTATATAATCTTCAGGACTTGAAGTCTTTTTATCTTTCCAGTAACCGGGAACAAGATTAGTTACATCTCCAGAAAACTTTGCATAATGTATATCATCTCTGGTTTGAACAGTTTTTGAATTTGTTTTATAGATTTCGTTGGTTTTTCCATTAACAAGTTTATATGTCACTGTCATATCAATTGTGCGGGTCATTTGATATTCATAATATGTAACTTTTTCATATTCGGTTTTTGTTTCATATTCTCCGGTTTCACGATTCAAAACTTTAACTTTTTTTCTTAAATAACCTCTTTTTTCAATTTGTTTATTTTCACCGGCATTATAGGTAAATTTTGTTATTTCACAATATAAAATTGCATTAGGCTTTGTCTGTGAAGATTCGTTGCCTTTAACAAACGAACCTTTTTGATTATCAATGAGTTTAATGAATGGATTGTTAGAAGCTTGGATGCTACTAATTATTTTACTACCCAAAATTGATTGTATGTCTGAGGTTCCGGAATAATTTTTAATTTCAGCAACAGAAATAGTTATTGTACCTTTAGTTAGACATTCTGTTTTCAGATCATAAGAACTTTTATATGCTCCTGCATTTTTAATAATATCATCGAAAACATAATATGCTTTACGAAATTGTTCGCTATCCATTAATCGAAGTCCTTCACGATATTTGGGCTCGTTAACTGCAGTAATGAGTTTGTCTTTGGCGTCTTTATAGTTTTCCTGTAATTTAACAATTTCACGAAAAACAGTTTCTGCATCAGAGAACTTTTCCTGATCAAGCAAATTAGATCCTTCATAATATCTGTCTTCAAGGTAATTGTCTTTTACTTCATCATAATATTCTTCATAGAATGATGGAAAGTTCAGCTCAACTCCCACGGCAGCAATTTTATTATAATAATTCTTCGCATCCTGATAAAAATAGACAGCCTCCTTATCGTTTTCTTTATTATATGCCTGATTGAAATCGGATAGCTTTTTACTTAAAGTCATTTGTCCGGTTCTCTTAAGTCCTGCAACTGCTTCAATATTTGTTTTTTTAATCACTACTGCATGATAGAACATGTCTGCAGCATCGGAATACTGTCCTAGTGCCTCTAATTTTAGCCCCTTTTTCGTGTATCTTTTTGAAGCACAACTTCCAAAAACTAAAACTAAGCTTAGTAATATTGCGCTAATGGTAATAATCTTTTTCATAATCCAGGTAATTTAAATTTGTTTCAAATATATATTATTTTAATAAATCTTTCTTAATATTTATTACTTTTTGGTCATTATCATAATCATAATCAATTAGTATTTCACCACTTTTCTTTGATATTTTAAAGTAATTTACTTTATATTTTTTCATAAAAGGTTTAAAATAAAACCCTGAAAGTATTTGAATTTGCACATCTCCCTTTTTATTAGTGCTTATGCAAAATTGCGAATTATCTTCTATAATTATTCCTGCAAAAGAAAAATTATCGAGAGCAGCAACTTTTACTGTAATTACTCCATTTTTGCTTTTAATTTTATTAATATCTCTTACATCTTTATATAACCGCGGATAGAGATTTTGAAATTCAGGATTAATAGCAATAATAGAAGATAACAATTCGCTATTCTTTATAGTAATATTTCCATTGTTTAAAATAGTCAATAATGCGAATAATCCGGCAGCATGCCTGTTATATTTTTCAGAAATAAATTTCAGAGTCAGTTCGTTTAATGCTTTTGCGAAATCATAAGATTCGTGTTTGTCATATATTTGAGTTTCAATAAGCAGAGGGTTTTTCGGCTCATATTTTCCGTAAATAACAATTTTGTCAGTAGAGTTAACATCAATCGGTTTTTGTAGTTCAAAGCTCTGTTCGCTTATATATTCTTCATAGAGGAAATTCCCTTGTTTGTCAAAATTTGCTGCGAAAAAGATATTGGCAGTTTCTTCTTCCTGAGAAATACCGCTGCTTCTTAACCATATGTTTTTAATGTCTAAATCATAGGCAGCCATAAATAGTTCTCTGTCATAATCTGATGTAATAGACTGGTCTTCTAAGTTTAATGTTTTGCTGTAATAACCAGACAAGTATATTTTATTATCTGAATAAGCAATTCCTATCGGCATTAATAGGCCATCACCGGATATTACTTCATACGACAATATATTTGCATCATTATCTACATGAGCAATAAAGAGAATTTCAAGATTAGTACTTTTAGGAATTTCTATTTCTCCCGGTTTGACAATACTGTCAACAAGACCGGTCATATACCAGGAGTTTTCAGCTACTTTTACAATGTTGTTGTCATAATTTGTTTTTTGAAAACCTTTAGCATTCATTTTCTCCCAAATTTTATCTTCGATGCTGTATGTAACCTGTGTGTTTTTTAAACGGATTATATTTACATCTGAGTTTATAAATTCGGGCATACAGGCACCTACCGGAGCATTTATATATGTGGGATCACAGATTACATATTTTTCATTATCAATAATAAAATAATATCCGTTTGCATTTTCGCTAAATTTTACTGCTGTTGCAATATGTCCGGGATAATTTAATCCAGCAACGGGCAACCTTAGATATTCACTGATTAAGAATGAGTAAAAAACAGAACGGTCTTCGCAATCTGCATAAGCATAATGGAAAATTTCTTCGGGGAAAAAGAATTTTTCATATCCAAATTGCTCATGATCAGTTTTATAATCAAAAGCTTTCTGTGTGAAATTCAGAAGAAAATTTGCCGACTCCATTTCGTCCATTGTGGACAATAAGGAATCAAGATTTCTGTCTAGAGATTCTTTTGCATTGTGTGATATTCCTGCATTAAAAAATATTTGTATTTCACCTTGTGGATAAATGTCATAAAAGTCGATAAGGTTTTTGCTATAATCAATGTTAAATTTGTATTCCTTATCCTCATAATTAAAATTTAATTCTCTCGAAAGCTTTTCAGATCCAAGTGAAGGTGTTTTATAAAGGTTAAAATTCATAATCCTGTTAGCTTCTGGATAGTCATGTTTATATGTATAAATACTTCCAATATTTTTATCTTTCTCAAAAATGTAGTATTTCATGTTTTCAAAAACAAAATATGAATACGAATAAATAGTATTTACTACAGGTACAAGTAAGTAGATGTCATTTCCTGAGTATCCGATTTTGGCCTTATACCCTGATTTTAAAAGCAAAAACCATGTTAGCAATTTGGCATTGTTGCTAGATAAAGGATGTATTGATTCAGAAACTTTTTCAGTTAGTTTTAAAAAAGCAAAATCATTAAGATTTTGGCTGTTTTTAAAATCCAATAACTGTTCTATTAGATTATAATAATCTGTTTTTATCATTTCTGACCAGTAATAAGCAATATGAGGTTCGTTTATGCTTGAAATTATGCAAGCCGAAATATCTTTATTATAATTAAAGTCACTTTCAACACCAAAGTAATTAATTGAAGCCCGGGTTAAATTTTGATTAGCAGATGCCGTTTCGATTGCAGGGATTGGACGATATTTCGTTTTTGTTTCAGGGATAATGTTTTGAGGAATTTCCACAATCTGAAATGCAGGCATTTTTGTTTCAACCTTTATTTCTTGTTTTTTATCATAGACCGGAATTTTTTCAGGTCCCGGCAATTGAATTGGTTTACCTGCGGCAAATAGTTGAAAATTTTCCCAATCTTTTTTTAAGAATTCTTCAAATTCTTTATCCCGTTCTTCTTTATATTTTTCAAAGGAGTCATTTTCTTTTTTAATATATTCGTCATATTCATTTTTAAATCTTTCAAATTCTGCGGTGTCTATTTGTGTGTAGGCTGAATTTAAAAAAAACAATAAAACCGGGATGAGTAAAAATTTTCTCATATAATTAAATTTGAACAGGTAAAACAATATTTATGCCATCGGGTAAAGATACAAAAATTTAAAAAAAGTCCAGAATTGTTTGGGGAGAAAAATAGTTTATAAATACTTTTAAAAAAAAAATAAAAAAATTTTTGTGGAATTAAATTTTTTTACACATTTACAGCGTGAAAATTTATTAATTGTTTCATCAATATACTGAATTGAAAATGGATGCAAATAAGCCGAGAGTAATACAAGATTTTGAGAAGTTAGGGAAGGACATACAAGAACAAATTAAGTTGTCATATCCAAATGGATTTAGCCAACATTTAATACAATTTACAAATAAAGAAGGGAAATGGGTAAGTGCTTTGCCATTCGAAACAGACGAAAAATACTATTTAGTACGTATGACATCACAAGAAGCAAAGGATATCATTTTTGCTGATGATGATTATGATGATGAGGGCATTTTAAAAGAATCAGTTAAAGAAGAATTTGCAGACAAATATGCTGAACTTGATTATATGAATGAAACAATTGAAGAGGAAGATGACTTTAAGGATGATTATGATGAGCCAATAGATGACGACGAAGATAGTGATGATGAATAAAAAAAGCCGGTTAACCCGGCTTCTTTTTTGTTAATAACTTGAAGTTTTATTTTAATACACCTAATTCTTTACCAATTTTACCAAAAGCAGCAACGGCTTTATCAAGATGTTCTATTTCGTGAGCAGCAGAAAGTTGAACTCTGATACGTGCAAGTCCCTTAGGAACAACAGGATAGTAGAAACCAATCACATAAATACCTTCATCAAGGAGTTTTGTTGCAAAATCTTGTGCAAGTTTTGCATCATAAAGCATAACAGCACAAATTGCAGAAGCAGTTGGTTTAATATCAAAACCAAGTTTACTCATTTTTTCCATGAAGTAGGCTGTGTTTCTGTGTAATTTATCCTGAAGTTCATTGGTAGAACTCATCATTTCAACCATTTTTATTCCGGCAGCAGCTACTAGTGGAGGTATTGAATTTGAAAACAAATATGGTCTTGATCTTTGACGCAACATTTCAATGATTTCTTTTTTACCTGTTGTGAAACCACCAATAGCACCACCAAAAGCTTTTCCTAATGTACCGGTAATTATTTCGACCTGACCTTTAAGGTTGAAATGTTCGGTAACGCCACGTCCTGTATGGCCAACAACACCGGCAGAGTGTGATTCGTCAACCATTACCATTGCATTGTATTTGTTTGCTAAAGCAACTATTTTGTCAAGTGGAGCAACATTTCCATCCATCGAAAAAACTCCGTCAGTTACGATTAGTTTGAATCTGCAATTTTGAGCCTCTTTTAATTGTTTTTCGAGATCTTCCATATTTGCATTTTCATATCTAAAACGTTGAGCTTTACATAATCTGACCCCGTCAATAATTGAAGCATGATTTAATGAGTCAGAAATAATAGCATCCTGTTCGTTAAGTAATGGTTCAAAAACACCGCCATTTGCATCAAAACATGCAGCATATAAAATAGTATCTTCTGTTCCAAAGAATTCAGCAATTTTTCCTTCGAGTTTCTTATGTAAATCTCCGGTACCACAAATAAAACGCACCGATGACATGCCGTATCCATGAGTTTCTAATGCTTCTTTTGCGGCTGCAATCAATTGTGGATTGTTAGACAGTCCCAAATAATTGTTAGCACAAAAGTTTAATACTTTTTTACCAGTGCTTACCTCAATTTCAGCACCCTGTGGCGATACAATAACTCTTTCGTTTTTGTATAAACCGGCTTCTCTAATATCGGAAATTTCTTTCTGTAAAAACTGTTGATAATCTTTGTACATAATCGTATGTTTTAAATTTATTAATTGAGCAAATGTAAAAATATTTTTATCAGAAAAAAATGATATTTGAAATAAATTTTTCACTTGTATTAAATGCTTTAAATTGTATATTTACGACATGTTTTTTAAGTCGTATTAAAACACAAATAAATCGGGATGCTTTTTAATTCTTTTGATTTCGCTATATTCTTACCTTGTTTCTTCTTGATTTATTGGTTTGTATTTTACAAGAATTTAAAATGGCAAAACGCTTTTATTGTAATTTCGAGTTATTTGTTTTATGGCTGGTGGGACTATCGGTTTTTATCATTAATTGCGTTTAGCACACTAGTTGATTACCTTGATGGGATTAATTTAAACAAAAGCGATAATAAAATCAGAAGAAAAATACTCCTAATTGTCAGTTTAGTTGTAAATTTAGGTCTTTTAGGGTTTTTTAAATACTATAATTTCTTTGTTGATAGTTTTGCAGATACATTTAGAGTCTTTGGGAGAGAAATTGGGACATCTTCACTTTATGTAATTTTACCTGTTGGTATAAGTTTCTATACCTTTCAGACATTGAGTTATACAATAGACATTTATCGGAAAAAAATCAGTCCAACGAAAGATTTAATTTCTTTTGCAGCTTTTGTATCATTCTTTCCGCAATTAGTAGCTGGACCTATTGAACGAGCAAGTAATTTTTTACCACAGTTTTTCACGAAACGCAAATTTGATTATAATTTGGCAGTTGACGGATTAAAACAAATGCTATGGGGGTTTTTCAAAAAAATGGTTATTGCTGACAGATGTGCCGAATATGCAAACTTTGTTTTTAATAATTCCGAAAGCCTATCAGGAGGGACATTAATTCTTGGTGTGTTTTTCTTCGCATTTCAAATTTATGGGGATTTTTCGGGTTATTCCGATATAGCAATAGGCACAGCAAAACTATTTGGGTTTAATTTAAAACAGAATTTTGCTTTTCCTTACTTTTCACGAGATATTGCTGAATTCTGGAGACGATGGCACATTTCTTTAACCTCATGGTTTAGGGATTATGTGTATATCCCATTGGGAGGTAGCCGCAAATCGAAAATAGTAAACATAAGGAATGTTATTATTGTATTTGTTTTAAGTGGTTTTTGGCATGGTGCAAACTGGACTTTTGTTATCTGGGGATTATTGAATGCTGTTTATTTTATTCCTTTATTATTACTAAATAAAAACAGAAAAAACATTGACATTGTTGCAGAGCATAAAAAGGGGATTTCTTTAAAAGAGTTAGGAATGATGATTTTTACATTTCTATTAACTCTTTTCGCATGGATATTTTTTAGAGCCGAAAGTATAAATCATGCAGTTCAGTATATTTCAACAATTTTTTCGGAAACAGTTTTTGTTTATACTAAAATTGATAACCCTTTTAAAGTAATAACAACCATTGTACTAATAATTATTTTTATTTATATTGAATGGATTGGTCGTAGGAACAAATACGCAATTGAGTGCTTAAGTATTTATAAGAGTAGATTTTTAAAGTGGATGGTTTTTTACCTAATTGTTATAATGATTTTTGTTTTTGGCGGAATGCAACAGAATTTTATTTATTTTCAGTTTTAAGGATGAGGGAGTTTTTTAAAAAAATATTATTGTTTTTGTTGCCAATACTCATATTGTTGTACCCTCTAGATTATTTAATTAGCAATTCTCTTAAAAAATCGGTTGTTCATGTTGATGGAGAATATTTAGTTTGGAATGATATCTATGCCGGAAAAATTAATGCAGACATAGCAATTTACGGTTCGTCACGAGCATGGACACATATTGACCCGGAGATTTTAAAGGACAGCTTAGGATTGTCTGCTTATAATTTCGGAATTGACGGATTGAATTTCAGTTTACAATATTTTAGGCATAAAGAATATTTTAAATATAACAAAAGACCTGAAATTATTATTGTCTCGGGAGATATTTTCACATTTGAAGAGGAGGAGGGGTTTTATAATCATGAACAGGCTTTACCATACATGTTATTTAATAAAGATTATTTTGAATCAAGAGAATTATTTAAAATATTTGAAAAAGCTGATTTTTTTATTCCATTGAAGAGATATCTCGGACAAACCTGGGAAATGGCGAGAGCTGCAATTTTAGCAATTGGACTTGAAAATGAACCACCTGCCCGGATAAAAGGTTTTATGGGAATTGAACGCGAATGGAGTCAGGATTTGCTACAAGCAATAAAGACAAAAGGAAACCTAAAGATTAAAATAGACTATAAATTGTTATGTTTATTTATGAAATTTGTAAAAGAATGTAAAGAGAATAATATTAAAGTGATTTTAGTATACTCTCCTGAATATATCGAAGGCAGAACTTTTATTGTAAACAGGGAGGATGTTTTAGGTTTATGGTATAGAATTGCAGCAAGCAGAGGTTTGACATTTCTCGATTACACCGAAGATAGTATTGGAAAAAACAGAGACTACTTTTATAATTCAACACATTTAAATAAGCAGGGTTCGAAATTGTTTTCACAAAAATTTGCCGGGGACTTAAAAAAGCTCTTGTAAAAAACAATATTAGTAACATAATCAGAAACTTTTTACGTTAATAAGATTGTATTTGTAATTGATTTCGGTATTATATTTATCAATAATTATTTTTGTAGTAAATTTGAATATTGAAAAGAGTCCTATTAATATTGCTTTTTATAGTTACTGCCTCTGTCATACTCTCACAGACATTAATTAATCTAAAGCAAAAATCTTTTCAAATAACCAGCGATACAATATTTTTAGATTCATTAAGTGTTGCTACAGAGAGTTTATTATTCTTTTCTGCAGATGGAGACACTCTTAAAGATTTTAAGTATCATTTTGATTTTGAAAACTCACTGATTATTTTTGATAAAAGACCGGAGCAGAAATCAATAATGATACAATACAAAGTATTTCCGATAAACTTTTTTACGCCGGTAAGTCTTTTTAACAAATCGGATTTCCTGGCAGGTGACAATAAGGAAGAGAATGAATATGAATTTATTTTTAGTCGCGAAGATTACAAGTCGGCATATAATCAGACATCTTTGTCGAGAAAAGGAAGCATTTCAAGAGGGGTTAGTTTTGGAAATAATCAGGATGTTATTGTTAATTCAGGATTAAACCTGCAGTTAGATGGTAAGCTAAACGACGATTTGTTTATTTTGGCGGCAATAAGCGATAATAATATTCCCATACAACCGGATGGCAATTCGCAACAATTGCAGGAATTTGATAAGGTTTTTATTAAGTTATTTAATGACAGAATATTTTTAACTGCCGGAGACTTTGAGTTAAAAAAACCTCATGGATATTTCCTTAATTATTATAAAAAAGCTCAGGGGGCGGATTTTGGGATAAACTGTAAAAATATAACCAAATCCGGTAAGGACTATACAGTAGAAACAAAAATAAGCGGAGCCGTAGCAAAAGGCAAATATCGGAGACAAGAAATAAAAGGAACCGAAGGAAATCAAGGGCCATATAAATTAACGGGGGCAAATAATGAATTATATATTGTTGTTCTTGCAGGGACAGAAAAAGTTTATGTTGATGGTATTCTATTGATGAGGGGAGCCGATTTGGATTATGTTATTGATTATAATCTAGGGGAGCTTGTTTTTACTGCAAAACAACCAATTAATAAGGACAAGAGAATAATCGTAGAATTTGAGTATTCTGATAGGAATTATACTAGATTTCTAGTAACCGGCTCAGGGCTTATTAGTTTTGATAAGTCCAAAGTTTGGATAAATATTTATGATGAAAGCGATAATAAAAACCAACCCTATGATCAAGAATTAAGCGCTGAAGATAAAAAATTATTGAGTGAAATAGGTGATAATAAAGAACTTGCTTTAATTCCGGGTTATGATTCAATTGGTTTTTCGAGTGGAGAAATAAGATATATGTTAACAGACACCATTGTCGGTGCAGAATATTTTGATTCTATTTTTGTTTATAGTACAAATCCCGAAAACGCATTGTACAAGGTGAACTTTTCTTATGTTGGCCCAAATAAAGGTTATTATAAAAAGGGTGTTACTTCGGCAAATGGAAGAGTTTATGAATGGGTGGCTCCCATAAATGGAGTTATGCAGGGAGATTATATCCCGTATCAACAAATAGTTACTCCAGAAAAATCGCAAATGTTGGTAATTGGTAGCGAATCACAGGTTTTTGAAAACACTGTTGTAAATTTTGAGCTTGCCTGTAGTAATAACGACATTAATACATTCTCTAAACTTGACTCAAATAATGATATTGGCGTGGCAGCGAAAACCGGAGTTGAACAAACAATTTTCAAAAACGAGAATTCGCATTTTAAGGCAGTTGTTGATTATTCTTATTTACATAAAAATTTCAGAGGGATAGAAAATTTCCGGGCAACCGAATTTACCAGAGATTGGAATTTAAATTCATATTATTCGGTTAATAACGAAAACAGTATTAATGGAGGCTTAATATATACAACAAAAAAGAATGGCAAGGTGGCATTTAATAGCTCATATCTGGATAGAGGACTAGAATACTCTGGTTTAAATAATTCGATAAATGCCGGATTGAAATTTAATAAATGGCAAGCATCTTTTAATGGCTCTTTACTTAATTCGAATGATCCGCTTTATAATACAAGGTTTTTAAGACATAGTTTAAAGTTGTCAAGAAACTTTAAATATTTAAATATTGGAGTTGGAGAGGATTCGGAAAATAATTTATGGAAATCTATACCTACAGATAGTATAATAGCAACAAGTTATAGGTTTAATTCTTATGAAGCTTTTGTTAAAACTCCGGATAGTCTGAAAACCAATTTTATAATGAATTACAAATTTCGAGAAGATTTGTTGCCAAAAAACGATTTACTTATTAAATCAACAACTTCTCAGGATATTACTGTAGGAGGCGGAATTAACAAGAATCCTGCACACAGATTAAATACTGTTTTTACTTACAGACTACTCGAAGTAAACGATACAAGTTTATATTCAGGTCAGGCAGAGAACAATTTGACAGGGCGTGCAGAGTATAGTTTCAGGCTATTAAAAGGAGCAATTTCTTCATCAAATTTTTATGAAATAGGATCGGGACTGGAAAGAAAAACCGAATACTCTTATATTGAAGTTGCTGCAGGACAGGGAGTGTACACCTGGTCTGATTATAATGCAAACGGGATTCAGGAATTAGATGAGTTTGAAATTGCCCATTTTATTGATCAGGCAAATTTTATAAGGGTAATAAATCCAACTGCCGATTATATTAAAACTTATTCTAATCAAATAAATCAAAGTATAAATATAAATCCTGAAGTTTTATGGAGGAACAAAACGGGAATGCGAAAAGTAATCAGCAGATTTTCAGATCAATTTGCTTATATGATTTCTCAGAAAAACACCTCACCAATTTTTGCAGAATACGCAAACCCGTTTGCTAAAAATATTGATGATGTGAATTTGGTGAGTATGACCTCATCATTCAGAAACAGTTTTTCTTTTAACAGAGGCAATCCGAAAATAGGGTTTGATTATATTTTGCAGGTAAATAACAACAAAATAATGCTCGTTAACGGATTTGATACCCGAAAACTTTTGTCACATACTTTACAAATAAGATATAATATAAACCCAAAAGCAGGAATTGTAAACAAATCAGCTTTGGGGACAAAATATTATGATTCGCAGTTTTTTAATAATAAAAACTATTTGATAAACAACAAAAGCAACGAATTACAGATAAACTATCAACCCGACATGAATAACCGGATTTCAGTAAAATATAATTTTCGGATAAAGGAAAATACTTCGGGAGGAGAAAAACTACTGATTAACGATGTGGGATTTGATTACAGATTAAGCTCTGTAAAAAAAGGCTCGCTGAATGCCACATTTAATTATATTTATTATAACTATAATGCTGCCACAAACGGCTCGCTTGCTTATGAGATGCTGGAAGGTTTAATGCCGGGCATGAATCTAACATGGTCGGTTAGTTTTCAAAGACAATTATCAAACGGCTTGCAACTTAATTTAACCTATAACGCAAGAAAATCTGCCGATACAAAAATAATCCATACCGGAGGTGTTCAGATGAGGGCATTCTTTTAGAACGTAAAGAAAGTAAAAACTCAAACAAAACATTAGTTGAAAAAATCACTGTTGAACTTCTATTAAGTTGCCTTCTTAATCTTTTATACACCTTACAGAGTAACCACTAGATGCCATTTGATTCTCTCGAGAGATTTGCTTAGAATCATATAATAACCTTCTGGCAATACCATTCCCAGCATAAACAGATGCTGTCCAAAAAAAAGATAGTTCTGCAAAACTTGAGAAATCATAAGTATGACTTAAAAATGAATATTCCTTTTTACCACAAGGTATTGCACAAAATCCAAACATATCTGTATTTATAGAATTTTGCCATGCAAGAGTAGATTTTAATTTTATACCCGCATCAAAACCTCGAAAACCCCATGTGAAAGGAATCCCTATTGTAATTGAATCATCTACATACATCTCTAGCTCGAGCCATTCTTCGTCACTTGGCACATGCCAGCCATCAGGGCAAATTCCTTTTCTCACCCCGTATAATAACTCGTCATTATCAGTAACATATCCATTTATTGCTGCCGCCCAGGTGTATAATTTGCCGCATTTTATTGCATTTTCAGGATTATCGTTATAATTAAAGTAGTAATTTGTATAAAAAGATTTACTAGTTCCGTTACGAATACCAGTACCGTCAGGTATTTCAGTTCCATTTGCATAATGTGTTGTATTCATATTTTCTTTCATCCAGCATTGGTTACCAATTTGAACAGTGTTGTAAATATTTCCGTCATAATCAGTTATAGTTGGTATTCCTGAACACGGACAACTGATATAAATTTTGTAATTTTCATCATTCTCCGGTTTTATAACAATAGCGTTTGAATGATAATTTATTTTTTTTGCAGTTATCTTAATTGTGTCTCCAATATTGTAGGTAAACTCTGATTTAACACTTTTAGATGAGCTTAAAACGTTATTTTCTTGTGATTCTCTATTAATCAACCTTGTCCCGAAATCTCCATCTCCTACGATTTTTATAGAATATACCTCAGTCAGGGTTGTGATTTTCAAAATACCCAAGCCGGAATATCCATTGAAAAAATCGTAAGTATTTAATCCTTCGTTTGTTGTTGAATTTGTTTCGAACAGCAACTGTCCTTTTATATCAAACAATTCTGCTTTAAGCCTATTT